>Ga0182024_10006687_pt1 | contig 25213 bp, 20 predicted proteins | sample P32metaG_FD_120480 | JGI IMG/M metagenome (GOLD analysis project Ga0182024, IMG submission 120480) | Permafrost microbial communities from Stordalen Mire, Sweden - P3-2 metaG (Illumina Assembly) | ecosystem: Environmental > Terrestrial > Soil > Wetlands > Permafrost | place: Sweden: Stordalen...
GCCGTCAGGTTCTGTGGCAAGACCTTTCGAGTCTTCGAGCACGAGCGTCTCGAAGGAGTCAGATGGAAACAAGGCGTTTTTGCCGAGGATGCGGTGGGCGATTGGTGGCTCAGTCTTCCGATAGCGGTGCAGGTAGAAGAGAGCGTGGCGCCCTTGGAAAAGGTTGGGATCGACTTGGGGCTCAAGGAGGTCGCGGTCACGAGCGATGACGCGCGCTGCGAGAAGGGCCGCTTCTACCGGGGCATCGAGCAGAAGATTGCGCAAGCCCAGCGCCGGGGGCACCGCAGACAGGCGAAATACTTACATCGAAGAGCGGCGAACCGACGCAAGGATGCGCTGCATAAGTTCAGCCGCCAGCTTGTAGATCAATATCAGAAGATCGTTGTGGGCGACGTGAGCAGTACTCAACTGGTGAAGACACGGATGGCGAAGTCCGTGCTGGATGCCGCATGGTGCATGCTCAAAGGGTTTCTGCAATACAAAAGCCAGCAGGCGGGCAGATCCTTTCAAATCGTCAACGAGAGAAACACCAGCCGCACCTGTTCGCACTGTGATGCTTTAACTGGACCGCAAGGCGTCAATGGGTTGCGTGTAAGGCGTTGGACGTGTACGACATGTGGTGTGTCGCACGATCGGGACGTTAATGGAGCCCGAAACATCCTTCGCCGCGCCGAGTGGCCGGCGTCCGTGCGGGAACGAGCTTCAGTTCTTGTGGGTTCCGCCGAGCCGAGCATCCCGCTCGCGAAAGGCAGCATAGAACCCGTAAGCACGGTGGCACGAGCTCCGGGAGCTGTACAATCCGGATTCCGTTAGCTTATCGGAATAGACATCGCGGACCTCACAGAAATGAAGGAGCTGGTCCGTCTGTTTGTTCAAATCGCGCTCATGCGCAAGGGTCCGCAGGATCTGCCGGCCTCGGCTGCATTGCTGGCGGGCACTGCCGCGGGCTTCTTCATTATCAATTGTCTCATCAGCGCCGTACTGCCGCCGATACCGGGGCAGTGGTTCGCAGAGCTCGTCGTGGAGGTCATCTTCATCTTCGTATGGTATGCAGTGCTGCTGAAGGTCCTGCATCGCTCGGAGCGCTTCCTGCAGACGACCACCGCGGTGTTTGGGTATAACGCCGTCTTGGCGCCCTTGTACGTTTGCGTCGTGTGGCTCGTTCGGCAGTTCTCCAATGATGATACGTGGCGCTTCCCGATCTCGATGCTCGGGCTTGCGATTGTCGTGTGGATGGTGGCTGCCAACGCGCGCGTGCTCAAGGCGGCCCTTGAGTGGGGGACGACTGCCTGCGTCGCGCTCGTCATTCTGCAGAACCTTGTCGAGCAGGTCCTGCTGCTGTATGTGTTTTCCGCGTTGCTCTGAAGGGCTTCTATGCACCTCCATATTCTCGGCATTGCCGGCACTTTCATGGCCGGGGTCGCAGCCCTAGCGAAGGCGGCGGGTCATCGCGTCACCGGCTCCGACCAGAACGTCTACCCACCGATGAGCACGCAGCTTGAGGCCCTGGGGATCGAACTCATCGAGGGGTACGCAGCCTCGCAGCTGACGCCACGACCCGACGTGGTTGTGGTCGGCAATGTCATGACGCGCGGCCAACCGGTCATCGAGGCGCTCCTTGAGAGCGACATCCCGCAGGCTTCCGGTCCGGAATGGCTCGCGCGCGAGATACTGAAGGGCCGTTGGGTGTTGGCGGTGGCGGGTACGCATGGCAAGACGACGACCGCGTCTCTCCTCGCCTGGATTCTGGAGCACGCGGGCCTGGCACCCGGATTTCTGATTGGCGGCGCTCCGGCCAATTTTGAGGCGAGCGCTCGTCTCGGCCGCGCGCCCTTCTTTATCATTGAGGCGGACGAATACGATACGGCTTTTTTTGATAAGCGGGCAAAATTTGTCCACTACCGTCCGCGCACGCTCATCCTCAACAATCTCGAATTCGACCACGCCGACATCTATGAAAACGTGGCGGCGATCGAGCGCCAGTTTCATCACCTGGTCCGCACGGTGCCGGGAACTGGCCGCATCGTCTGGAACGCGGCAGATGCGCGTCTCGCGCGCACTCTCGCCATGGGCTGTTGGACGCCATGCGAAGGCTTCGCGGGTGGTTCGCATGTGCCGGGCGCACTGTGGACGAGCCGCCCGGTGTCCGGTGTGACCGATGGCTCGTCGTTTGAGGTGCTCGAGGGTGCGACTTTGCATGGACGGGTGCAGTGGTCCTTGATCGGCGCTCACAATGTCGACAATGCGCTTGCCGCGCTCGCAGCCGCACGCCACGCGGGGGTTCCCGTGGCGCAGGGAATTGAGGCGCTGCGCTTTTTCAAGGGCGTAGCGCGGCGCATGCAGGTGCGCGGTGAGGTGGACGGCATCGTCATCTATGACGATTTCGCCCATCATCCCACCGCGATTCAAACGACGCTCGCCGGCTTGCGCGCGCGCGTCAACGGCGCGCGCATCATTACGGTCCTTGAGCCGCGATCCCAGACCATGCGCATGGGCGTGCATCGTGAGGCGCTGGCGCCGGCCTTCGCGGCGGCCGACGCGGTGTGGATCTATGCGCCTGCCGATCTGGGGTGGGATGTGCAGGGCGTCGTCGCGGCGCTCGGCGATCGCGGACATCTGCGCCGCGACCTCGATACGCTCAGCGCGGATCTCGTGCGCGCATTGCGCTCCGGAGACCATGTGCTCGTGATGAGCAATGGCAGCTTCGGGGGCTTGCATGCACGGCTCCTTGCAGCCCTGCAGGCGCGCAGTCGAGGCGCCGCAAATGCCTGAGCCGGTGTCTGCGGGCGAGGAGATTGCGCTCTTTCCGCTGCATACCGTGCTCTTTCCGGGAGGTCCTCTGCCGCTGCGTATCTTCGAGCCGCGCTACATCGACATGGTGCGGCGCAGCCTGCGCGCGCAGACGGCCTTCGGGGTCGTGCTGATGGAAGGAGGCAATGAGGCCGGTGCAGCCGCAGCGACCGCGACGATCGGCACTTCTGCCCGGATCGCCGATTTCTATTCTCTGCCGGATGGCCTGCTCGGGGTCACATGTTTGGGCGTGCGCAAGTTTCAGCTGCGCGGCCGGCGCGTGCAGAGCGATGGGCTCAATCTGGGCGAGGTGGATTGGCTCGCCGCGGAACGCGAGATCGAGTTACCCAGCGAATATCAGCATCTCGGGCAACTGCTGCGCAAAGTGCTGCCGGAGCTCGGCGATTTCTACCAAGCCGTCGCCAAGCGCTTCGAGGACAGTGCGTGGGTTGGATATCGGCTGGCTGAGATACTGCCGCTCAGTCTTTCGGACAAACAGTATTGTCTCGAGCTCGATGACCCGCTCGCGCGCTTGGCGCGCCTGAGTCCGCTCACCCAGCGGGCCGACTAGGCGTGGTACGGCGGATGTAGTAACGGTAGAGAGGCCATCCGATCACGATGGTCCAGGCGAGCACGAGCCAGCCGACGAAGCCATCAAAGCTGCTCAAGAGAAAGCTCAGGCGCCGCGTCGTATCGGGAACGGATGTCTCCCGCGCGAGAAGAATGATCCAAACCCAGCCGGCGTGCAGCCCGATGCAGGCGCCGATGTGCCCGGCGGCCGCGCGAACGGCAGCCAACAGCACGCCGACCGCAAAGAGCGCGAGAAATGCATCGCCTATCCCCAGAGGGTCAGCGAAGGCCTGCAGTGAGCCTTTGACCATCTCAAGCCCACTCGTCGGAACGACGAGCTCCGCCGGGATGTGATAGCGGGCGATGAAATGCGTGGCGGCATAGACGAGCGCGGTTAGTACGATGGCCGCGCGCACGCCGGATTCACGCGCGATGCCGCTGAACATGGCGCCGCGCAGAAAAGTCTCTTCAATGAAGGCCACCGTAAGAGCGCTCAGGAGCGTTTTCAGCGCAAGCTGCGTCAGTCCCGCAGTGTGCAGGTCAAGCCCTGGCTGCCAGGTCCTTAATCCCAGGCCGAACATCACGGCAACGACGATGAGCATGAGGCCGACGCCAAGCACGAGCGCGCGCAGAAGCTCGCGCAGAAACACAGGCCGCGCAACTCCGTAGCCCAGGCTCGCCCGGTCGGCAAGCCCGAGTCGGCGCGCTATGCTTACGAACCCTATTAATAGGGCAAGCATGCCGACGCGACCTGCGATGCGATGAAAGGGAAAGTCGAAGTGCGGATGCAGCAGGAGCCACGCGGGGTAGGCTAAGAGCGCCATCGCGGCGAATGCCGCCGCCAGGAGTCCCAAAAACCAGAAAAAGGTGCGCATGGCTAGGAGGTGCCCCCGCAGAGAATATAGCGCCGATCCGGTAGTCTGTGCGGATGTGCGGTATCGCCGGAATCATCGGGGCAGAGGCAAGCGCCGAAGCGGCGCAGGCCATGTCGGCGCGGATCGCGCACCGCGGACCCGACGGCGACGGCATCTGGCAGGCTGCGGGGGTTGCGCTCGCGCATCGCAGGCTCGCCATCCTCGATCCAACCCCGGCAGGCGCGCAGCCGATGCAACTCGGCGCCCATGTCCTGACCTATAACGGTGAACTCTACAATTTTCACGCCTTGCGTGCGACGATTGACGCGCCATTGCACTCCAACTGCGACACGGAGGTTCTGCTACACCTCCTGGCGCGCGACGGCAAACGTTGCCTGCCAGAGCTTGTCGGAATGTTCGCCTTCGCGGTATGGAATGAGGAGCGCCGGGAGCTTTTCGCGGCGCGCGATCGGCTGGGCATCAAGCCTTTGTACTATCGAGTGATTGCGGATGGAATTGCCTTTGCCTCTGAATTGAAGGCTCTGCTCGCGCTGGGCACGCCTGCGATTGACAGGAGTGCAGTGCGGGATTTTCTTTTTCACGGCTACATTCCTGCCCCAAAGACGATTTATCAGGGCATCGCGAAGCTTCCCGCGGGGCATTCGCTGAGCTGGCAGGACGGCGAACTTAGGATAGAACGCTATTGGGAGCCTTCCCTCGAAATTCGCCTGCGCGACCGGGAGAGGAGTCTTGAAGGACTCGATGCGCTCCTGAGAATTGTGGTCCCGGAGCACACGTTGAGCGACGTGCCGGTTGGAGTATTCCTGAGCGGTGGCATGGATTCGGCGCTGACAGCCTATTATCTGGGCGCCCCGCGCACATTCACGCTGGGTTTCGAAGCAGATGAGCGCTCCGAGGCGGATGCGGCGCGTGCGGTCGCGGCTCATCTGGGTACGCGTCACACTGCCATGAGCGCGAGCAGCGCCGATCTGGACGCGGCGCTGAACACCATTACTCAAATCTTCGATGAGCCCTTCGCCGACAGTGCCGCGTGGTCAAATTATTTGATTGCCGGTTGCGCGCGCCGTGACGTGACCGTCGCGCTGAGCGGCGAGGGCGGCGATGAGATCTTCTGCGGCTACCCGCGGTACTGGTCGGCCATCGGCGCGCGCTCCACGAGCCTCAATCGGACTCTGGCAGCGTGGTTGCCGCCGCTGTCGAGATTCGGGCAGTCGATGCAGCGCCATGCCTTGACCGGCCTGCCGGGGTTTTCCGCAGCCCTCGGCGCTTTGACCGGCGAGCAGGTCAATGCTCTGCTGCATCCAGCCTGGCTCGAGAGCGATTACGACTACGATTGGTTCTATCGCAAGTTCTGGCGTGAGTCCCTTGAGCCGCTGGCGCAGCTGCGCTGGCTCGACATCAATACCAACCTCCCGGAGGGACTCCTCGTAAAAGTCGACCGCACGAGCATGGCGCATTCGCTCGAAGTGCGCCCGCCGCTCCTCGACCACCGGCTCGTCGAGTTCATGCTAGGGGTTGATCCGCAGCTCCTCATTGATCGCGGCGCGCGGCGCGGCAAGCTTCTCGTGCGCGAGCTCATGCAACCGCGGCTGCCGCCGGGCCACCTTGAGCGCCCCAAGAGCGGTTTTGGTCTGCCGACGCACCGCTGGATACGGCGTCATTCGCAAATGTGGACGGATGCCGTGCGGCGCCTTATGGATCGCGGGGTGCTGCGCCACCCGGTGTCGAGTGATTTTCGGCGCGCGTGGTCTATCTTGGTGCTCGATCGCTGGTTCAGCGCATTCGGCTAAGACCTAGGCGATGGCGAGCTCGTCGAGCATTTTGCGCAGCTGCGCGCGCCAGTGTGTGGCCGGCGCACCCGTAAGCACGCGAGTGCGGGCGGACTCGAGCACGCTGTAAGCCGGCCGTTTGGCCGCCGTCGGATATTGCGCGGCGCGGATCGGCAGCACGGCAATCGCCTGCGCGAGAATCCCGCGTTGCAACGCTTCTTCTTGAATCGCAACCGCGAAGTCATACCAGCTCGCGACGCCCGCATCACACCAGTGATGAATTCCAGCGGGCGCATCGATCTCGATCATCTTCCAGAGAACCTGCGCAAGGCCGCTCGCCCAGGTCGGTGATCCAATCTGGTCACACACCACGCGCAGTTCCGGCTTTGCGGCCATGAGACGCAGCATGGTGCGTACAAAGTTCTGACCATAGGCAGCGTATACCCAGGAAGTGCGCACCACGATGGAAGGCGCGCCATCCGCGAGCGCCCGCTGCTCGCCGGCAAGCTTGGTCGCGCCGTACACGCCGATGGGCGCCGTCAATGCGTCTGGCTCGTAGGGATTTGACGCGCGTCCATCGAAAACAAAATCTGTCGACAGGTGTACGAGGCGTGCATGCGCGCGCTTCGCTGCCTGCGCAAGATACCCGACGGCTGACGCATTGAGCGCGTGCGCAGCCGCTTGCGCACTTTCCGCGGCGTCGACGGCGGTATAGGCCGCGGCATTCACGATCCACTGCGGCGCGTGCGCGACCACCACGCGCTGCACCTCTGCCGCGTCCGTGATGTCGAGATCCGCATGCGTCAGTGCCGCGACGCTGGCTCCCGCGGGCGCCAGCGTGCGGAACGCGCGACCGACTTGACCGCCCGCCCCCGTCAAAAGGATTTTCACGCTAAACCGCCCATTCAGCTCTTCGCATCACCTACCGGCTCGGTAGTCACATGAATGCTGGCGGCGCCTTCCGCGGCCAGCTGCACCTTTGGATCCTGTTCGAGCGACTTCAATACTGCGCGCGCGACGCGCTCGTCGATTTCGGCCGCGTTCTTGAGGTCTACCGGGTAGCGGATCACCGCCTCTACGCCGGTCGCAACGAAGCGCAGCGCGACTTTCGGCTGCAAGCTGCCGACGGGCGTCGAGACGACGGTGCGCGCGATCTCCTGGGTCTGTCGCTCCATCTCTTCACGATAGTCGGCGAGCACGCCATCGACCGCTGTCAGCAATCGTTTCTTGACGCTCGCGAAGTCGGACTGTGCGGCGAGCGTGAGGGTTATCTCGTGCCACGCGAAATTGGTGCCGTGGATCTGCTTGAAAAGGCCGGCACCGACCTGGAAAACGATCGAATTGGAAAAAGCTACCACGCGACCGGTTGGATAATCCGCTCCGCGACCGCCGCCTAGTTCCATGAGATGGAATCGCACCAGGCCGACATCGATCACTTCCCCGGTGACTGCGCCGATCTGGACGCGATCTCCAACGCGAATGCCGAATTTCCCTATGAGGAAAAAATATCCCACGATGGCGACGATGACGCCCTGCATCGCGACCGCGACCCCCGCAGTGATGAGCCCTGCAAAGGTGACAATGGATCCCACGCTGCTCGCGAAGGCGAACGAGATGATGACTGCCAACAGGAGCCAAAACACAAAGCGTCGCAGCAACAGGAACTGGTAGCGGCGCCGCGGGTCGCTGACGTAACGATACACGGCGCGCCGCCACAGCTCCGACGCCGCGATCACGATCGCCAGGATCAAGGTGAGAGAGCCCAGGCGCAGCGCGAGGCTTTTAAGATCGGTGCGGAAATCAACTCTGACGGCGTCCTTCCAGTTGCCCAGGCTTTTGCTGTAGAGCTCAAGGAGCACCGACTGCTTGCTCAAAGGGATGACGGCGGCCGCGAGGCGCTTGAACTGCCCCGCAAGGTCATCGAGCTGGGCGCGCTCATCCTGCAGCGTGGAGCTGTTCGCCATGTCCGCAGCCTTGCCGAGCGCATCGCCACGGTTGGACAGGGTTTTCAGTTCGGCGACGTACGGCGCGCGCAGTTTCCTCGCCGCGTTGGCGAGCGCGTCGGTCTGCTGGATGAGGGACTCAATCGAGCGCATCTTCCCTGCCATCGCAATCGCGTCCGCCGTCAAATTCCAAATGCCATTCGCTTCGGTTTTCTTTGGCGTCGCCGCAGCGGCGGCGGCGGCCGGCGGTGCTGTACTGGTCGGCGTGCCAGCTGCGCCCGTAGCCGCAGGACTCTGGCCCATTACCGGCACGGTGCGAGCGAGGGCTTCGATTTGCGCGCGCAAACCGGTCGCACCCAGACCATTGGCGCTGCTGTCCGTGACGAACTCCAGCATGCTGTGCACCGCATCGCGGCGCGCTCCGGCAAGATCGAGTTCACCCTGCAGTTCTGAAATCTGCGCCTGCAGCTGTTGCCGATCCTTAGGGGCCGCGGCTGCGAGCTTCTGCCGGTCGGAGTCGCGCTCGGCCTGCGTGTCCTGCACCTGCTTGTCGAAGCGCGCCTGCAACTGCCCTAGCGACTGGTACTGCGACAGCACCGCACCTTGCCCTTGCGGTGCGTTCGCAGGCTCGGCGACAAACGCCGCCTCTGCACGAGCGAATTCAAATGCGAGCCGGACCGCCTGCGCGGCAGGCTGACGGTTGTCATATAGGATTGCATAGTCCGTAGGTGTCGCCGCAATCTGCTGTTGCACGGCAATCCCGTGGTACCAGTCAATGGTCTGGTCGAGAAACTGCAGTATCTGCGCTGCGCTCAATGGCGCATTGGCGGAGTTTTGCGGAGCGGCGGCGGTCGCCAGAAATGCGATGCCGCCGGCGAAAATAGCGCTGGCGAGCTGCCGTGCGCGCATGCATCGAGCGCGGATTACACGCGCTCTGGATGACACTTTTGAAACCTCCGGCATGCTGCATTGTACAATATTGCGGCATTTGATCCGCGCAGGGGCAGCTGCCAGAGGCGAGGTTGATCTGCAATTTGCGTTCTCGCAGAGCGGCAAGCGGATGTTCTGCGGCAGCGGCCGAGCTTGCTTGCAGCAGGCGGTGGACTTCGCGCCTGATCAGCCGCCCAATGGGCGCAGGTTTCGGCTGGTGACGTGCATCGACAGATTGAAGCGGGAGTGCGGTGTCCTGCAGGCGATCGGTTAAGGCATTGAGCTATTCAACCTCGAGGCGCAACCGGATCTCATCGCTCGCGGTCCATCACGAAAATTGCAGGGTCTCGAATCATCCGAGGGTGGCATGGCAAATTCCCATATCTTTCAGATCCTGAACCATTATACCTCGCGGCAGGACCTGGACCGTGGATTCGGTGTCATCGACAATTCATCAAATGAACGGCCGGACTGGTTCGAATATTGGCCAATCCGCAAATTCCTGCTCAACGAGCCTCTCGACGAAGCGGCGTTCTACGGATTTTTGTCGCCGAAATTCAAGACCAAGACAAATCTGACGGCCGCTCAGGTAGCCGAATTTATCCGCCGTTGTGGCAGTGCGACCGACGTAATACTCTTTTCGCCGAGCATCCATACCGGGGCGCAGTTCCTCAACGTTTTCGAACATGGTGACGCTGAGCACCCGGGGCTTTTGGCGACGTCCAAAGAGCTGCTCAAAAGAATCAACAGGCGCACGGATCTGGATGAGCTCGTGACCGATTCGAGAAATACCGTGCACTCGAATTATTTTGTTGCCAAACCGCGTTTCTGGCGAGAATGGCTGGCGATCAACGAGCAAATGTTTGCCATCGCGGAGTCTGGCGCAGACGAACTCGGCAAAGCATTGACGGCCTATACCTCCTACCGGGGCCGCGCGGACGTGCAAATGAAAATATTCGTCATGGAGCGCGTTGCGACTTTGATCCTTGCCTCCGACCCGAGCTTTACGACCGAAGTACGCAATCCTTTCGTCGCCCATAAGAGAATCTACAAATTGCCGCTGGCAATCGTCAGCGACGCGTTGAAAATTGCTTACAGAACCCAGGGCTTGAGCCAGTATAGGGACGTATTTCTTTTTATCCGCGGAGTGCGAAAATTCTGGAATTTTCAGATCAGGTTCGGCGCGTGGCTGGGCCTTGCGGGCGTGCGCGTGCACACGCGTAAGCTCGCATCCTATTGGGACAAGACGGAACCCCAGTGAGCCATTCGAAGATGAGCGCGTTCTGGCAGGGGCGCAGGGTTTTGCTGACCGGACACACCGGATTCAAGGGCGCCTGGATGAGCGTGTGGCTGCGCGCGCTCGGTGCGCACACGACCGGACTCGCCCTGGCGCCCGCGACGACGCCGAACCTGTGGTCGCTCGTCGGCGGCGGCACACGCTCCGTGATTGGGGACATTACCGATGCTGCGCTGGTGCGCAGTGTGGTCGAGGAGGTCAAGCCGCAGGTCGTCATTCACATGGCGGCCCAGGCTCTGGTGCGCGACTCGTATCGCGACCCGCTGCGTACTTATGCAACGAACGTCTTAGGCACGGCCAATCTATTGCAAGCCTGCCGCATTGCCCGCGACCTGCAATGTGTGCTCGTGGTCACGAGCGACAAAGTTTATGAGTCCGATGGCAGCGGCCGCGCATTTGCAGAAACCGACCGCCTGGGGGGATCCGACCCCTACAGTGGCAGTAAGGCCTGCGCGGAACTGGTGACGTTGAGTTTTCGCGACAGCTTCTATGGCGCTGGTCCGCCGATAGCGACGGCTCGCGCGGGCAACGTCATCGGAGGTGGGGATTGGTCATCGGAACGGCTCATTCCCGACTGCGTACGGGCGCTCGCCGCGGGGATGCCGGTGAGCTTGCGTTATCCGGATGCGGTACGGCCGTGGCAGCATGTGCTTGAGCCCTTGTCAGGGTACCTTGCGCTATCGCAGGCGCTCATGGAATTCCCGCAGAGCGCCCCGCGCGCCATCAATTTCGGGCCTGCGTCTGCGGAGTCTTGCGCGGTTCGGGAGGTTGTCGAAGTATTCAGCGCGCGATTCGGCGGCAAACCCGGCTGGGTGCGCGACACCCAGGAACATCCGCCGGAGATGCAGGCGCTCATGCTCTCGTCGGCGCTGGCGCAGCGTATCCTCGGGTGGCGGCCGCAGCTGAGCCTGGAGGCGTGCTTGTCCTGGTCAGCCGACTGGTATCGCGCGCATCTTGACGGAGAGGACATGCTGGCGCTGTGCCAAAAGCAAATCGCCCAGTACCAGAGTCTGGTGCTGGCCAACCGGAATCGCCCTACATGAAATGCGTCATTCTCGCGGGAGGCAAAGGGACTCGGATTGCCGAGGAGTCCAACGTTCGACCCAAACCAATGGTCGAGATCGGAGGCCGGCCGTTGCTATGGCACATCATGAAGCTCTACTCATCGTTCGCAGTGAACGAGTTCATCGTCTGCCTTGGCTATAAGGGCTACATGGTCAAGGAATACTTCGCGAATTATTTTCTGCATCAGGCCGATGTCACTTTCGACATGGGCAAGAATCGCATCGAATATCACGATTCGCGCAGCGAGCCGTGGAAAGTGACCCTGGTCGATACTGGCGAAGAGACCATGACCGGTGGCCGCCTGCTGCGCGTGCGCGATTACCTCGAGCCGAGCGCGCCGTTTTGTATGACCTACGGCGATGGGCTCTCAAACATAGATATTCGCGCCGAAATCGCCTTTCACTCCGAACACGGCTGCAAGGCGACCGTGGCATGTGTGCGCCCGCCGGCGCGCTTCGGACGGATTGTCATGGAGGGCAGTAAGGTCGTCTCTTTCGAGGAGAAGCCGCGGGTCGAAGGCGGGCTTATCAATGGCGGCTTCTTTGTGCTCAACCCGGCCGTTCTCGATCTGGTGTCCGGCGATCACACGGTGTGGGAAAAAGAGCCGATGGAGCAATTGGCGGCGAGCGGAGAGCTTGCGGCATGGGTGCACCACGGGTTCTGGCAGCCCATGGATACGCTGCGGGACATGATGAGCCTGAATGCGCTATGGGACGGCGATAAGGCTCCCTGGAAATTATGGCCCTGACAGCCGGTGCGCGCACTCTGTGCCGCGCGTGCGACGGCGAGCTCACCGTGACATTCGCCGATCTTGGGATGCAGCCACCCGCAAACGCCTTCCTCTCCCCGTCGGCTGATCTGCAACAGGAGAAGCGCTATCCGTTGCGTGCCAAGGTATGCGGATCGTGCAAGCTCGTGCAAGTCGATTTTGATGTCCCGCCGCGAGAGCTCTTCGACAACTACGCCTATTTTTCGTCCTACTCGGATGATTGGCTGGCACACGCGCAGCAGTTCGGCGCCATGGCGCGCGAGCGATTCAATCTCAACGCCTCGAGCCTTGTGATTGAGCTTGGTAGCAACGATGGCTATCTGCTCAAGGGATTCGTCGCCGCCGGAATCCCTGTGCTCGGCATTGATCCTTCGGATACCGTCGCCGCTGCTGCCGAGCGGGTTGGGGTCGCGACGCTCGTGGAGTTCTTCAGCGCGGAATTGGCTGGCCGCCTTGCGGCGCAGGGGCGCAAGGCTGATTTGATCGTCGGCAATAACGTGCTCGCGCATGTCCCCGCACTCAATGACTTTGTCGCAGGAATTGCACGGCTTCTAAAACCCGATGGCTCTGTGAGCATCGAGTTTCCGCACCTGCTGAAGTTGATTGAGCACGCCGCCTTCGACACGATTTACCACGAGCATTTTTCCTACATTTCTTTGTACGCGATCGAGCGTGTTTTCCGACTGCAGGGATTGCAGATCTACGATGTGGAGGAGTTGCCGACGCACGGCGGGTCGCTGCGCATCTATGCCGCGCACGCCGCGCGAGCGTTGCCGGACAGTGACTCTTTATTAGCCGTCCGCTCGGCGGAGACGCGCGCCGGGATTGCGGATCTTGATACCTACCGGCGCTTTTCCGAACGCGTAGCAGCCTGCCGCAGCTCGCTTTTGGAGTTTTTGGCGGACGCCAAAGCTGACGACAAGATAGTGGCCGCCTACGGAGCGGCGGCCAAAGGCAATACGCTCCTCAACTACTGCGGCATCACCGCGCGCGATATTCCTATGGTCGCGGATCGCAATCCGCACAAGCAGGCAAAGTTGCTGCCGGGCAGCCATATTCCCGTGGTGTCGCCGGAGGAGCTTACGCGGCACAAGCCCGACTACGTGCTGATATTGCCGTGGAACCTGCAGGCGGAAATCAGGCGGCAGCTTGCTGGCATCAAAGTATGGGGCGGTCGCTTCGTGACGCCTGTTCCCACGGTCCATTGCTTCGAATGAAATTTACCGAAACTGCACTCGAGGGTGCCTTCATCGTGGACATCGAGCCGACGCGCGACGAGCGGGGCTTTTTTGCCCGCACGTTCTGCGCCGAGGAATTCGCGGAATATGGATTGAGCGCAGCAGACTTGCAGTGCAGCGTGTCGTACAACCTCAATAAGGGCACGCTGCGCGGCATGCACTATCAGGCGGCTCCTCATGAAGAGGACAAGGTGATTCGTTGCACTGCCGGTTCGATATTTGATGTCATTGTGGACATCCGCACCGGTTCGCCGTCCTACGGACGTTGGTTCGGCACAGAACTCACGGCCGCCAATCGGCGCGGACTCCTCGCTCCAAAGGGCTTCGCCCATGGCTTTTTAACCCTCGCCGACGAAAGCGAGGTTCTCTACATGATTTCCCCGCGTTACGCGCCGGACTGCGCTCGCGGTTTTCGGTGGGACGATCCAAACATCGCAATTGCGTGGCCCATGAAGCCGCTCGTGATCAGCGCGCGCGACGCGGCCTATCGGATGCTCGATCATGGCTCCCGTTAAGCGGGTTCTCGTCAGCGGCGCGAGCGGGTTCATAGGACGCTGGAGCGTGCCGGCGTTGCTCAAGCGCGGCTACGAAGTTCATGCGGTGCTGTCGGAGAATTCGCGCAAGCGCAGCGCATGCGCGCAATTGGCGGGCGCCGAGCTGCATCACAGCAATCTACTTGATCCAGGCGCCGTCGACCGCCTACTCACTTCCGTACGGCCCACTCACCTTCTGCATTTTGCCTGGATCGCAACCCCGAATCTGTACTGGACGAGTGCGGAGAATTTTTCATGGGTCGCCGCAAGCTTGTATCTCGTACGGGCTTTTCACAAGAACACGGGGAGCCGTGCAGTAGTGGCCGGCAGCTGCGCCGAATACGACTGGTCGAGAGTGGATGTCTGCCGCGAGGACGCAAGTCCCCTGGCAAGCAGCGCAGGAAGTGCCACCGCACCCTATGCAGCCTGCAAGCTCGCGTTACAGAATCTGTTGGCGAGCTACGGCACTCATGAGGAATTGCCCATTGCATGGGGACGGATTTTTGCGCTCTTCGGCCCGGGCGAACACCCGGAGCGGCTCGTGGCGTCGGTTGTACGGAGTCTGCTTTTGAATCAGGAGGCGCGTTGTTCGCACGGACGTCAGGTGCGAAATTTTCTGCACGTCGCCGACGTTGGCGAGGCATTTGCCGCGCTCCTCGACAGCCCTTTACAAGGGCCGGTCAACATTGGATCGCCCGAACGAGTTTCAATCGCCGCGCTCGTCGAGCGGATTGCAAAACGAATCGGCCGTACTGATCTGGTACGGCTTGGCGCGCGGGCGAGCTCTGCCAACGAGCCGGCCATTCTCGTGCCGGACGTGCGCCTGCTCTACGATGAGGTGGGCTGGCGGCCCAGATTGACGCTCGATGAGGGTTTGGCGGGCACGATCCTGTGGTGGCAGGAAGAGCTGGCGCGCGGCTAGCTTTCGCAACATTTGCCGGCCCGAGCGTATTTGCGGCGTCCGCCCGACGAGCCTCCGGCCTGCGCTCGTTTGGATCAGCGGCGCTCGCCGAGCAGACTTTCAAAGACTGCGACGTATCGAGTCTGGTAGTTGTGCAGGCCATAGCGGCTTTCAACGTACCCCCGGCCGGCGGCGCCCAGGCGCGCACGCAATTCGGCGGAGCCGATCAGGCGCTCGAGAGCCTGCTCCCACTCTGACGCGTCACGAGCGTGGAAGCCCGTACGGCCTTCGATAACGGCCTCGGTGTTCGCACCGACTGGCGAGGCGACGCAGGGAAGCGACGCGGCCATGTACTGCAGCAACTTGAATGCGCATTTGCCGCGCGCCCACTCATCATCGGTCAATGGCATGACGCCGATGTGCGATCCGGCGAGAGCCGCGATCTCCACGGCCGGGCTCCAGCGGACCGCCTCGATGCGCACCTCTTGCCAGTCCGGAAACTCAGAGCAGATCACGCGCAGCCGCAACGTCGGATGGCGCGCGGTAAGGCGCGCAAGCGCGGGGCGCAGAATCTCAAGATACGGGAGATTTTCGGGGTTACCGACCCACGCAATTGTCGGCGGGTCGTCCTGGGTCGCCGTCGTCGCCCGGTAGACGCTTGCATCGAGCGCGGTGGGCAGTATGACGATGCGCCGCGCGTGCGCAGCTGCCGCAGCAGCGGCCAGTACGTCGTTGCCGGCGGCCACCACATCGACCCGCCGGCAAGTGGCCGCGAATTTCTGTCGGCGCCACCACGAATCGTCCGCAGGCTCGCCCAAATGACGTGGCTTGCGCACGTAGATTGCATCGTCGAAATCAAAGATCCGACGCGGAGCGTATGCGGCGAATAAGCGCGCCTCCGCGCCGGATAGTTTGATTTGATGCAGCACCACGACGTCCGAGCGCCGCAAGAGGTCGCGACGCTCCCAGGTGCGCACGCCATAGCGACCGGACGGATACCTCTCGAGCTGCACCGTCCAGCCTGCCGCTTCAAGCGCACTCACCAAGCTCATCATCCGATAGCGGAACGACGGCTGATCGAGCCGATAACCAAGGAGCGTCGCGTGAGGCATGGCCGGCTCTACTGCTCGCCTCGGCGGCCGAGCAGGCCTTCAATCGCGGAAAGCGCGATCCCGAGTCCGTCGGCGAGTTGCAAATTTGCAGCGCAGCGCGCGAGCGCAGCGCGCGCCGTCTCATCGTCCATGAGCGACGTAGCGACGTTTACAATATTGACGGCGTTCAAGGTTGCGGCGAGCGCGAGCCCAGCCTCGGAACACTGGCGCACGCGCTTGGCCTGATCCTTCGCAATCGATACGGCGACGCATGGCGCCTGGCACGCTATCGCCTGCACCAAGGTCGATCCGCCGTTAGCGATGACGAGTCGAGCTCGGCGCATGAGCGCGGCAAGTTCGCTGAGCGGCAGCCGCGGCAACGTGTGCAGGGCAGCAGGCGCCGAGAGGTCCGCGCCGTTCGCCGAGGCTACGAGCACGGTGGTGATGCCACGTGCTGCCAGAGCATGCGCGGCCGCCGCGAACACCTGCACGGCATCACGGGCGCCGGGATGTCCGGTTCCTCCGCCGGGAACGACGAGCACATAGGGCTTCGTGGTGAGGTCGAGCCGCCGCAATACGGCTGCCGCTGCGCGCGGATCGGGAGCCGGTAGCATCACATCGAGGTGACGCAGGAGCGGACGGCCCATCCAGCGCAGCTTGAATGTCTCAAATGCGCTGAGTGGGCCCGTCAGCAGTTGCGGATAGGCGAGCCAGTGCTCATCGATGAGCGACATCCAGCGTAAACGGAACGCCTTGCGACGTTGGCGTGCACGCGCGCTGACGTAGATCACGCGTGCGCCGATGCGCTGGGCGGCGCGCAGCTGAGCGGTGCGTCCGGCGTTGTCAAAGATCACGACGTTCGGGCGCGTCTCCTCGATGAGGGCGATCACCTCGGGTGTGTGAAAGGTGGGCGACGATGGCAGAAACGTGTAGGAGAAAGAGGCATCAGTTTCGTAGGTCGCTTCGCGGCTGAGCGCGAAGTGGATCTTTGCGCTCGGCCAGCGAGTCGCGACCGCCTGCGCGATTTGAACAGCACGGGCATACTCGCCCATGCCGTGCGGGCCGGAGACCGGCAGGAACACAAAGCGCGGCGCTGCGACGGCGCTCGAGTCCGCTGGCACTCTGGCAGGCTCTGGTGCGTCGGCAATAACGCCATGCGGACGAGCGGAAGGTCGACTGTCGAGTACGTCGATGTGTGCAAGCTTTTCGATTGCAGCCAGCGCCGAATCGATTCCATTGGTCACCGTGGGTGCACTTACGTGAGCGGCGCGCGGATCAAGAGGCTCGTAATCAAGGCCAGTCTTGAGCATGTGCAAGGCGACGCGCTCAAGATCGGCCGCATCGAGGCGCGCGCTCGCGACGAGGCCGGCGCGCACGCAGCGCTTGATCCGATGCGCCTGATCGCCCGCGATCGGGACTGCGACACAGGGTCGCTTGCAGGCGAGCGCCTGCAGCATCGTATCGCCGCCATTTGAGATCACGAGGCGCGCGCCGCGGACGAGTTCGCCGACCATAGCGATCGGCAGGCGCGGCGCGAGCTTCAAGCCGTCGGCCTGGGGCGCACGCCGCGCGCCCTGCGGCGTCACTCCGACGAGAATCGTCGCGTACGAGTGCAGCGCAATTCGGCGCGCCGCCTCCGCCACCACCTGCGGCGCAGCCAGTGCCCCCGGATGGCCGGTTCCTCCGCCGGGCACGACCAAAACGTACTCGCCCGCGCGCACACCAAAGCGCGCCATGACCGAGCGCGCAAGCTCAGGGTCCTCCTGCGGCAGAACGGCATCGAAGAAGCGCAGCGCCGGGCGTCCGAGCAGCACGAGCTTCAGGCGTTCGATGTAGCCGGGGGCGCCCGCGATGAACTGCGGATAGGCGATCCAGTGTTCATCGAGGAGCCGCATCCAGCGCAGACGAAATGCCCTGCGGCGCTGCTTTGGACGTGAGCTGATGAAGACCGTGCGTGCGCCGCCCGCGACCGCCGCGCGCAATTGCGACGTACGGCCAGCATTGTCAAACAGCACGATGGTGGGCTTGAATTCCCGAATCAGTGCGGCGACCTCGCGCGAGTGAAAGGTCGGCGAGGAGGGCAGGAACGTTGCCTGAAAGGGTGTCTCAGCGGCATAGGCCGCGCCGCGGCTCAGCGCGAAACGGATCTCAGCTTGCGGCCAGCGCTCAAGCGCTGCGGTCGCGATCGCAGTCGCGCGCGCATATTCTCCCATGCCGCGCGGCCCGGATACCGGAATGAAGAGCAAGCGGACTTGACCGTCGCTCATTTGAAATGAGAGTTGCGCACCGCGCTTTAGCCTATTTTCTTATGACGCGCCGCGATGTTGCGACCCGCCGGCGAATTGCGCAATGCCCCTGCAGGAAGGTGCCGCGGCAACGAATGATGGGCTGCGGCGTCTAGCGCGATGCGGCGGTCAGTTCACGCCATGCGGCGATGACGGCTGGCGGCTCGATGCCCAGAATATTGGGACGCCCATCAATCTCGCCGACGAGTGCGATGACGGGCGTCGTGACTCCCCCGGGCCTGTACAGCAGCGGATCGGATGTTCCAAAAAGCGCAACCGTCGGACACCCGAGTGCGGCGGCTGCGTGCGCCGGGCCGGTGTCGACCGAGACGAGACTCGTCGCGCGTTCGACGAGTGGCAGGAGGATGCGGATGGGCAAATCATCGGCGACGTTGTGCAGGCCGGGCACCGCTGCCGTGCGAATGATCTGCGCATTGAGTGCGAACTCGCGCGGTACGCCCATGAGGAGGATCGCAGCGTCCGGACGCGCGCCACGCAGGGCGCGGATGACTTCAGCCCAGCGCTCTACGGGCCAAAACTTGGTGTTGGTGGAGCGGCTCGGCAGCCACCCGCGCATCGTGCGCTTGTTGCCCGTCTGCAGCAGAATGAGTTCGCGATTTGAAAGTCCGCGACGCGTGAGCCAGGTAGCGAGTGCATTGCGGGCGGCCGCATCGATGGTGATTTCGGCGTTGCTCGCGATGCGCTCTTGGCTCGACGGCAGCATCCCAGCGAAGGCCGGCGGCGTTTCATTTGCAAACCGGATCCAGCGGTCGACGAAATGTTCTCCCGGCAGCCGCGGCAGCGCCTGATCCTCATAGACGAAGTCATCCGGAATGGCACCGCGCCGCAGGAGCTCGCGCCCGGCGCCGGAATCGCAGAACCAGGTGGGTCCGGCGCCGCGTGATTTCAGCCAGCGCACCAGGCGCTGCTGGCTGCGGCTCGCCCAGTACGGGGACTTGCGACTGCGCAGTATGAAAATCTCGCCCACACCGGGTTGACCCTCGAGCAGGGGTACCGTCCAGGGGCCGGAGGCTATGAGGTCGGCGGGCGTTCCAAAGCGCGCGTGCAATTGCCGCAGAAGGGCGGTCAGCAGCACCATGTCCCCGAAGGCGCCGCAGCGCATGACGAGCGGGCGCTGCTGGCTCATGCGCGCGCGATCACTGCAGCGGTCGAGGCTCTAAGCCGTCGGCCCTGGCAAGCTGCAGAAGACCTCCGTCACCGACGAGATGCAGCGCACCGACGATCACGAAGTAGTTCTGGTCGGCTTTGAGGAGATGCTCGATCTGCGGCATCCAGCGACGATTGCGCGCAGTGATGAGCGTGTAATACAGGCTCGGAAAATTCTTAAAGTCCTCGCTCATGAGCGCCGCAAGCTTGGCGGCATCACCACTCCTCCAGGCGGTGACGATTTCCTGTGTTTCCCGGTCGGCATCGTGCATTTCCGTCACGGTCTCCTCGAGGAAGGCCGCTTGATCATCCTTCGAGAGCGATGCCAGGATGCCGATTTGCTGCTCAAGGGTTTCCAGTCCCTGGATGTGTTTTCCGTCCGCATGGGCACGCCGCCCGAGCTGCCTTTCGACTCCCTCATCGGGATCGAAACCCAACGCGACATACTCAAGCTGCGTCAAGGTGAGCGCAACGGCCCATGGCTCGAACTGCTGCAGTGCTTCGATCGGCAGCCCCAAGCGGGTGGCTTCCGCCGCGACGCGATCATAGCTTGCCTGCCCTAGCGAATCGCGTAGCGTCGTGCCATCGGCAAACATGCCTTTCTGCAGGATCAGCGCCTGCGCCGCGGGGGAATCCATTTCATCGATATCGACCTCCATGACGAGCGTCTTGGCAGCGGCGTAGGCGCGCTCGAACGCGGGCGGCAGGCTCATGTCGTCCTTCTTCAGAAGATGCACGGAGCCTGCGAGGTAGACGGTGTTATGCGCGCCCTTGATCGCCCAGACGGGACTTTGAGCCTGTGCTTCTAGGCAGCCGAGGAGACCGACGATGAGGAGCCAGCGGCGCATTGTTCTATCCACACGACCTCGGTGGTGAGAGTACCATCCGCCCGCAGCTGGAGTGTGCGGTACGCGGGCGGCAGCGTGTCGAGTGCGAATTCTTTCGACCCCGGCATAAATTGTGCGCACGTTGAGGGAGTCGCGAGCAGCCGCACGTCGCCGCGCAGCTGGTCGAAGCTTTGATGCACGTGTCCCCACACCATGGCGCGCACGTTGCGGTGCTGGTCGATGACACGCCAGAACTCGGCGGAGTTCTCAAGGCCCACCTCGTCGAGCCAATGACTCGACATGCTGACCGGATGATGATGCAGGCACACGAGCGCATGGCGTCCGGCGGCGCTGCGCAACGCCTGATCAAGCTGCGCCAGACTCTGTGTGCTCAGGCGACCCGCGGCGGAGCCTGCTACCCAGGTGTCGAGCAGCACGATGCGCCACGGCCCGAAATCCATCAGGCCGCCGACGACGAAGGGGTCGCAGGCAAGCTCGCGCCGCAGGGCCTCGGGGTCATCATGGTTGCCGGGAATACATAACACAGGAGCCCCGGCGTTCCTGAAGAGGCGACGGAAATGAGCGTAGCCGGCCGGATCATCCTGAACGATGTCGCCGGTGACGAGTACCGCGTCGACCGGCCAATGCCGCGCCCGCGCTTGTGCGAGCGCCTGAGCGAGCGCCGGTGCTGTCTGTACGCCGCGCAGGGACTCGGTTTCGCTGCCGTACAGGTGCGGATCGGTAAACTGTATGAGACGCAACAGGCTCATATTCGATACGACATTCAGGCGCCCCGGCAGTTCGCGTAGTCGGAAAGCGTAACAAAAGATCGCGCCGCTCAAAGTGAACTGGGTCAAGCCAAGAATGCTCGCATGAAGCGTCGTGACGCAGTGCGCGTCGCCCGGACGGATATTGTGAAGCCGGCCACGCGCGTGTCTGTCGCCCACGACAGCGCGCACCGCAGAGCGTGATTGCCGCACGTGGGTCGCGTGATGGAAAATGCCGGGCCGTCTTATAGCCATGCCACCGCCGCACCGGAACGAACTCATGAGCACCCACCGTGAACTTGCCAATGCGATCCGCGCTCTTGCCATGGATGCCGTGCAGCGCGCCAACTCAGGCCATCCGGGCGCGCCGATGGGAATGGCGGATATGGCTGAAGTCCTGTGGCGCAGCGTCCTCAAATTCAACCCGGGCAATCCCCGCTGGATCAACCGGGACCGCTTCGTGCTCTCGAACGGCCACGCTTCGATGATGTTGTACGCGGTGCTCTATCTCACGGGGTATCCGCTCGGCATCGAGGAGATCAAGAACTTCCGCCAGCTGGGATCTCGCACTCCCGGGCATCCTGAGCATGACCTCGACATTGGCATCGAAACCACCACTGGACCGCTCGGCCAGGGGATTGCCAATGCGGTTGGCATGGCGGTTACCGAGAAACTCCTGGCGCTCGAATTCAACCGGCCGGGTTTGGAAGTCATCGACCATCACACATATGTCTTCATGGGGGACGGTTGCCTGATGGAGGGCGTCTCCCACGAGGCCAGCTCGTTTGCCGGCACTTTCAAGCTCGGCAAATTGATCGGCTTCTACGACGACAACGGCATTTCGATCGACGGCAAGGTCTCCGGCTGGTTTGACGACGACACCCCGAAGCGCTTCGAGGCCTACGGGTGGCACGTGATCCCGCACGTTGACGGGCAGGACGCCGACGCCGTCGCCGCAGCCATCAAGGCAGCGCGTGCGGAAACGGCGCGGCCCTCGCTCATTTGCTGCAAGACGGTCATCGGCTTTGGCGCTCCGAATCGCCAGGGTACGAAGGCGGCGCACGGCGAATCTCTGGGCGTCGACGAAGTGGCTCTTGCGCGCAAGACCTTGAATTGGCCCTACGAGGCATTTGAGATCCCGGCGCCGATCAAGCAGGCCTGGGATCACCGCGCGGCGGGGGCCGCGGAAGAAGCCAAATGGAACGAGCTCTTTGGGCGCTACCGCGCGGCGTATCCGCAATTGGCGGCCGAGCTTGAGCGCCGCATGCGCGGCGATTTGCCCCAGAAATGGAGCGAGATTGCAACGCAGGCACGGGCCGCGGCGCTACAGGAGTCTAAGCCGCAGGCAACCCGTCAGACCTCGCAGGCCTCGCTTAACGTGATTGGCCCCTCGGTTCCGGAGCTCCTCGGCGGCTCCGCCGATCTCACCGGTTCAAACAACACCCAGCAGAAGAACACGACTGCGGTCACGCCGACGGATTTTTCCGGGCGTTACTTTCACTACGGCGTGCGCGAGTTCGGTATGACGGCGATGATGAATGGAATGGCGCTGCATGGCGGATTCATCCCTTACGGCGGAACGTTTCTCGTTTTTTCCGACTATGCCCGCAACGCCGTGCGCCTCGCGGCGCTCATGCATCAGCGCGTGATTCTGGTCTACACCCACGATTCCATCGGTTTGGGGGAGGATGGGCCGACGCATCAGCCCATCGAACACCTGACGAGCCTGCGCGCCATGCCGAACTTGAGTCTGTGGCGGCCCTGCGATGCGCTCGAGACCGCAGTCGCGTGGATCGCGGCCATCGAACGGCGCACTGGTCCGACGGCGCTCGTGCTCACGCGCCAGGCGCTGCCGCAGCAGCCGCGCAGCGCCGAGCAGCAGGCCGCCGTGCGCCGCGGGGGTCACGTCCTCATCGATTGCGTGGGCGCGCCCGAGGCGCTCGTGATTGCGACGGGCTCGGAGGTCGGAATTGCCGCTGAGGCCGTGAAGACCTTGAACGCCCGCGGGCGGCGCGTGCGCCTGGTGTCGATGCCCGCGACCGATATCTTCGATGCCCAGGATGCAGCCTATCGCGAATCCGTTCTCCCCAAAGCTGTCGTCCGGCGTTTGGCCGTGGAAGCCGGCGCTACGCTTGGCTGGTGGCACTATGTCGGCAGCCAAGGCCGCGTGCTCGGTATCGATCAGTTCGGCGCTTCGGGCAAGGCGTCCGATGTATTTCCACACTTCGGCTTTACCGCCGATAATGTCGTCAAGCAAGTCGAAGAATTAATGAAGAGTTGAGAGTCAATATGCCAATCAAGGTCGGTATTAATGGGTATGGCCGCATCGGCCGCAACATCCTGCGTGCGCTCTATGAGGCGAAGCGCACCCAAGAGATCCAGATCGTCGCCATCAATGATCTCGGCGATGCGCAGACGAATGCGCACCTCACCCGCTACGACACCGCCCACGGGAAGTTTCCGGGCGAAGTGCAGGTGGATGGCAATGCGATGGTGGTGAACGGCGATCGCATCCGCGTGCTGGCGGAGCGCGATCCGACCAAGCTGCCGTGGGGCGAGCTTGGCGCCGAATTCATTCTCGAATGCACGGGGCTCTTCTCGAGCCGCGCCAAGGCGAGCGGTCATTTGAAAGGCGGAGCGAAAAAGGTCGTCATCTCGGCGCCGGGCGGCGAGGAGGTCGACGCCACCATTGTCTACGGCGTGAACCACCAGATCCTGAAGTCCTCGTACACCGTCATCTCCAACGCGTCCTGCACGACCAATTGTCTCGCGCCCGTCGCCAAGATCCTGCATGACAAGATCGGCCTCGTTGCCGGGCTCATGACGACCATCCATTCCTACACCAACGACCAGGTGCTCACCGACGTCTATCACTCCGACCTGCGCCGCGCACGCTCCGCGACCATGTCGCAGATACCGACCAAGACCGGTGCTGCCGCCGCCGTCGGACTCGTCTTGCCCGAGCTCAAGGGCAAACTCGACGGATTCTCCATCCGTGTGCCGACGATCAACGTATCTCTGGTCGATCTGACGTTCACGGCGCGGCGCGCCACGAGCGTGCAGGAAGTCAATAAACTCATGCAGGAGGCAGCTTCCGGCCCCATGCGCCACATCCTCGCGTATAACGAGGCGCCGCTCGTCTCGGTCGACTTCAATCACGATCCGCACTCATCCATCTTCGATGCGACACTCACCAAATGCATCGACGGCGTGCTCGTGAAGGTGTGTGCCTGGTACGACAACGAATGGGGTTTCTCGAACCGCATGCTTGATACGACCCTCGCGTGGTCAAAGGCGGCATGAACGTATTGCGCATGTCGGATGCCGACCTGCGCGGCAAACGCGTCTTGATCCGTGAGGACCTCAATGTGCCCGTGCAGTCGGGCGCGGTGACGAGCGACGCGCGTATTCGTGCCGCGCTGCCCACGATCCGTTACGCCATTGATCAGCACGCCAAGGTCTTCATTCTCTCGCACCTCGGGCGGCCGACCGAGGGCGTCTATGAGGAGCAGTTCTCCCTGGCGCCGGTCGCGGCGCGCCTGTCCGATCTATTGGGCCAACCGGTGGCGCTGCGCAAGGATTGGCTCGCGGGCGTCGACTGCCCGCAGGGCAGCGCCGTCCTGTGCGAAAACGTGCGGTTCAACCCGGGCGAGAAGAAGGACAGCGAGCTCCTCGCGCGGCAGATGGCCTCGCTGTGCGACATTTTCGTGATGGATGCGTTCGGCACGGCACATCGCGCAGAGGCGAGTACCCACGGCGTCGCGCGATTTGCCCCGGTCGCCTGCGCAGGTCCGCTCCTCATCGGCGAACTCATCGCGCTCGAGCGGGCGCTGCAGAAGCCCGCGCGGCCGCTCATTGCGATCGTCGCAGGCTCAAAGGTGTCAACTAAACTCACGGTGCTCGAGGCGCTTCTCGAAAAGGTGGACATGCTCATCGTCGGCGGCGGACTTGCCAATACTTTTCTGGCTGCAACGGGGGTCAAGATCGGCCGCTCGCTTCACGAGGCGGAGATGCTCGACGTTGCGCGCGCGCTCCTTGCCAAGGCGCGCGCCCGCGGCGCCGACATCCCGCTGCCCACCGACGTTGTCGTCGCGCGCGACTTCGCCGCGACCGCACACGCCGATGTGCGCACCATCCACGAAGTGCGCGACAACGAAATGATTCTCGATATCGGGCCGGACACGGCCGAGCGCTTCAGTGAGCTCCTGCATGGGGCGGGCACCATCGTGTGGAACGGCCCGGTCGGCGTGTTCGAGTTCGAACAGTTTGGCGAAGGCACGCGCGCCATCGCCAACGCGATTGCGCAAAGCAAAGCGTTCTCCATCGCAGGCGGAGGCGACACTCTTGCCGCCATCGAAAAGTACGGTGTCGAGGACGGCATCTCATACATCTCCAC
>Ga0182024_10006688_pt1 | contig 25209 bp, 22 predicted proteins | sample P32metaG_FD_120480 | JGI IMG/M metagenome (GOLD analysis project Ga0182024, IMG submission 120480) | Permafrost microbial communities from Stordalen Mire, Sweden - P3-2 metaG (Illumina Assembly) | ecosystem: Environmental > Terrestrial > Soil > Wetlands > Permafrost | place: Sweden: Stordalen...
AGTTGCTGACCAACCTATCGCAGGTACGCAAAAGCGAACTGCCCAACTGGCTCCCCGACCAGTGGAAACGCCTTCAGGCGGCACGCAAGCCTTAAAGCACATGCACTTCACATAGCGCTCACCTAATTTCTTCAGGTCATACAGCTCCTCAATCGGTATGCGCGACATCTCTTCGCGCATTTTAGCCCTTTGTTCTGGGGATGCCTTTTTATGAGCTGTGATAATGGCTGTAATCCTCGCCTTATAAGGCGAATCAGGTAAAGATGAAGGGTCTATCTCGCCCTCAATGAAATCTTGCAAGGCTCCCTTCATATCCTCGAAAAAGGTTTTCCTGTCTTTTCCAAAACATTCCTGAAGATAGGTATCAAGGGGATCATTAAGATCGCTTGGTTTGGACAAACGAACAGTCCTGTTTTCAAGGGTCTTGCATAATCCATCGAAGGACAAGAATTTATAGATTTTATCTGGACACTCGTACCTACTCATGGCATCTCGCATTAAAAAATGACTGCTTATAAGGTACCTCGGCTAGATGTAATCCAACAACTGATTGCATACTGTGCGGCGGGCGCCGGGTGGCCCAGGTCTGAACAATAAGGAGAAGATGCGGGTGCCCCAGGTCTGGATTTTCAGACCTGGGATAGCACGGACCTCAGCGATCCATAATCCGGGTATCCATTGTACGGTGCCGGACGCCCTATCCGCGACGCGCCTGTCGAGGGAAAAATCGCGTCGAGGGTGGGCGACCGCAACTTCGCGTAGAATTGAGGATGAATCGGGGCCGTGCCAGACGCGGCCCCGAGCACGATGATCCTCCTGGACCCAGATTTGGAGCCCGACCCCGCACCAAAGGCAACTTTGGCGAAGCGGGTTGGTGCGTCCGGGGCTCGGCTTGAATCCATTAGAATTTCACGGGATGTTCGGCTGCCTTCGGCGCGTGCGCTGGCGGGGTTTCTTGCGGCTGCGCAGGCGGCCGTGCGGGTGAAAGGGCAGGTGACTGTGCTGCTGACCACCGACGCGGCTATCAAGAAGCTCAATCGCCGATTCAGAAGCAAGAACTCGGCAACGGATGTGCTGTCGTTTCCGGCTTCGGGGTTGGGGGGGATTGCAGGCGATCTGGCTATCAGCGTGACTACGGCTGTGGGACAGGCGGCGGAGCAGGGGCACTCGCTCGCGACGGAGATCAAGGTGCTGATTCTGCATGGGCTATTGCATCTGGCGGGATTCGATCACGAGGTTGATGATGGCAAGATGGCTCGGCGTGAACGGGTGTTGAGGGCCAGGCTGAGGCTGCCGCTGGGGTTGATTGAGCGGGCTGAGAAGTCAGAGGCACAGGTTTTGAAAGGGCACGACTTTAGCCGTGCCGCAAAAAGCCCCCAGGAGGTTCCGGCTTTAGCCGCGAAGGGAATGCAAGTTGCGCGAAAGGCGTTGCCTCAGGGGCTAAAGCCCAAAGGCTCCTCTAGCCCGCAATCGGCACGACTAAAGTCGTGCCCTGATACAAAGCAGGCTTTTGGGACACGCATTCAGGGGGCTCCGGGAGTTGCCGCCGGAGAGCAACCCTCAGGGGCTAAGGCTCACGTTGATTCTGCCGGCTTGATTGTGGGGGTTAAAACCCCGACCTACCAGTCCCGAGCGGCGAAAAAGATCGTCCAGTCCCGGCCTGCAAAAAAGGTTGAACGGCTATGAGCGGGCTGGCGATTTCGATGGTTCTGCTGCTGGCGCTGGTGGAGACGCTGGCTTCTTACATCAGCCGCGTGTACTCGGAGTTCGGCAAGATTCTTACGCGCGAAATTGAAGAGAATCTTGACGCGTGGGAAGAGTTGATTGAGCCGCAACTGGGCCTGAGCCGCGAGCATGCGGCCATTTCCGCGGCAGTGTTGCAGCAACTGGCACTGGGTATCATTGCGCTGGAATTCGGCGCAGTGCTCTTCGATCGCGCACCGCATCTGGGCCGGCCTACTTATCCGGAGATCGCGCAGGCTGTGCTGGGTGTGGTGCTGGTGGTGGTGTTTTGCAGCCAGGTTTTGCCTTCGCTGCTTTTCAACCGCACGCGCGGACGCTGGGTGCGGAGGCTGGTATGGCCCATCCGCCTGCTGCTGTGGCTGATGACGCCGATCACTGTGTTTGTGCGCTTCTTCTTCTCTGTCGCGGCCCTGGCGGAGACACCGTCCAGCGACGAGGAAGAAGCGGCCGTGGATGTGGAGGCGTTGCTCGAAGCCGGCGAGGAAGAGGGCATTCTGGAAGAGAGCGATCGCGACCTGGTGCGCTCCGCTTTGGAGTTTGGCGACAAGCTGGTGCGCGAGGTGATGACGCCTCGTCCAGAGGTGTTTGCCGTTCCGGCAACGATCCCGCTTGAGCAATTTCTGGAAATGCTGCGGGAGCACAACTTCTCGCGCGTACCGGTGTATTCCGGGTCGCTGGACAACGTGACGGGCATCGCGTTTGCGCATGACCTGCTGCAGATCAAGGACGAGGAAGCTCGCACACGCACGGTGGCCAGCATTGAGCGGCCCGCGGTTTTTGTGCCGGAGACCAAGCGCGGCTATGAGCTGCTGCGCGAGATGCAGCGCGAGAAGCAGCATATGCGCATCGTGATTGACGAGTACGGCGGCGTTGCGGGCGTGGTGACCATCGAAGATCTGCTGGAAGAGATTGTTGGTAACATCCGCGATGAGCATGAGACTGAAGTGGGAATTGAGGAGCCGCAGCGCGAACCAAATGGCGTTTGGCTGGTTCCGGGTAATTTTCCCGTCGATCAGCTTGCGGACCTTTTTGGCGAGCAGGTTGAACCGGGCAATGCGTATGAAGCCACAACGCTGGGCGGACTGGTGAGCGAGATTGAAGGGCGCATTCCGCTGGCCGGCGAGGTGGTGCTGCTGGAGCCCATCGGGCTGCGCATGGAGATCGTGGCTTCCACGGATCGGCGTGTGGAGCGGCTGAGAGTATTTCCGCCGGCCGACGCATCGCTTGCTACATCTTCAGCAAGCCTTTCATAATGGCTGCCCTGCCGCTGATGCGCACGTCGCTGTGGGGCAGACGCCGCCCTCGCTCGAATACCGCCATGCTGTCATAGAAATGCATGGACAGCGTGGAGTGCGTGAACTCGGTCGGGGTGAGCGCGTCCCTGCTCCAGTCGGCGTTCAATTCGTCGATGAGCCCTTTGCAGACCTCGATGAATGTGCCCTCGCGTTTCAAGCCGCCGCCGTACTCATCCCAGTAGGCGGTGTGCAAATCCTCCACCAGATAGACGCCGTTGGGGGCTGTTCGCGGGTAGAGAAACCGGAAGGTCTCGACGACGTCGGTCATGCGATGGCTGCCGTCGTCGAGGACAATGTCGGGGGTTCCGAATTCTTCGAGGACCTGTTGCAAGAAGGCGGTGTCGGACTGACTTCCAATCCTTATCTGGATCTGGTCTTCCTCGAATTCTTTGCACTCCGGATTCACGTCAATTCCGACGATCAGCGCATGCGGGCCCAGGTAGCGCTTCCACATCTGCGCCGATCCGCCACGGCCGCAGCCAATCTCAAGGAACACCGCGGGGCGATTTACGAAGCGGCTGAAGTGAGCCTCGTAAACAGGAAAGTAGTGCTTCCACTTGTGAATGGTTCGCTGCTTGTTATTGACGAATTCGGACCAGAGGCTCAATCTGTCCCCGCTTTCATTTGTGCGGTTAACAATGTGGGCGGCGTATTCAAATCTCAGTCTTGCATAACAGTTTTTCCATCCTGGATGCAAGGCTCATATTAAATGCCGGCGGGGGCACAGTGAGAATGCCGTAGACTCAGTCAGGAGTATTTTCTCTTTGAAATCTGGATTTGTCGCCATTCTAGGCCGGCCGAACGCAGGCAAAAGCACGCTGCTGAACGCTCTCACGGGTGAGAAGGTAGCCATTGTCTCCGCCAAGCCGCAGACCACGCGCAATCGCATTGCCGGGGTGGTGGAGGTGGAAGCGCAGAAAGGGGTGCATCCGGCGGCGCAGATTGTGTTTGTGGACACGCCGGGCGTGCACAAGCCGGGATCGCATCTGGATCGGCGCATGCTGCAGGAGGTTTACGAAGCACTGGAGACGCGGGATGTGGTGCTGGTGCTGATGGATGCGACGCGGAGAGCGCAGTTTGAGGGGGCTGCAAAGGTCAGCGAAATCGCCGGGGTTCTTGATTCCCATGTCTCAGAAGCGAGACATGGGGCACCCGGCGAAGAAAATGCAGGTCCTTCGACTCCGGTCGCCGCGGCGACCTCCGCTCAGGATGACAGGCCGTTGTTGAACGCTCAGGATGACAAAGTTGTTTATGCGTCGAAGCATGAGCGGACGAACTGGGCGAGCGAGGACGAGTTTCTGTTTGGATTGATTCGCAAGGTCGATTGCCCGGTGTTTCTGGTGCTCACCAAGATCGACCTTGTTCCTAAAGATCATCTGCTGCCGCTGATCGATACGCTCACGCGGCAGTTCAACTTTGCGCAGATTATTCCGGTGAGCGCACGCAAGCGCGATGGGCTCGACTTGCTGGTGCGCAAAATTGTTGACGCTCTGCCGAGGGGGGAGCGTTACTACCCCAAGGACCAATACACCGACCAGCCGCAGCGCTTCATGGTGGCTGAACTGATTCGCGAGAGCATTCTGGTGGAGACGGGTGAAGAGGTTCCTTATGCATCGGCGGTGGTGATTGAGCGCTTTGAAGAGCCGAAGCCGTTTGTTCCTCGTAAAAAGGGAGCGGTGCCTGCGCGGGCGCCACTTACAAGCATTGCCGCGGCCATCTATTGCGAACGCGACGGACAGAAGGCAATTCTGATTGGCAAGGGCGGCCAAAAACTGAAGGAGATTGGGACGGGAGCGCGAAGAAAAATTGAATCGCTGCTGGGTACGCGCGTCTACCTGGAACTGCACGTGATTGTCGAGGCGAACTGGCGCGAATCGAAAAGCTTTGTCGAGTCGCTCGACTGGCGGAACCAACTGGAGCGGCTGGGCGTAGATCAGATCACGGAGAAGGACTCAGTCGAGGAAAAATGAGTTCGCGAACAGGTTGTCGATCGGCCAATGGAGCATTTGTACGCCAACTTCTGCCAGATCGCTTAACGGCACATTCGCATTTTCTGCACTAAACTTGGTAAACGCATGACAAACTTTGCAAGAGCGGCAAAGCTTCACTCGCGGTTGACGCCTTGGTTGCTTGCAGCGCTCTGCGTATCGACTATCCCGCTCGCTGCGCAAAGTCCCGCGGTCTCTGCGCCATCCGCTGGCACAGCAAACAGCGCGGCTCTCGCCAGGGTTCATGGCACTATCGACCTGGATGGCCCGTGGCGCTTTCAAATCGGCGACGATTCCAGATGGGCCGATCCGGGCTTCGATGATTCTGCGTGGACAACCGTGATGCTGAGCCAGCCAATTACAGAGGAAGGCTTTGAACCCTACACGGGCTATGGCTGGTACCGGCTGCGCTTGCAACCGCAGCAGCTTGCGCAGTTCAATAGCATTCCGGGTGACTCAGTGCTAGATCTTCTTGTTACCGGCTACTCGGTGGGACAGCTCGGTGTGTATGTCAACGGCGTGGAAGCGGGCCACACGCGCGGCATGACGGATCAGCCAGCCATGTATGAATCGCAGCCGCAGGTGGTGCACCTGTCACGCCCCGGCGCCGACGGCACGATTGTTCTGGCCGTTCGGAGCTGGGCCGGCCCCAGCCTTCCCATTCACCGCGGCCTGCTCGACAAGGTGGAACTCGGCCCCCAGGACGATATCGCGGACAAGCTGACCGCGGCCCGAGACCGCGGGTGGGATGAGCATGAGATAGCGGGGATGATTTTAAGCTTTCTGTTTCTCTGCGTGGCCACGCTTGGAGCAACGCTCTACATGGCGCAGCGCCATCATTCGGAGTACCTGTGGCTTGCGCTGCTCTGTCTCTCGATGGCAATCATGGGGGCCTCTGAATTCGCATTCCGCCAAGCGCTTATGCCGTTTTCTGTCTTTGCGGTGCTGAATCTTTGGAACGGCCGCATCTTCATGGCCGTGACGCTGGAGTTCGTTCTCCGCTTTACGGGCGGTCAGTATCGCAAACTCGTCCGGGTCGTTCAAATATGCGTGCTGCTGCTGCCGGTCTTGTCCCTGGTAAACATGCAGCAGGTCTACGAATACTTGTCCGTTTGCGCCGAAGTTGTGTTCACCGGACTCGTTTCGGTTTTGCTATTCCGTGCCTGGCGTCGCGGACGCCTGGAGGCGGCCGTGATGCTGGCGCCTTTCTTCCTGGCTTCGACGGCCGATTCGATCGACACCATTCTCGACTACGCCGCCGGCAGGCACTGGATATCCGAAAGCTTCGCCTCGCACCATTTCTTTCTCGGGCCCATTGAATTCAACGCCAGCATCGTCAACTACACCGTCTTCCTGGCCAGCCTGCTGGCCGTGATTCTCTACCGCTTTGTTCACGTCAGCCAGGAAGAGCAACGCTCCGCGGCGGAGATTGAAGCCGCGCGCAGTGTGCAGTCGATGCTCATTCCGACGCAACTGCCGTCGAACCACAACTTCATGCTGGAAAGCGCGTATCTGCCCGCCAATGGCGTGGGCGGGGATTTCTTTCAGGTACTTCCGCTGAAGGACGACTCGATGCTTGTTGTGGTGGGCGATGTGAGCGGCAAAGGGCTGCAGGCGGCGATGAATGCGAGCACGCTGGTGGGCGCGCTGCGCAACGAGTTATCGAGCGATCCGGCCACGGTGCTCAATCGACTCAACAACGTGCTGCTGGGCGCAACCTCCGATCCCGGTGGAGGCCTTGAGGCGCGACTGTCGCAGAAGGCGGTGGCCAGCTTTGCCACATGCCTCTGCGCGCGAATCTATCCTAATGGCACCATGACGATTGCCAATGCAGGCCACCTGCACCCCTATCGCGATGGGCGCGAGATGGACCTGGCAGCCGATCTTCCCCTGGGCGTTATCCCCAACATCCAGTATGCGCAGGCCTCTTTCCAACTCGAGGTTGGCGACAGGCTGATATTTCTATCGGATGGAGTTGTCGAAGCCGCCAATGCGCACGGAGAACTCTTCGGGTTCGAACGGACCCAGCAGGTGAGCAACGAATCCGCGCGCTACATTGCGCAGACGGCTAAACGGTTTGGTCAGAACGACGATATTACTGTTGTCTCGCTTTATTTTGCCGCGCGCAGCGGGCACCACTCAGGCCGGCAAGTGGCGCAGCCGGTTTGAGTGCGGCTGCGGAATAGAAGCGGCACTTTGGACTTGATTTCAGGCTTCCCCGTTGATGCCGGTCAATAAGCGGCTCGGAGAGATCCCCGACCCCAAGCAACCATGACGGACCCGGATTTCACTTTGCGGCGCGTGTTGGGTGGGACCGAGGAACCCAAGGCACGGCTGGCGCACATCCGACCGGGCCGATCTGTACAGAGCCGTCATTTGGAGAGCTTCCATCCGTGCTGGTGCTGTATTGCCAGATCTTCTGTTCCAGCAGATCGTTGGTTTAGCGCGGCGGAAGCCCCTAGAACTCCCAAACCAGGCCACTGGAGAGGCGACCGAAATTGCTGGGCAAGCCAGGGATCCGGTATGGAATATTGGGCAATTTGACAGGGGCGAGGGCGAAATAGGAGTACTGGTAGCCGCCCTCGACGCGGAAAGCGACATGGCGTGTGACGCGTGTGTCAAGACCGGCGCCGAGGAAGCTCGCAAAGGCGGCGGTTTCGCCGGCTGTTATGTTTTCCCCCCATTCTTTATTCGCGCCGCCATCTCCGGCCAGCCCCTCCGCAAAAACGGTTTCCCTGCCGAAATGCCAGTCGTACTGCGCCCCACCCAGGATGAAATAAGGGCGTTGCGGCGCACCGAGGTTGGTTCCAAAGTAATCGGAGACGTCGATTTTGAAACGCAAACCATGCCAGGGTACGAAGGCCATGCCCGCATCCCATCCGTTAAGCGCGTGGCGGGCTCCGGGTACTCCATTGAGAGAGTTGGAAAGATAACTATAGCCGCCGTAAATCTGATAGCGGGCAGGAGCCTCCGGCTGAGCGTGGAGGGTGGACGCAACGCACAACAGCGCGATCACAGAAAGGAGACGTGAGGGCATTCGGGACCTCAAGTTATGTAGTTGCTCAATCTTATCGTTTTACCCGAGGGTTGGAAAGCGGCGGACCGCGAATCGGAGACGGGTGCGCCCGGTTGCATTGCGGGCTAGGGCGTATTAGGAAATGATGCAGCGGTCTTGAATGGTGTGCAAGGTCGTCGCTGCTTCCACCCCATGGACGAAGACCTGTCCAGGGGACCCCGTCTTGGGGTCGCGCCGACTTGAGGGTGCTGCTTCCGGTCTACTGTATTTCCAAATGCACCATAACGCGATCAATGCCCCACCCATCCATCAATCCATCGATATGCTCAACTGGCGCCGCATAGCCCCGCCGCGCATCCAGAAGGTTACGTCGGTGGCGATATTCGAAGGCTTGTGGAGTCGGCGCTTCAGGCTGGGAGGGGCGTGGCTTGCCTGGTGCAGGTGCTTGGCTTCAACGCGAAGGCCCGTGCTATAGTTGCCCTATCGGTACGTGAGTTTTCAGCTCCCCTTGGTCTGTCGGGTTGATCTCAATATCTTGGTGACCGTTTGCAGCCCAATAGCATTTTGCTGAATACATTTTCTACATGCCCAGCCTGGAAGTCTCTTGCTGGGGGCTTTCGGCTGTACCTAATTCTAAGTTTTGTTTGCTTATTCTCAACTGCGTCGCAGCACGCATACGCCCAGGTTGAATTAGCGACTTCAGCACCAGACCCTTCCAGAGAGTCGAGCAGCCTTGCGGCAGCTGATGGTCCCGCGGAAATCAATGCTCCGCCTGTAGTGCCTAATTTTGCTGCTCCAAAGGTGCTGTCGGAGTTCACTTCTACGCCTGAGGCTTTGTCGTACTCTGCCGGAAGCGGAGCGGCCCCGGACGGAGGACAGGTCAAGATTGCTGACCCGAGCCCCGAGCGCGAGCGGCGGGTGGAGCAAGAACTGATTTTTGAAGGATTGATTTCCTACGGCAATTACACGATCTTTGCGTCCGGATACGATGACAAGCTTTTTACGGCGGGAGTGGAATACGATCGGCACTCCTGGGGTCACTTTCTGAAGTCACAAATGGACTATGTCGCAGAGGTATTGCCATTTGTGCTTTTGGATAAGCCGCTCTGCGTTATCCGATATGGCATTCCGTGCGCTCCGGTCTCCCAAAGTAAGCTTGTCCGCGAGTACGTGCCTGGCATTGGGATTTCGCCGATAGGCTTTCGCTGGCAGTGGCGGAGCAACACGGCCATCAGGCCCTACCTGGAGGCCAAGGGCGGTATTCTTGGCTTCACTAAGAAAGTCCCGGCAACAGCGGCAGCCTACGAAAACTTCAGCTTGCAGTCAGCCATGGGCGTACAAATCAAAATGAACGAGCGATGGGGTTTGCGCCTGGGCTTGTTCAGCGACTTTCATTTTTCGAATGGCTTCGTTGTGCCTAATAACCCCGGCTTGGACGTCATGAACGCAAACCTTGGGTTGAGCTATCACTTTTGAAGTCAACAGAACACATCATGGTAAGCGCGCCTGACAATTACCAGTGCTTTTCTGTTGGCTTCATGCGAGGGTTGAAACCCCCGCCTCCCTCCGGTTGGAGTATTTCCGCAGGGGCTGAAGCCCAAGCTGATTGCAAGACGCTTTTGGCATGACTGAAGTCGTGCCCTGATACAGTGCGCCATTACGGTGCCTGATACAGTGCGCTATTAGCGCCTGACCCAGTGCCCTGATGAAGCGCTCTGACACAGCGCATGGAGCGGCATTGGGCAAAGGTTTCCCCGGGCAAACGAGAGAGGCTGCGACTTTGAGGGCTACGCGCCGCGCACGTGGCCGCGGCCATTGGTCTTGACTTCGTACATGCGGGCGTCGGCGACGCCAATGGTCTGGTGTACCGTGAGTCCGTCGGCGGGAGCGGTTGCCACGCCCGCGCTGGCGCTGACCCTGAGCTTGACGCCATTCCGCATGAGGAAGTGGGTGTCCATCAGGGCTCGAAGCAATTCTGTGCTGAGCGCCATGGCAGCTTTGGCGCCAGCTTCCGGCATGAGGACAACAAACTCGTCGCCACCGTAGCGGAAGCAAAGGTTGCGCTTGCCGTTTAACCCCCTGGTTGCCAACTCCTGGAGGCGTTGGCCGGTCTGGGCAAGCAGTTCGCTACCCACAAGGTGTCCGTGGACGTCGTTGATGAGCTTGAATCGGTCGAGGTCAAGAAAAGCCACGCTTACGGGCAGGCGCTTTGTGGTGCAGCGTTCCAGCTCCGGGCCCAGCACATCGTAAAGATGGCGCGCGTTGTAGAGGCCGGTGCAATCGTCGGTGATGCTCAACTGCTGGATGCGTGCCACGTCGCGCGCGTTTTCGATTGCGATGGCCGCATGATCGGCCAGAATGTGCAGGAAAGCGATGGTGTAGTTGGTCATACGATCGGCGCGCGGGTTGAAGATTTCGATTACGCCGTGCGTACCTTTGCGGCCGCGCAACGGCAAAGCGATGACCGACCTCACATTTTTTGGTTTGCCGGCTTGTACGCCGGTCAGACGCGGATCGTGCGCGCTTTCGGGAACAATGAGCGTCTCGCCGTGCGCGGCTACCCAGCCTGCCACTCCCTCGCCCAACTTGACGCGCAAGCCTCGCAGCGCCTCCTGTTCTCCTCCGGCGGCGATGGCGTAGTAGAGCTCATGGCTGTCTTCGTCCAGCATCAGAAGCGTCCACAACTCCGCTTCAATGGTGCGTTCCATGTGCTCAAGAATGGTGCGAAGAATGGCATCCAGGTCGAAGCTCGAAGTGAGTGAGCGCGTCAACTGGTGGAAGACAAGCAGATCTTCGAGCGGGATGCGGTTTTCCGTCTCGTTGGTCATTGATTGACCCGTCGGGGGAGTCTTGCAAGCATTCTGTCACTTCCGGCGATTACGTAGTAGAAAAGGCGTGCGACCCGCGCATTGAGCGCATTGAACGTATTGAACAAAGGCGCATCCGAAATTGTGTGAAGAGAAGACGACCGTGGGTTCAGCCGCCGATGTGCACCATGGACCGCGAAGGCTTCAGGAATCCTGGTTCCCCGATGTGATGGCGCGCTTCCTTTCCTTGAACGGTACGGTGAATGTAAGCGCGGAGTTCCGCATCCGCTTCGCCGGCCCGCATTCGTCCGTAAAGGTCGTGGTCCACCTGGGAGAACAGGCAGGTGCGAATCTTGCCGTCGGAAGTAAGGCGGAGGCGGCTGCATGCGCCGCAGAAGGCCTGAGTGATGGGCGCAATAATGCCAATTTCGCCTGGGCCGTCCAGGAAGCCGTAGCGGCGAGCGGTCTCGCTGGCTTCACGCGGGGGCAGCTCGACCAGGGGGAGAACCTGGCCGATGCGGGCAACAATCTCCGCCAGCGGGACCACGATCTGTGGCGACCAGAGGCGGTCTTCCTCCAGCGGCATGAACTCGATGAAGCGGACGATCACGTCTTCCTGCCGCGCAAAGCGAGCAAAAGCGACGATCTGGTCGTCATTGAAGCCGCGCAGAAGCACGCAGTTGATCTTGAGGGGTGTGAGCCCGGCGGCGCGAGCGGCGCGAATGCCAGCCAGGACCTTTTCAAAGCTGCCGGGAACGCGCGTGATGCGTTCGAAGGTGGGCGCGTCCACGGCGTCCATGCTCACCGTGACGCGATTCAGGCCGGCTGCTTTGAGCGGCGCGGCCAGCGATCCGAGCAGGTGGCCATTGGTGGTGAGCGCCAGGTCCAGCGGGTCGCCAGCCAGGGTGCGCATGCGGGCCAGTTCCTGAACCATTTCTACCAGGCCACGGCGCAGCAGGGGCTCGCCTCCCGTGAGGCGCACCTTGGTGATACCGAGGCTGACAAACAGGCGGATGAGGCGGAGATATTCGTCGATGCCGAGTTCCGGATATTGCGCTCCGACTTCACCGGTGCGGCAATAGACACACTTGTAGTTGCAGCTATCGGTGATGGAGACGCGGAGGTCGTGAATGACGCGGCCGTGGCTATCGGTCAGGCGCGCATCCGGGGTCGCCGAGGGGCAAGGAGTTTGGGAAACAGCAGCCATTGGTAAGTTAGAGGCTATAACGTTCCGCGCGGTTGCGCCAGCCTGGGGGTTTACCTTGCCGCCGTGCGGGGCCGAGTTGGGGCTAATAACGCAACGGTGTGGATCGGTCTCCCAGGTCTCAAACGCGAGACCTGGGGCACCCGAAGGTTGAGGTTGAATTACAAAACCACGAGGTCGCGGGACTAGACCTGGCTGGGGCGGGACTAATCGAGACGCGGCGTCCCTTTGCGCAGGACGAGCCCGGTGATGCCGAAGACCGCAATAATGCCCAGCGCGAAGAGGAAGTAGTAGAACATGGGGTGCGCCCAGCCCGGCGAGTACGCCAGGTCCTGGCCAATCCACAAGAGCAGAATGGTGGCAATGACCGCAAACTGACCGGCCAGGACGAGGAAAGTGTGACCCAGGTCGCGGCGTTTATCGAGGGCCTCCACCTGGTCGGGGGTCAGGTTGCGCTCTTCGGGGGGAAGCAGGGAATTGGCCATCGAAACCTCCTGTCTGATAAGGGGGCGAAGTGGTCGGCTTCGCGCCCGGACTTTACATATTCGATTCAATCACAGGTTGCGGGGGCTGCGCCAGCGGAGTGGGCGATGGTCATCGACAAGAGACGCTCTGGCTCTCGGCGAGTTCCGTAATGCTTGCCAAAAGGCATTCTTGGGGAATATGGTTTTTGCCGTCAGGGCATTCCTTTTTCGCTGAGTCAGGGAGTCAGAGGAGGCCCAATGAAGACGCTTTCGAAATCCTCAGTCGTACCCCTAGTGCTGCTTTGCGGCTTGTTGATTGCGGGATGCAAGAAGCATCAGGTGTCGGACCGTGCGGAGTAATGGTCGGGTGGAGTGCCTGCAAAGGGAGACAACATGGACACAGGAAGAAGCTGGCGTATCGGGCGGTCGAAATCCCTTATGGCTATTGCTGTCTGTCTCGTCGCGCTGGCGGCTTGCAAAAAGAGCAAGACAGGCGAGTCCGCCCCCAGCTCGGTTCATGATGAAAGTCGCGGCCAAAGCCCGGCGGGAATTCCTGGCCTCCGCAAGACGTGGGGCCTGAACGTCATGAATCAGCCCGGGACCATTGTTCACGTCGAATATTCAGACAACACCTCCATCGTGGACCTTCCGACTGTTGCTCGTACTCTGCGCGGCGTCAGTGCGGACCATCGCATCTTCCTCTTCCAGGATTCCCCAGAGCTTCGACAAAAGCTGGTGCCGGGGAAATTCGTCCTGTTTGAAGGGCTCGATTTGCGCATGGTGGATGCGCTGGCCGTCGACGGACAGAACCTCGTCGTCGGCACCGAAACCGCTCCTTTGCCCCAAGCCTTGAAGAAAGCACAAATTCAGTGGAGTCTCCCGGTCGATTTTGGCGACCTATTCAACCAGCTAGAGGCGGAGAACCATCCTCCCGCAGTGCCGTCGAATTCCTGGGATTTCCCCGCCCGCTTGGCGGACTGGATCCAGCCTACGGTCTATGCCACCTTCACCAACAGCGAGATCGAGGGTGATGCCGAAATCATGGACAGCGACTTTGCGACCTGGAAATGTCATTACCACTACACGCGCAAGCCTGGGTTGCGTAACCCTCCGCTGCCAGACCCAGGTTTTGGGCAAGTGCCCCATACCACGTTAGTGGGCGCAACACCTTTTTGGGACAAGGTAGGAGACAAGGCGGGAAACGCTCTCGCCGGTCTCGGCTTGGATCTGGATGTCAAGCTCGATCGCGAGGCGAAGGGCTTGAATGCCAGCATCCATATGACGGGTCATCTGACGAAGTTCGATCAGGTTTCTTCGGTTTTGATGGCCGACGGCGCTATCCAGCATGCCTCCTTCAAGAACGTCGGCTTACACGGTTACATGGATTTCATCTGGGAAATCTCGACCTCTGAGAAACCCACTTCAATGAATGAGGTGCGGTTCAAACTGCCGGGCAAAATCTCGATCCCTCTGATCGAAGAAACGGGCCTGCCCATGTCCCTGCAAATCAGCGAAGCGATGCTGTTCCATCCCGCTTTCACCACCAAGGGCGAGGTCGCCAAAGGCAGCTTCCACGTGGATTTTTCGGGCGACGAGGGGCTCACGGTTGCTAACTCGGATGTAGAACCGGACGGCGAAACCCAAGGCGACGGCACGATTGACCAGACGGTATCGTTTTCCCCGCTTGCGGCTTATGGGCTGGTGGTGGCGATGGCCTTCCCCCGGATCGAACTGAGAATGGGAACCGAAGAGCTCTTCGAATTGGGCGAAATACCGATTCCACAACCTCTAGCCGAATCTCTTACTGGTCTGTTGTTGCACAACTCGATTGCGGGTCAATGGCTCGATAAGAAGGCCGGAAATCCTCTCTCCGCGGAAGCGGCTGCATATTTCCAGGTCGTGTTCTCGACGACTGCCGCAGATTCCGGCATGCTGAGCCTCGTGCCCTGCCAACAATTCACCATGACGGCAAAAGGCCAAGTGGGAATCGACTCAGTGTGGCTGGGGAGTACCGGGGGTATACCAGCGAAGGACATCTTTACGAAAAATTTAACTCAGCGGAAGCCTGACAGCAAAATATGTGGCGGCGGCGCGGACCAGGCAAAGTGAACAGCGGGACACCGCGGCTCCGATACACCGGATCGGGGCCACTGAGCATTGTGCCGTGCTCCTTGACGCGGTTGAACTTTTACGCGCAGGCAGGAGCGGACGCGACCGCCTTCGCTCTCAAGGGAGAATCGAAACCGGTCAATATCAAAGAGACACACTTCACAGCAGGGCAGCCGGACATAAACGCCTGCGGCGAAAAATAGAGTTTGATTAAAAACTGCGTTGCGCCCATGCCGGACGTTGCGCCAGCGCATTGGTTAGTGCCTGCGGGTCTTTATGGAAAAAATCGGACAGAAAAGTCTGCGACTGTTTTGGTCACAATTCGCTTGACAGTCTGTTTGCCCTCTTATATAGCTGGCTATGGGAAGGCAAATGCGCACGCACAGCAATGATCGTCTCAAGGGCACGCTTGACCTGCTGGTGTTGAAGACGCTCACCTCGAAGGGCCGTATGCACGGCTACGCCATCACGCTTCGGATCGAAGAGATTTCAGAGAGCGTTCTTCGTCTTGAAGAGGGGTCGCTCTACCCCGCGCTTCATCGCATGACGCAGGCAGGATGGTTGCGGTCAGAGTGGGGTGTTTCAGAAAGCAACCGGCGTGCACGCTACTACCTAATCACGGCGACGGGGCGGAAGCAATTGGAGGAGGAAACGCAGGATTGGGCGCAGTTGACAGAGGCTGTGGCGCGGGTGCTGCGGCTGGCTTAGGGGATTTTCAAGGTTCGTGTACTGCGGATTTATGGGGTCGTACTATCCCACTCTAGCCGCAAAGGCAAGGACGCGGCGAGGATGGGGCACCCGAGCGGGGCACCTGAGTGGGGCACCCATTCCGTTACGCATTCCGTGAAAATGCTCGGACAAGGAGGTTGCAGTGGGCTGGTTGAACCGATTCTCGAATATGTTTCGCCGCGACAAGATGGGCAAGGAACTGGAAGAGGAGTTGCAGTTTCACCTTGATGCGCGACGACGCGACAACCTGAATGCAGGGATGAATGATGACGCTGCACGGCGTGACGCCACGCGGCGGTTTGGCAATACCGCGCTGGCGAAGGAAAGAGCGCACGAAGCGAATATCGTGATGTGGATCGAAACGATTGGACGCGACTTGCGCTATGCTCTGCGCAGCTTGCGGAAGTCGCCGGGCTTTACGGTGGTGGCGATTCTCACGCTGGCGCTGGGGTTTGGCGCGAACATCGCCGTGTTCACGGTGGTGAATGGAGTGCTGTTGCGTCCTCTGCCGTTTCCCCAGCCGGAGCAATTGCTCTTGATCTCCGGTCAGGCCACGCAAGCCCCTTTTTTGTCTGGCCCTGGTCTCTATGACCGGGACTATCTCGAATTCGTGAGGCAGAACCAGGCGTTTGAGGGGATCGCCACATTCAACGAAGACTCATCCACGTTGACTGGAGCGGGAGAAGCCGTTCGCGTTCCGGCGGCTGCTGTGACGGCCAGTTTCTTTCGTGTCCTTGAGGTGAATCCCGCGATGGGGCGGCCATTCGTTTCGGAAGAGGAATCGCGGGGCACGAACCGCGTCGCTGTGCTCAGCGACAAGCTTTGGCGCAGCCGCTTTGGCGCTGACCCGAACATCCTGGGAAAGACGATCACCCTCGACGGAGCCGCCAACAGCGTGATTGGCGTTATGCCGCCGGGCTTCGCTTTTCCGTCTGTAGCTGAGCTGTGGCTGCCCCTGAACATGGGAGGCGATCCTGGCAACACCTACCTCCGGCCCGTGGTCGGCAGGCTGCGGCCCGGAGTCTCTCGCAAGCAGGCCCTGGCGGAACTAGAGGCCTTTGTGCAGCATGTTCCGCCCGGGCCAGGGGAAAGAAGAAGGGACATGGTTGCGCAAGTCCTCCCTTTGAACGACTTGCTGGTAGGAAAGGTCCGCAAATCGCTGCTCATCTTTATGGGCGCCGTGGCTTTCGTGCTGCTGATTGCGTTTGCAAACGTCGCCAATCTGTTGCTGATGAGAGGTGCATCCAGGCAACGCGAAATCGCGGTGCGCAATGCGTTGGGGGCGAGCCGTGGGCGGGTGATTCGGCAGTTGCTCACCGAGAGCACCGTTCTATCGATCGGCGGCTCGATTGCGGGAATTCTGTTGGCGATCGTGGGAGTGCCAGCGTTGCTTGTCCTCGCGCCTGCGGCCGGAGGTCCGCGCATTGAAGAGATTCACATGGATGCATACGTACTGGCGTTTGCGCTGCTGCTGGGGGCATTCACGGGAATTCTGTTCGGCTTCGCGCCTGCACTCCAGGCCACCGGAAACAGGGTGCGGACTTTTCTTAGCCTGAGCGGGCCCACCTTGACTGCGCGGCGCGCGAGGCTGCGAAGCATCTTGGTGGTTTCTGAGATTGCGCTGGCGCTGGTGCTGCTCACCGGCGCGGGCTTGATGCTCAAGAGCTTCCTGCTCATGCGCTCCGTGGATCCTGGCTTCAGGGCGGAGAATATTCTCACCATGACGGTCGACTTGCCGGATTCCACATACCCTGCGACGCCGGCGATTCAGGCGTTCCATGCGCGTGTCCTCGAGAGGCTCGCAAACCTGCCGGGTGTTGTCACCGCGGGCGCGGTGAACTGGATGCCGCTGCAACCGGCGCTCGTGCAGGGAACTTTCAATCTTGACAGCGGACGCAGGCGGCCGCCCGGCTTCATGGTCGATAAGCCCGCGGTCAGCCCGGATTATTTCCGTGTGATGGGAATTCGATTGTTGAAGGGAAGAGGCTTCACCGAGCAGGACGATGCCAGTGCGCCAGGGGCCGCGATCATCAGCCAGTCGGTGGCGCACACTCTATATCCCGGCGAAGATCCGATGGGCCAAAGAATCACGCTGGAAGACGATCCCAAGCCCGGAGACTGGCTCACCATCGTCGGCGTGGTCGACGACATCCGCCAGCAGACTCTGACAGAGGAGGCGCAGCCAGCGATTTATCAGCCTCTGCGGCAGGTGACGCGGCCATTTTTTCTGAGCCACATGACATTCGTGGTGCGCACCGCCCAAAAGCCGCCGAGCGCAGCGGCCGACATGCGCAGCGTTCTGCGGGCCGTGGATAGCAGCCAGCCGGTTTCAATTGTGGCCATGACGGCCCTGAGAGACGAGGCTACCGCGGAGACGTGGTTCCAGGCGCGGTTGATTTCGACGTTCTCGCTTCTGGCGCTGTTTCTGGCGGCAATCGGCATTTACGGCGTTCTGGCTTACGCCGTAACGGAACGGACGCGCGAGATTGGAATCCGGATGGCACTGGGCGCGAAGAAGAGCCACATCACAGGCATGCTGCTGAAGCGGACTCTTGTTTTAGTGCTGGCCGGAGTGGCGCTTGGGGGATGCGGAGCGCTGGTCCTGACGCGGGTTCTGGGCAAGTTCCTGTTCGAGGTGAAGCCAAATGATCCGGCCACGTTCTTGTCGGTTGCCGCGATTCTCGGTGCTACCGGAATCATTGCCGGCTTGTTGCCTGCACAGCGGGCGACGAGGGTCGATCCGGTGGTGGCGCTCAGGTGGGAGTAGTTTAGCTTTTCATGGTCCTGGCGCTGGAGTTCGCCTGACTAGTCGGAGAGAAAGGCGAGCGACTGCAGTTGGGTGATCTCAAAGGGTTTGCGGCAGCGGATGTTGGCGCAGGATAATTTGTCGTCGCGTCTTACCATGTAAGACTGAGCCTTGGCGAAGCGGGCCCGGTCGCGTTCGTCGGCGTTGCGGGGCAACTGTGCGCGTTTGCGGCGTACTACCCATGTGACTTTGTATTCGGCCGCCTGGCTGCACTTGGGGCAGGTCAGGGTGTGGCTGCGCTGTTCGGTGGTCTCGTTGAAAAATTCCCGCTCTTCCATGGTCTCCGGCTCTTCCCCTGAAGGGTGAATCTATTCCATACTCGTCCTTAGAATAAAGCAACGCAAGCGGGGGGCCATGACGAAACGCAAGCCAGGAAAATTTTCGGCCACCAAGGCGGTGAAGGCCAATGCACGGGAACGGGTGGGCCAGCCTAAACCGGGGCGCGTGGTGGATACGGAACCGCGCACCGGCCGCGAGGTCAAGCATAAGCCCAAGCTTGAGGAGATTATTCAGAGAGAGGAGTAGCGATGGGCAAGGCTGTTGGTGTAGGAGGCATTTTTTTGAAGGCGCGGGATCCAGAAGCGCTGGCCGCGTGGTACGGGACACATCTGGGCATCCAGGCGCAAGGCGGCGGGTCGCTGGTTTTCGAGGGGCCGGAGTCAGCGGGGATGACTGTGTTTGCGCATTTTCCGTTGGATAGTCCCTATTTCGGCGATGGCGCCCAGCAAGCGATGGTGAACTTCCGCGTCGACAATCTGGACCAGTTGCTGGCGCAGTTGGAAGCAGCCGGGGTGCGCATCGATCCCAAGCGCGAGGACTTCGAATACGGGCGATTTGCGTGGATTTGGGATTTGGAGGGGAACCGGGTGGAGTTGTGGGAACCTTCAGCGGCGGCGGGGTGAGGGGTCTGCGGGACAAGGGGGGGCTATTGTCTTACGCATCGGGCCGGTATTGGGCTCGGTCTTACGTTCGCGAGGGGACTGGAGGACGGAAGGGCATCATGATGTTGGACTGTCATACGCCTTGCAGGACGGAATCCTGGGAAGATCTGCGGTGTCTTGCGGAGTTCTGAGGGCGTCTCACGGGTGTCTTACGGTCGTCAACCAGGTGTCGGACAGCGTAGGACAAATGTCTTATCGGCGTTGGGCGTTCGTGCCGCATGAGTCCCCCAACGGTCACGCACGAGGTCTTACACCTATGGTAGAGGCTCAAGCCAGACAGCCAATTCGGCGTGGCCCCGTTCGCGGGCAAAGTCGGCGGCAGTCTTGCCCTGATCGCTTATGCGGTGGGGATCGGCGCCATGGGCGAGGAGGATTTCTGCCAGGTCGCGGCGATTGGCGATTGCCGCGGAGAAGATGGGGGTGAATCCGCCGGCCTGGGCGGCGTTCGCCGCCGCGCCTTGCTGGAGCAGGAGGCGGACCGTGTCAGCATTCTTGCCCAGCGCGAGGGCGGCATGGAGGGGCTGGTTGTGCTGCGGATTGCGGCTGACTGCGTCGACTGGCGCGCCGGCTGCCAGCAGGGCGGAGACGGCAGCGGGCGTTCCAAAGGCCGCAGCAAGATGGAGAGGCGTCCAGCCGTCGCCTGAGAAGGACTGGGCTAGCTCCGGCTGCGCTTCAAGCAGTGCCGCAAGTTGAGCCTCATTGCCGGTGGCCGCGGCTTCAAATATGTCGAGGGCGATGCCTTCCGCCGCCAGGCGCGCAAGCAGGAAGTCGCGCACAAGAGGTTGGCCGCAGTAGACGGACCAGAGCAGCATGGAAACTCCCTGAGGGTCGCGCGTGGTGGCAAGGGCAGGGTCGGCGTGGACGGCGTCGGCTACCTCGGCAGTGGCTCCGGTCTGGATGAGTTTGAGGAAAGGGGAACTCATGGGTCGAGGATAGCGTGATAGACGGATTGGGGGTTGTGGGTTGAGAGGGGAAAACAAAGGCAAACGCAGATCCTTCGACTCGCCCGCCGCGGCCGACTCGCTCAGGATGACAAGTTTTTGCTTAATGAAGCAATTGTTGAGGCAGTGAGGACGCTAGGAATGCGGGACGCTGTAGGGGCCGGGAAGGATGGAAGCTGTTGGCTTGCCTCCTTGCGCGGTCTTGCTGGATCCGCTGGTGAGCCCGGAATAGATATGGAACTCGACGATCAGGTCGAGCAGGACGGGGACCGGCTTGCCGTCCTTGATGGCCGCCTGGAATGAAGCTTTGCGAATGGAGTCCACCGCGTTTTCGTCGAGGCCAAAACCGATGGGGCGGCCCACGGCGATTTCGCCTGGCTTGCCGTCTGCGCCGATGACCACGTGATAGAGCGCCAGGCCGGCCACGCCATGGGACTGGGCGAATTCGTTCGAGGGCGGCTCGAAGACGGAAACCAGCCGGGCCTTGCTATCTACGGCATTCTGGCGCAAGACTGCGGAGTCCGTGGGGCGGTAATCGGACTTGGCGGCAACGGCCTGGTAGTAGAGCTTCCAAAAGTCGGGCATCGCGGCCATCATGCGGTCGTCGAAGCCGACGGAAAAGACATGATCGAGCGCATCTTTGAGCAAAGCGGCGGCGTGTGCCGGCGAATTGGTGGTGGTGACGCTGGCCGGGTCGGCGGGCCGTTCGGCTGCCGGTGCGGCGGCTATCTCGGCTTTGGCCTGGTCGGCATCGCTTAGCTCATTGGGCTGAGTTGCCGGGGTTGAAGGGACGGCACCGGCTGGAGTGGGTTTGGCGGCGGCAGGTGCAGCGGCTTTAACGGCTTTTTCCTTGACTTTTTTGGGCGTTACCAGCACTTCACGGTCGATGGAGATGCGCAGGACTTTCTTTTTGGGTGTGATGAGCACGCGATCCAGGGCCGTGGTGGGGTCTTCAGAGGGAAGAGCGCCGAGGAAGTGGAGGCCATAGCGCTGGCCTTCGAGTTCGACTTTGTGCTTGGTGAGATGGACTCGTTCGATAGCCACGCCGGAAAGTGTGTAGGAACCTTGCGGGGAGCGGCCGGTCAGCAAGCCATGTTCGTTGAAGCTGAGGTTGTCGTCCAGGTATCCGCCGCGCAGGTAGAGCAGCTTGCCCACCAGCATTTGTTTCAGTTCTTCTTCGGTGGTTTCGCCGGGTTGAGCGGGCTCGGATTTAACCGTCGGCTGGGATGCCGGTGTAGAGGCCGGGACAGCCGAGGTCTGCTGGGCCGCATCTGGAGCGGGAGTGGGGGCCTGGGCTGGGGCAGGTTGTGCGGAGGGTTCAGCCGGACTGGATTGGGCAGGTTGAGGCGCGGGAGTTGGCTCTTGCGCGGGGGCAGCCAAGACTAGTGACACGAGCATCGCGGCGCAGAAATCGGGAGCGCCGCGCCGGGCCGCTGACGAAAACCATGCGAGAAAACGAGGCATGCGGGGGAGCATTGAGGAACCTTTGCCGGTACCTTAGCAGGATATTGGGGGAGTTTCGAAAAGTATCTCCCACTTGGGTGTGATCGGGGCTCGCTTTTAGTTCACTTTTGGGTCCGTTTCAATCGCCAGAGAATTCGGCGAAACAGGCCCAGGATGCGGCGGGTGTCGTGTTCAGTGGGGGCGAGCCTGCGCAGCAGCAGGCGCAGGTCGTGACGGTTTGCCGCTTGCATTGAGGACGGGGAGTAGCCGGCTGAGAGCATGGTTTCTTCGATCACTTCGGCGAGCAGGTCAAGGGTGGCGGAGGGGGCGGCGGGTTGGCGGGATTCGGGCTGCATCGAGGCCGGAAGGGCGTGCGATGCCAACTCGTAGAGGCACACGGCTACGGCCTGGCCGAGGTTCATGGAGGGTTGGCGCGGGTCAGTGGGAATCTCAACCAGCAGGTGGCACCAGGAGAGATCTTCGCGGGTGAGGCCGTGCTTTTCCGGACCGAAGACCAGCGCAACGCGGCCGCCGCGAGTTAGCTCCGCTTGAATGAGCGGAGGTAGAGCGGGGAGCGGAACCACCTTTTGCTCGGGCTTTCGGTAGGTCAGGGCTCCGGTACCCACCACCAGCGAACAGCCGGCCACGGCCTCGGCCAGGCACTCTGTGCTCTTCGCATTTTGCAGCAGTTCTGGCGCTCCAACGGCCGAGCGAGCCTCGCGCCAGTGCGGTGCATAGGGTGCGACGACGGTCAAATGCGCAAAGCCGAAGTTGGCCATGGCGCGCGCAGCAGCTCCTACATTGAGGGGATTGCGCGGAGAGACAAGGACGACGTCGACGGATTGGATTTCTACCGGCAAGAGACGATTGTAGTTTGGGGACACGGAGTTGCGGCGATCGATTGAAGCCGGCAATTGTGCGGCAGACAATAGGGGCGGGCCATGGTTAAAATGATTGGCGTCCAGATCACGCTCCGGATGGAGACCTTCCTTTCCGCGGGATGTGCATTCGACAATGAAGGCTGAGTCCCCGCCAAAAGGTGTTCTGCTATGTCGACAAGCCCCATTAAGATAGGTCTGCTGAAAAAGAGCGAATTGCAAGAGGCCGATCGGATCGTCCGCATCGCGTTTGGAACATTTCTTGGGATACCGAACCCGCTCGAATTCATGGGCGATCGAAACTTCATGACGCCGCGCTGGCGCTCAACGCACGTCAAGGTGATTGCGGCGCGAGAGGGCGGCCGGCTGATCGGGAGCAACGTTGTCACACGCTGGGGCTCGTTCGGATTCTTCGGCTCGCTGACGGTGCTGCCGGAGTATTGGGATCGCGGCGTGGCGCAAAGGCTGCTTGAAGCCACGCTGGAGCAGTTCGACAAATGGGGCGTGCGGCACACGGGGCTGTTTACCTTTCCGCACAGCGCCAAGCACGTATGCCTCTACCAGAAATTCGGCTACTGGCCGCAGTATCTGACCGCGGTAATGACGCGTACTCCGGAGGCGAAGACGAGCGATCCTGGCAAACGCGTGGAGGCCGTGGTTAGGCTTTCCGCGTTGACCCGGATAGAGCGCGAAGAAGCCATCGAGGCATGCGCAAAGCTTGGCAACAAGATTCAGAAGGGCCTCGATCTGACGGGTGAAATTCGGGCCGTGCTGGCTCAGCGAACCGGCGACGTGGTGTTGATTTATGCGCGCCGAGTTCTGGATGGTTTTGCCGTGTGCCTTACCGGGCCTGGATCGGAGGGCGGCACGAAGACCTGCTACATCAAGTTCGGCGCGGCTCGCGGCGGTGTGGGCGCCGGTGAGCGATTCGACCGATTGCTGGAGGCTTGCGATGAATTTGCATCCCTGCGCGGAGTGACGCTGGAGGCAGGCGTGAACCTGGCCCGTGTGGATGCCTACTGGCGCATGCGCAAACACGGGTATCGAGTGCTGATGCAGGGCGTTGCCATGCTGCGGCCGAATGAGCAGGGGTTCAATCGTCCCGGTGCTTTTGTAATCGACGATTGGCGTTGAGACGCAAACAGCGTCTGCTCAACTACCCCGTTGGTGGCGGACTGGCCGATTTTCCGATAGCCTCAAGAAGTGATTTTGACCAACCCAGCGGAGCAGGCGTTGACGGAGCTGACACGGGTGCCATGGGTGCGCTTTGCGGTCCTTGCGCTCAGTTCGATTTTCTTTCTTGTCGATCCGTTTGCGGCCATCGGCTCTTTCCTGGCCATCACGGCAGGCGCAGACGAGGAGCGGCGGAAGCGGATGGCGCGCAAGGCGTCGCTGACCTGCTTCATCGTGCTGACAAGCTTTGCCCTGGGCGGCCAGCTCATCTTCAGGATGTTCGGTATCACGCTGCCGGCGTTTGAGATAGCCGGGGGGCTGATTCTGCTGCTGATCGGGCTGGACATGCTGGAGGCCAAGCGCTCGCCAACGCAAGAAGCAACGGGAGACACGGAAGAGGCTTCGCTCAAGGAGGATGCAGGCATTGTGCCGCTGGGCATCCCTATGCTGGCCGGGCCGGGGGCAATCTCGTCGGTCATGGTGCTGGTGGGCCAGGTTCCTACGCTTTGGAACTGGGAGATGGGCGCCATTCTGGGGTCGATCACTCTGACCTGCGTGATCAGCTATTTTGTGCTGGCCGCGGCGAGCCGAGTACGGCAGGTGCTGGGGGAGACCGGGATTCGGATCCTGGTGAGGATCATGGGCCTGCTGCTGGTGGCGCTGGCGATGCAATTCTTTGTTAACGGGTTGACGGAATTGGGGGTTATTCAGCACCAGTAGATCGGGGGTTTCCCACAGATAATGCAGGCTTTCCACAGGGTGTCTGCTTGCCTTCGGGTCGATGGGTTGCTATTCTCGGGGAGTTGCAAAGAGGGAAGCCTGGCGCAGCCGCGAGAATCTCAGTCAAAAGTTTGCAATAAGGGGTGGCCTGTGCTACTCTTTTGAAGTTGCAGTACGTGGAAGCGGACCTTCCCGGTGGCCGTATGGCCTGCCCGTTGAGGGAATTGGGAAGCTAAGTGATGGAACAAGTTCTTTGGGTCAGGTGAGGCGGAAGCCCCTGAACCCCTGTAGGGAATCCCTAGAGAGAACAAGCCATTGCAAGACCCAGGAGTTGATCTCCTGTGAGCCCTAGCGGCTCGGGACTACATGTCCGGTCGCTCTTTGATGTTTTGCGCTGTGCGAACCTGGGCTTGCCTGGTTGGGTTGACTTCGCTATGAAGGTCAGGCCGTCCTCGTTATCAACGAGGAACCTGGGGAGAAATCGACCTTGACATGAAGGTCAAAGTCGGGTAGTTTTAAAAGGTTCGCGCAAAAACGCCGAAAGCCGCTTTCATAGGCAGCTTTCGGTGAGCGCAACAAGTTCGAGGACACCTTGGCGAAAGCCTGGGCCTCGATCCCAAAAGGGCGCCGCTCAGGCGGGCCGCTCTCAAGGATCTTTGACAAATTGGTTGAACATGCCAGTCGTGAGAAGTGATCGAGTTTGGCTTGATCATTCTCACAAGGTAAGAGCATCTGCGTGCACCCTCTTTTCCCGCAAGACCGGAATCGAGATGCGCAGATGCCAGTCGGAACTCGTCTGACCTCCGTCAGATGGGTCGAGACATCAGGTTTCAAACGAGAGTTTGATCCTGGCTCAGAATCAACGCTGGCGGCGTGCCTAACACATGCAAGTCGAACGAGAAAGTGGTAGCAATACCATGAGTAAAGTGGCGCACGGGTGAGTAACACGTGA
>Ga0182024_10006689_pt1 | contig 25193 bp, 24 predicted proteins | sample P32metaG_FD_120480 | JGI IMG/M metagenome (GOLD analysis project Ga0182024, IMG submission 120480) | Permafrost microbial communities from Stordalen Mire, Sweden - P3-2 metaG (Illumina Assembly) | ecosystem: Environmental > Terrestrial > Soil > Wetlands > Permafrost | place: Sweden: Stordalen...
AGCGGGGTCGAGCTCTTCGCCGGGCTGACCAAGAAGGAGGCGGCATTTGTCCTCCAGTTCATGCGTGACTACGACTATCCGGCCGGGAAGCTCATCGTCGAGGAGGGCCAGACCGGAGGCCGCTTCTTTCTCATCGTGTCGGGCACGGCGACGGTCACACGGCGCGGACGGCGCATCCGCAAGCTCGGTCCCGGCGATTCGTTCGGAGACATCGCGCTTATCGACGGCGGTCCACGCTCGGCCACGGTCACGGCGGAGACTCCGATCAGCACGCTGTCGCTGGCGATTTGGAACTTCAAGGCTGCGCTGCTTGAGAACCCGAGCATCACGTACAAGCTGCTGCTGGTGCTGTGCAAGCGCCTGCGCGACGCGGAGTCGCGCGCTCCGATCTGACGCACCAGTCCCGCAGCGGTTTCAGCTCTGGCGTTCCGTCCCGGCTGTCTCCGACCATTGTTCACGCTCGCGCCACCCCAACACCGTCGCCGCAACGAGCATCACCGTCGCGCCCACCGCAAGGAAGAAGCCTGGCCCCAGGTATGGAGTTGTCGTGTACGACTCGGCGCGACCGAGATTGTCGATGTACTCGATGTAGAGGCCGAGCGGGACGAAGAAGTCGAGCGCCACAAAGAGAAATCGCATGATCCCGTCGGGCGGGACACGGCTGACGCGCACGGTGAGGCCGACGAGGATCGCAGCCACGACCAGTATCCAGTTCGCCTGCTGAATGCCCTTCACGATGACGTAGCTGCCGCCGGCCGTGATCACCCCCACCCAGTTCAGGAACATCGAGCCCGTGTACAGCGCGGCCACGACCGCCAGCCCAGCGACCACGGTCGTCCGCGGCCGGTAGGGCTGGGCCTGAAAGGAGGACAGCGGCTTCAGCGACATCCGCCACCGTGACAGCAGGCTGGGCGATGGCACCTCTCGTACATCACGACTATCATCTTTGCCATTCTGCCTCGCCGATCCGTCCTCGGAGGTATCCCAGTGAGCATCCGCAGTCGACTCGGAAGGTGGCCTGTGGTACGTCAACTGACTAGTGCGGACCGGCTCGGTCGCGGGACGGCAGTTCGCTCGCCTCACACCAGCGCACTCACCCCGAGGACCAGGACGGCCGACCGGATAGTCAAGAGCATCTGTCCGTACTGCGCCGTCGGTTGCGGCCAGCGGGTCTACGTCAAAGGTGAGCGGGTGATCCAGATCGAGGGCGATCCCGACTCGCCGATCTCGCGCGGCCGTCTCTGCCCCAAGGGATCCGCGAGCGAGCAGCTCGTGAACAACCCGAGCCGCGTCACGACAGTGAAGTACCGGCGCCCCTTCGGCACCGATTGGGAGGACCTCCCGCTCGAGCGCGCCATGGAGATGATCGCCGACCGCCTCCTCGATACCCGCGCACGGACGTGGCAGGATACCGACGAGAAGGGCAATGCCCTGAACCGCACGCTCGGCATCGCCAGCCTCGGTGGCGCGACCCTCGACAACGAAGAGAACTACCTGATCAAGAAGCTCTTCAGCGCCGTCGGAGTCGTGCAGGTCGAAAACCAGGCGCGTATTTGACACAGCTCCACAGTCCCCAGTCTGGGGGCATCGTTCGGACGCGGCGGAGCCACGACCTTCCAGCAGGACCTGCAGAACTCTGACTGCATCGTCATCCAGGGTTCGAACATGGCCGAGTGCCATCCGGTCGGCTTCCAGTGGGTCATGGAGGCGAAGGCTCGCGGTGCCACGATCATTCACATCGATCCGCGGTTCACGCGAACCTCTGCAATGGCCCACCAGTACGTGCCGGTGCGAGCGGGCAGCGATATTGCCTTCCTTGGCGGAATCATCAACTACATCCTCAGCAACGAGAAGTACTTCCGCGAGTACGTCGTGAGCTACACCAACGCGGCGACCATCGTCAGCGAGGACTTCCAGGACGCTGATGAGCTCGGCGGTCTCTTCTCCGGGTTCGATCCGAAGACGGGCACGTACGACACGACCAGCTGGGCCTACGAGGGCATGGAGACAGCCGCGGCGGCCGGCTCGCGCATCGTCGCGGGGAGGCAGCCACCCGCGCATGCCGGTGGGGGAGGACAGGAGTTCGGCGGACGTGGCGTCGCGCTGCCCCACAGCGAGGTCCACCGTGATGAGAGCCTCGAGGATCCCTTCTGCGTCTTCCAGATACTCAAGCGCCACTACGCGCGCTACACGCCTGAGATGGTGGAGCGCATCTGCGGCGTGCCTCCGGAGCAGTTCGTCAAGGTGTGCGAGGCAGTGACCGCCAACAGCGGCCGTGAGCGCACGACCGCGTGGGTGTATTCGGTTGGATGGACGCAGCACTCTGTCGGTGTTCAGTACATCCGCGGTGCGGCGATCATCCAACTGCTCCTGGGCAACATGGGACGTCCCGGCGGCGGCATTCTGGCCCTGCGCGGCCACGCGAGCATCCAGGGATCAACCGATATCCCCACGCTGTTCGACCTCCTGCCCGGCTATCTCCCCATGCCGAGAGCCGGTGTCCATCGCAACCTCGATGAGTACCTCGCGTCGATCAAGAGCGAAGGACAGAAGGGCTTCTGGACGGCCGCCGACACGTACATGGTCAGCCTCCTCAAGGCATGGTGGGGCGATGCTGCCACCAAGGACAACGATTTCGGTTTCGAGTGGCTGCCCCGGATCAACGCTGACCACAGCAATTACCAGACGATCGTCGACATGCTCGACGACAAGGTCGAGGGCTATTTCCTGCTCGGCCAGAATCCCGCGGTCGGGTCGGCGAACGGCAAGATGCAGCGACTCGCCATGTCGCACCTCAAATGGCTCGTCGTGCGCGACTTCAACCTGATCGAGTCGGCAACATTCTGGAAGGGCGGGCCCGAGATCGCCACCGGCGAGATGCGCACCGAGGACATCGGCACGGAGGTCTTTTTCCTGCCCGCCGCCGCGCACACCGAAAAGGACGGGACCTTCACGCAGACGCAGCGTCTGCTCCAGTGGCATCACAAGGCGGTCGAGCCGCGGGGCGATTGCCGCAGCGAGCTGCATTTCTTCTTCAACCTCGGCAGGCTCCTGCGCGCACGTCTCGAGTCGTCACCGCTCAGGCGCGACGCTGCGCTGCGACAGCTCAGGTGGGACTATCCGATGCACGAAGGGGACGACCCGGATGCGGAGGCGGTGCTCCAGGAGATCAACGGCCGGCACCTTAGCGGCGACAAAGCCGGGCAGATGCTCAACAGCTTCGTCGAGATGAAGGCAGATGGCTCCACATCGGGCGGGTGCTGGATCTACACCGGCGTCTATACCGATGGCGTCAACCAGTCGGCGAGGCGCAAGCCGGGATCACAGCAGTCGTGGGTGGCCCCGGAGTGGGGTTGGGCGTGGCCGATGAACCGGCGCATCCTCTACAACCGCGCCTCTGCGGATCCGGACGGCAAGCCCTGGAGCGAGCGCAAAGCCTATGTCTGGTGGGACGAGGCCGCCGGCAAATGGACCGGGCACGACGTCCCGGACTTCCAGGTGACCAAGGCGCCGTCGTTCCGGCCGGAGCCGGGTGTCGGCGGGCCTGAAGGTCTCGCTGGTGATGACCCGTTCATCATGCAGGCGGACGGAAAAGCATGGCTCTACGCGCCGAGCGGGCTGCTCGACGGCCCGCTACCCGTGCACTACGAGCCGCTCGAATCCCCGCTTCGCAACGCGATGCACGCTCAGCAGTCGAATCCGACTCGCGAGATGTTCCCGCGCAAGGAGAACCTCACCGGTCCGTCGCCACCGGAGCCGGGCTCGGACGTGTATCCCTTTGTGGTCACCACGTACCGGCTCACCGAGCATCACACTGCGGGCGGTATGAGCCGCTGGTCGCCGTACCTCGCCGAGCTGCAGCCCGAGTTCTTCTGTGAGGTCTCGCCGGAGCTGGCCACCGAACGCGGGCTCGAGCATCTCGGCTGGGCCACCATCGTCAGCGCGCGGACCGCCATCGAGGCGAGGGTGCTGGTCACGGACCGGATCACCCCGCTCACCGTCGGCGGCCGCACCATCCATCAGATCGGGCTGCCGTATCACTGGGGGGTTGGCGGCGGTGGCTCGATCGTCAGCGGTGACTCGGCCAATGACCTAATGGGGGTTGCGCTCGATCCTAACGTGCACATCCAGGATTCCAAGGCGGCGGCGTGCGACATCCAACCGGGGCGGCGACCGACCGGTGCGGACCTGCCCCGTTACGTCGAGGAGTACCGCCGGCGCGCGGGCATCAGCGTCGAGACCGGGACCGCGCGGGTGACTCCACCCGAGGATGGTTCGTGATGTGGGGTTGGTCGAGTGCTTCCGATCCCGCGGTCGACACGGGATGGGCCAATGCTCCGGCCCGCAAGGGTTTCTTCACCGACGGGTCCGTCTGCATCGGCTGCAAGGCATGCGAGGTCGCATGCAAGGAGTGGAACGGGATCCCCGAGGACGGGCTGGAACTGCTCGGGATGTCGTACGACAACACGGGAGGCCTTGGTGCAAGCACGTGGCGCCACGTGGCCTTCATCGAGCAGCCACGCCGGCCCGTAGGCACCGATGGATTGACGCCGCTGCCGATGGTTCCGGCCACGTCTGACCGGAATGCGCCGGACGGCTCGGCGGAGACCGGCATTCGCTGGCTGATGTCATCGGACGTGTGCAAGCACTGCACCAACGCAGCCTGCCTCGACGTGTGCCCCACTGGGGCGCTGATGCGCACCGAGTTCGGGACAGTCGTGGTCCAGGACGACGTCTGCAACGGCTGCGGCTACTGCATCCCCGCCTGCCCCTTCGGCGTGATCGACCGCCGCGAAGGCCCCGCAGATGCGCGCAATGTCGGCATCGCCCAGAAGTGCACGCTCTGCTACGACCGCCTCCGTGACGGCATGACCCCGGCATGCGCTCAGGCATGCCCGACCCAGTCGATCCAGTTCGGCGATCTGGATGAGCTTCGGGTCCGGGCGCAAACCCGCGTGGATGAGCTGCACGCCGCAGGCGTGACCGACGCCCGGCTCTATGGCGCTGACCCGAACGACGGCATCGGCGGGGCCGGCGCCTTCTTTCTGCTGCTCGATGAGCCCGAGGTCTACGGGCTTCCCCCGGATCCCGTGGTCACCACACGCGACCTCCCGGCGATGTGGCGGACGGCCGCGATCGCCGGAGCGACCCTGCTCGCCGGAGCGGCTGCCGCGTTCGTCAAGACTCGATCGTGACCGCGCAGGTGGAGGTCCCCCGCCGGCGCCGGCGCGGCGGAGGTGGTCGCGAGGGCGAGCGCCTCATGGTGCCCCCGGCAACATTCACCTCGTATTACGGGCGCCCCATCGTCAAGGCCTCGCCGTGGAAGAACGACATCCCCGCCTACCTGTTCTTCGGTGGTCTCGCCGCCGGCTCGTCGCTGCTCGCCGCGGGCGCCGACCTCAGCAACCGCCCGGAGCTGCGCCGGGTTGCGCGCATCGGGGCGCTCCTCGGTGGAGCAGCCGGGACGGCTGCACTCATTCACGACCTGGGGCGGCCGGCTCGGTTCCTGAACATGCTGCGTACCGCGAAACCCACCTCTCCGATGTCCGTGGGGACATGGATCCTCACGACCTTTGGGCCGATGGCAAGCCTCGCGGGTGCCGCTGAGGTTGCCGCGCTGCTGCCCTTCCGTGTCCCGATTGCGAGCCGGCTGCTCGATCTCGGTGCCAGGCCGGCCGGGCTCGCGGCCGCGGCGGTCGCACCGGGACTGGCCTCATATACCGCGGTCCTGCTCACTGACACCGCCACGCCAGGCTGGCATACGGCGCAGCGTGAGCTCCCGCTCATCTTCGTGGGGTCCGCCGCTGCGGCAGCCGGAGGACTCGGCATGGTCGGCGCCCGTGTCGGGGAAGCCGCGCCGGCACGCCGGATGGCGGTGGGGGGAGCGGTTCTCGCTCTGGCGATGGAGCGGCGGATGGAGCGGAGCATGGGCATCAGCGCGGAGACACTCCACTCGGGAAAGGCACGGCGGCTGTTCAACGCCAGCCGCGTGCTCACCATCGGCGGAGCGCTCGGAACGATTGTCTTCGGACGCCGCAACCGGGCCGCGGCGGCGGCGAGCGGTGCTGCGTTGCTCGCGGGTTCGGCGTGTACGCGCTTCGCGATCTTCGAGGCCGGCCAGGCGTCCGCTCGCGATCCGCGCTACACCGTCATTGCGCAGCGCGAGCGCCTTCGCATCTAAGCCACGGCGGCCGGAATGCGCAGCCTGCGCAGCTCACCGTCCACCCGTTCGGTGATCCCGACGCGGTCGAGGTGCTCGAGGAGCGGGACCGCGACGCGTCGGGTCGTCCCCAGCGCCTGCCGGGCCGCCGAAAGGGTGAACGGCTGCGGCAGACTGCGCAGTCGCTCGGCCGCGATGCCGGGCGCGGTGGGGAGCAACGCGATGTCCCCGGCGAGCAGCAGGATGAGGCGCGCCGCCGCGGCCGCACCGAGCTCACGGCGGCCGAGGCCGAGGGCCACGAGTTGTTGCTGCTCAGGCGCCGCGAACGGCGCCACCTCGAGTGAGGCAACCAGGCGCGACACCGCCTGTTCGATATCCGGGCGGAGGGTGGGAGAACTCCCGCGTTTGCGCACCCGGCCGCCGCTGTCGGCGAGTTCCGGGCACGACCGCAGCAGCGGGACCAGGAGCTGTGAGTCCTCCAGGTGCAACGCGCGCACAAGATCCGCATGAGTCACACCGGCATCGAGCAGCGCCGTCGACTGACCGTCGAGGGCGGCGCGCAGCGCGAGCACCCACTCGTCCCAGCGCGCCTGGGTCACCAGCCAGGACCCTGCTGCGATCAAGCCACGCGGCAGGGGGTCACCAACCGGGACGCCGATCTCGCGTAGGAACGCGCGACTCGCCGCACCGCGCCGGGCCAGCTCGCCCTCGACATCCGGGAGGCCTCGGGCAGCCGCGAGGGAGTTCGCTCGCGCCCTGGCGGCTCCACGCCGACGGATCGCAGGCGGCGCCGGGTCGAGCACGGTGGCGCCGCCCACGACCTGGCGGCGGCCGGGATCCCGGAGGAGCAGCCGGTCTCCCACCTGAAGTGGCAGGGGTGAGTCGAGGAGGAGCCGAACCACCGCCTGGCCCGACGGATCGATCGGCGCAAGCCGGCGAATCGTCGCCGGAACCGCCGCGGCGCCGACGTGGAGCACGACGTGGGTCGGCAGGTCGGCGCCGGCGATCCGGGCGTCGACCACGCTGGTGCGCCGCCACGCCGCCGGTGTCAGGAGTGCGTCACCGCGGCGGATCTGCTCGTGCCCGATGGCGCGAAGATTGAGCGCAACGCGGGCGGGTGCGGTCACGGCATCCGCCGGGTCCCCGAGCCGCTGCAGGGCGCGGATGCTCACGGTTTCGTCGCCCAGCTCGAGGCTGTCGCCCCGGCGGAGGGTTCCCGCCGTCAGTGTTCCGGTGACCACCGTGCCGCTCCCTCGGACGGTGAAGGAGCGATCCACCCAGAGCCGCACCCGGGCGTCCGGATCGGGCGGCGGCAGGCCGGCGGCCAGTGCTTCGAGCGCGACCCGCAGCTCGGCTAGGCCCTCACCGGTCTCAGCGGACACGCCCACCGCCGGGATTCCCGCCAGGCTGGTCGCCCCAAGCATCTCGCCCGCCTGCTCGATCGCCGCCCTGGGATTGGCAAGGTCGCTCCGAGTCACGGCCACCAGGCCATGACGGACGCCAAGCGCGTCGAGTGCCCGCACGTGCTCATCGGTCTGCGCAGCCCACCCCTCGTCGGCCGCAATCACGAGGAGCACAGCGGGCACAGGCCCCACGCCCGCAAGCATGTTGGTGGTGAAGCGCTCATGTCCAGGCACATCGACAAAAGCGATCTGCTGACCCGACGGAAGCGTTGTCCACGCGTAGCCGAGATCGATGGTCATGCCGCGGCGGCGCTCCTCGGCCCAGCGGTCCGGTTCCATCCCGGTGAGCGCCCGGACAAGCCTCGACTTTCCGTGGTCAACGTGGCCCGCGGTCGCGATCACCTGCATGCGAGCACCGCGTCAGCGAGGGCATCGTCATCGGACGGCGGGACGCAGCGAAGGTCGACGAGGCAGTGGCCACCCTCGAGCCGCGCCACAACGGGCGGGTCGCCCGCACGCAACCGCGCGGCGCAGCGCTCCGGAAGGCTGATCGCCCAGCCGGGTAGCGCCACCCCGGGACCGCTGCCGCCTCCGACCGCTCCGTCGCTCGGTACCACGCTCGCTTCAATCCCCAGCCTGGCTGCAATCGCCTCGCAGCGCATACGCAGCGACTCAACATCGGCATGGAGTGCGATCCCAGTCGGAGAGCCGGGGCCGCCGATCGTGGCTTCTAGCGCCGCAAGCGTGAGCTTGTCGACTCGCAGCGCGCGCGCGAGGGGGTGGCGGCGGAGGCGGGCGATGATGTCGGCCCGCCCGGCGATGAGTCCAGCCTGCGGTCCGCCAAGCAGCTTGTCGCCGCTCGCGGTCACCACCTCGGCGCCTGCCCGCAGCGCGCCTCCGATGTCCGGCTCGTCCGGAAGCACGCGGTCGGGTGAAAGCAGCCCTGACCCGACGTCAACCACCAGTGGCGGTCCAAGCCCTGCAAGGTCGGCGACCGCGACCGACGAGGTGAATCCGGTCATCCGGAAGTTCGACGTGTGCACCTTGAGCACGCAGCCGGTGCGTTCGCCGATGGCGGTGACATAGTCGTCTCGGGTCGTTCGATTGGTGGTCCCGACCTCGTGCAGCGTTGCCCCGGTGCAAGCGACGAGGTCCGGGAGACGGAATCCGTCGCCGATCTCGATCAGCTCGCCGCGGCTCCAGATCACCTCGCGCCCGCTGGCAAGGACGGTCACCGCGAGCAGGAGCGCGGCCGCGCCATTGTTCACCACCATGACGTCGCCGGCGTCGGGCAGTGCCGCCCGAAGCGCGGCGAGCGTGCCTCGCCCGCGCGGGGCGCGCCTGCCTTCGGCGAGGTCGTACTCGACATCGACGAATCCCGACGCGGCGATCATCGCGTCGCGCGCCGCTTCGGACAATGACGCCCGGCCGAGATTGGTGTGCAGCACCGTCCCCGTGGCGTTGATGACCGGGGTGAGACTGGTCGCGCGCAGCGGCAGATCCCGGAGCACATCATCGATCAGCTGCTCGGCCGGCAGCGACCCGTCGCGCACCCGTCCTTGCGATGCATGGACTGCGTCGCGCACGCGCGGCCGGCCGAGACGGTGCTGCGCTTCGGCGAGCCTCGGGTCGGCCAGCAGCGCATCGGTCTGGGGGACGGCGCGGCGCGGATCCGTGTCCATGTCGCACGACCTTACGTGCGGGGAACGCTGGTCGGCCACCGGATGGCGGACGGCGGAGGCGGACGGGAATCGAACCCGCTTGACCGGGATACTCGGTCACACTGATTTTGAAGATCAGGAGGCCCACCAGGTGCCCAGACGCCTCCGCGAGCAAGCGTAGGTCACCGGCCACGGCGACCGTGGGGGCTGCTGCCAACGTGCCAACATCGGCGCCATGCGTCTCACCGGCTACGCGCACGGCGGCGGCTGCGCGTGCAAGATCCCGCCGGGCGAGTTGGAGGAGATGGTCGCCGGGCTCATCGGTGTGCCCAGCGAGACGCTCGTCGTCGGTCTCGACCATGGCGACGACGCGGCCGCCGTCCGCTTCGACACGAGCGGAACCGTGGTGCTCAGCACGGTCGACTTCTTCACGCCGGTCGTGGACGATGCCTACGACTGGGGTCGTATCGCCGCCGCCAATGCGTTCTCGGACATCTACGCGATGGGAGGGAGGCCGATCCTCGCCGTGAACCTGGTGTGCTGGCCCCGCGACGTCCTGCCGATGAGCCTCGCGGCGGACGTGCTGCGAGGCGGCCTCGCGATTGCCAGGGAAGCCGAGTGCCCGGTGGCCGGTGGCCACAGTGTTGACGACCCCGAGCCGAAGTACGGCATGGCCGTGACCGGGGTGGCGGAGTCGGATCGCCTGCTCCGCACCGATACCGGGACAGCGGGTCAGCCGCTCTCACTCAGCAAGCCCCTCGGGATCGGCGTGCTCAACAGCCGCCACAAGCAGACCGGAGAGGTCTTCCCGCACGCGGTGGCCACGATGGTCGCGCTCAACAGGGCAGCCTCGGAGGCTGCGCTTGCCGGCGGCGCGCGCTGCGCGACGGACATCACCGGATTCGGTCTCCTGGGTCACCTGTACAAGCTGGCACGCGCGAGCAACGTCACGGCCGTCATCTATGCCGACGCAGTGCCCTACCTCGAAGGTGCGCGCGAAGCGCTCGACGCCGGGTACGTGAGCGGCGGGACTCGCCGCAACCTGGAATGGGTCGCGCAACACGTCGGCTGGGGTGGCCGCGCGGCGCGCGACGAGCGCGAACGGCTGCTGCTCGCAGACGCCCAGACGAGCGGCGGCCTGCTCGTAGCCGGCGAGGTCCCAGGCTCGCCGATCATCGGCAAACTGGTGCCGCGCGGGCCGAACGTCATCGAGGTGCGCTGAAGTTCGCGTCAGCTATGCCGGAAACTCGCGCTCCAGGAACGCGGCCGTCTGTCCCCAGGCTGCAGCCGCAGCTTCGGGGTGGTGGAACATGGCCGCGTTGTGATTGTCAAAGGCGTGGTTGGGACCGTGATGGAGATGGAATTCCGTGTGCGGCCTTCCCTCGAAGGCCTTCTCGACCGCGGCACGCTGCTCGGCAGTGATGAACTCGTCGGCATCACCGAACTGAAAGAGCAGGGGACTGTGGACACTGGTGGCCTTGTCGAGGTTCCCGGGAATCGCTGAACCGTAATAGCAGATCGCGACATCGGGCTCGGCCGCCACTGCCACGAAGTAGGCGATGCCACCACCGAGACAGAACCCGATGATGCCGGCGCGGTGATCGGTCACCTCGGGCAGACCGCGCAGGTGCTCGAGCGCGTCTGCGGCATCGCGTGCCGCCTGCGGCATATCCAGTTTCTGCATCGAACTGAATGCGCGAGGCAGCGAGTTCTCGGATCGCTCGTCGATCACGGACTCGCCGTCAATCCTCGAGTACAGGTCCGGCGCGAGCGCCACGTACCCAAGCTCGCTGAGACGTGCACAGACGTCCTTGATGTAGTCGGTCACACCGAAGATCTCCTGCGCCACCACCATGCCAGGACCGGACCCCGATGCGGGGAGGGTGAGATACCCGGCGAAGGCGTGCCCGTCGCCGGCGCGGATGTGCTCCTCACGAGAATTCGCCATGGCCGGAGCATACCGAGGCAATGTCCCGCGCTGCGGTGCGCTGGAGCTGCAAGCCGGCGAAGCGGATAATCGGCGGCCTGATTCTGGCGCGCGTGAACGAGGTGGACAAGAGTGGAACGCATCGTCGATGTCGCTGACGGCCGCAGGCTCGCCGTCTCGGATGGCGGTATCCCGGACGGCATCCCGGTGCTCGTGCACAACGGCACGCCGAACTCCAGGCTGCAATACGGGCCGGACGTGGCCAATGCCGTGGAGCACGGCATGCGTTTCATCACCTACGACCGTCCCGGCTACGGCGGTTCGACGCCACATCCCGGGAGGACGGTTGCGGACTGCGCCGGCGACGTCCGTGCGATCTGCGCGGCGCTGCACCTCGATCGAGTGCTCACCTGGGGAATCTCCGGCGGTGGTCCACACGTCCTCGCGTGCGCCGCGCGGCTGAGCGATCTTGTTCCGGCGGCGGCATCGCTCGCTTCACCAGCGCCGTGGGGAGCCGAGGGGCTCGATTACTTTGCGGGAATGGGTGAGATGAACGCCGACGAAACCCGCCTCTACTTTCGAGACAAGGCGGCGGCCCGGGCCAAGGTGGAGCAGGACCGCGTGGACTTCCTTGCCACCACTGCTGACGACTTGGGTGAGCTCATCAAGACCCTTGTTTCACCTGCCGACGCCGCCGTCTTCACACCCGGACTCGCCGCCCATCTCGTGCAGAGCAACGTGGAAGGGCTGGCACCGGGTGCCGAGGGATGGTGGGAGGACGGCGTCGCCGAGTTCGGTCCGTGGGGCTTTGATTTCGTTGATATCAGCATCCCGGTGCTGTTGCTGCATGGGAAGCAGGACCGCTTCGTCCCGTTCGGTCATGGCGAGTGGCTCACCGCCCACATCCCCGGCGTCGAGGCTCGGCTCACCGAGGATGACGGCCATTTGACGCTGACAGAGCGCCACCTCGGCGAGGTCCACGACTGGCTCCTCGAGCACTGGTAGACGGACCGCTCGGCCCACCCGGCGCTGGTTCCCGGGGTCTGAGCCGCCCTGCCATACACACGCTGGTGCGCTGTGTGAGACTGGTGCTATCACATCATGAGCACGACCAGCCGCCGAGGTGGCTGCGGTGCTTCAGCAGTTGGAGGTCAAGCCATGTCTGGAGAAGCTGATCAGATCGCGGGGAAGGTGAAGGAAGTGCAGGGCAAGGTCACCGGCGACAAGGAGCTCGAGTCCGAGGGCACGACCCAGCACGCGGCGGGAAAGGTCGAGCACACGGTGGGCGATGCCGCCGACAGGCTGAAGGGCGCGGGCGACGCGCTCAAGAACGCCGCAGACGACCGCTGACCAGGGTAACGGCCAACTAACAACCACCAAGGAGGTGCGTGTATGCGAGGCATTTCCCTGCTCCCGATCATCTGGATCGTCATTGGTATCTACGTCGCGGCGACGCATCATTTCTTCGATCACGTCGGTACCATCGGAGGAATCCTCTCGGCGATCCTTGCAGTGATCGTCTGGCCGCTGATTCTTCTCGGCGTGAAAATCGCGATCGTCATCTGAGCGAACTCCCGTCAAGCGACAGTGAGGCGCCTGGTGCAGGCACCAGCGCTTCCTGTCCCTGTGCCAGAGTCGCTGCGTGCCCACGCAACGCGAAGTGATCAGCGCGCAATTCACCGCGGGTTTGTACGGCCTTGGACTGCTGCGCTCATGGCCGTACCTTGATGCGGAGACGGCTGCAGAACGCCTTGCTCAGCTCGAACACGCGGCGGCCGATCCAGCACGCGAACTGCTCGACGTGCTCGACACGAGTCCGGGATATGCCGTGTGGGCCGCGACCTACGACACGCGTGTCAACCCACTGCTCGTGGCTGAGCAACCGACGATCAGCACCGTGCTCGAAAACGTTCCCCCCGGTCGTGCCCTCGACGCCGCCTGCGGCACCGGCCGTCTCACGCGCGTCCTGCTTGATGCCGGTCACGCCGTGACTGCGGTTGACGCCTCGGACGACATGCTCAGCCGGGCACGTGCCGTCGCTCCGGGCGCCACCTATCGCGTGGCGTCGTTGCAGCAGTTGCCGTTCCCGGATGCGAGCTTCGACGTCGTGTCCTGCGGCCTCGCGCTGACCCACGTCGACGAGCTGCGACCGGTAATGAACGAGTTCGCGCGGGTGCTCGTCGATGGGGGCCGGGTGATCACCTCCGATGTGCATCCGGTCGCCGTTGCGACTGGCGCACACGCCTTCTTCCGCCGCCCGGACGGCTCGCGCTGCGTCGTGCGCAATGCCGTGCATTGGCACGGCGAATACCTCGACGCATTTGCGGATGCTCAGCTTCGCGTAGGTCGCTGCATCGAACCGCGCTTTTCAGAGGAGGTCCTCGACGCATTCGTGGGACGGGACGGCGCGTCGGCGCTCGAGCATCTGATCGGGCTTCCGTGCGTGCTGATCTGGGAGTGCATCCGCGAGCAACGAGACGCGGGCTGACCCTTGCGGCGACCATGACAACGCAGGACCTGCTGCCACCGGCGCGCGGCATCCTCGACTGGCCGTGGGTCCACCACAGTCTCCTGCCACCTCCGCCTGGGCTTCCCAATCTCCGTCCGTCCCAGGCCGTGCAAGGACGCGTGGCCACCCGATGGCTGCGCGAACCCATCGAATGAACAGCAAAGCGTTAGGTGATCGCCCACCTCCTACGCTTGCCGGCATGAATCCTGGAAGCGATGCGGGAGCTACGCAGCAGGATGAGCCGTGGGCGTGGGACGAGGCGCGCTGGCGCGGCTACGTCGACCGCGTCCGCGCCGGCCCCAGTCTCAAACCGCAGGTATGGCCGGAAGGGGCGGACGTCGCCGTCGCGCTCTCGTTCGATTCGGACCACGAGACGATCCCGCTGCGCAACGGCGAGACGCACCCGGGCAAGCTGTCCCAGGGCGAGTACGGGGCCAGGGTGGCGGTGCCGCGCATCCTCCGGCTGCTCGACCGTCACCGGGTGCCGGCATCGTTCTTCGTCCCGGCGGTCTCGGCATTGCTCCATCCGCAGGAGATCGTCGCGTGCGCGTCGGCCGGGCATGAGATCGCGTTGCACGGCTGGATCCACGAATGGAACACCGCGCTGGACCGCGACACCGAGCGCGACCTGATCATGCGCAGCGTCGACGTCATCGAGCGGCTCAGCGGATCGCGACCGGTGGGCATCCGCGCACCGTCATGGGATTTCAGCGCGAACACCCTTGACCTGATCCGTGAGCTGCATCTCACGTACGACTCATCGCTCATGGCCGACGATGAGCCCTACGAGTTGCTCGCGGACGGCGTACCGACCGGCATCGTCGAGATCCCTGTCGAATGGATTCGCGACGACGCGCCCTATCTCACCATGGATCGGTACACCGGGACGAGGCCGTACACCGCGCCACGCGAACTGCTGCGGATATGGCTCGACGAATTCGAGCAGGCGCGTGCGGAGCGTGGACTCTTTCAACTGACGCTGCATCCCCACGTTATCGGCCACCGTTCTCGCATCATCGTGCTCGCGCAACTGCTCGAACACATCGCGACGACCGAACGGGTGTGGTTCGCGCGGCACGACGATGTCGCCGCGACATGTCTCCCATAATCGCGCGATGCGATTCGGACTCTTTCTCCCACCGTTTGCGGAGTTCGCCGAACCGCGGCGCGTGATGGCGGTGTCGAAGCTCGCAGAGGATGCGGGCTGGGACGGTCTCTTCCTCTGGGATCACATGCTCGCCGGGGCGGGGATGCCAGTTGCTGATCCGTGGATCACCATGGCCGCGGCTGCGGTGGCAACGACGCGGATCAGACTTGGAGCGCTGGTCACGCCGCTCCCACGACGGCGGCCGTGGGTGGTCAGCCGGCAGATGGCGACCCTCGATCAGCTCTGCGACGGACGTCTCATCGGGGGCATCGGCCTCGGCGACGACGGATGGGCTGAATTCAGCTCCTTCGGCGAGGCGGCTGATCCACTCATTCGTGGACAGATGCTCGACGAGGCGCTTGAGCTACTGCAGCGATTCCTCACTGGCGAGCCGGTCGCATTCAGCGGCCGGCACTACACGGTGGATTCGCCCGCCCTTCTGCCCAGGCCGCGTCAGACGCCGCTGCCGATCTGGGGCGCGTGCCGGTGGCCGAATCGCCGGCCGCTGGCACGGATCGCGAACCTCCACGGCTGCTTCCCGATCTTTCCCACAGATGGCGCGCCGCCGGCTCCGGACCCGGCCGACCTGCGCGCTCTTCGGACCGCGCTGAAGGATCTCGGGGCGCGGCCGGACATGGACATCGCGGTGCGCTGCATGCTGTCGCCCGAAGGCCGGGCAACGGTGCGTGACACCATCGCGGAGCTCCAGCAAGCCGGCGTGACCTGGATCCTCGAGGCCTTTCCGCCCGGTGCCCCGCCGCAGCGAGTGGAGGGCGTTGTCAGCAATGGTCCACCCGGCGCCCGCTGATCGATCACTCCCCGGTCAGCCCGTCCAGCAGCTCGCGCGTTGCGTCAGCGTGTCCGGCGTGCCGGGCAGTCTCGTTGATGAGGTGCAGCAGCACCCAGCGCAGGTCTGTCCCATCTGCGTTTCTGGTCGGCTGGAGAAGCGGCGTCGACCGCGCGTATTCGTCGGTCGCCCTCGCCCGATCGCGATATGCGGCGACGGCGGTCGCCACCGTGAGCTCGGCGCCGGGCCGGAACTCCGCTTCAAGCCGGCTCGTCTCCGCACCGAGCAGGGCACCGTCGATCCAGCGCCACTCGACATGCGTGAGGTGATTGACGATCCCCAGCAGCGAGATGAGCCGTCTTTCCGGTGTCCAACGCGCGTCCGTGTCACTGAGGCCGTCGATCTTGCGAAGCACGGCCCCGCGCAGCCAGGCAAGCCAGCTGAGCAGGAGCTCGCGCTCGTCGGTGTTTCCCACGGGAAAGACGGGTTCGGCTTCAGCCGGCACCCGCACAACACTACGGCGTTCGGCCGGCGTTCGCTCAGAACGCAGCGTGCGACGCGCCGGTGCGAGAGTCCGAACGTGGCACAGACCGCCGACGCACCTTCGACCATCCGTCGCGCCGGCATCGACGATGCCGCAGCTCTCGCGCGACTGCGCTGGCTGTGGCGGACCGGCGAGCGCGGCGAGCTCGGCTTGTCGATGCTCGAATTCCAGTCTGCCTTCACGCAGTGGTGGGCCGCCCATCAGTCAAGCCACGTCGCGTACGTCGCAGAGCATGCCGAGGAGGCTGTCGGCATGGCCTGGCTGGCCATCTTCAATCGGATCCCGCACCCCCGCAGTCTCGAGCGCCCGGCCGGTAACGTGCAGAGCGTCTTTGTCGTCGAGGAGCAGCGCAATCGAGGTACCGGCACGGCGCTCGTCGAAGCGGTGGTCGAGGAAGCACGGAGACGCGGGCTCGGCTATTTGATCCTGCACCCGAGCGAGCGCGCCTCGCCGCTCTACAAGCGACTGGGATTCGCGGCGCCCGAGCGAGTCCTCTATTTCGATCTCGACGGGTCGTCCCCGGGCTGAGTCGGCGGCACAGATCGCCGGCTACGCCGCCGAAGGATCGGCCAGGTGCTTCTCGAACCAGTGGTGCGCGTACGGCTCCTCGTTGAAGGCCGGAACCTCGAGATAGCCGGCGGATCGGTAGAGGCTGATGGCCTCCCTCAGGGTCCCGTTGGTCTCGAGGCGCACGGTCCGCGCCCCATGCCTCGCCGCATGCTGTTCCAGTTCGGTGAGCAGGCGGCGACCGATGCCGAGGCCGCGAGCGGTTTCCGCGACCCACATGCGCTTGAGCTCCGCCGGGCGGTCCTCGTGAAACTTGAGCCCACCGCATCCCACCGGGCTTGCCTGCATCCAGGCGAGCACCAGCAGGCCGGCGGGCGGGCGCAGTTCGTGATCGTCCGCGCTGATGGTGCGCGAAAGGTCAAAGCCCGAGTCGAAGCGCCGGTCGAGCTCCACGAAATACGCCTGGATGCACTGGCGAGCCTCTGGGCGAGCTGGATCGATGGGCGCGACGACGACACTCGCCGCCATGAGCAGTCGCTCGACGTCCGCCATGGCGGCGCCCAGGACATCACGCTGGCCCGGCGCGAGCGGTGCGAGTAATGATTCGGCCAGCGCATTGCTGCGCTCGTCGAGCACGGACCGCTCTATCAACCCGGACCGCGTGAGGCGGGCGGTACGAATCCGCCGGTCGGACGCGTTGTGACCGACGCTGACGAGCCCGGCGGCCACGAGTCGCCCAAGCAAGCGGCTCAGGTACCCGGAGTCAAGTCCGAGGCGGATGCGCAGAGCGCGCACGTCGCACCCTCCAGCACCGATCTCCCACAGCACCCGCGCCTCGCCGAGCGAGTGGGAACGGTCGAGGAAACGCTCGTTGAGCGCCCCGACGTGTTGGGTGACCACCCGATTGAATCGGCGCAGCTGCGCGACCAGCGCTTCGTCCATTCTCTGACTCTAGTCAGAGATTCTCACCGGCATCAACAGGCACCCCGCCATGTGCAGGCGGAAACGGCGTCCATAATGGAGGCGAATCGCCCGTTCGCCGGAGGTCTGACGCGTTGGCGCTCGAAGCCGCCGAGAAGCTCGCCCCGATCGATGACGGCGCCGCGGCCGTGTCGTTCGCCACCGACCCGTCGCACTACCTCCACTGGCATCTCAGCATCGACGGCGCCGTCGCCACGCTCGCCATGGACGTCGATGAGCAGCGCGGCCTGCGCCCGGGCTATGCCATGAAACTCAACTCCTACGACCTCGGCGTTGACATCGAGCTTCACGACGCGGTGCAGCGTCTTCGCTTCGAGCACCCGGAGGTCGGGTGCGTGGTGATCACCTCGGCGAAGGATCGCTGCTTCTCGGCCGGCGCGAACATCGGGATGCTTGCCCAGGCGACCCATCCCTGGAAGGTCAACTTCTGCAAATTCACCAACGAGACGCGGCTGGAGATGGAGGATGCGAGCGCGAACTCCGGGCAAACCTACGTCGCGGCTGTCAACGGTGCCGCCGCCGGTGGCGGATACGAGCTGGCGCTCGCCTGCGATGAGATCCTGCTGATCGACGATGGGTCGTCAGCCGTCTCGCTTCCCGAACTTCCGCTCCTTGCGGTGCTTCCCGCAACCGGGGGCCTCACTCGATTGGGCGACAAGCGCCACGTGCGCCGGGACCTCGCTGACGTGTTCGTCACCAAGAGCGAGGGTGTCAAGGCACCGTTGGCGTTGCAATGGGGGCTGGTCGACGCGGCGATACCACGCGGACAATTCCATGAATCGGTGCGCGCCCGGGCCCAGGCACTGGCGACGCGCTCGTCGCGTCCGGCAACAGCGCACGGCGTGGTGCTCGAGCCGCTCCAGGCATCGTCGGATGACGACGGGATCGAGTACGAACATGTCAGCGCGCGGTTCGACCGCGCCGCCGGCCTCGCCACCATCACGGTCCGCGGCCCCGCACACGCGGTGCCCGGTGAAGCGGACGGCGCTCGTGCGCTGGGGAGCCGGTACTGGCCCCTCGCCGTCGCTCGCGAGCTCGACGACCTGATCCTTCGGCTGAGGACCAACGAGCTGGCCCTCGGGACATGGATCCTGAAAACGGTGGGGGAGATGGACGGCGTCCTCGCCCACGACAGGTTCCTGCTCGAGCACCGGGTCTCCGACTGGTTCGTCAACGAGGTGGTGCTGCTCCTGAAGCGCGTCTTCAAGCGTCTCGACGTGACCAGTCGCAGCCTGGTCGCATCGATCGAGCCGGGCAGCTGTTTCGGCGGACTCCTGCTGGAACTCGCGCTCGCGTGCGACCAGCAGTTCATGCTCGACGGGACGCTCGACGATGGGGATCGTCCCGCGACCGTGGTGATCACCGGCTCCAACACGGGCGTATACCCGATGGGGAACGACCTCGCTCGGCTCGAGTCACGATTCTTCCGGCGCGTCTCTGAGTGCGACGCCGCGCGGGCGGCCAGCGGCGTCCCCCTCGATGCCGCCACCGCATCCGAGCTCGGGCTCGTGACCTTTGCGCCGGACGCGATCGACTGGGAGGACGAGCTGCGTATCGCGCTGGAGCAACGCGCCGCGTTCAGCCCGGATGCGTTGACCGGCATGGAGGCGAACGTACGCTTCGTCGGACCGGAAACCCTGGAGACGAAGATCTTCGGCCGCCTGACCGCCTGGCAGAATTGGGTGTTCAGCCGCCCGAACGCGATCGGCCCCGCCGGCGCGCTCCGGCGTTACGGAAGTGGTCAGCGCGCATCGCTTGACAAGGAACGGGTGTGACATGAGCCTCAGCGCGGATTACACAGACCGCATCCCCAACAACGTCGACCTGCGCGGCGACCGCCGCCTCCAGCGCGCACTCGAGGCGTGGCAACCACGCTTCATGCAGTGGTGGCGCGACCTCGGCCCCGACCTCATCGCGCGCGATGTGTACCTGCGCACCGCGATCAGCGCGGACCGCGACGGGTGGGCTCATTTCGGTCACATCCCGCTCGAGGAGTACCGATGGGGGATCTTCCTGGCCGATCGCGAACCGGACCGGCGCATCGCGTTTGGCGAGCACATGGGGACCGCGGCATGGCAGCAGGTGCCCGGGGAATATCGCGCCGACCTGCAGCGCTTGCTCGTCGTCCACGGAGACACCGAGCCGGCGTCGGTGGAGCAGCAGCGGCTCCTCGGGTTCACCGCACCGAGCTTGTACGACCTCCGCAATCTCTTTCAGGTCAACGTCGAGGAGGGCCGTCATCTGTGGGCGATGGTGTACCTGCTCCACGCGTTCTTCGGTCGCGAGGGGCGCGAGCAGGCCGAGGAACTGTTGATGCGCCACTCCGGCAGCGTCGATGCGCCTCGCATCCTCGGCGCATTCAACGAGCCGACGAGGGATTGGCTCGCGTTCTTCATGTTCACGTACTTCACGGATCGCGACGGAAAATTCCAACTCGGCACCCTCGCCGAGAGTGGCTTCGATCCGCTCTCGCGCACCTGCCGTTTCATGCTCCGTGAGGAGGCGCACCACATGATGGTGGGAACCACCGGCATCGACCGCGTGGTCCGGCGAACCGCGGAGCTCATGCGCGAGCACGACACCGATGACATCAAACGATTCGGCGGGATTCCGCTCGACATAGTGCAGCGCTACTTGAATTTTCACTACAGCGTCTCGCTCGACCTGTTCGGCGGCGAGCGTTCCACGAATGTCGCCAACTACTTCACCGCCGGGCTGAAGGGACGCTGGCAGGAGGAGCGCCGCGCCGACGACCACCAGCTCACCGAGCTCACCGCCGCCGTCGACATCGTCGTCGACGGTCGCATCGAGAGCGCCAGCATCCCAGCGCTCACCGCGCTGAATCAGGATCTCCGTTCGGAGTACTTCACCGATTGCAACAACGGCGTGCGACGCTGGAACCGCATCCTCGAAGAATCCGGCGTCGACAGGACGCTGTCGCTGCCGCATCACGGATTCAACCGCCGCGTCGGCGCGTTCGCCGGGTACTGGGTGACGCCTGATGGCGCACTCGTCGACGCCAAAACATGGGCCCGCCAGGAATCGGACTGGCTGCCGACCACGTCGGATTTCGACTACATCCAGTCGCTCATGAAGCCGGTCTTCGAGCCCGGCAAGATGGCCGCCTGGATCGCGCCGCCGTCGACCGGTATCAACGGCCAGCCCGTGGAGTATGAATACGTCCACCTGACGTAGCGGCCGTCAGTCTGGTTCGGAGAGCATCCGTGTCGCCTCGCGGCGGAGGTCGGCCCGAATCACCTTGCCCGTCGCCGTCTTCGGCAGTGCCTCCACGACGATGAGACGCCGCGGACGCTTGTAGCCCGCAAGCTCCGCGCGGCATCGTGCGAGCACGTCATCCGGGTCGAGCTGCGCCCCAGGGCGCGGCACCGCAAATGCGACAGCGCGCATCAGCCCGTCGCCCGAGCGCGCGCCCACCACCGCTGCCTCGGCGATGCTTTCACAGCCGAGCAGGACGCTCTCAACCTCGGCGGGTGACACCCACTCGCCGCCGACCTTGAGCATGTCGTCGCGACGCCCGAGATGCCGGTAGACACCGTCCGCATCAACCGAGTAGAGATCTCCGGTGGCGACCCAGTTCCCAACGAAGGTGCGCCGCGTCTCTTCACTGCGGCACCAGTACCCGGTCGCCGCCGCATCGCCCGAAACCCACAGCTGGCCGGGAGCACCGGCGGGCACCGTAGCCCCGTCGTCGTCGAGCACTCGAACTGCATGGCCGCCGACCGGGGCTCCCGAGGCACCCGGAACCGCGTGTCCGGACCGGTTGGAGATGAAGATGTGAGTCATCTCGGTCGACCCGATGCCGTCGAGGATCTCGACGCCGAATCGCTCGCGGAAGCGCAGGAAGAGCTCCGCGGGGAGCGCCTCACCTGCAGAGACCGCCTGGCGGAGCGATGCGAAGGTCGTGTCCGGGATGTCGGCGGCAATCAGCGCCGCATAGAACGTTGGCACCGCGAAGAAGAGTGTCGGCCGGTGCCGCTCCATCAATGCCGCAACCAGCGACGGCGTGGGCGGACGGGTCGGTTCGAGGACGGTCTGAGCGCCTGCGGCGAGGGGGAACGTGAGCGAGTTGCCGAACCCGTAGGCGTGGAACATCGGTGCCACCGAGAGGTGTCGATCCTCCGGCTGCACGTCCAGCACCTCGCGGGCATAGCCGTCACACGTCGTGCGAATGTCCGCATGGCGGTGCATCGCCAGCTTCGGACGTCCAGTGGTGCCGGAGGTGCAGAGCCAGAAACATGGCGACTCGGCAGAGGTCTCGTCGCAGATGCCGTCGCCTCCGCCCGCGATGATCTCCGACCAGAGCGGTCCCGCGGTGTCGCTGCCCGGGCCCACGCGCACCAGTGCAGTCAGCTCCGGTGCCTGCTCGGTCAGCGCGCTGATGAGGGCGGTGGCATCGCCTGCGACGATCGCGCAGCGCGCACGAGCGTCGCGGGCGATGGCGACCAGGTCTCGCGGGGGCAGCAGGGGATTCACCGGGAGTGCGACCGCCCCGATGCGCATCGCCGCGAGGATCGCTACGGCGAGCTCAGGTCCGTCCCGAAGGATCATCAGCAAGCGCTCCTCGCGTCGGATGCCGAGCCGGCGAAGCCCTGCCGCCGCAGCCATGACCGAATTGAGCAGCTCCTCATAGGTGATCGTCGCGTCGCCGGCGAGCAGCGCGGTACGCGCGCCATGTCCGGCTTCCACGGGACGATCGACGAGCCATTCACTGGCGTTGAAGCGTTCAGCCATCGACGGCCTCGACGTCGTGCCAGAACGCGTCGAGCTCCCTGACAAAGCGCGCCGAATCGACGCGATGCGGGTCGTGGGTCGCAGTGTCGACCCAGCTGAGTCGGGTTGCCGGCAGGGCCTCGCGGATCGCCTCGGCGTGCAGCGGCGGCGAGAGATCGTCGTGGAGACCGTGCATCACCAGGACGGGGCACGCCACGGAGGCGAGCTCGTCGACGATGCTCCAGCGTTCCCACTCGGGCGACGTCCACAGTGCGTGCCAGCGGCCGGCCACGGCCTCCCAGTCGTCGCCGTGAGCACGCCGAAGGCTGCGCTGCATCGGCTCAGGCCACTCGTCTGGCTGACCCATGCGGCGGAGTGTAGCCACGGTCATCTCGTCGCCGCGAACGTGGACCGCAACCACCGCGACGCTCAGCACCAGCTCGGGAGCCCGCGCGGCCAGGAGCAGCGCGACGGTGCCGCCATCGCTGTGACCGACCACGTGGGCCGGCGCGCAGTCGCGCTCGTGGATCAGCGCCCGGAGGTCCTCTGTATCCTCGTCGAACATCGCGGTGGTGAAGGCGCGATCGTGCGCCGAGCGCCCAAAGCCGCGACGGTCATAGGCGATGGTCCTGCGGCCTCCGCCGGCGGCGGGAAGCATCGATTCCCATGAGCGCGTCGAACCGACGCCGTGGTGGAGCCACACGGTTGCGGGATCGCGGCCCACGTGGTCGTCGACGTACATGAACTGCGCCCTGCAGTCTACGGTCGCCCGGACTACCAGACGGCGACGCCCATGCCCCCGAAGGTCGCGATGGCCGAGGTGAACTGGGCCGTCGAGACCGTCCGGCGGAGACCGACGCCGACGTCGACGACCGTCACCGTCCCGACGAGGGAGTTGAATCCGACCACCGTGACCGCATGCTCGTCGGTCGTGTAAGGGATCACGCGCCCGTCCCACGCCCTCCAGGTGCTGGTCCTTGAATACCCGAAGTTGAAGTTGGTCCAGACGACCACAGGGTGGCCGAGCTGGATCTGCTGTTCGATCTCGGTAGAGGTCCAGCCCGTACGCGCCTCCGTGGTCGCGCCGGCGCGTGCCGCGGCGGCGGCGATCGGTGGGTAGTACACGCCATACCCGGTGTAGTTGGCCTCCGAGCCGTTGACGTTCCCGACGAATGCCGCGTAAGGATCGCCCCAGACCACCGGCCGCCGCTGGGAGACAACCGCACGCTGCGGCTGTTTGGGCAGCTCATCGAACACCCAGGTCTGGGTGAGGGCGAAGCCGGTGGTCTGCAGCGCGACGGCCAGGGCCGCCGATTCGCAGTCGAGGCGCATGCTCTGGTGGAGCGTCGGCGCGTTCAGGTACGCCGCGGTCGCGATGCACACGTTCACATGGCCGGGTCCAGGGGTGACTGTGGATGAGCACGTCTCCGCGTGGAGCGCAGCCTCGGCGACGAGCGGGCCGGCAGCCAGCGTCACGAGGCTGATGCTGAGGCTCGCCAACCCGGTCGCAATCGCAACCTTCCTTGTTCTCACGCCTTCGCATCACTGCACGAGCCGCTCGACTGCTCGATGCACTGACCCTACGAGCGCGAATACCGCGCAGCAGCAACGCCGGCGCTCCGTGATGCGGCCGATACAGGAACGCCACTGCCGGGTGCGCGGAAGGGGCCGACAGACCCTTACTGCAGCGTTGGTGCAGGCCCACCCGGCGGCGCGTCGCCGACCAGGATGCTCTGGATCGCACGCTCGCTTTCGACCATCGCGAGAACGATCACCTCATCCCCCGCGTAGAGGAGCGTCTCCGGGTCGGGGATGATCATGTGCTCGCGGCGGACGATGGCGACGATCGCTGACTCCCGCGGGAGCTCGAGCTCGGCGATGGGCCGGCCGCACGCCGGCGATTCCTCGGCGAGCGTCACCTCGAGCAGGTGCGCCGATGCCCCCTCGAAGCTCATCAGGTGCACGAGGGAGCCGATCGACACGGCTTCCTCAACGAGCGCTGTGTACAGCTGCGGTGTCGAGACCGGAACGTCCACGCCCCAGCTCTCCGTGAACAGCCACTGGTTGCTCGCGTTGTTGACACGTGCGATCACACGCGGCACTGCGAACTCCTGCTTCGAAAGCAGGGAGATCACCAGGTTGTCCTCGTCATCGCCGGTCGCCGCCACCATGACGTCGACCTCGGCCATGCCGGCGGCCTTCAACGACGAGACCTCACAGGCGTCGGCAACCAGCCAGCGCACATCCACATGGGGCTGGAATCGCGCGACCTGCTCGGGGTCGACCTCAAGGATGAAGACGTCGTGGCCGTGCACCTTGAGATCGGCGGCGACCGCCATCCCCACGCTCCCGCCGCCCGCCACGGCGACTTTCATCAATGCGCCTTGGTGGCGACGGCCACCGCGAGCGGGGAGGGGGTCGCCAGGAGTGCCTCAAGCGCGGGGAGGTCGTCCTTCATCACCACGAGGTGGAGCAGGTCGCCGTCCTGGCCGACCAGGCCACCCGTGTCCAGCCGCGGGAGTCCCGCTCGGGTCACGGCGACGAGACGGATCTTGCCATCCGCCTCCAGCGTCGACAGCTTCTGACCGGCAAGGTGCTCCGGGAGGACCCGGTCCATCAAGAGGAGGGTCCCGGTGGCGTCGCGCCAGTGCGGCGTGAACTCTTCGGGCAGCAGCCAGCTGCGTACCTGGTCCACGGTCCACGTGACCGTCGCAACCGTCGGGATGCCCAACCGCTGATACACCTGGGCGCGTTGCGGGTCGTAGATACGCGCCACGACGCGCTCGACGCCGAACGTTTCTCGCGCTATGCGCGCGCTGAGAATATTGGAGTTGTC
>Ga0182024_10006690_pt1 | contig 25193 bp, 21 predicted proteins | sample P32metaG_FD_120480 | JGI IMG/M metagenome (GOLD analysis project Ga0182024, IMG submission 120480) | Permafrost microbial communities from Stordalen Mire, Sweden - P3-2 metaG (Illumina Assembly) | ecosystem: Environmental > Terrestrial > Soil > Wetlands > Permafrost | place: Sweden: Stordalen...
CCCGCAACACGTTCCTTGAGAGGGGCGCTGGGGTCGGCTTGGTTTGCTGGTCCATCAATTCATCCGCGAAATCGAAATATGGTGCGACCAGAGCCCGGAGTGCTTGAGTTCTCAAATCCCTGCAACCGGCAGCGATGAGGTGGAGCGAACTACCGAACGTCGCAACCTGCAGTTGCGCGAAGGCCGCCGCCGCGCGCTCCCAGTCCTGGTGGGGAGAGTCCGTTGTGAGGTGGCTACCTTCCGCTTCGATGCTGAGCCACGCGTTCCATTCCGGATGTGACGCGAGAAAGCGCGGCGCAAACCGGGGGAACTCGGCAGCGAGTTTGCGCGTGATGGAATACTCATGGAGGTTCGGCTGACCTACCGCCTTGAACCACAACGCGGGCCCGGTCGTTTCGAAGCGAATTAGACTGAAGGTTGGGCTGACGCTCAACTGCCAGAAGACTCCAGTTAGGTGGAAGCCAAGGGTCGCGCTGTGTTGTTCGACCCAATCTGTGATCGCCGGCAAGCAGGCCGGTTGTGCGAAAGTTCCCGGCAGTTTTCCATGCCGATAGCGATCAAGTAAGTGCAGGCTGTGTTCCATAGCCGCGAAACTCGCCGGATCGTCGAAATCCGCTTGGCAAAGAGAAGCAGCCCTGCGCCATTGCAACTCTCCAGGAATTAGCTCGGATGGGGAGGTGGCTTCGAAAATTGCCGCGCGTCCTATGGAGTCCTCGATGGGCAGCGTCAATAGGCAATACGCCCTCAGTCCCCAGGAGTCCCGAACGGAGCGCGTAAGTTCTTCTGCAGTTCGCGTCTCTGCGGGAATGGTTAGGACGGGAAGACGAGCGCCGCGCGGAGAGTAGTCGAGGAGGAGTTCAGTCGCATTCTTGCGAAGGAGAAGGACGTGAAAGGGTTCGAATTGGAGAGAAGTGCACATAGATGCCGCTTACCGCGCCACATGCGATTCGGCCTCCTGGCCATCGAGAAGATGCTCCTGGCGCAATTGTTCCAAGAATTCGCGGACATCGGTCGCGACTGTCGCGCGCTCGACGGCAAATTCCACCGCAAGTTTTTGGATGATTTCGGACTCCGAGAGTCCCATGCGTAGCAGCTCGACGATGCGTGACCCAACGAGGTTGATTCGAAACATTTTTCCTTCGCGGATGTCGAGTACGACTGCGCCATCCTGGCCATGTGTTGAACGCACGTGTTCCGACAGCTTCATCGCGAAAAACTCCGTTGGCGAATCGTTTCGGTTGATCGGACCCGGCAAGCGTCGCAGAAAGAACAAACAGACTCCACTTCTAACGAAAAATGTTCGTGAATCTGCTCTAGAGTGTGGGATTACGTTATTTTCAAGCACATTGTGGCGCGCTACGAGCCAGAAGCTGGCAACACCCTGCGTTCGCTTTTTTGCTCTATTGCTTTCGCGAGCGAGAATCCGACCGATTCTCCTGGCCGTACGGTTCAGGGTGGGGAGAGCAGCGAGCGCGCGATGCCCACAACCTGCCCTACAACGTCGGCGTCAATGTGGCGACGGACGGGCTGCACTTCGGTGAAACCCTGGGGATAGGCATACAGCACGAGCCGCTCGTTTTCGATCGCGCAACTGGCCGCGAGATAGGAGCCGCCGCGTTGCTGCAGGAGGTAGAGCGGTTGAGTACACAGAGGCATCCCCGAGAATATTCGCGGCTTCTTGCTCCGGCGATTGACGAGAGCGAAGAACGCGCCGCGCAGCGAAGGATGCAACGGGTTGGTTTCTCCGCCGAACCAGAAAACGTCGCGCAAGGAGATGTGCGCGAGTCCCGATAGGGTCGGGAGCGCGTTCGCGAGAAACAGCGGCAAGTGACCGAACTCGTTCCGGACCTTCTCGAAAAAGCCGTCGCGCAGCTCTTCTTTCGTTTGTCGAATGCGCGCACGGGACGTTTTTGTTTCGAGAGCGGCCGTGGTGTTCCCTAAATCGTCGATCGCGATGCCGAAGGAACGGAGCAAGTTTCGGAAGGCGAAGGAATAGACGGTTGCGAGCGTGAACAGTTTATGGATGTGCCTCGGCAGTTTGTCGCCCGCTTCGTAATCGGAAAGCGTACTGGAAGACGCGAAATAGCGGTCGTCGCCAAGGATCTTGGCCACTACGCGGCTCAGTTTGGAGGCGGAGCGGAAGGAGAGGCCGGCCCGAAGGCGAGCGGTCTCGAGCAATGCACCCGACCGGCTGGTGCGCGTCTCGATCCGCTTTGGATTCCAGGGCTCGGCGAGGTCGGGCGATATTCGCGCCGTGGCGTCGACGGTCCCGCGGCGCCTGCCCGAAGCGGGGCGGAAGCGCAGCTCGAGATCCACGACTCCCAGAATTCGCGCTTCGGTCCCGAGGCGGAATTCGACGTTCGCAAGCGAAGGGTCCGAGGTTACGAACGCCACACGATTGGGCCCCCGGACGCGAAGCCGTCCGCAATTGAGTCCGCGGCGGTGTTCGACAAGGAAAAGAGGCCGTGAGCGTTGGCTGGGCGCTTCGGGCAAAAAAGAGCCTACCAGACGAGGATTAGCGCGCACGATACTTCCGGGAAGGAGTTCTGGAAACGCGAGTATGTCTTCTGTACCGATCTTCGCGTAGACAAAATCGCCGTGCGCCGGTGCGATGAGAGGGAGAGCCGGGTAGGAACCAGATGGTTCGAGCAACTGGCTCAAAGGCGCGGTGGCTGGCAGGGTGGCTCCGGGCCGGCGATAGCGTAGGAAGGGGAGTAGGCCTTGCGGATCAACCAAGTCTTTGTCGATCAGGCCCGTTCGCCGGCGAGGGAGTACGGCTTGGAGCCTTGGGATATCACTTAGCGAAAACCCAAAGTTCGCAAGGCAGTCCCACAACCGGGAGCCGGTCAGCTCCGCGAGTGCCAGCACCTGCTGGAACGTGGGGCTCAGGCCGGAGCGCAATTGAGAATAGAAGTTGCGGCGAATGTGATAAGCGGCCTGATGGGGATAGCGCGCTCGAGTGAGCGCCGCGACTCGATAGAGCGTGAATCCATTCACGCGGAGCAGCTCACGGACAGCCTCGGCAGTCACTTCACGGTCGCGCGGGGCAACGAGTGGGGGAGCATTCGTCGGATCGGGAATCATAGGGTGCGAGCGGACGTCGCCCGTGAGCGCCGAGCGGTTTCCGAAAAGCGGGAGCAAGATTGGGGGAGCGGAGTCGCGAAGTGGTGGGATTTCTAAAAGTGTCCGCAGTTGAGGACACCCGATTTTCGCTGCGGGAGTTTTGGCCCGCATGCGTCATAAATCCCATTTGTGCTAACGGTATCGACAATTACCGTTAGCGGTAGTACGATGCGAGATCGATGACCCGGCCGGAGCAGAATGTCCGTGCAGGTGCGAAATTGCGAAGGATACGGGTGCGCCTGGGCCTCAGCGCGCGCCATGTGGAGCGCCTCAGCATGGAGCTGGCCCGGGAGCGCCACAATCCCTACCTTGCGTTTTCGAGAACCTGGATCACGGATGTCGAGACGGGCCGATTCGTGCCGGGCAGTTTCAAGATGGCCAGTCTTGCCGAGATTTACGGCATGGAGCTCGACGAGCTTCACAAGCTGTACAACGTGTCTCGCGACATCACTAAGGAGCGTCCAGCCTACCGGCCAGCGACGACGCAACTGCTCACGCCCAGGAAGGAACCTTCGGAAGTCGAAGCCGAGGCCTGGGACCTTCCGGCAGAGATGCGGATTGAGGAGACCAATCTTGTCACCGGCATCGTGGATATCTGGGGTAGCGTGCCCGTGCCGCTGCTTCGCCGTTTGGGCCTTCAGCAGTCCCTGTATGGATATATCGGAACGGAAGATAAAAGTATGGCGCCACTTTTGCCACCCGGCTCGTTCGTGCAGATCGATTCCAAACAAAATCGCATCAAGAAAGGTCCTTTTAAAAAGAGTTCGAGTGAATCGCACTTCGCCAGACCGATCTACTTCTTGGATATCCGCAAAGGCTATCGATGCGCCTGGTGTGAGCTCAAAAACGGTGTGTTGACTCTCATTCCCCATCCGGATTCCGGCGAGCAAACACAAACATTCCGCTTCCCGGATGAAGTCTCGGTCGTGGGGCGCGTCACCGCCGTCACCATGAGCATCGAAGAGGAGCGGTTTGTGCCGCTCGACGAAGACGGCAAAGAGCGGAGCGGGCCGAAGAAATAGGCGGGCGTTGGAAAGGGCGTTCCAGCAACCAACCCGTATATTGACCGTTATGTTTAAAATGGCAAGAACGAAGCATTCTCGCCCGGCCGAAGACCCGCTCGCAGCGCTCAGCAGGAAATGCAATGCTGGCCCGAATGCAAACGCCTCGGCATAGAAGCTACCAATGCGCCTACGTGCGAGCAGACGTCGCGATGAGGGAAAAGGAACTTGGAAGGTCCAGCCGACGAGATAGCATTCGCAGCGAACAGCGTGGACGCCTTCAAAGGCGCGGACTCTCTGTCCAAATAAAACTCGAGGACGCGTGATCTTTGCGCACCCGATCCACGGGAAAGATCTGCCCATGCATCACCACGTAGATCCCCGGAGACAACAGGCGAACCGCGAGAACACTCTCGGTCAGGTTTTGCAGTCCATCACTGCCTTCGAATCCGAGAGGGGTCATCGCCCCGGTCATGACGATGGGGACTCGTAGCCCGGGCAGCGCTCGTTTTAAATGCTGTCCACTCTCGACCATGGTATCGGTGCCGTGGGTGATGACGACCGGGGCGTTCTCTGTGAGGATCGCGCGAACCGTCCCGAGCAGTAACAAACGATCCTGTTCGGTCATTTCCAAACTGTCGATGTTCATCAGCGGAACGATGTGGATGTCGGCGTCGGGCAAACGGAGGAGTCGGAGGTACCGGTCGATTTTGCTGGAAACGTTGCAGACCGCGCCGGTCCGCTCGGAATAGACCTTTTCGATGGTGCCGCCTGTGGCTATGAGATAGATCACTTTCATCACGTTTCCGTCCAGGCGGATAGTGTGGTTCGAGCGGGTTTTGGGTCTTGCTTCCGTGTTTCTACACCAACAACCTGAATCAATTCGGCAAGGTTCGCGAGGTAGCGGCCGGATTGCTCCGGTTCGGCGAAAACTTCCACTTTGAGGTGCATGTTTGATTCGTCGGCGGGCCTTCGCATCGTCAGCGCGTGAACAGGGATGGCCGGACGATAAAAAAGCAGGACCGTTCTTGCCGGCAGAACTGGATGGGTTTCGGCCGGGGGGACGAATGTCAGGATTTTCAGCATTCGATGAGGTTCAGCGCGAGTCCCCCGAGCGCGGTTTGTTTATAGCGCGTCTGCATGTCGAGACCGGTCTGGTACATGGTACGGATGACCTGGTCGAGGGAAACCTTGTGGCCGGTGGTTTCGGCCATGGCCATGCGTGCGGCGTTCACAGCCTTGACCGCTCCAAAGGCGTTGCGCTCGATGCAGGGAATCTGTACGAGACTTCCGACCGGATCGCAGGTCATGCCGAGGTTGTGCTCCATGGCGATTTCCGCGGCGTGTTCGATCTGTTCGTTGGTTCCGTCGAGGGCCGAGACCAGCCCGCCGGCGGCCATCGAGCATGCCACACCGACTTCCCCTTGGGATCCGACTTCGGCACCGGAGATGGAAGCATTTTCTTTATAGAGGACACCGATCGCTGCGGCTCCGAGAAAGTAACGCAGAATACCTTCGTCGTTGCTTTCGAGGAAGCGGAGATAGTAGTGGGCAACCGAAGGAATAACTCCGGCGCCGTTGGTCGGCGCGGTCACCACGCGCCCGCCTGCGGCGTTTTCCTCGTTTACGGCGATGGCCCACACATTCAACCAATCCATGCCCGCGAGAGCGTCGGCGGCGCGGCGCTGCACCGCGAGACCTCCGGGCAACTCTCCGCAGGTCTCGAGCCCGCGCGAGGTGCAATCCTCCATGGCTTTCCAGATTTTCCGAATGCCATCGCGAACCTTTTCCAGCGGCATCCAGGTCGTTTCGTTGATCAGCATGATCAGGTGGATCGGGAGGCTCCGCTCCTCCCCGATCCGGAGTAATTCGCCGGCGCTGCCGAAGGGGTAGAGAACGTGGCGGTCGGTTCGCGCCGCAGGGGCTTCGCCTTGTTCGGTGATGAAGCCTCCGCCTACGGAGTAGAAGACGCGCGTATCGAGGGCTTGGCCATCGACTGCGAAAGCGGTAAATCGCATGCCATTCGAGTGTCCCGGCAGTAGGGCATCCTTCATAAAGGCAAGGTCCCCAGCCTCAAAGGGCACCTCGTGCCGTGCAAACAGCGTAAACAGACCTGATTTCTGGATGCCCTCGAGGAGTCCCTGAACGTCGCGGGGATCGATCCCGTCCGGCTGCTTTCCCATCAGGCCGAGAAGGATGCCACGGTCCGTGCCGTGGCCAATGCCGGTGAGGGCGAGAGAGCCGAAAAGCTCGATGCGGACCCTGGCCACTTTCTCGAGAAGTTCGCGGTCCGAAAGTCTCTCGGCAAAGCGATAGGCGGCGCGCATCGGGCCCGCGGTATGGGAACTCGAAGGCCCGATGCCAATCCTGAACAGGTCAAACAGTCTTGTGTGCATGAGCAAAAGTACAACCTTTCCGGTCCAGCGAGCGGTGCGCTGTAAGGCTTTGAGATAACACACATTCCGGGCTTCAGCCTTTAATAATTCTTATCCCGAGTTCAACGCAGACTCTACGTCGAGCGGATAAGGATCAGCGGCGGCGCCCGCATCCGCGCGGTTTGTTGCGCAAATCGAAGGATAAACGGAATTGAGTTGCGTGTCGGCAGACCACGGTTTCTACTGTGGGGAATAACTGACTTTAAGGTCGCCCACCTTGAGGGCAACGGACCACCGCGCGGCGCGAACTCCAAACTGTAGGGCAACCCTTCGCGCTGCGCGCCCGAATTTCCGAAAGAACCGAAGTAATTTGACGGGTATAACAGCCGGCGCGATTTTGGGTCAATGGAACGAAGAGGGAACGGGGATGAAACGGACAGAATGGGTCATGCAACTCGACGTTGCGATAGCAGAACGAAACTTGCTGAAGCATCCATTTTACCAGGACTGGCAGGCGGGAACGCTGAGCCGCGCGAGGTTGCAGCTGTATGCGGTGCAGTACTATCTGCATGTGGAAGCCTTTCCGGCGCATCTTGAGGAGCTTGCGGATCGCTCGAAGGGTGCCTTGCGCGCGCTCATCCTAGAAAATCTCGCGGACGAGCAAGATCCGGCCGCTCCGCATCCGAAGCTGTGGCGGGACTTTGCAGCTGCGGTAGGCATAAGCGAAGAAACTCTCTGGACGATCGCTCCGCTTCCCGGAATTGGGCGGTTGGTAGAGACCTATCGGCAGATTTGCAGGGAGAGATCTCTCGCCGAAGCTGTGGCCGCACTTTATGCGTACGAAGCGCAGGTGCCCGAAATTGCGACGACCAAGATCGATGGGCTGCGCCGCCACTATGGCGTGAATACGGCGCAAGGCCTCGCGTACTTTACGGTTCATGAAGAGGCAGACAAGATGCACCGGGCCGCTTGGCGAGGTTGGCTTGAGAACTGTGGAAAAACTCCGGCCAGGCCCGAGAACGAGGTTGACGGAGAGCAGATCCTAGCGACCGCCGGGAAGGCCATGAACGCGTTGTGGGGTGCTCTCGAGTCCATACAGGATGCGTCGTGCTAGTCTGTCGTCCTCTCTGACAGTCCTTTTGAGAACGAGTTCACACCGACAACAATTCGACGCTTCCCGCTGGTACAACTACGCCTCGCCGTGAGGATACTACGGCAAAGGTTGTCGTTTCGCGGCAGAGGTATATCGGTGCGCGAGGGCGCGGTAGTCGCAAAGCGAACTTCTCCGCTGAAAGAGGAGGTTGCGAGTCGTTCTGCCACGCACGGGGTCCTGAACCATGGAACTAATGCAGCTCGAAATGTTCGTAGCCGTGGTCGAAGAGGGCAGCGTTCGCGGCGCCGCGGAACGCGTCTTTCGCACGCAGCCAGCCGTCAGCATCGCCGTGAGCAAGCTGGAACGTGAATTTGAAGCGCCTTTATTTGACCGCTCAAAGAGGCACGAGTACCGTCTGACGCAAGCCGGTGAAGCGCTGTACGCCCATGCCACGCGAATGCTGAGCCTGCGGAGCGAGACCGTCTCGGTCGTTGGAGATATTCGCAACTTACGGTTGGGCCGCCTGCGCATCGGAGCGAACGAGAGCGTCAGCCTGCACCTTCTTCCGAAGCTCGCCCAGTCGTTTCTGACCGAACATTCTGGGATCCGCATGGAAGTGAAGTGCGAACGGTCGAAAAGTCTGCTGGCGGACTTGAAGGACCGCAAGCTCGATCTCGCGCTGCTCTCGTTTCGGCCCGAAGACAAGGGACTCGACGCCAAGTTCATCATGCAGGATGAGTTGGTGCTCATAACCAGTCCCACGCATGCGTTCGCGTCCAAAAAGCGCGTGCACATCGAGGACCTTTGCGAAGAATCGCTCATGGTTATGGACGTGTCGGAGCCATCGCCCTGGCATCTAAAAATCGCCGATGCGTTCATTCAATGCAAAGCGCCACTCCATCTGACGGTCGAAAACGCTCCCATCGAAACCATCAAGAAAATGGTCGCGATCGGTCTGGGCGTGGGGTTTGTGCCACTGATGTCGGTGGGAGAGGAGAGGGCGAGCGGAGAATTGGCCGTCGTCGAAGTGCATGGGTTTCACCTCGAACGTTCTGTGTGGCTGGTGAGCCGCAGGGCGATCCAATCGCCCGCCGCGAAGGCCTTTGTGCAGACCACCGTGGCCTTTGGAGAGCAACTTCGGGAGCGCGGGCCTGCGATCGTGCCGAAGGTCGCGCGTAGCTCGGCTCCTCCACTCCTCAAGCGGGAAAGAGTTCTGTTCGTGAAGCGCCAAGCCTGAGTCCTACTAAATGGACCGGCCGGTACGCTCTTCCGGTAGTTCTGAGAAATCACAACAGCGTTCGATTGTTCTACTCAGCTCCATTCGCGGGAAACAAGAGCAAGCGGTTTGCGTTTTCTCTGGACAATTACTTGTCCTTTGCGAAACCCACGATAAACCCAATTTAGTTGACCCTTTGGGAGAAGCGTTTTATTCCTTAAGTTACGTACGAGGTTCGTGAGCGTCGGGGGTTCTCGAACCTCGTAAGCGTTACTTGTTCTTGCCGCGGACCAGCGGCACTTATCCGGAGTGGCCGAGCGGATACGCCCAGCGAAGCCACAGCGCGGAGCATCGAATCGCGACCGTACCCTCGAACTGACTGGAGCTGGCGTTATGGCTGGAGAGCGATCGCATGGGCTATCTCCGGCCCACGGTCGATCAGGCGAAGCTCACGAACCAACGCGACGTGGTGCCCAAACGAGCGGCGGCAGGCGACGGAAAACGTTCCGTACGGCCTCGTCATAGAAGAGCTGTACCACCAGCTCTTTCCGAAAGGCCATCCCTCCTCCGGCAACGTCATCAGTTCGCACGCGGGCCCGGAAGCGACGCGGCTGGCTGACGTACGGAAATTCTTCCTCAAATGCGATTCGCCAACCACGCGATCGTTGGGGATTTCGACACGAAACAGGGTGAAGGCTCCGGTCGCAAAGTATTTCCGAACGCTTCCGGCAGGGCGGAAGTGAAGGAGCGTGTGCGTGATGCCCAATCGTGGTTCGAGGATAGTCATTGCGCTGTTGGTCTCTCTTGCCCCTGTGGCTGTCGTTCTCGCGCAGACGCCGGAAGCCGATGCGCTCTTTCTGCGCGGACGGATCTACCAGCCTCCGCGACATGACGGCAGTCCTCTGGGCTGTTTGAAACTTCCCATAAGCCTTACCGGCCGAACGGGCCTCCCCTGCGAATCGCATTCCTATGCCGAGGCGCTGGCGGTCAAGGACGGCAAAGTGGTTGCCGTCGGCGACAAAAAGTCCATTCTGCGATGGAAGGGCCGCGGTACGACCGTCGTTGACCTCAAAAATCATTTTGTTTTGCCGGGTTTTAACGACGCGCATCTGCATCTCGCTTCCGGTGGTTTCTTCGGACTCAACGTGGATTTGCTGGGGACGAAGTCTCTCGCGGAAATGCAGCAGCGGATAGCCGAGCGCGTTCGGGCCACGGATCCCGGAGGGTGGATTCGCGGGCGCGGCTGGGACCATCTGACCTGGGCGAGCCAGAAGCTCCCGACGCGGCAGGATCTGGATGCGGTGACCGCGGGACATCCCGCGATCTTTACGCGGGTCGACGGGCATATCTGTGTGGTGAATTCGGCGGCGTTGGCGGCCGCAGGAATTACCCTGCTGACGCCCGATCCGCAGGGCGGAAAAATCGATCGCGACGAGCGGGGAGAGGCAACCGGTGTTTTGCGAGAAGGCGCGCGGGATGCTGTGGATCAGGTGATTCCGAAAGTGACGGCGGCCGACCGCCGTAAGGCCCTGGAGCTGGCGCTCGCAGAGGCGTCCAAATGGGGCCTGACGAGCGTGCAGGACAATTCGAGTTGGCAGGACTTCCTGATGTACGAGGATCTCGAGCGTGAAGGCAAACTCAGCGTGCGAATCACGGAGTGGTTGTCTTTCGATGATCCGGTCGAGACGCTTGCAAAGGAGCGCGACCATCACTCGGCGAACGACCCTCTGCTGCACACCGGCATGCTCAAGGGATTCATGGACGGCTCGCTGGGCTCACGCACGGCGGCGCTTCTTGCGCCCTATGCGGACGATCCCGGCAACTCCGGTCTGCCGCAATACGATCAAATGACCCTCAATCACCTGACGCGGGAGCGGCTGGCGGCGGGTTTCCAGATTGGCTTTCACGCCATCGGCGATCGCGGCGTCGAGATGGCCCTCGCTGCGTTCGCGGATGGGATCGCCTATGCGAAGGAGCAAGATTTCGCCGCCGGCAGCCCGGGCGGGCGGTTGCGCGTGGAGCACGCGCAGGTGACCACCTGGGAACAGATCGACCGCTTCGCGAAGCTAGGTGTGGTCGCTTCCATGCAACCGAACCATCTGCTCACCGACATGAGCTGGGCGATGAAACGGTTAGGCCCGGAACGCGCCGCGGGATCCTACCTCTGGCGCTCGTTTCTGAATGCCGGCGTGCCTCTGGCGTTCGGAACGGACTACCCGGTCGAGCCGATTACACCGTTCCGCGGACTCTACGCTGCAGTGACGCGCAAGAACGAAGCGGGCACCAAGGAATATTTCCCGAAGGAAAAATTGAAAATCGAGGAAGCCATCGAAGCGTACACCGCGGGCGCGGCCTACGCAGAGTTCTCGGAAAAAACAAAAGGCGAGTTGATTCCCGGAGAGTGGGCCGATCTTGTGGTCCTCGACCGGGACATCACGGAGATTCCCGCGGAGCAAATCCTCGGCACAAGGGTATTGCGGACCGTGGTCGGCGGCAAAACCGTCTACGAAGCGCATTGAGCGAAGGAGAAACGTTCAGGAACGGAACGAAACGCGTTGCCAAGGAAGTAGAGTTGCATTTTGCCCGGCTGATCGTGGAAGCGTAGCGGCTCGCATTCCACCGCAGCCAAGAGGAAACCCTCACTAACGAAGGTTGTGTCGGGGCGGGCATTCCGCTTGCGCTAATTGGGCTCGCGAGCGGGCCCGGGTCGCCACCACTCGGGCAGAGCCTCATGGACCCTGCCCCCCCTTCGCCGGTGCTCGGCCCGTCAGCTGGTCGAGAGATTGCCCCGCGAAAGGAACGAGATGGCGGGAAAGGTGAAGTGATTTAGCAACGCGAAGGGATTCGGATTTATCGATCGCGAGGACGGCGGAGCCGATGGGTTCGAGCATTACGATCCCGATTCTTGGCGAAGGCTTTCGAACATTGAACGAAGGCGGCGCTGTGGAGTTTGACGTCGAACAGGGCGCGAAGGACCACAGACCGTACGTGCCCGGCGGAAGGATGAAGTGTAGAAGCCGCCGCCCACCAGCGCCGCGCGAACTGTCCCAGGATTTGGTCGATGTCCAAAGCATCGCCACCGTCGTTTCCGAACTGGGTTCAGCCGCGCGACTACCGAAGCTACGGAGCGACCGCCTGAGGGAGAATGGTGGCAATTAAAATATCAGTTGTCTGTGTTTCTCGCCTCTCCCCGCAAGGAGGCGCTACGTAATATCCAACTTCCAAATGTGGCGGTGAAGACTTCTACTACGGCGCCTCTAATTGGCACCATACGCTGCATCGTTGCTGCCTTGGGGCTATTCGTTTTTGCTCAGCTAGGACGCTGGAGGGCCACGAGAAGCGTGTCCCCGCGGCGCACCGCTGTCTTCGAGCCCCAATTCGGCACTCTTGTGCCGCAACGGTTGTTGGTCTGTTTCATTCTGGTTGAGCTCCCCTTTTGATAGTTGTTAAGCCCTTTGTGCTCAGCAAGTGGCTTTGGAGAGGTGGGTGCAAAACACAGACGCGGTTGGTTTTGCCACCTTCGGTGGTGTCTAATGCTTCGGCGAAAAATTATTACGATTCTGATTGCATGTTCGTGCGCGTCAGTTGCTGCGTCGGGCCAGGAAATATCGGACGGCCATCCCACCTCCTTCCTTCCTTCTGCTGTCGCACATAGCGAGACTTTCGAAGAGACCGTCCTTCCTATTACCGTTTTAACGGCCGACCTCGGCCTAGAAGGCAAGTTCGGCACAGGTTTTTGCTTGGACCCTAAATGCCGTTTCATTGGGACCAACTACCACGTTGCGAAGGAGGCGCGGCCTCGCAAGATCGGTGGCGAAAAAGTCGTCCAGCGTTACCTTGCTACCGGGCCAAATGATGAAGGCGCTACCATGAACGAATTCCCGTCCGGGAGTGTGGACTTCCTGCCCGTGGCTCGGCCCTTGATGAAGTTCAACATGAGCCGAGACTTGGCTATCTACGAATTACGCCACCCGCTGCCCCAACACCATGGCGTTGCTTTCAGTCTCGGTGACTTGCACGAGGGCCAGGAAGTGGACATTTACGCCTATCCTAAACAGGCCATCGATCCCATCCGCAAGCTGTTACGGTTTCACGGCGCCTTCAAAGGCGAAACGACAACTGGCCTCCTTGCCTTCGATTACAGCTTGAACGCCAATAGAGCCATTCGGCCGGGCGCGAGCGGCGGCATCGTCGTAGACAGAAAAACTCAGCAGATTGTGGGAATTCTGAACGGGTTCGCGAAGAACGGCGAAACCATAGCTGTAGCAGTGTCAGTGCAATCCTTAGCCGAATTTGTCACTAAGGTCGAACCATACTTGGCACAGACTATCTTCCCTGCGACTCAAGGAATCTCCGCCGTCTCCACAGACCTCTATCCAAAGTATGTTCCCGCTGCCACGAATGGGCTGCAGCGTCGCACCGAGGAACCCGACGAAGTCAGGTTGCTGCGGACCAAAGCTCAACTCCTTGCCGACAGTATGCTCAACTTTATCGCGGTGGAGACCGTTGCCTGGGGATCGGGAGCCAGAGAGCCAGCAGCCGAGGCAGCCTACGAAATCCGAATTATCGATGGCGCAGAACAATATCGCTCCTACCCCGACGGCAAGAAAGAGTTACAGGAGATTCCTGATCCTCCCTTCACTTCTACGATCGTCTCAGGCAGCGAGTGGTCTGATTTACCGAGAATGGTAGGGACAGAACTCCGATTGAAGGTCCATCAGGCGGCTGGCGCCGTCGTGAACGAGCATCAGATGAAGGTTTTTCAGTACAGCGCCAACGCCGAAGATGGTGTGTGTAAGCTCAGGTCTGATCTAGATCTCGGATTTTTCAAGTTGAAGAGGCTTTACACTGCCGCTTGTCATGGCGAAGTCTGGACGGACAAGGATACGAACATAGTTCGGATCTCGATACACTATGATTTTCTCGGCAACTTTGGCGAGTATCGAGCGGTCGTTACCTATGGTTGGCTCAGACGGAAAGATGAGGCTGCTCTACTGATTCCTCTAACTCTCTCCTCGGAGTTTGAACGCAAGAAGCGTATCGACTGGTGTCGCAGCCAGTTCATGAACTATCAGGTGTTCAGCGCTCACGTGCGAATCGTTACAGATCAACCTACCCCGGATTTCTCGATAGCTTCCCAATAGCGGCGGGAGCCAAAATAAAAGGATCTACGGAACGCTTCGTAGCGAAATCGGGCACCGACCTGCGCTTGACGCCTCGGCACGCCCTGCAGGCCAGTTTGCGCATTTGCATCCTGAAATCTGCACTTGCCGAAACCGGGTGGAATTGGAAAATCGTTCGGACCGTGACGTCTCTTTCGGTACCAGGCTGCCGCTTAGGTAAGGGACTGTGCTGGAAGTCCTTGTGTACATGCTGGAAGAAATCACGGGAGTAAGCACCGCCTCGTGGCTCTGCAACCCAAAAGTTGCAATATCCTCTCCGTCTTAAGCCATTTGGCCATTTGCACGGTTCTGCTACGGCGCGCGGACGCGACTGAGATTCTCAACATCGATTCATAATCGAGGTAGGGTAATAGTTCTCGGCTCAAAACGGGAATAAACGGGTCGAATCCAATCAACACGCGGATCGCGTAAGACATGTCCGATTAGCGTCAACTGATTAGATGGTGTCGCATCGACTGGTTGAACTCGCACGGGTTACCGGACATGCCCAGGCAACCGAGTCACCCAAACCATTTCCTCGTAGTTCTAAAAATTAGCTCGCAGCGAAAGCTGAATCTGCCGAGCTGGCGCCACGAACTTGGGCGAGCCGAACGTAGGATTGGACGGGCTCGCAATCCCGTCCCCAAACGCTTGTGGCACCGGCCCACTGAAATCCGCCGCGCCGTAAGCCGTGTCGATATCCTCTATATTCTGCCGGTTGAATACATTGAAGACTTCCACGCTGGCCTGTCCCTTCAGCCGCTCGGTTAGCTTGAACGCACGCTGCACTCGGACGTCGGTGGTGTACGACGCTACGCCCCGATAGGTGTTGCGCCCTATGTTGCCGACGCGATCTGGAAACGGATCGCCGTCTCCGTTCACGTCAAATCCAGCTAGGACGGTGAAGTAGCGGGGGCTCTGGAGCGTGTTGAGCATGGAGACTTTAAAATTGCGGAGCAACAATGGCCACTCCGCTGGCGACTCCCCGAGAAGCGCCAGCACGAAGCGATGACGAATATCATTGTCACCAATAGCGCGGTCTCGCCCTGGATGCAAATAGTCCATGGGTGTGTCGGTAAGTTGCACGTCGGTCGCAAGATCGATGGATTTCGAAAATGTGTAGTTGGCCAGCACGCTGTAATGATGCGCGAAAGTTTTGCGCATGCTGGCGACGCCAGCGTGATAAATCGAATACGCCGACGGGGTCGCTAAAAAGGCGAACCCGAAACTCGCGTCGGCCGGTGCAAAGGATTGCACACCGCTGGGAAGAGTGCCGTTAGGAACTCCGTTGATGCTGGAATAGAGCGGCAGCTTGAGTCCGTGCACGAACTGATAGCCCACCGATACATAGAAATCCTTCGCGACCTCGTTCTCGATTTCCAGGCTGCCCTGCTCGGCATAGGCATTGGCAAATTTCAGCTGAGCGTAACCCAAAGGAAATTGCAGAAGAGCGCTAGGCGATGGGTAAGTTCCGTTCTCGCTGAGATTGCGGAAATCCGTTCCCGCCAGAAAAGGTCCCGCCGTGCCCACGATACCAGAGGGGCCGAAGCCGACAAGCTTGTTTGAAGGATCCGCAAACGCGGGAATCAAGGGCTGGCTCATATTCGTAAACGGCGAAGCGCCTTGCCAGGAGACGAGCAAGTCGCTGTAGTCGAACGGTCCCGTGAACAGTCCAAAACCCGTGCGGACCACGCCTTTTCCACCGCGGAAGGAGTACGCCAGGCTCGCCCTGGGCTGCACGTTTCCATAGTTCGTCGGGTGCAGTTTGCCCGCTATCCGCACGTCGCCCGCCGACGGGAAGAAATCGACGTCATAACGCAGTCCAAGCGTAATCGTAAGATTCGGCCGTGTCTTCCATTGATCCTGAGCATAAATCGAGAACAGTTTGTGCCAGAAATTCAGCTGCGTGCTGTTTTCGAAATCGGAAGTCGCGGGACCAGCGTAGAGCCCGGATTGAAACGGTAGCGTGCGCTGCGGTATCTGTTGGCCGAAAAGGTCGCGGGGCTCCAGGAAAAGAAATTGCACGGCGGTTCCTGGGCCAAATGGAGGTCCACTAAACGGTCCGGTGCCGAAAAAACTCTGGGGAGTGAACACACCAAAGCCGGGACTCATGAACGTGGTCTGAGCGCCGATCCAAATCGGCTGGAACTCCCCTCCAAACCTGAAGTTGTGATTGCCATGCACGTAAGTGAGATTTTCCGAGGCCTGGAAATGCCTCTCGGAGTAATACCGGACGCTACCTTGGAATCCTCCAGCGATGAGCATATCGGGAACATCGATGGCCGGTTCGAAGCCCGCGCCCACCGGGTTCAGGCGAAAGGTTCTTTGCCCCAAATTGACTAAGCCGTCGGAACTCCAATTGTTCGTGAGCAGATGAAACAAGTCCGCATAAAAAGTCTGATCGCGCACCGGATTGTCGCGGTAAGAAGAGGGTAGGCCTTCCCCTGGGGCCGCGCCGGGCGTGTGTTGTTTTCGTTCGTCGTTGAAGAGATATCCGATGTTCAGCGTGGTCTTATCGCTGAGCACGGTCGTGCTCTTGCCAATCAATTTGTCGAAATCGTCGACTTCCAGAATGGAATCCAGGCTCTCAGGTTGAAGTCCCAGGCTCTGTTTGACCTGATTGATACTGGGCGTGCCGGGGCCCAGACAGCCGATGGCGTCGATGCAGTGCAGGATGAAAGAAGAATAGATGGGCGATTCGGCGCGGCGCTGCCCCTCGTAGCCCACAAAATAGAATATTTTGTCTCTGCGGAGCGGTCCGCCCAAGTTGGCGCCAAACTGGTTGAAGCGCAGGGTGTTGAAGCCGGGGGCCGAGAGCAGGTTTTTGGCGTCGAGACTATCGTTGCGGAAATAATCGTACAACGACCCATGAACATCGTTGGTCCCGGACTTGGTCACCGTGTCCACCACAGAACCCAGGTTGCGCCCATTGTCCGCGGCGTACGGGCTGTCCACGACCCGGAATTCCTTTACCCAGTCTTGCGACGGGCTTATCCGCTGCACGCCCGAAATGCTGGTAGTGTAGTCCACCCCGTCCAGAGCAAAGAAGGAGCTGTGCGTTTCGCGCAAACCTTCGAAACTGAGTTGCAGAACGGTCTCCGTGAACGGCGATTGCGAGCCCACCGCGGTGCTGCGGCCGACGTTGGCCGTTGGAGTCAGCAATACAAAGTCGATGAAATCCCGGCCGGCAATAGGCAGGTCGGCGATTTTTTCCCGCTCGATCACCTGACTGACGTCGGACTGTTGCGTATCGATGCCTCGCGCCGCTTCGTGCACCTCGATGTGTTCCTTGAGCCCGTTTACGCCTAGGGTGACAGCCACCGATGCAATTTGTCCCACGGAAAGAGTCAGTGTGGTTCGATAGGGAGTGAACTGCGCAGCATCAACAGTCAATTCATAGTTTCCCGCGGGTAAACCCTGAATCACCCCTAACCCTGCGGTATTGCAGAAGTCAGTTCGCTTTGCTCCGGTCTCGGTGTTTTTCACCGTGACTCGCGCCACCGATATGCCGGCCGACGATTGGTCGATGACGCTGACACTCAGCGTGGCGAGTTGTTGCGCGGAAAGAACCGCTACAAGTTCAGAACCCAGAAGGAGAAATACCAACGCGCCGAGAAATAGACCTGGCCTCATGCTGTCTCACCCTTTTTACCGATATTCTTAGCAACTGCAACCCCTTGTCGCGGAGTAATCGGAATCCAGAAATGAAGATGATGGCGAAAGGAACCAGCGGCAATAACCCGAAGACATTACACACGTTAGCTTAAGGCATGAAATTCGGGAAAACACGCCCGATCCTCCTTCCGGAAGGTCAACTCCCGATTAGCAGCTTAGGTCAGGTGTCTCTTGTTTCGGGAACTCCAGTGCTGGAATAGGCTGTCCGAGCGACTCCCAAGCTTTGAAACTGAAGAACATTGCAAGGAGGCCGATCCCGGCCACAGCAGTTGACAACATCGCTTTCCACCACGTCGGAATCCGCATTTGTTTTCCGACCTATTGCGAAGCGCAGTATAGCTGGTGGAACGGTCCTAACGAGAATGAACCGCTCTTCTTTCCTGGTCGGAATGGACTCGGTGGCTTGATTAACGCTTACCGCATATGAATTTAAGACCTTGGGGAGCACAGTGATCCCCCCGCTTTGGTGTCTCCCGCGCCCTTCTACTTGCGTTAACATCTTTGTTATCCATGCCGATTCCCACTCCTAATGTCGCTGTAGAAGCTCCTCGCCATCGAACGCCCCCCAACATGCTTACCCTCATTTCTATCGCCGCGGCCGCCGTGGCACTCATTGGCTTCGTACGGGAAGTGATTGGTCGTGCCATTGCTGCACGCCTCGCAGAGGCTGACTGGTTCTTGACCTCAACGGTGTTCGCTCAGCTCAACACGCCAGCGCGACTTGCGGGTGTCTGCGGAACTCTGGTTAATCTGGTTTTGGGCGGAATGGCTGCACTTCTCGTGCGCATTGACAAGCGCTTCACTTCTGGTTGGTATTTCCTGTGGGTTTTCGGATGTGTCAGTTTGATGAGTTCCGGGCGGCTTCTGTACTCGGCAATTACTGGCACAGGCGATTGGTCAGCGATCATCTTGAGGTTCAATCCGCCGTGGCTGTGGCGCACCTTGCTCACCGCTGCGGGTATCTTCATCTACCGACCCGCGATTCGCTTCGCGGTCAGTGCATTGCGAGATCTGGTGGTTAGGAGAGAAGTTGCTTATCAGGATTTGTGGCGTCTTGTGCTTGCCGCGTACATCACTGCGAGCATTCTGCTCACCGCCGGAACTGTGCTTCAACCCGCCAATGGAGGTGTCATTGAAGTCGGAGCTCTGGGCGCTTCCTTCGGAGCAAACCTCGGTCTGCTCATCGTCCCGGCATTCATATCCCAGCCGGTGGAATCCGAACAAATCGTTACTCGCTCGATTCCTTTCAATTGGCTCTGGTTGACCTTCGGGTTTGCAGGTGCCCTAGCATTCCTAGCGGGTTGGGGACGAGCGATTCGCTTGTAGATATGAGCTAAGTGCGGTATGTCTTGCGAGGGCCAGATATGTTTCCGCTCAGTCGCCAAACGAAAACAGCCAAGAGGAGCTATGCATGTTGAGTAATGCACCGATTCGCGCTTATATCCCCGCGTCGAACATTACTCGCGCAAGGAAATTCTACGAGGAGATCGTTGGCCTCCAGCCTGGGGAGGAATATGCTGGAGGCGTGATCTACCGATGCGGGCGCACCGGAGTATTCATGTACCCGACGCCTAACGCGGGAACATCGAAGGCCAGCCAAGCGTTTTGGCAGGTCGACGACGTAGAAGCCGAGGTTGCTGAACTGAGAGCGCGAGGCGTGAAATTCGAGGAATACGACATGCCAGGTATGACGATGAGAAATGGCATTATGACCGCGGGCGGAGCGAAAACCGCCTGGTTCAAAGACACCGAGGGAAATATTCTGGCGATCAGCCAACGCCTATAGATAGGGCTGGTCATCGAGTTTGCGTCCTTCGGCAAAATAAGTTTGGCCCAGAGGTCCTGGTCCGTGATGCTCAGATTCTGGCAGCGCGGGCAGGCGTGTCGACATGCACGGCGTCGCGATAACGGTTCGGGAGGTAAAGCCGCGCTTTCCAGAAATAATCCACTTGGACGTACTAAGCCCATGTCGGACTTTTCCGGTTACCCGACGCTTTCATTGTCCTGGATAAGCGCATACGCTATTCTTTGACGGCCCAGGCGAAGTGCTCGCCGCCGGGCGGCTGCGTTCAAACGCACTTTGGATAAGTCCTCATTGTCCGTATTCCACCCGATCGTGGAATTGGCCGATGGTATGCACCCGAATCGTGGGCAGTTCAAGAAGCTTGAAATCCGATGCGCCCTTCTGGCAATGTTAGTTATCCTACGGCTTGCGGGACCCTCCCCGCATCGTGCCAGCCGGTCCAAGCGGTGATTCACCGCGGCCCTCATTTCTTTGATCTTGAGCGTCGGCCCTGGCCGCGCGGAGGCGATCGAACTTGCCCGGAGCCGGGATAAAGCAGCAACAATCGGAGTCCGCGAATCCCACCACCGTGGGAGATCTGCAAAAAACTCCTGGTGCCGTTATGAGCGATTTTGAGCAGATTTGCGTGGCCATGCCCGCTAGCGGAGCAGTCATCGCCGTCCGCGATCTGGCCGGCCTGCTCTGCACGGTCAGTTTCGGCGACGCGCTTGCCGTAGGTTCCCGCCTTCCAACGGACTCCTCTTTCACAAAGCAATGTATTGAAACGGGTGAAGTCGTGCTGTGTGACGACACCGAGAGCGACCCCAGAATTCATTTGTCGGTCGCGACACGCGGGAGCTTTCGTTCGGCGGTGACAGTACCGATACAGGTGCAAGGAGCAGTTGTAGCCCTGATCGAAGTATTTTCCTCCCAGCCCTTCGGTATTTACCCCGGTACCATTGCCGGATTGAAAGGCGTCGCAAAATCCTTCGCGGCCCTGATGATTTTCGACGCCAGCAACGGTGGGCAACCCATCATCGGCGGGTCACTGGATCGACCAACGATCTTGCCAAGTCCAATCGCGAAACAAGAACCAACCTCGGTCGTTCACGAGGAACCCGTTCCGGTTGCTGAACAACCAATCCCGATTGCCGACCCAGGTACCGCAGTCGAGCATGAAAACCAAGAAGATATTCGCCGGACGGTGGCAACCGGCTCTCCGCTATTGAGCGACAGGCCGACACCCACCAGAGTATGGATCATCTCTGCGGCACTGCTTTTACTTCTCTCTCTAATAATGCTGTTCTTATTCCGTAGTGCCAGTGGCAACTAGGAATGTGTCGATCGGGAAGTGTGGGGCAAGCAGTTCGCGTACAGTTAGTAGGTCAGTTTCCTGTAATCCCACGACGGAAGGCAGCAACATAAATGCGTGAGAGATGGCAGGCTCGCGGTTATGTGGGAGCGTCGCCTCGCGTTTTTCGGTTGCGGGCACCTTTTTGTAATCGCAATATCGAAGAAAGAAGCACGTTTTGAGCAAAGTCAGGGTCGCTGCGTTTTCGGTTTCACTCGACGGGTTCGGCGCCGGGCCCCGACAAGATCTGAACAACCCCTTGGGAGTTCGCGGATTCGAACTGCATGCGTGGTTTCAAAATACCGAGTTATTCAAGAAGATGCACGGCCAAAGCGGAGGGACTCAGGGCGTCGATAACGATTTTGCCAGCCAGTCTTTCGAGAATGTCGGCGCCTGGATCTTGGGCCGCAATATGTTCGGGCCGGTTCGGGGTCCTTGGAAAGATGATTCTTGGAAAGGGTGGTGGGGCGACAATCCACCGTACCACACGCCTGTGTTTGTGCTCACGCATCACGCGCGATCGCCTCTCACGATGGAAGGCGGCACCACGTTCCATTTCATCACCGATGGACCGGAATCTGCCTTAAATAAAGCGAGGGAAGCGGCCAAAGGCAAAGACGTGCGAGTTGGCGGCGGCGTGTCCGTCATTCGCCACTACCTGTGTGCGGCTCAGATTGACGAAATGCACCTAGCGGTGTCGCCGGTCCTGTTGGGCCAAGGTGAACATCTATTTTCAGGGGTCAATCTTCCAAAGCTCGGCTTCACGCCCCGTAAGACCGTGTCCGGGAAAAATGCAACGCACGTTCTTATAATAAAAAGCCAATCGTAAACAGCTCGTCTGGACCCGGCCATTCCACTTCGGTTTCACTTCGTGTGGGTGATTCAACCGAGTCATCCAGGTATCATCCACTGACAGCGCGAGGCTCGCCGAGCCTGCTCTCACTAGGTTACATCGGAACTAATGGAGTTTCGCGTACTCAGACTTTGCAGCGATCAGGATAGGAGTTTCAGGATCAGCGTCTTTCCAGAGCGTGAGGAAATCCTGATACGCTGTCGCGGCCTTCGCGGAGTCGCCTTGCAACACATAGGCACGAGCGAGCCCGAGATGAGCCAGCGCAGCCAGAGGGCAGTTTGCCACCAATCCTCGATGCTCGAGGATTTTCTGGAATTCAGCCCTCGCCTCGGGCCCCTGCCTCAAAGCAAGGTACGCCAGGCCTCTGAGATACGCCGGATACATGGTGGCACCGAAGAACAGATAATCTGTGCTTAGCTCTACAGCATCCGCCGGCTGCAACAGGCTAATGGCGTGAGCTGGATTGTTTCGGGTTAGTTCCAAGGAAGCGCGAATCGACGAAACCCAGTATGTCCGAAACAGGGAATCTGGTGGATACGCTTTCTCGAATTCAATAGCGAGTCTTTCCGCTGCCACAGTCTCCCCCGCACGAGCCAGCGCCAGCGCCGCCAGAACTCGGACATAGCGGGTTGGCTCATTTGCCAGAGCCTCTCTCACATCTCGACGTGCTGCATCTGGTAACTGAAACTCCGTCTCCCACAGGGCTCTTTAGTCCACCATCAAGCGCTCATCTTAGGTGGGGCTCTGAAAGCAGTCAACGAAGACAAAACTAGGTCAGGAGTTCAAGCCTTCCCAGCCCCACCCGTTATCCCATTCATTGCAATGTATTTGACGTTGGCATTAGAAGGCCACGCCCATAGGGGCCATAGGTGATAAAAACGCGATAACTCAACCGACGGCGTTGGCGTCGAGTCCTACCGCCCCTGTCCATTTCCATTTATATGTGGATTGGTATTACGGAAGTTCCGTACCAGTTAACTCTCGAAATTGGCTATGTCGAGGGTGAGCGACATCGGGCTTCAATAGCCGTCGACAATCCGAATTGGGCATGCTTTATGTTAAGTTGTTGTATTCGCTACGAGGAAGCCGTTGATATCCGCCTTGCTGTGGATGATGCTCGGGTCGGTACCGACAATCATTGGAATCGCGGCCATTTCTTGGGTTCACCGTTAAGGCAATGAGGATGGCGATAAGCGGAGAATGGCAGCAGGAGACGAGGGAGACTGAACGACTGCTGCGAAATCGAAGATGGATGTCGCTCCTCACACCACTCGGGAAACCGCAGTACTTATTTCGCCCTCGCTGTGCTCTGAAGCGATTTCTAGTCGAATTGCATATCCTCGAGTTGCCGAACTTTGTTAGGCTTCCTTGGGGCGAGAACCTAGAGGTTGATTTGGCCGACCCGGTTGGATATGCGCTCGCCTCTCAAAGCGGCCTTTTCGATATCGTAACAACGGAGGTAGTTTGGCGGCTCACCCAGTCGGGAGACACCGCCTTTGACGTTGGCGCGAACATAGGATACTTCACAAGCCTTTTGGCGCATCGAGTCGGTACGGCCGGAAAGGTATTGGCTTTCGAGCCGCATCCGGCCACGTTTCCATTTCTTCAGCGAAACATAGCATTGCAGGGGCCATGCTGCGGTCCAATCTGCGCCTACAACGTCGGTCTCAGTGAATCAGATGGCGATGGGACTCTTGACATCCTTCCCGAACGGACAAATCACACTAGCTACGCTTTCTTGACGGACAAATCCTCCAGCACCAGCGTGAACGTAAAATTGCTGCGAGGTGACCGTTTCATGGCAAATAGAAGTATCGGTTTAATGAAAATCGATGCGCAGTGGCACGAGGAAGCTGTACTCAAGGGATTCGGCGCGCACCTTCGTGCTGGCACGATTCGTGACATCGTGTTCGAGGAGGAAGCGCCGTTCCCGGCCCCGAGTCATCGGATTCTTCTCGACGCTGGCTACACTATCCTTTGGTTTGAAGAGCACCTTCGAGGACCAAAGATCATCGCGCCAAGCGACAAGCCGAAGAATCTTCGCCCCTATGACATGTATCCCAGCTATCTGGCGACCCTTGATCCACAACGAGCGCACCAACGCTTAGCACCGGCAGGTTGGCGGAGTTTTAACTAGGTCTCGCGACGCGCCGGCCTGAATTTGTCGCTGGTAAAGTTTGGCGTGCGATTTCTGGGGCAGCCGTAAGAAGCAGACAAGAGGAACTGTGCTCCACGATTACTCTTCAGTTTCGGTAGCGGGTTTAATCGCTGGAACGCAGCATAGCGAATTTTTGACCGATCCGTCACGGCAAAGAGAACCTATTCTACGGACCAACATGCCGGAACTCGACTCCGTGCGGGGTCTGGCAATTCTAGGCGTGCTCTTTTATCACGGCTTCTTTTGGCTAACGGATTCGAAACATTTCACGACGCCGGAGAGACTGTTTGTCTCGGCGATGTGGTGTGGACGCATGGGTGTCAATCTGTTTTTCGTTTTATCCGGTTTCTTGATTACCGGAATTTTAATCGAGTCTCGCGACCAGGAGAACTATTACAAACGATTCTATATTCGCCGCGCCTTTCGCATCCTGCCTGCTTATTATGCGATTCTCATGCTCCTCCTGGTATTACACCTTGCCCGGTGGCCTTTCATTGGCTTGAGCGCGATCTATTTGTCGAACCTGGCACCGCTGTTTGGAATTGGGATGGCTTACCCAGTTTTGTGGTCTCTAGCGGTTGAAGAACACTTCTATCTGCTGTGGCCGGCATTTGTTCGCAGTCTGTCCCTGACGCGACTTGCCATCTGTTCAATAGCGATCATTGTCCTCACGCCGCTTTGTCGACTTGTCAGCTTTTTTTGGTTCCGTCACAGCGGATTCGTGGACTACGTCTTCACTGAATTCACCTGGAACGCGTCAGATGGAGTCGCCTGCGGAGCGTTGTTAGCGATCTGCTTGCGGCACCTTCGCCCGCAACGCCGTGAACTTTGGAGCATAGCGATTGCAAGCGTGGCTGCTGGAATGTTGATGTGGGCTGTGTGCCTGCCGTTCGGAATATGGACGACGCAGCGGCTACTCGGGGCAATGCTGCAAGCGACCGCGTGGAACATCACCTTTGTTGGATTATTGGTTGTTTTCCTGCTGCTCGGAACTAGCCCTCGCAGCTATATGGTTACCAACCGCCACTTGCGCTTTTTCGGAGAAATCAGCTATGGATTGTATTTGGTGCATATCTTGGTTTTTAATGCGTACGATTCATTGGCTAAGCGTTACCTTCCAGCTCTAACAGGAACAAGGGGATTCGCCACCCTCATGCTGCGCTTTGTTATTGCAGCCAGCGCCAGTGTTGCACTTGCTTACTTATCGAGACGTTGGTTCGAGAATCCGTTTTTGCGTCTAAAAGCCAGGTTCACATAGTTAAGCGGATCGCGAGAAGACGATCAGCTGTTGCGTGAAGGGAGGGTACGATTCCCGCCCCGCGTTTTGATGAAAACATTGCCAAAGCCGTGGACTCCGGCGATACAAGCTACGGTTTCACCGGCCGGATCTACGATCACCTGCA
>Ga0182024_10006691_pt1 | contig 25190 bp, 23 predicted proteins | sample P32metaG_FD_120480 | JGI IMG/M metagenome (GOLD analysis project Ga0182024, IMG submission 120480) | Permafrost microbial communities from Stordalen Mire, Sweden - P3-2 metaG (Illumina Assembly) | ecosystem: Environmental > Terrestrial > Soil > Wetlands > Permafrost | place: Sweden: Stordalen...
CCTCATCGGCTTCCACTTTTCCATTGGAAGTAAGAATTTCTTTTGCTACTTTTTGAACGGACCTAATATTGCGGCCAGTTAAAAACAGTCTTGCGCCGGCAGCGGCGAACGCTTTGGCTACTTCTCCTCCCAAAGAGCCACCGGCGCCATATATAACTGCGTTCTTGTTTTGAAGGATCTTCATGTTTGATTCGATTCTAGATATACATCACCGCCTGCTATTTTTGATAATCGGTCATTACGATTTCCTCGATTCCATCATTATAAGAAGTTGGTTTAAAATCAAACCTTTTTTCAAACTTGTCACTATTGAACACATAATGTTGATTGTATTGATACATCATTTCCACCATTTCTTTCATAATTGGAACAAAGAGTCCGATTACCCTCACAAAAAACTTGTTTAATACCAAATATTTGGGCGTTGTACCTAACATTTTTGCAATGGCTTCTATCCATTCCTTACCCGTGAAAGGGTCAGGTGCAGTAGGAAGATGCCAGGTTTGTCCGAATGCATCGGAAGTATTTCCTAGCAAAGCGACTGCTCTGCCGGCGTCAACGGTATAAGTATAGGAATGTTTGTACTTAGTGCCCCCTAACCAACTTGATCTCTTGCCTTCGCTTAATGGTTTGAATACAATTTCGGTTAGCATACTGGTGCCTTTAATTGATGGACCGTAAAAATCGGCTGACCTTGCGATTACGGCTTTAATTTTTTCTTTTTTTACAGCATCCCATAGCATTTGAACTATAGCTGCCCTTACTTTTCCTTTCTTACTTTTTGGGTTAACAGGATGTTCTTCCGTAATCGGATTTAATTTTTCAGGCGCGTACAAATAAATATTATCGAAGAACACTAATTTGGCATTGTTCACACTACAGGCTTCAATAACATTTTTCATGATAACAGGCCAGGTGTTCTGCCATAATTTGGTTTTATAAGGCAAACCTACCGTCAGATAAACGATTTCAGAACCTTCAACGGCTTTTACGACCTCTTCATATTTAGTGGTATCAGCCCTAAACAATTCATCTGTCTTGTTTACCTTTTTTGGATTACGGCTGACAAGGCGGATTTTGTTTGTGTACGCAGGTAGCGCTTTGGCAAGTTCAATTCCAATAGCACCGCCTGCTCCTAATATTGTTTGCACTTGTGATTACTTTTAATAAACCAACATATTTATTTTCCAGGATACCAATTACGCAACCGCACTTCTATATTCTTGTCTCCCGCTTCCACAAGGCTCTTAAAACCATTGATATCACTTAATCCACCCTGCCCGCGGTAATGATATGGGTAAACAATTTTTGGTTTAAATTCCAACACTGCATCAGCAGCCTCCTTGATATCCATGGTATAAGGAAGGTTCATGCAAACGAAGGCAACATCAATATCTTTCAGGGAGCGCATTTCAGGAATGCCCTGTGTATCGCCTGACAAGTAGATACGCTTGCCGCCTATGCCAAGCACATAGCCGTTTCCCCTGCCTTTGGTATGCATGGCAGTCGGACTTTCAGGCAGGTTGTACATCGGAATAGCACTTATCGAAATACCTGATAGCGTTATGTTATCACCGTTCTTCATCACCATCATATGGTCTTTATCAGCAGTTGGTAATTTATCAGCTACAACCTGGGGCACTACAAGCCGGGTGCCGGGCTTTTTAACAGCGTCGATGGTTTTGACATCAAAATGGTCGCCATGTATATCTGTAATAAGTATAATATCGGGAGGTTCCAGCCCCTGGTAATTATCAACGCCATTAGGATCAGCGTAAATGGTTATACCATTCACCGTAAGTATCAGGCTGGCGTGTTGGATCGGCTGAATGGTAAGCGGACCTATATTTGTTTGCAGGGTATCGGGCGCGCTCCGTTGCGCAGATGCAGAAGACAAAACTGTTGCAAATAGGATTGCAAGAAATAGCGATTTCATAATTGTTGAATTAGTTGCAGGTAAATATACTGAAAAGTAAAACGACAGCAGGCCCCTTCGCTATAGCTATCGCTGCGGAGCCAGCTTATTCTGTGCGCAAACTCTTTACCGGATTGGCAGTAGCGGCCCTGATCGCGGAATAGCCAACCGTGAGCCATGCGATAAGGAGCGATGCAAGAATTGTGAGAATGAAAAAGCCTGCGCCCAGATCAATCCGGAAACTGTATTGCTGCAGCCATTTTATCATGAAATACCAGGCGAACGGGCATGCAATCAGAAAAGCGATCGCGATGAGCAGGGTGAACTCCCTGGAAAGAAGGAACACAATATTTCCAGGCGAAGCGCCAAGTACCTTGCGGATCCCGATTTCTTTATTTCTCCTTACAGCCATAAAGGAAATGAGGCCATACAGACCCAGGCAGGATATAAAGATGGCGATGCCGGAAAATATTTTATAAAGTTGTGAAAGCTGGTTTTCCTGTTTGTAGTAGTCTGCGACGGACTGATCGATAAAGCTGTATTCAAAAACAAAATCCGGGTAAATATTGTTCCAGAGCGATGCTACCGCGGCAACGGTTGCCTTTGTTTTGCCTGGCTGCAGCTTGATATTTACACAACCGTATGCATCCTGAAGTGTTGTCATCACCAGGGGGCGTATCGGATCGCGTAAGGAATTGTCGTGAAAATCTTTTACTACACCAACGATGGGGCGGACCCTTCCATCAACTCTGATATTTTTCCCAATGGCGTCCTGCGGACTGCCAAGCCCCAGCTTTTTCACCAGCGTTTCGTTTACGACGAATTCTTTAACAGTGTCCGATGGGAAATAAATCCGGCCGGCGGCCATTTGAAATTTATAAATGCCAAAATAAGCTGTATCGGCAACCTTCATGCCGACGATCAGATCCGCTTTGTCAGTATGGTTGGTGGTCAATTGCAGATCCGTATACCAGTCTCCACCTCCAACCGGAGCTCCTGCGCTGAAACTGACTTCTTTGATTCCCGGTTCACGAATCAGCTGGTCACGAAGCATGCCTAGCTTTGTACGACTGAGGCTGTCACCTGGGAATGGAACATTAATGATTGCAGTCTTATTGAATCCGAGATCGGCATTTTTGAAATAGTTCATCTGTGATACTACAACCAATGTGCCGATGACGAGCGCCTGGGCAATGACGAACTGGAGAACGACTAACGCCCTCCTGAGAGAGATACCCTTGGCTGAATGAGCGGCAATCTTACTTTTCAATGCATTGATCGGATTGAACCCCGACAAAACCATGGCCGGGTAGAACCCCGAAAGAACGGTAACTGCAACAAATACCAAAACCATAAACAATAGGATGCCTTGATTTTGCAGAACGTTAAAGGAAAGCTGGGTTTCAAGTAAACCATTCAGGAGAGGCAGCGTCATTACTGCAATGGTCATTGCCAGGATCAACGCAATAAAACATATCAGGCTGGTTTCTCCCAGGAATTGGAGCAGCAATTGTGCGCGCCTGCCTCCCAGCACTTTTCGTACACCGACTTCCCTTGCCCGGTTAATGGCTTGAGCCGTGGAAAGATTGATGAAATTGACGCAGGCAATGATGAGGAGGAATAACCCGATCAGGCTAAGTGCAGTGATCAGCTCCTTGCTGAAAGTATGCCCGTTGAAATTTCCGAAACGCTCATCATAGTGGATTTCCTTAAGCGGTTGAAGTGTAAGGTCATAACCTGCATGATCTGGTGGCATGTGTTTAGTAATAAATGCAGGCATCAGATTATCAAATTGACTGGCCGGGTATTGAGATCGCAGAAGAACAAAACAATAATTGTCATCCGAAATGTTCACCCAATTGTTCATATTAACATGCTTCACCAGCGTTGCATATGAAACCACAACGCTTAGAGGGAAATCCGTGTTAGTAGGTGGATTATCCAGAATTCCGGTCACCTTCATTGGTTGGTTATATATGGTGATTGTTTTTCCAGTCGCCGTTTTCCAGTCACCAAAATACTTCCCGGCTGTGGATCTGGTTAGTAGAACAGTATTCGGTTCAGTAATATCATTTTCAGGATTCCCTCTCAACATCAGGAAGTCAAACATTTTGAAAAACTGGGGTTCTGCAAAGAAAACTTTGTTCTCCTTAAACTTTTTCTGGGACGGTTCTTTGCTGCCGGGGATGAGAACCATAACACCGGCATCTCCGTAAATCGCGGCAGCATTTTCCAATTGAGGATATTCCGTCCTTAGCCCGTTCGTTACAGGGAACGGTACTCCTGTACGATATTCCCTCCCAATTGGATTCCTGCCCTCTCTGACAACGCGATAAATGCGATCCTTTTTAGCGTGGAAGCCGTCGAAGCTTTGTTCGTATTGCAGAACAAGGAAAATCAGGAGACAGGCTGCAATGCCAACAACAAGGCCGGTTATATTAATGACTGACTGGCTGCCATTGCGGGCAAGGTTCCTGAAAGCAGCTCTGAAATAGTTTCTAAGCATGTCTGAGTTTTTAACCGATCTTATAAAATAAGCGGCTGACCAGACTATCTACAAAAATGCCAGAATGACAAATTGCTGCTAATCAATAAATTAATCTAAGGTGTTCAGAAGGGAGTGTCCGGTTATGACGCATAGTTGTTCGCTTTATATTCACCACTTTATATGCTCATCAATATATCTGATCAGATCGTCTGCCATGGCTTGCTGCTCTTTTGCGCTCGGATGGCCCGCTGTGTTCTTATATGGAATATAGTGAGTGTAGATCTTATTATCATGCATACCCTGGACTGCTTTTTCAATATAACCGGACCAGGGTGATCCCTTGCGCATAGCATCCATGTTCCCAAGCATACACAGAATCCTGGTCCTGGGATATTTTTTTCTAACAGATCTTACAAAATTTCGGTATGCTTCAATGAACGTTTCGGAAGATGGAGCTCTTGCGCCAAATCGCGCTTTAAATTGTTCGTTATCCGGCATATTTACCAGCCAGCAATCGTTTTGAAACAAGTTGATCAAAACGAGATCAGGTGTATACTTTGAAAAATCCCATTTACTGGAAGGATTGGTAGCATCGAGTCTGTCATACATTTCCGGCATAATTAAAGGAAACCAGCTGATGGTTATTCCTATTCCACTTCTGCTTGTACAATAATACTCGGCATTATAATGTCTTGCCAATATAGCCGCATAGCTGATATATCCATTTTCATATGGAGATGTTCCCCTGTCCTGCCCGCTGGAATCCTCCACCGCATATCCACAGGTGATGGAATTGCCGAATACTTCCAATTTTCTTTTTTTCGCAACAGGAGGAGCCAAAATGGAAGCATGGCCATCCAGTAAGAAATAATAAAACCAGGTTTTACCCATTTCCCATTCCGTGCGCTTAAAGAGATCGAGCTCATGATTCCCGGGAGAGAGATGCGTTGCTAATGTGTATAGCCGCTTTGTGCTATCCGGATGAAGAACACGGATGGGCTTTCCGTCCAAAACAATATTATAGTAATTATCGCCTCGTTCATCCTTCAAAAGTGCCATCACTTCGGACCCCCTGAAGTTTATTCTAACTGATGTTGCCGTCCATGCAAGCGTGGCAGATTCGCCGTTGAATGCAACTCTTCCCATATAATGGATATGGGGATCATTGAATCTGATCTTCAGGGTCTGACACGGACTTTGATTAAGCGCGCAGACAAATAAAAGAAATGAAATAAGTTTTTTATAATACATGCAATGACTTGACTAGGATTTTGACCGGTCAAAAACAATCTTCCCTTTTATAATAGTCGTTTCAATTTTAATATCATCATCAAAAATGATCACGTCTCCGTCTTTTCCCAACGCGACAGAGCCCTTTCGCTTGTCTATTTTCATGATTCTGGCAGGTACGAGGGTCATCATGCGTACAGCTTCCTGAAGAGAGACACCTGCTTGGCTTATCATCGTTCTTACGAGCCTGTCAGCCGTAGCTACACTTCCTGCAAATGAACAGCGGTCGGGCAGTTTGGCAACGCCATCTTCCACAATAACTTTTATTCCATTTTTTTTGGAACCCAGTATACTCTCTCCCGGCGGCATGCCGGCTGCCCTCATCGCGTCGGTGATTAGCGCAATCCTGTTTATCCCTTTTATTTTGCAGATCAGTTTCAAAAGCGGCGATGGCAGGTGTATTCCATCTGCAATGATTTCCACATCAATTTCGTCGAGGAGATAAACACTCTCCACAACACCTGCATAGCGGAATGCATTCCGTCGTGTGACACCGGACATGCCCGAATAAAAATGTGTGGCAAGTGTATATCCGTTTTCAAGCGCTTTTACTACGTCTTCATATACCGCATTTGTATGAGCAATCGCCGGCATGATTCCGTTTGCCACAAGGAACCGGCCAAATTCGATGGCGCCCGGTAGTTCGGGAGCGGCGCTCCATCTCGCGATCAGATCTCCTGCTTTTGCAATGATTTCCTTGTATTCCTTTTCATCCGGGTTGCGGATAAAGCGGGGATCCTGGGCTCCCCTTTGCTCCATGTCGAAATATGGGCCTTCTATATGCATGCCCATGAACTGCGCTCCCTCTTCGTTTTCATTAAGCGCCCGCCTATAAACATCCAGCGTTTGCAACAGATCTTCTTTTTCAGCGGTTAGCGTGGTTGGAAAGAGCGCCGTGGTTCCATAACTAGAATGGATATGCGCTATTTTCAAAAACGCTTCCATTGTTCCGTCCATGAAATCAAATCCTCCGCCGCCATGAATATGAATATCTATAAATCCAGGAGAAACAAATTTACCCGCGGCGTCAATCGTCAGATCGGCCGTCTTGTCAATGCGGCTTTCACCAAATTCGGTAATCACCCCATCGGAAATCATTAAGTTGCCATTTTCAAGAATGCCATTTGGCGCGATGATCCGGCCATTGGTAATTTTTATACTTGGGGTCTTCATATTTTCATTGTAACGGCAGCCGGTCAGGGCAGGGCTGAAATCTGTGATGCTGCCGCTGTGTCCAGAAATAGGAAACAAGATAAATGATTTCTCAGAATGCTTGCAGGGCAAAGATTGCTCACTTCCATTGTAAGGCATTCCCTTACTGCTGCCGCTTTGCGCAGGTCGGGCACGGAGCAAATGATATGCCTCGAAATCATGATCTGGTATACGGACATACTAATGGCTTTTTCCGGAACGGAAGATAAGGAATCGAACCAGCCTTCGTTCATTTGTTGCCGCCGGCATTGTTCATCCAGGCTGACCGTGATAAAGGGTTCTTCCGTAATGAAATCTGCCGGAGGATCATTGAATGCCAGATGACCGTTTTCGCCTATGCCAATCAAAGCCACATCAACGGGATTCTTCTTAATCATTTGTCCAAGGCGTTTACATTCCTGCTCAGCTTCCGCTTCACCATCGATCAGGTATGCAGCTTTCAACGGAGGCACTTTCTCAAGGAAACGTTCACGGATATATTTCCGGAAACTTGCCGGATGTGCAGCAGGGAGATCAAGGTATTCGTCCAGGTGAAAGAGGACAACCTTACTCCAGTCAATTTCTTTTTCACCGGTCAGCTGATTCAATGTTTCAAACTGGCTTGTTCCTGTGGCCAGTATGATAATGGCGGTTCCCTTTTCTTTTATGCAATCCCGGATCAGACCTGCTGCCTTCTTTCCGGCAGAAATCCCCAGTGCTCTGGGGTCTTCTTTTATATTTATTTTCATTCTGCTGAGATCTAATTCTTTTTCATGTTTAACCAAATCACTTTTTGCTCCGACACATGGGTCTGCCCAATGATGTCTTTGTACAGTTCCGGCCTTCGCGCATTCATGTATCGGTATCCGCCCGCCTCCCTGAGTTTTTCAGGCGTCAGTGTGGCAACGCAGAAGTCGTCGCCGAGTTTTCTGCATTCAGCAAGAATATCTCCAAATGGATCGAGGATCATGGAACATCCATTCTTAAGCTGATCATGATCCATCCCGATCGGATTTGAAAATACTACGTACAATGCATTGTCGTAAGCTCTGGCGGGCAGCCATTTCATTAACCATTCCCGCCCCTTCATACCGTCAAATTCCAGCCGGAGGGAAGTCGGATCTTTTTCCCTGTTCAGCCAGAGGGCCGGATCTACAAAGCCCGCCCCCGGCCGCGTGGATGGCGTACACATAGTGACGTGAGGCATAAAAAGAATATCTGCGCCCAGGAGTTTGGTGGCGCGAACGTTTTCAATGATATTATTATCATAGCAAATGAGTATACCACATTTCCAGCCGTAGAGATCGAAAATGCAATAACGGTCGCCTGGAAGTATATGGGGATTAACAAAAGGATGAAGCTTCCTGTATTTTGCCAATAAACCGGTTTTATCCACGCATACATAGGCCTTGTATAAATTCCCCTGTTTATCTTTTTCGAAAAGGCCAGCGAGCAATGCAATATTATTTTTTTCAGCAATCTCCCTGAGATTGGATATACTTTCTCCCCCGGGGATATATTCTGCCAGATCCAGCATCTGCTCTTTGGAAAGTTGTATGGCAAATGTATAACCGGTAACGGAGCATTCATGAAAAGCGATCGCTTGTGCTCCGGCCGAAGCGGCTTGAAGGGAAATCCGGTCAATAACAGAAAGGTTATAGTTCTTGTCGCCACTTTTATTTTCGAACTGCGCCGCGGCAATTTGGATATTCTTCATTGATGATGGTTAACGGTTGACATATTCCATTTGCGAATTTACGTCTAAAGTCCGTCAACTGTCAACGGTCAACCGTCAACCTTGTCCCAATCTCAGTAATGATTGTAACTTAGCCTAAATGAAAAAGAAGGCACTTAAGATACATCCGGCAGATACTGTAATGGTAGCGTTAAGAAATCTTACTGCAGGAGAAACAATTCAATATGAAGACAATGCCTATCTGCTGAAAGAACCTATCCCCGCCAAGCATAAATTCTTTATTCAGGACGAGAAAGCAGGAAATGAGGTTATCATGTATGGCGTACTGGTGGGGAAAACCAGGACGGATACCTCCGCGGGCAGCCGAGTATCAACGGAAAATGTAATGCATGCAGCAACGCCGTACAGTTACCGTAACCGCGAATTTCATTGGAGTCCGCCGGACGTTTCAAAATTCAGTGGAAGGCATTTTATGGGATATCGGCGCAGCGATGGCCGCGTGGGAACGGCTAATTATTGGCTCTTTATCCCAACTGTTTTTTGTGAGAACCGCAATATGGATGTAATCCGGGAAGTGCTCCAGGATGAGTTAGGATATTCAGTAACGGAGAAATATAAGGCTTTTACACGGGAATTGATCCGGGCCTGCCGCGAAGGCAAAGATTTAATGGATCCGGCTTTTTCTGTTCCTCCGGTGAGGGAAAAACGGGCAACAGTTTTTCAACATGTGGATGGCATTCGGTTTTTGAACCACGACGGAGGCTGCGGAGGTATTCGTCAGGATTCTGCCGTTCTGGGCAGGTTGCTTGCAGCCTATGCAAATCATCCCAACGTAGGGGGAGTCACTTTACTCAGCCTTGGCTGCCAGCACTTGCAAACGCATGATCTTTTGCAGGATATTAAAAAGGAAAATCCTGCGTTTGACAAACCATTTTATATTTTCGAACAGCAGCAATCCAGGAGCGAGGAGGAATTGATAGCAACAGCGATTCGTAAGACTTTTGAAGGGCTGGTTCGTATCAATAAGTTTGAAAGGAGTCCTGCTACCCTGGATAAGTTATGCATTGGGGTAAAATGCGGGGGAAGTGATGGATTCAGCGGCATCACCGCGAATCCGGCAGTGGGTTATTGCGCAGACCTGCTTGTGGCTTTGGGCGGGAAAATTTTGCTAGCGGAATTTCCCGAACTCAATGGTGTAGAACAGGAACTGATCGACCGTTCAGTAAATGAATCCGTCGCGACTAAATTCATTAGACTGATGAAAGATTATGAAGCCTCCGCTGCCCGTTCCGGTTCCGGATTCGATATGAATCCTTCTCCGGGAAACATCCGGGATGGCTTAATTACGGATGCAATGAAATCGGCCGGAGCTGCAAAAAAAGGAGGGAGTTCGCCCGTCGTGGATACATTGGATTATACGGAGCCTGCCAGCAAACCCGGGCTGAGCCTGGTTTGTACGCCAGGCAACGATGTTGAAGCAACCACAGGTCAGGCTGCATCCGGAGCAACCCTGATTTTGTTTACGACGGGGTTGGGAACCCCCACAGGAAATCCTGTTTGTCCGACAATTAAAATTTCCTCGAATTCTGCTCTTTTAGCAAGAATGAGAGACATCATAGATATTGACACCGGGGGGATCATTGATGGAGAAAAAACCATCGAAGAAATGGGTGAAGAAATTTTAGATTATTGCATACGCGCCGCCAGTGCGGAGGTTATCCCTAAAGCGGTGCAGTTGAATCAGCATGATTTTATTCCCTGGAAAAGGGGGGTCTCACTATAAAATTCTCATTTCTTTCCATGAAACAGTTTCTGGGCGATGATTTTCTACTGAAAACAAAAACGGCTGAAAGACTTTATCACGAATATGCCGCCCCGCTGCCGGTGCTGGATTATCATTGTCATTTACCACCGCAACTCATTGCGGCCGACCGGCGGTTTGAAAATATGACGGAGATCTGGTTGAATGGTGATCATTATAAGTGGCGCGCCATGCGTGCAAATGGCGTAAACGAAGAATATATTACCGGGAAAAAAAGCGATTGGGAAAAGTTTCAGGAATGGGCTGCGACAGTTCCTTATACCTTGAGAAACCCGCTTTATCATTGGACGCACCTGGAATTAAAAAGGTATTTCAAAATCGAAAGCATACTGAATCGGGATTCAGCTAAAGAGATTTTCGAAACCTGCAACGGTAAACTGCAAACTCCGGAATACAGCGTCCGGAACCTGCTGAAGCTAATGCGCGTTGAACTTGTATGCAGCACCGATGACCCCACTGATTCCCTGGAACATCATCTCAAATTGAAGAAAGAAAGTTTTGAGATCCGCGTACTGCCCGCATTTCGTCCGGATAACGCGCTCACGATTGATGATCCGGATTTCTTTAACCAATATCTGAAAGAACTGGAAAAAGCTTCGGCCCTGACTATAAACTCATATAAAACTTATCTGGATGCATTGAAAAGCCGTCATGAATTTTTTCATGCTTCCGGTTGCAGGCTTTCGGATCATGGCCTTGAACAATTAGTTTCGGAATCGGTTACTGATACAGAAACCCGGGCGATTTTTGATAAGGTACGGAAAGGGGGAAGACCCGATCCAAAGGAAGCAGATAAATTCAAAACAGCAGTATTGCTTCAGCTGGCGGAATGGGATCATGAAATGGGATGGGTGCAGCAATTCCATCTTGGAGCCCTGCGCAACAACAACAGCCGCATGTTCTCCACGCTTGGGCCAAATACCGGATTCGATTCCATCGGCGATTTCCGGCAGGGTAGGGCTCTTTCCGGATTCTTAAATGCGTTGGATAAAAAGAACCGCCTTGCAAAAACGATATTGTACAATGTGAATCCATCCGATAATGAACTCATGGCCACGATGATAAGCAATTTCAACGATGGGTCCGTTGCCGGCAAAATCCAGTGGGGCTCCGCCTGGTGGTTTATGGATCAGAAAGAGGGCATAACCAGACAGCTGAATGCCTTATCCAATATGGGTTTGCTCAGCCGTTTTATTGGCATGGTGACAGATTCCAGGAGCTTTCTTTCCTATCCGAGACACGAATATTTCCGCCGGATTCTTTGTGATCTTATTGGAACGGAAATTGAAAATGGGGAATTGCCCAACGACATTTCCTGGACAGGCAAGTTGATCCAGGATATCTGTTACCATAACGCTAAACATTATTTTAACTGGAGTGAATGAAGGCAGACAAACTTTTTGATCTTTCAGGCAAATGGGCCCTGGTCACGGGTTGTAGCAAAGGCATTGGCAAAGCTATGGCCGTGGCGCTTGCCGAAGCAGGCGCAAATATCATTGGCGTTTCCGCAACGCTTGCGCTCCATGGAAGTGAAGTTGAAAAAGAAGTGCAGACTGCCGGCAAACTATTCAAAGCTTACCAGGCCGATTTTTCAAACCGCGATGAACTGTACGCGTTCATTCACAAACTGAAAGCGGAAAATGAGCGGATAGATATTCTGGTCAACAATGCAGGAACAATCCGCCGTGGACCTGTTGCGGCTCATACGGATGAAAACTGGGATGCCGTGATGGCGGTTAACCTGGATGCTCCTTTTATTCTTGCCCGCGAGATCGGGAAAAAGATGATTGAACAGAAAACCGGAAAAATTATTTTTACATGTTCCGTGCTGAGTTTCCAGGGTGGCGTTTTTGTTCCCGGATATGCTGCCAGCAAAGGCGCATTGTCCAGCCTAGTAAAAGCCATGGCCAATGAGTGGGCTTCCAAGGGCGTATGCGTGAATGGAATCGCACCCGGGTATATTGCAACGACTAATACCGAATCCCTGATAAAAGACGAAGCGAGGAATAAGGCTATTCTTGAACGAATTCCTGCGCAGCGTTGGGGAAATCCGGATGATCTGAAAGGCGCGACTGTCTTTTTATCTTCCGCTGCTTCGGACTATGTACACGGAACCATTCTTACCGTTGATGGTGGATGGCTGGGAAGATGAACAAATTTTTATAAATAAATATTATGGAAATCCGTTTTCAGGTGAGTCCTGATGAAACTGCGTCTATGCAGACTGAAGAATTGCGGAGACATTTTCTTTGCGAAGAGATCATCGGTAATGATCGCGTGAGCACCGTGTATACGCATTACGACAGAATGATGCTGGGCGGAACGAGTCCGCTGAGTAAAAAAATTTTCCTGGAGGCCGACGAGGAGTTACGCGCTATGTTTTTTCTGGAAAGAAGGGAAATGGGAATCATTAATGTGGGGGGAAAGGGACTGGTGGAAACCGACACCGGGAAATTCAGTCTGGACAAACTCAGCTGCCTGTACCTTGGCAAAGGAACCAAAACTGTACATTTTTTCAGCGAATCAGCCTTGGATCCGGCGGTTTTTTATTTTCTTTCTGTGCCGGCCCATACATCCTATCCAAACCGAATTTTGAAAAAAGAAGAAGCTTCGTCCGTTGAAATGGGTTCCGAAGAAACGGCCAATAGGCGGACTATTTATAAATATATTCATGCGGATGGCATGCCCAGCTGCCAGCTTGTTATGGGTCTTACCGTTTTGACGGCCGGCAATGTCTGGAATTCCGTTCCGCCACATACGCATACGCGGAGAATGGAGGCTTATTTTTATTTCGACCTGCAACCCGACCAGCGCATTTTTCACTTTATGGGACGGCCGCAGGAAACGAGACACCTGCTGGTCGGCAATCATCAGGCTGTTATTTCTCCGCCATGGTCCATCCACTGCGGATGTGGTACAACAAACTATTCATTTATCTGGGGAATGGCGGGAGAAAATATGACCTTTACGGATATGGACCCGGCCCCTGTTTCGGAATTAAGATAATGCCATGGGAAAAATTTTATGTTTCGGAGAATTGCTGCTTCGGCTTTCACCTGCACCTGAGGGTAATTGGATAAAGACTCAAACTATGCCTGTGTATCTTGGGGGCGCCGAACTCAATGTGGCTACCGCATTGGCAAAATGGCAAATGCCGGTTTCCTACAGTACGGCTTTGCCCGATAACTATTTGTCGGCCGATATCGTGGCAGCGATCAAAGAGAAGAATATTTCTACGGAGGGAATATTTTATTCGGGCGACCGCGTCGGAACTTATTTCCTTTCGCAGGGAGCCGATGTGAAACATTCCGGGGTTATTTACGACAGGGCTCATTCTTCATTTGCTGAATTGAAGAAAGGAATGCTGAACTGGGACCTTATTTTAAAAGATGTGACCTGGTTTCATTTCAGCGCCATCAGCCCTTCATTGAACGCGTCCGTAGCAGATGTGTGCAGGGAAGGACTGGAAGCGGCTTCTAAAAAAAATATAACCATTTCGGTTGACCTCAACCACCGGCCCAAATTATGGAAAGACAGGAATCCGCATGATGTCATGGCCAACCTGGGTCAGTATTGTGATGTGATCATGGGAAATATCTGGTCGGCGCACCTGCTCCTGGGAATTCCACTTCACGAAACCCGTCTTGATCCAATGCAGCAGGACACCTATCTGGAACACGCAAAACAGACCTCCCTGCATATCTACAAAAAATTCTCCCGGTGTAAAACCGTTGCTAATACCTTTCGGTTCGACAGGAACAAAAATGGTATAGAATATTATGCGACCCTCTATTCGGGTGACCATTTTTTACATTCCACTGTATTCGCTGCAGATTCGATCGTAGACAAAGTGGGCACAGGAGATTGTTTTATGGCAGGGTTAATATATGGCTTGTCTCATCATTGGAGCGAAACGCAGACTGTTCAGTTTGCAGCTTCGGCAGCGTTTGGGAAATTCATGGAGACCGGGGATACCACAAGTCAGGATATAGAAACGATAAAGGAAAGAGCAAAATCATATGCATAAAAAAGAAGAAATTCTCGGAGCCATCATAAAACAGGGTGTGCTTCCCTTATATTTTCATCAGGATGCGGATACAAGTGTCGATATCATGAGGTGTTTGTATGCAGCAGGTATTCGCGTAATTGAATATACCAACAGGGGAAAGACGGCATTGGAAAATTTGAAAAAGCTCAGGCAGGCATGTAAAAAAGAACACAAGGATATGATCCTCGGTTTGGGTACGGTAACTGATGGTGGCACGGCAGAAAAAGCGCTCGATGCCGGAGCTGATTTTCTGGTGAGTCCTGGATTCGTAAAAGAGGTATTGGCAGTCTCACGCAAACATCAGATATTATGGATCCCAGGATGCATGACGCCGACCGAATTGATCAGGGCAGATCAGGCCGGCATCCGTCTGGTTAAACTATTTCCCGGTAATATCCTCGGCCCTCAATTTGTACGATCCGTAAGAGATCTTTTTCCCAACCTTCTGTTTATGCCCACAGGCGGTGTTGAGCCCAAGCAGGAAAATCTTGCAGCCTGGTTCGGGGCCGGCGTATCAGCTGTTGGTATGGGAAGCAAACTACTCACTAAATCGGGGATAGAAAAAAAGGAGTTTGCGGCGCTTACAACATTGACCATCGCTCTCCTCAATCAAATAAATGCGATCAGGAATTCCTGATTTTTTAAAAGATTCTATCTAACGATGCAGCAGCCAATTGGAAAATACAGGTGGGTGGTGGTCACCCTGCTTTTTTTTGCAACCACTATCAATTACATCGACCGGCAGGTGATCGGTTTACTGAAAGACAATCTGGCCAGGGATTTTCACTGGTCCGAAAAAGACTATAGCAATATTGTAATGGCGTTTTCATCAGCATATGCAATTAGTCTGCTTGGCTTCGGGCGTCTGATTGACAGGATCGGAACTAAACTAGGTTATACTATTTCCATTATCATCTGGAGTGTTGCTGCCATGCTGCATGCGCTTGCAACAGGGACCTTCAGCTTTGGTGTAGCAAGAACCGCATTGGGTCTGGGGGAAGGAGGAAATTTTCCTGCTGCCATCAAAGCGGTCGCCGAATGGTTTCCTAAAAAGGAACGGGCGCTGGCAACGGGAATATTTAACAGCGGAACCAATATTGCGGCAGTCGTTGGGCCACCCATAATTGCCTGGATCTTTTCTTCTTATGGATGGAAAGTAGCTTTTATCTGGACGGGAGCCCTGGGATTCATCTGGTTGATTTTCTGGTGGTGGCTTTATGAAATTCCTGTAAAACAAAAAAGATTGTCTTCTGCAGAATTTGAATACATACACAGTGATACTCCTGACGTGGAACAGCAACCCAATGCGAAGGCCGGCTGGAAGCGGTTGCTTCGCGTACGCCAGACCTGGGCTTTTATTTTTGGAAAATTTCTGACAGACCCTGTCTGGTGGTTTTACCTATTCTGGATCCCATCTTATTTTAATACGACTTACCACCTCAACTTGAAAAGTTCTGCGATTCATGTGTCTACCGTTTATGTGCTTGCCAGTTTTGGAAGTATTCTTGGCGGATATCTTTCAGGATGGCTGATTAAAAGGGGGATGCCTGTTTATAAGGCCAGGAAAACGGCCATGCTGTTGTTTGCGATTTGCGTTGTGCCTGTTTTTTTTGTCCGTTATACCACAAGTATCTGGCCTGCGGTCTGGCTTATCAGTCTGGCTGCATCCGCACATCAGGCCTGGAGTGCAACCATTTTCACGACCGCTTCGGACATGTTTCCTAAGAGGGCCGTAAGTTCTGTGGTTGGAATTGGAGGCATGGCCGGGTCCATTGGCGGCATTCTCTTTCCATTGTTCATCGGCATCCTGCTTGATCATTTTAAATTGTTGGGCGAGTTGAATACCGGATATAATATCATTTTTCTCATTTGTTCAAGCGCCTACCTGATTGCCTGGTTTGTCATGCATTTGCTTGCGCCGCGGATGAAGTTTGTGGAATTATAAAGAAAGTAAAAAATAAAAATTAAAAAGTCGACCGCGATAGTTGGCAAATATGTGCAGGGAACATTTTTTACTTATTACTTTTTACTTTTACCAATGAATGATTTCATAGCGGCCCGCTCATGACTGAATTATTTTTTAGATATTACAGAGACGTGACTAAATACAATGTTTTATTTACATTATTTATAACAGTTATGAGTCGGAGTGCATTTGCGATACCCGTTAGTTTTGGAGTTGCAGGTAATATTTTTTCATTTTTTATTTATACGCATTTTCAATCCATAGAGTATTATTTCTATTTGAACGGAGGATTATCCAAAAATAGAATCATCCTGAATACCTTTTTGATTAACTTTTTACTTTCATTTATCTTATTTATTGTCATTTGGAAAATAAACTGGAACTGAAATCCATTGAGTTTTTTTATAGCCGGAAAAATATTTTGAAGAATGTTAACCTTGTCTGCATGACCGGGGATATTATAGGAATTTTTGGTAGAAATGGCAGCGGGAAATCAACTCTTCTTAGATTAATTTTCGGGACATTAAAACCAAAAAGTGGTCAGATTTTTTTAAACGATAAGCCCATCGGGGAAAAGCTCGTTTTGAATAAATATATTGCATACCATCACGAAGATATTTTTTTGCCGCAGGACATTACTGTCAGAAATTTAATTCCTTTGTATTTTCCTAAAGGAAGCGATCAGAATAATATATTTTATGATTCCCGGATATCAAAAATTGAGCGCCAAAAAGTATCTACCTTATCGCCGGGTGAACAAAAATATCTGCAGTTCCTTTTGCTGGTTAATTTGAATCACGACTTTGTCTTGTTGGACGAACCGTTTACTATGATGGAGCCGTTACTGAAGAACGCAATAAAGGAAATAATTATAAAGAATAAGTTCCGCAAAGGATTCATTATCACTGATCATTATTATTCGGATGTTTTAGAGATTGCTACAAGAAAAATGATGATCAGAGATAAATCTATTTGGGAGATTTCAACAGATGATGAGCTGGCTGATTCCGGCTATCTTCCGAATGGAATAAGATAATGATTTGCGTAGTTTAGAATAGTTTCTTATTCTTCCTGTTCCTATGATAGATTTTCTTAGCGTGAGCGATCATCAGGATGTATTCTTTCTGGGAAACATCATTCGGATCATAACTTTCTGCCGCCATCTTCACCAGGTCGTCCCAGGATGTTTTTCCTATGAAGTGAGATTTTTTTAACAAGCTTCCGAACAAGGCCACAGATCCCGCAAAACGGTAATACCTGGGCAATTCACTGAAATTGCAGAAATGATAGGGGACCATATACTCTTCGAGGCGCGATTGATCTGATGAGGGTAACTCATAGTGCAGCGAAACTTTTGCAAATGAAGCTGTATTGAGTACGGAATCAGGGTCCGCCTGAACCGGTTCTATCTCCAGCAATGCCATTAATGTATGTCCTGACCCGACTTCGCCACCCTGAATAATATTGCTGGTATCCGCCAGAGCGTTTAATTTATTATCGAATCCAATAAGCCTGTAACTCTTTACTACCGAAGGATCAAAATGAATGTTGATATAAGCATCTTTTGCAATAGCGTAAATGGTCTGCGCAAATTCCTCCATCAAAACCTTCTCCGCTTCCTTCTCATTGTCGAGGTAAGCAAAATTTCCTTTGCCCCGGTTGGCGAGCACTTCCAGTTTCGAGTCCTTGTAATTTCCCATGCCCACCCCAAGGCAGGTCAGGTAAATATCTGTTGAACGATAACTGCTGATCAGCCTGTTTAAATCATCTTCCGAACGTTCGCCCACATTGAAATCCCCGTCGGTGGCGAGTATCACGCGGTTAGTTCCTCCTTTTATATACTGGCTTCTGGCCAGCTGGTAAGCTTCCCGGATACCGCCTTCTCCGGGCGTGGATCCGCCGGCTTCCAGTTGTGCAATGGACTCGAGGATCTTTTTCTTTTGCCCTCCGGAAGTCGGTGTGAGCCAAATGCCGTTAACGCCACCATATACGACTATGGAAACCGTATCCTTATCCCGCAGGTTATTCACCATCAGGCTGAATGCAGACTTAAGCAGGGGCAACCGGTTAGGGAGGTCCATGGAACCCGACACATCAATCAAAAAAACCAGGTTAGCCGGCGGAACACTATCCATATTTGCCTTTCTTGCTGATACCTGCAGGAAAAGCAGTTGGGTATTATTATTCCAGGGGCAGGATGAAAAAGCCGAGCGGAAAGAAAACGTACTATCTCCTGTGGGCATATTATAATCGTAGTGAAAATAATTCAGCATCTCTTCTATCCTGATGGCATCCGGTGGAACAGAATTATCCATATTTAAGAACCTGCGGATATTGCTGTATGATGCTTTATTGATGTTGATCGCGAAGCCGGTCTCCGGATATTTTAGTGCCGGGAGAAATTCATTCTCAACCAGGGAACTGTAAGTCTCTGCACCTACTGTCCATCGGTTCATTTCTTCAGAAGTAAGGTTTTTAGTGATCGACAATAACCTGTTTAGTGGTTTGGGTGTGGGCGCAAAACGGGCTTTCATCACGATCGTCTGATATTGCGTGGCATTCACGGCAACGGAGCATGAATAGTAGCTATCGGCTGAAATGAAAAGCGAATCCATCAGATGGGGAAGGGTGATCCCAAATCCACCCAGACTGCCGGAATAATAAAGATAACCGCTTGAATTAAGCAGGATCCGGGCATTGCTGATTGGGTTGTTTGCCTCGTCCCTGATCTCTCCACGCAAATAATATTGAGCCTTGCCGGAATGGCAGATAAGCAGCGCAAGCAATATGATTGGCAGGCTCTTCAATTGGAATGGTTTGGCTTTCAGGGTAAAAGGATATACTTAACAACGATATTTATTCCAAAAGCTGATAAATCGATGCCGTATTTCTACCCAGTCCGTTATAATCCAATCCGTATCCCACCACAAATTTATCAGGAATCTCGAAACCGACATAATCCACTTTGATGGGGAACATGGCGGCATCGCGTTTGTGGAGGAGGGATACTATTTTCAGAGAAGCAGGCTGTTGATGCTCCAATTGGGGGAGAAATTCATTCAGGGTTTTGCCGGTATCTACGATATCCTCTATAATCACCACGTGACGGCTAAATAACTCGGTATCCAGTCCGATATATGTGATGATCTGCCCGGATGATTTCATTCCCTTATAGGATAGCAATTTAATGAATGAAATTTCAGCATCAATGGTTAATGCTTTGAAAAGATCTGCCGCAAATATGAAGGAGCCGTTGAGTATGGCAATAAATACCGGATTTTTCCCTTCATAATCCTTGTTGAGTGCACCCGCAAGATCAGTGACTTTCTTCCTTATTTCATCGGCGGAAATAAAAGGCTTAAACTGTTTATCGTGTATGCGGATATTGGCCATGCATGGGTTTTAGGAAGAAGGTATCCGGGGTTTCTTGAATCCCAGATTTCTGAGGGTAGGGCGGCAGGCTGCATCGGATTGCAGGTAAATTTTTTCTCCGGGTGCGGGTTCATCTCCCGGATTCAACCGGTTCATTTCTAAAAGACTTTCATAGCGGACGCCTTCCGACTGGCAAATCGAATATAGACTTTCTCCGGGTTGAACGATATGAATGGGATTCATTCCGGTTCTCCGTTTTCTCTGCAAAAAGACCAACTGATCTTTTTCCAAAATATCTTCCTGGCTCATATCATTAAATTCCAGTAATCGGGCAAGGGGAACATCGTACTGGTTGGAGAGGGATAAGAGAGATGCGCCGGCCCTGGCAAATACGACGCGCGCTGAATTGATGGTAAATGCGCTTTCGGGATATGAGCCGTTTGCAAATGATTGGCTTTGCTGTGAATTGTCAGCCTGTCCACCGCTTTTCACAAGTTGTCCCGTACTATCCAGGAATCCCTCCAGTGTTTTCCGCCCGGAGCCGCCATCCCCGTTATCTGCAACCATCTCCTCCGGTGGGAGTTTGCCCATTGCAATCAGCGTATAGCGGTCGAGATGGTAGTCCTGGATAAGTTTAATCAGGATTTGCGGATATCGGGTATTGGTGGCATATCCGGCTTTTTTTAAGCCGTAAGCCCAGGATGCATAGTCTTCCGGATCTAGCCTGAAGAGAAAAGCGTAGCGGGGACTTTGACTCAGAAAATCAGAATGATCCCGGTAGGAATCTTCTGCTGAGGCATAGCTGCGGAAGCATTCGCCGCGAGCATCATCGTCATGAGAAACGGTCTGCCCCGTCCAGGTGTTTTTGCATTTTATGCCGAAATGATTATTAGAACTATGAACCAATTCGCTGGTTCCTGCATCTGTTTCATGAATGCCCTGCGCCAGGATGATGGATGCGGGTACGCCCGAGCGCTGCATTTCGGTCATGGCTATGTTCTTATAAATATTGATATAGCTGAGTATCTGATCGTCGCTTTGCGCCCTGACCCAACCAGATCCCATCATCATTATTCCGAATATCCAACCCTTTAATTTCATCAGCAGACTTTATTTTTTCCGGATAAGCAACAGGCCGTCCCGCACTGTGATCATTACTTTATCCACTTTTTTATCCCTCAATACCATTTCATTAAACGCCTGGATGGCCTCGGCACTTTTTCCTTTCAGCTTTTTTTCAAGTACCTGGCCATGGAATAGCACATTATCGGCCAGGATCAGGGCGCCACTTTTCAAACCTGGAAGAAGCAGCCGGTAATAATCCGAATAACCGGTTTTGTCAGCATCAATAAAAATCAAATCCCAGGGTTTATCCAGCTTTGGTATGATCTCTAACGCATTTCCGGTATGCAAAATTATTTTATCATCTGTTTTCGATTTCTTAAAGTTTGCGCGTGCAATGGCTGCCGTTTCCTCGTGGAGCTCCAGCGTATGCAGCTCTCCATCCGGTTTCAGGCCTTTTGCCAGGCAGAGGCTGCTATAGCCGACAAAAGTCCCGATCTCCAAAATATAGCGCGGTTGGGTTATCAGGCTGATCATTTCCAGCAGCTTGCCCTGCAGGGCCCCGCTGAGCATATGTTTTTCGGGATGTTCAAGGGTTTCCCGTTCAACCTGGTTTAAAAGGGAATCTTCCTGCGGGGAAAAATATTCGGCATAGGATTGTGCTTTTGGATTGATGAGTTCCATGTGGTAAAGGTAGTAAATCAGGGATAGGAATTGTTGACGGTTGACGATTGACCGTTGACGGAAATTCTTTGGATTCTCCAGACAATCGGTCAACCATCAACGGTCAACCGTCAACGGATCCCTGTATGAAATCAAAAACAACCCTATAAAAGTAATCAGCCCGTTAATCACCAGCAGTTCGAGGCCGATATGGAATTTTCCGGCGAAGAGCCATTCCTGGGTACTATCAAGCAGAAAGCATAGGAGTGGCGACAATATACAAATAACAGGCACCAGGCGCTCCCGCAATTTCCTTTTGGTGAGTATGGAAAATGAAAACAGGCCGAGGAGTGGCCCATAGGTGTAGGCGGCTACCTTAAGGATAATGCCAATCATACTGTCGCTCGAGATCCATTTATACACGATGACAAACAAGAGGAATACAAATATAAATACGAGATGGACCCGCTGACGGATTTTCTTTCTGCTTTCCTCATTGAGCGCAGAATTACGCTGAATGCCCAGGATATCTATGCAGAAAGAAGCTGTAAGCGCAGTGATCGCGCCGTCTGAACTCGGAAATAAAGCGGATATAAGCGCAATGATGAAAATAATTGAAATATATCTTGGCATGTGATGCAGCGCGAGCGCAGGGAATAATTTATCTCCTGTGAGGGGCAGGTTTTCGGAAGAAGCAAAAAGATGCAGCAGTCCCCCGAGAAAAAGAAAAAGAAAGATCACGAATAGCATGATGAACCCCAGAACCACCATATTTTTCTGGGAATCTTTTAATGTTCTTACGGAAATGCTTTTCTGCATCATCTCCTGGTCCATGCCAGTCATCGTCAGTGTGATAAAAATTCCGGCAAAGATTTGTTTCACGAAAAACAATTTACTGTTGGGATCGGTAAAAAAGATTTTCGAATATCCTTTGGACCGCATGACTTCCATCGCGCCGGAAAGATTCAGGTTGAGGTGATGCAGTATATAGATCACGCAAACCACCATCCCACCCAGCATGCACGTGGTTTGCAGGGTGTCCGTCCACACAATCGTTTTCACTCCGCCTTCGTACGTGTAAAGCAGGATCATCAGGAGAATGATCAGGGTGGTTAGCCAGAAGGGTACGTGAAAACTGGAAAGGATGGCATCCTGAAGAATATTCACAACAAGGTAAAGTCGCGCCGTGGCACCCAGCACCCTGGAAAGAATAAAAAAAGCGGCACCGGTCTTATAAGAACTCATGCCCAGGCGATCTTTCAGATAATTATATATGGATGTGAGCCGGAGCCGGTAATAAACCGGCAACAACACGTAAGCGATCAGGATATATCCGAAAAAATAACCCAGGGTGATTTGAAAATATGCAAAGGATTCACGCGCCACAGCGCCGGGGACACTTACAAATGTTACTCCTGACAAAGATGTGCCGATCATCCCGAAAGCGACCAGCATCCAGTTGGAATTCCGGTTTCCGATAAAAAAAGATTCATTGTCTGATCCCCTTGAAGTACGCCATGCAACCGCGAGCAGCAGAATGAAATAAGCAATAACAAAGAAGAATAATAGTGCTGGAGACATGTAAGGGAGCTAAATTAGCGATTGAAAATTAGGAAATACAATATTAAAATTTCAATTTAGTTTTCGAAAGGAGTAACAGTATATGAATATTGAGTCGATAGCTGTTTTTTGTGGATCGCACACAGGTAATAATCCGCTCTTTGCAAAACATGTAAAAGAATTGGGCAAGCTCCTGAGTATGCTCAAGGTTAAATTGGTATATGGAGGCGGCCATAGCGGGCTGATGGGTATCCTGGCAGATGCTGTGCTGAAGCACGAGGGTCATATCATGGGCATTATGCCGCAATTGCTTATAGAATCTGAACTGCAGCACAAAGGTCTTACCGAAATGGCCGTTGTTCCGGATATGCATACCCGGAAGAAAATGATGTATGAACGTTGTGATGCAGTGATCGTTCTGCCAGGAGGATTTGGCACGCTTGATGAATTATTTGAGATCCTCACCTGGAATCAATTAAAGATCCACGACAAAAAAATTTATATCCTTAACTCGGATGGGTTTTATAATCATTTACAAAAACACATCAGCCATATGCATAAAGAAGGATTTCTTATAGGTGAATATGCAGAAAAGGTATTCTTCTGTAATTCGCCGGCAGAAATCTTTAACAAGATCTCCTAAAACCCAATATTGTATCCTAGTCCGTAAATGGCCTGACGGAAATAAGGCGAATAGACATTCTGGATCACATCATACAGCACGCTGAGGGTAATTGCGCCGCGTCCTGCAGGTATCGCCGCACCTCCTCCCAATAATAGGGATGGCACAAACTGCGTCGGTATTTTGGACGTGGACTTATCCGGACCATAATAATTAATATTCCCCCAAACATAATTCAGTTCTGGTTGCGCCTGGAAAAAAAATTCCCGGATGGGATAAACCCTCCCGAATATATTCAGTCCTGCATAATTCTGACTATATTTTATCAGGTCGAATTCATCATTGTATCCGTAATGAATATAATTCGGGCCACCCCCTGCCGCAAAATGGTCCGTGAAATGATAGCCAATCTGGGGCGAAAAATTAATGATTGTATAAGTTCCGAAAGCAAGCCCTAAATTACCGCCGATAAATAGTCTGGACTTATCAAAGCCACCGCCTCCGGCCGGTGGTTCTTCCTGTTGCGCAGCTGCAAATTGTAAAAGCCCCAAAACGATAATCAAAACACCGCCTATCTTTTTCATACAGTGGATTTAAAATAAAATTTTATTGATCTGTTTGTTTCAAATTAAGTGAGCAGCCATAATGTTCTTCACGCGTTCAGCGTTTTAATTTTTAAAAGTCGGACACAAAGACTCATGCCTGTTCCCGTTATACTCGGCATAATCGCCCGGACGGATAACAGCAAATTCCCAGGCCCCATTTCCATTATTGTATTGTCTCAGGGAAGAAGTGGTAATATCATAAGTGAAGAGCAATCGAATGTTCTTATATACAAAACCTACCATCGGGATAATCGATTCCCCGAACCTGTAATAAAGACCGCCGATCAATTGCTGATCCCCGTCGCCGGACAAATTGTACTGCAGGTTCAGGCCAGCCACTGCTTCGGATGCACCGGCCTGCTGCGTATAATAACCCATGGGATTAATGATCACCAGTTCATTGACTTTAAAACTGGAATTGATGAATCCAATGTAGCGGGGTTGAATACGGTCGTTAAATCCAACAGGATCCGTTTGAAAAAATGATTCTTTGGCCTGATTGAGATGCTGAACTGAAAATCCGAAATTGATGTATTTATTCTTATCGGGAAAATAAGCGTAGTTCATACCCACCTGCATATCAAAATAATTCACGTTGGGCTGATCAATAACAACGGATGTCGGCAATTGGGCGTCAAAAAAACTCCCGTCGAACTGGTCAGGAAATTTCAGGTTTGTGTTATTGATACGTTTATTCACCCAGCCTGTATTAAATCCAATGGAAAGCAGGCTGGAATATCCGATCATCTGATGGTAAGCGATCGATCCATAAATCTCGGTGGTCGTGAGACTGCCAGAACCGAAAACATCATGTAAAATAACCTCGCCTAGTCCAAGCCAGCCGGATTGTATTTTATCTCTCAACACCTGTGCATCACGCCAGGCACTCA
>Ga0182024_10006692_pt1 | contig 25190 bp, 21 predicted proteins | sample P32metaG_FD_120480 | JGI IMG/M metagenome (GOLD analysis project Ga0182024, IMG submission 120480) | Permafrost microbial communities from Stordalen Mire, Sweden - P3-2 metaG (Illumina Assembly) | ecosystem: Environmental > Terrestrial > Soil > Wetlands > Permafrost | place: Sweden: Stordalen...
ACCTCACCGGCGAAATGACCGCCCTTGACGGCCTCACCCACATTGAAACCGCCCCCGTGATGCAATTCGTCAAGATGCACGCCACCATGGCCCCGCGCCAACCATGACGGGAGCGATGGTCAAACCGCCCTCGGACCTCGCTTATCCGCGCAGCCTCCAAGACGATTGATCAGGCCGATTGGCGCGCGGGACTGTCGGACGCTCCCGCGGGTCGAAGCGCTGGTTGGGCAGTGCAGACAAACCGTCACGCCCGTCAACAGTCGAAGACCGACCAGCAAATCTCGTTTCGCAACCGCTGATCCTCTAGGACGAGTTCGCGAATCACATCCGGGAGCCGTTCGCGCTGCCACCGGCACTCGAGCCTGCCGGCGCTCTCACCCTCCCGTCCGGGGGCCGCCGCACGCACGGCCTTTATCGCGTAGGCCGCAGCACCAAGCTCGTGTCCGGCGACATGGGCCACCACGGCCGCCTGGCCGGCGGCATATGCGGCGTGCCGAGCGGCCCCGCTCAACTCTCTTGCCGCAGCCATGGCATGGCCACCCGCCGCTCGGGACTGAGACATCCTGATCTCGCCGCACGCCCATGCCCGAATCTGCTCGATCGCCTCGCGGGGCCGCGGGTCCGAGGGCTGCACCGACTCGAAGAGGTGCAGAACGTGCTCCGCGCACGCGGCAGCCCACAAAGCCAGGAGCCGATGGTCGGAGTCAGTAAGCGTCCCCCCACGGCGGACGGTGATGAAGCGGGGGTCGCGCTCTTTGGGGAGGATCATGGTGGCAATGCGGCGGCCCTAGAACCACTCCAGAGCCTTGGCGGTTATCGATTTGATCTCCTCGCGTGTCGCGTCCCGAGCTTGTCCCGAGCGCCAGGAGGCTTCGTCTCGCAGGCAGACCGTGAGTTCACGTGCCATGCCCCATGAGCACCGAATGAGGGACACGGTCCAGGGCTGTGGCCAGGTCGCGTGGAGCTCATGGGCGAGCTGTCGGTACTCGTCGCCCTCACGGAGGGTCTCAGCCGCCCCGGACAGCCTCACCGTGTCCGAGCGCCGCTGCTCCTCGTCGGGCGGCGAGTATCGAAAGCGGATGTGCTCGTCGCCCGCAGAGTTCTCCACGTACCGAGTGTTGGTCAGCTCCCCCACGATGATCGCCGAGGTGAAGTCGTAGGGGTGGTCGTGGATGGGCGGGTCCCCCGCGCTCAAGCTCGGGTTCCAAACGTGGAGGCGGTACTCCCGCCGCTCGTCCAGGCCAAGCCCCATCAGCCCGATGTCCTGCATCCTCCAGGGGAAGTCCTCGGCGTGCCGGAGGATCGTGAAGACCAGGGCCTTGGTCATCGTCGTCTCACTCATCAACGCCTCCTCGCGCGAGCACCGGATGACTGCCCAGGCCTCGAATCACATCACTGTCATTTGCTCAAGTCAAGGGTATCTCGAGGCCCGGCGGCTCAATCGAGGGGCTTTGCTCGATGCATAATGGCTCAACGGCACCAAGGAGAACGAGATGAGCGACACGAGCAACGCAATTGAGCGGCATCACCACATCACCCTCTGCGTCGGGGGTGCCCAGGAGGACTACGACTTCCATACGGAGGTACTCGGGCTGAAGAGCGTGAAGAAGACGGCCCTCTACGACGGCGACGTGCCCATCTACCACCTCTATTACGGGAACGATGAAGGACTGGAGTCCACCCTCGTCACGTGCTTCCCGATGCGCCAGTCAGGGCGGGTCGGCCGGCGGGGAACCAATCAGACCAAGGTACTCATGCTGTCGGTGCCCGACATGGCTCTCAGCTACTGGCGAGAGCGGCTGCAGAGCCACGGCTTCGACGTCGAGGAGACCGAGGTCTTCGGTGAGAAGCGTCTTCACTTCACCCATCCGTGCGGGATCGAGTACGAGCTCGTCGGAGCGGTCGACGACGACCGGGTCCCCCACACCACCGGCCCGGTCCCCGCAGAGATGGGAATCCACGGGACCCACGGCATAACCGTGTCCGTGCGGGATCTGTCCCTCTCGCACGACTTCATGACCGAGGGTTGGAGTGGCCGGTTGACCATCGAGGAACCGGATCGCCTCCGTTTCGAGGTGGGCGACGGTGGCAGCGGCGCCATTGTGGACTTCGTCGCGGAACCGTCTTTGGACCAGGCGGGCTGGATGTACGGCGAGGGGATCGTCCACCACACGGCCTTTCAGGTGGCCGACTTTGACGTGCAATCCGCCGTCAAGGGTCACCTCGAGGGAATCGGCTTCACCGACGTCTCGGAGCGCAAGGACCGCGGCTACTTCCAGTCTGTCTATGTGCGCACCCCCGGGGGCGCCCTCTTCGAGGCGACGGTGTCGAAGCCCGAGGGTTTCCTGATCGACGAGCCCTACGAGGAGCTCGGGAAGAACTTCCAGGTACCTCCGGTGTTCGCTGACCAGCGCGAGTTCCTCATCTCCTACCTCGAGCCCCTCACCTACACCTGAGCCGACGCGCCTCAGCGGCGCGTCACACTGGACGGAAGGGACGGTCGGTCCCTCGTCATAGACGGGCCGCGTAAATGGCGATGTTCTCCGACCTGCATCTCGTTCTGCTGCGAGCCCAGCCAATCGTCAAGGGTTTCCTTCACGCAAGGATGTCAGTGCGTTTCGCGCCGCCGGCCCAGATCGTCACCTCAGCTTGAATAGCCGACGCGCCGATGCCCGACCCTTCCCCAGTCGAGCATCGGGCTCCCCCTCGACCTGGAAGCACCGGATGGTTCCCTTATCCGGAGCGGACGAGGGGAGACCTAAGGCGAGCAACCGGTGAAGGCCGACAACCGCCGGTTAAAACGCTGACAGACCACTGTCACTCCAGCGTCCCGCCAGCGTCTCCAGCAGAATTCCTGTCCGGGCGAGACGGGCGCCACCGCAGAGGCCGTTGCCAAGCCCGCGGCATCAGCATCCGCGAGGGCGAGGACGCGAAGAGAGGGAAGTCCCGCAGGACTTCCCTCCTCTCCGTTCCCGCTTGTAGAGGTATCGGCAGTACAAGGGCGGCCTTGAGAAACAGGCAGCGTTACGGCAGCGACACCGGTCCACTGGCGTCAACCATGAACTGGAACGCCGCCGGCTTGACGTTCATTGAGCACTTGCCGCCGGAGGATCTGCCTTCGACCAGCATCACGGAGAGCTTGAAGGTGCCCGAACCGCTGATGCCTCTGTAGATGCCCGTGCCACCGGACACGCTGTAGGTGCCGGTGCCGGTCTCAGTGACGAGGCAGGTCTTCGGATTAGTAGTTACCTTCACGGGGCCCTTGTGGGTGACGGTGAGGTTGCCACCCGGGAACTGCATCTTGTCGACCGTGTTTCCCGAGATATCGGTTCCGCCTGCCGTAAAGGCGCCGGTGGCGATCACGCTCCTCACGTTCGAGGTGGCCGAAGTGCTGACGATGGAAAAGTGCTCGGTCATCGTCGAAGCTGACGCAGCCACAGCGCCAGTCACCCCGATCGTCGCGGCCAGCGCCGCAGCGCCCACCGCCAGCATCGTTCTTCGCATGTCTCGTTCCTCCCGTGAGAGAGCCGGACCTTGCCGGCCTTTGATGTGAGCCGGTGACAGCCCGCCTCTGGCGACAGGCTGACAGGCGTGCGTCACACCAACGTCACGGCAGCATCCAGGAACCATCCACCGAGCGCGCCTCCTCAAGATCCCGCCAGCAGTCGTCGATAGACCTAGGTCGGTCTCACGGAACGGGCTCCGTAAACCGACAGTGGCGTCGCCTTGGGGTGCGGCCTTCCATTCGCCCCCGAGGCGTACGCTGTCAGCTCAAGACGATGCTCGGGCAAGGGGTGGAGTCACCCGAGCAGCCCGGCGGAGCCCACCCCGCATCAGCCTCCATCTGAGCTCGAGGAATCCGACGCTGCCCAGAGTGAGGCTCTGTTTAGCGTGCGCCTCCATCGCCCCCGCGCCTGGGCACACCTCTACTCTGTCCTCGTGGGTCCGTCGTGAACCATCTCGTCATCACCTACGGCTACTTCGCCGTCGCCCTCTTCGTCGGGATGGAGAGCCTAGGCATCCCGCTCCCGGGCGAGACGATCCTCGTCGCCGCCGGCACTTACGCCGGCCATACCCACCGGCTCTCGGTCTGGGCCCTGTTCGCCGTGTCGGCAGCGGCAGCCATTGTCGGCGACAACATCGGTTACCTGCTGGGGCGAAAGGGCGGCTCCGCTCTCGTACGCCGCTACGGCCACTACGTCAGACTCGATGAGGCGAAGATCAAGGTCGGCCGCTATCTCTTCGACCTCCATGGCGGCAAGGTCGTCTTCTTCGGTCGGTTCGTGTCGGTGCTGCGCACATATGCAGCATTCCTGGCAGGCACCAACCTGATGGAGTGGCCCAGGTTCCTCGTCTACAACGCCGCCGGTGGGATCGTGTGGTCAGCGACCTACGCGTTTGCCTCCTACGAGCTTGGCGCCGCCTTCCAGAAGGTGTCGAGCACGATCTATTACGTCCTTATCGGGGTGGCCGTCGCGGCCGCGGTTGCCGTCGTCATCACCATCCGGCGGCAACTCGCCAAACTGACCGCACGAGCCGAGGCGGCGTACCCGGGCACCGAGGGAGCAAAGGTCACAGGATGAACGGACAGCTCACGGCAATCACGGAGAGCGCGTCACCATATCCGATGACTGATCGGTTGCCAATGGACGAGTGCTAGCGAAGGATGAAGAGGGGCTACCTTTGCAGGGCATGTCGATCGAGCAGATTCCCGACCGCCGCCAGCGCCGCCACGCCCGCAAGCGGGCCGACCTCATCGCGGCTGCCTGGGACCTCGCCCGCGAGGTGGGCCTCGCCGGCATGTCGCAGCGGGCCCTTGCCGACAAGGTCGATCTCGCCCAGCCGTCGCTCTACTCCTACTTCTCCTCGAAGAACGACCTCTACGACGCCCTCTTTGCCGACGCCTACGAGACGCTCCTCGCCCGCCTCGACACCTGGCAGCTGCCGGCGGAACCCCGGGATGGCCTGAAGGAGGCCTGCAGGCAGGTTATGGCCTTCTTCTTGGAGGACCCGGTCCGCTACCAGCTGTTGTTCCAGCGCACGCTGCCCGGCTTTGAGCCCTCTGCGGGCTCTTATGAGCTGGCGGTCCGCTATTACGAGTGGCACCGGGCCAATCTCGAGCGGGCCGGAGTGCACGGCCAGGTCTACATGGACATCTTCGTCGCCCTGCAGTCGGGCCTTGCCGGGCCCCAGCTCTCGAACGAGCCCGGCGGAGACCGCTGGGCGCGCCATCTCGACTGGGTGATCGACATGTTCCTGCGCGAGGTGGACCGCCGTCAACAAGACGACGCCCGCGACGACGAGCCCGCCCAGGGGCGCTCCCGCCTCTAGCCCGTTCCCAGCCTCCCGGATACCATTCGCAGCATGACTGGGGCCATGCGCGATACGCACCCCGCAGGTCGTTCGCGGCCTGCGGGGGTCCAGGCGGTGGAGCGGGCCTGCCGGCTGCTGGACGAAGTCATCAAAGCCGGTCAGCCATTGTCTGTCGGCGAGCTCTCCCGGACGACCGATCTTCACCAGAGCACCACCTCGCGCTTGCTCCTGTCCTTGGAGCGACACGGCTTCGTGGAGCGCGAGGGAGCCCGCGGTCGGGTCCGGATGGGCCAGAGTCTTCTCCGGCTGATGCAAAGTCGCTCCTCGAGGCAGGTGCTCCTGGAGGCGGCCGATCCGATCCTCATGGAGCTTGGTCGAGCCACCGATGAGACAGTCAATCTCGGCATTCCCGTCGCCGGCGGCGTCGATCACATCGCACAGGTCGATGCGCCCCATATCCTCGCCACCACCAACTGGGTCGGGCGTGTCATCCCGCTCCACTGCTCATCGACGGGCAAGGTGTTCCTCGCCTTCGGCGTGGTGGCGCTCCCGAGCGGACCGCTCGAGCGGTTCACGCCCTCCACCCTCTCTGACCGCGCCGAGCTCGAGGCCGAGCTCGCCATCGTGCGCCGCCGCGGTTTCGCAACGCTGATCGACGAGCTCGAGCCCGGGCTGCGGGCAGTCGCGACGCCGGTCGTAGGAAGCCGGGGCGACGTGGTGGCAGCGCTGGCAGTCTCCGGTCCGGCCGTCCGCCTCCCCAAACGGCGGCTCCGCCATCATGCCGAGCTGCTCGCACAAGCCTCCGCGGCTCTGAGCTCCCGCCTCAGCCCCGCCTTCGCGCCACCACAAGGGCCGGCCACGCAGTTCCCGACCGGGGACTGAGAGGTGGCCTGCCGGCAAGGCGCACGGGCGACCACGGGCATGGGGCCAGAAGACAGGCCCGGCGCCGGGGCAGGGCCGGCAAACCGGCCGGGCGGCCAAGGACCAGTGGTGACGGGCAGGCCCGACAAGGGTCATGGCTGGTCGCGGCTGCCACGACCCTACAGCGCGAGCGATGCTAGCTTCCTCTCTTCTCGGTGACAGCAAGACCCGGCGCCTGGCTCCGATCGGGCAGGCAGGACCGGTGCAGCGTCATCTTCGGCGCGATGGGAGGGCAACCGGTGCTATGCCATCCAGAGGACCCCGAGGGTCGGCCGGCGTCAGCTCACGGAGCCGCCGAGGTTGCGAGCGTCACTCCCCCGGCGCCGTTCTGGCCCTGCAAGTCGACGTGGGCCGCAAGGTCGTCTGCGTGACCCGGAGCAGATCATGTTGATTCGTTACATCGCCCGCCGCGTCGTTACGGCATTTCTGGTCCTCATCATCGTGACCGCCTTCCTCGCCATCCTCGACCGCTTGATACCGGGCAACCCGGTCACGTACATCTTCGGCGCCCACGCCAACCAGGCCCTGATCAAGCAGGTGCGTGGCGAGATGGGGCTCGACGTCTCCGTCCCTGTCCAGATCTATCAGTACATCTTCAACGCCCTGCACGGAAACCTCGGGACGGACTTCGTCACCAACCAGTCCGTCTCCAGCCAGGTATTCCTCAACCTGCAGTACACCGTGGTGCTGGCGCTCTCCGGTCTCGGCCTCGCTGTCGTCTTGGGGGTGCCTCTCGGCATCCTCGCCGCCACGCGGCCGGGCGGGATCCTCGACCGGGTCGTCGGGATCATCTCGATCTCGTTCATCACGGCGCCGCCCTTCGTCGTCGGCCTGCTCCTCATCCTGGTCTTCGCCGTCCACCTGCGCATCCTTCCGGTCATCGGCGCAGGCAACCCGGGTGATCCGGCCGACGACCTGCGGCATCTCATCCTCCCGTCGGTGGCACTCGCCCTCGGCTGGATCGGGTACATCTCCCGTCTCGTCCGGAGCAACATGCTGGAGGTGCTCACGGCGAACTACGTGCGGACGGCGCACGCCTTCGGCGTCCGGCGGAGCAAGGTGTTCTACAAGTACGCCCTCAAGAATGCGGCCGCCCCGGTGGTGGCGATCCTCGGCGTCGGCCTCGGCAGCCTGCTCGGAGGGGCCATCTTCATCGAGGTGATCTTCGACCGGCCTGGCCTCGGCCTGCTTGCCTACGATGCCATCGCCTCGAGGAACTACCCCATCGTGCAGGGAACTGCGCTCATCATCGCCGTCATGGTCGTCGTGGCCAACCTCCTCGCCGACATCACCTACCGCCTGCTTGACAGCCGTATTCAGCTCGGACAGTCGGCCACTACCTGAAAGGCGGTCAGATGGCAGTTCTCGGCGCAACTCGCCCAGGTGATCCCGCCGGGCTGATCGACTTCGATCTCACCGGTCCCTCTTCCCGGCCCAATCGCCGGCGGCGCGCCCGGGGCGCCATCGGCTCGATTCTCACCACGCCGGGCGGCACCATCGGCACTGTCATCGTCGTCGGCCTCGTGGTGCTCGCCATCTTCGGCCCCGAGCTGGCCCCCTACTCCTTCAGCGCCATCGATGTCAACGCCACGCTGCAGGGCCCCTCCCTTCACCATCTCCTCGGGACAGACGCGCTCGGAAGGGACATCCTCTCCCGCCTCATCTTCGGCACCCGGATCGAGCTCGAGGTGGCGGTGCCGGCGGTGGCGGCGGCCCTCGGCGCCGGCCTCGTCCTCGGGATGCTCGGGGGCTACCTGGGTGGTCTGGTTGACAATGTCGTGGTCCTCTTGATGGACACCTTCCAGTCCTTCCCCGCCATCGTCCTCGCTCTTGCCCTCCTGACGGTGCTCGGCCCCTCGCTGCGCAATCTCATCATCGTCATCGCAGTCGCCTTCACGCCCAACTACGCCCGCACGAGTCGGGCTCTCGTGCTCTCGGTCAAACAGAACCAGTACATCCTCGCCGAGCGGGCCCTCGGCGCCGGGCGGATAAGGATCATGGTTCGCCACGTCCTGCCGAACATCATCGCCCCGCTGTTCATCCTCCTCGCCATGGACACACCGAGCGCCATCACGACCGAGGCCGGCCTGTCGTTCCTCGGGCTCGGCGTGCCCCCGCCGAACCCCTCGTGGGGGACGATCCTCTCCGAGGGCTTCAACTCGATATTCCAGGCGCCCTGGGCCGTGTTGTTCGCCTCTCTTGCCCTCGGTATCGCCACCATCGGGTTCCTCACCTTCGGAGAGGCGCTGCGCGACGTGCTCGATCCTCGCGTGAGAGGAGTCTCGCGATGGCGAGCCTGAGCGGCCGCACCGGCGTGGTCCTCGAAATCGAGGATCTGGCCGTCGAATACCACAGCCGAGGCTCCACGATGCGAGTGCTCCCAGACGTGAACCTCACCCTAAATCGGGGGGAGGTCGTCGGCCTTGTCGGTGAGTCCGGATCGGGCAAGAGCACGCTTGCCCTGTCGGTGTTGCGGCTCCTTCCCGCCAATGGACGCATCGTCGGCGGCCGAATCCTCCTCGAAGGCAGCATCGACATCGCCGGGCTGTCCGGCGAGCAGCTCCGGAGACTGCGCGGCCGGAAGGTCGCCATGATCTTCCAGGATCCGCTCACCTCTCTCAACCCCACCTTCCGGATCGGCAACCAGATGGTCGACGTTCAGATCGCCCACTGCGCCCACCGCGTGCGCCGGGCAGACCGGAGGCAGTTTCTCGACCGCGCCGTCTCGCTCCTGCGCCAGGTCGGTCTGCCCGATCCGGAGCAGGTCGTCCGCTCCTACCCCCACCAGCTCTCCGGCGGCATGCGCCAGCGCGTCGTCATCGCCATGGCCCTTTCCCTCGAGCCGGAGCTGCTGGTCGCCGACGAGCCGACCTCCGCCCTCGATGTCACCACGGAGGCCCAGATCCTCGCCCTGCTGCAGGAGATCCGGGCCGGGCGCGACCTGACGATCCTGTTCGTCACCCACGACCTGAGCGTCGTGGCAGAGATCTGCGAGCGTGTGGTGGTCATGTACGCCGGCCACGTGATGGAGCAAGGCAGAGTCCTGGACGTCTTCGAACGGCCGCAACACCCCTACACCGAGGCCCTGCTGGAGGCGATCCCGACGCGCGCCCACCGCGGCCGCCCGCTCGCGAGCATTCCCGGACAGGTTCCCTCCCTCCTCGGTGAGCTCCGGGGGTGCCGCTTTGCCTCCCGTTGCCGCTACGTGCAGGAGGTCTGCCGGGTCGAGGATCCGCGCCTTGTCGCATCGGGCTTGAGCGAGGCCGTTCGCTGCCACATGCGGGACCCCGCTTCCTCCTTCGACCACTCGAGGGCGCCGGCCCCGGCCGGCGTGGTGCCACCGGCATGAGCGAGACCGCCGCCACCCGCCCGGCCTCTGCCTCCACCGCTCGCACCTCGGCCCTCCTGAAGCTCGAGGACCTGCGCGTCGTGTTCGCCGGAGACGGCGGGCTGAGCAAGCTTCTCGGCCGGGGCAAGGGGGTACGCGCAGTCGACGGCGTCGACCTCGAGGTCGCCGACGGCGAGGTGCTCGGGATAGTCGGCGAGTCAGGCTCGGGGAAGACGACCCTCGCTCTGGCCGCCCTCCGGCTCACCCGGACGACGAGCGGCCGCGTCCTCTTCGGCGGCGAGCAGGTGACCCGTCTGCGCGGTGGCGCCGTGCGCAGGTTCCGTCGCCACGCAGTCATGATCTTCCAGGACCCGCACTCGAGCCTGAGCCCGCGCATGCGAGTCTCCAGGCTGCTGATGGAGCCCTACGCCATCCACGACGTCCCCCAGGCCGACCAGTACTCGGTGACCGAGCTGCTGCAGATGGTCGAGCTCCCGAAGCGGCTCGCCGACCTCTACCCGCACGAGCTGTCGGGCGGGCAGGCGCGGCGGGTTGGAATCGCCCGTGCGCTCGCCCTGCGGCCGCGGCTCATCGTGGCGGACGAGCCGACGGCGGGCCTCGACGTCTCGGCCGCGAGCGCCATCCTCAACCTCTTGCAGTCTTTGCGCGACCAGTACGGCACGGCTTACATGATCATCACCCACGCCCTCAACATCGTCGGCTACCTCGCTGACCGGATCGCCGTCATGTACCTCGGCCGGGTGGTTGAAACTGGCCCGGCTGAGGAGATCTACGACTCCCCTCTTCACCCCTACACCCGGGCGCTCATCGCGGCGATCCCTGAGATGGATCCTCGCCAGACGCACCGCGCCGCTCTCGTCGGCGGCGAGATCCCGAGCCCGAGGAACCCCCCCTCCGGTTGTCACTTCCACCCCCGCTGCCGCTTCGCCGTCGCCGACTGCCGCACCATCGACCCTGTGCTCGAGGAGGCCGGCCCGGGCCGGTGGGTAGCGTGCCACCAGTGGCGGGAGGTGGCCGTCGCCGCCCCCGATGTCCGCCGGTGAGCCACCATGTGAATCACCGAGTCCGGGCGACCCGGTGTCGTTGCACCATGTGACTCGAAGGCTTATCATCCGAGCGCGGAGCGAAAGCAACCGAGCATCAGCTAATCGAGGTTCTGGCCGCGTCCGGCACGGCAGTGGTGCCGGGAACGGGGGATGCGCCGGGTCCATGGTGCCGAGGAGGATGCGATGACGGCTAACCCGAACGAGATCAGGTCTCTCGTCGGTGACTACACCTCTGACCGGATCGACCGCCGGCAGTTCCTCAGTCGTGCTCTTGCCCTCGGGCTGTCCGCCCCGGCCGCCGGGGTGATCCTGGCGGCGTGCGGTTCTTCGAAGGCATCAGGTCCGTCGACGACCGCGGCCACCTCCGGCAAGCCGCCGACGACGACCCTCACCTACCGGCCGGAGACCGACGTACAGGACATGGATCCGGCGTCGTGGGTCTCCCAGGATGACGTCATCATCTTCGACTGCATCTACGAGGGTCTCGTCACGTTCCGGCCGGGCACCTGGGACGTAGTCAACCAGCTGGCCGAATCCTTCGAGGCGTCGTCGGACGGGCTCAGGTACCACTTCAAGCTGAAGCCGGGCATCGAGTGGCAGAAGGGCTACGGCGAAGTACGGGCGAGCGATGTCAAGTTCTCCTACGAGCGCATCGCCGGGCTCAGCAAGCCCAAGTTGAACTCCCCCTACTCAGGCGACTGGTCGGCCCTCGAGACCGTGCAGGTGCAGGGGCCTTACGAGGGAACGATCATCTTGAAGTCGCCCTTCGCCCCCATCATGCACAGCACTCTTCCTGCCCCGAGCGGCAAGGTGCTGCCGGAGAAAGCCGTCACCGCTCTCGGCAAGAAGTTCTCCACCAATCCCGTCGGCTCCGGGCCGTACGAGTTCGTCACTTGGGTGCCGAAGCAGCACACCATCCTGAAGCGCTTCGACCGCTACGGCGGGGCGAACCGCGCCTTTGCGGCCAAGGCCCCTTGGTCCACTATCGAGACGCAGGTCATCGACAGCGACAACACCGCCTACGAGGCCATCGCCACTGGTTCGGTCGCTTTCGGCTACATCCCGCCGTCGCTCATCAGCCAGGCCCAGCGATCGCAGAGCCTCAAGGTCTACAGCCGGCCCACGCTGAACTACTACTTCATGTCCATCAGCCAGAAGAACGTCCCGAACCTGAACCTCCGTCGCGCCATCCGCTCAGCCGTCGACCCCGCCGGCGTCATCAAGGCCGCCTACAACGGGAAGTACCAGCGTGCCTATGGGATCATCCCGCCGTCGATGGGGATCGGCTACTGGGCCGGGGCCCCTCATTACAACCAGGACCTCCCGCTCGCCAAGCAGTACCTCAGCAAGAGCGGCCAGAGCAATGTCTCGTTGACCCTGAACGGCCCGAACGACCAGCCGTCAGAGGCGGCCATGCAGGTCATAGCCGCCGATCTGCAGCAGATCGGGATCAAGGTCAACATCGCGCCGGTGGACGGCGCCACCTTCGACGCCATTCCCGGCAACGGAGGAGGCGGCCCGCACCGCCAGCTCGTCTACACCCAGTACGTCTCCGAGCCCGACCCGTACTGGTCGTTCATCTGGTTCACCTGTGCCCAGATCGGCTTGTGGAACTGGTGCGACTGGTGCGATCCGAAGTTCACCGCCCTCTTGACAAGGGCCCTGTCCACCTACGACGTCGCCACGCGGGACAGCCTCTACATCGAGGCATCCCGGCTCTGGGACGCCCAGTCCAACCTCGTCCCGATCGCCTACCCGACGTGGTACTTCGTCGGCCAGCCGTGGGTCCGCCCCTCGCTCCGGCCGGACGGCTACGTCTACCTATGGGACACGACCGCCATGTGAGCGACAGCAGTCCGGCGGGTAGTCCGAGCTGTCCTCAAACGATGATGCCGCATCCCTGTCTCAGCATCGGGGCGAAGGGCTGCGCACGATAGACACCCACGCGATGCATTCCACGTACGCCCCGGACGTCCAGCTGGTGAAGAACGTCCGCATCCCCATGCGCGACGGCGTGCTGTTGAGCGCTGACCTGTACGGTCCGACGCCCGAGCCCTCCGAGCCTCTGCCGGTGGTCATGGAGTACATCCCCTATCGCAAGGACGAGGTCGGCCCCGGCCACCGCTTCTACTCCTACCTGCCCCAGCACGGGTACATCGTCGCCCGGGTCGACATTCGAGGCACGGGCGCCTCGCCCGGCGTGGCGACCGACGAGTACTTGCAGGGGGAACAGGAGGACGGTTACGACGCCATCGAGTGGCTGGCGGCCCAGCCGTTTTGCGACGGCAACGTCAACATGATGGGCATCTCCTACGGCGGCTTCACGTCGCTCCAGGTCGCCACGCTCCGGCCGCCCCACCTGCGCACCATCATCCCCATGTACTTCACCGACAACCGCTACACCGACGACTGCCACTACCGCGGTGGCCATCTCCGCCAGTACTACGACGTCGGCCACTACGGCAACTTCATGATCGCCTACAACGCCATGCCGCCCTATCCGGAGTGGTCCGAGGACTGGGCGGCGATCTGGTCCGAGCACATCGAGCACAACGAGCCCTATCTCCTCAAGTGGCTCCGGCACCAGACCGACGGCCCGTATTGGCAACACGGGTCGGTGGGCGCCATCGCGGACCAAATCGCCTGCCCGGTCTTCATGATCGGCGGTTGGCGCGACGGCTATCCAAACCCGCCACTGCGTCTCTACGAGGCGCTCGGCGTGCCCCGCAAAGTTCTCATCGGGCCCTGGAACCATGCGGTGCCGGATGTCGCCGTGCCCGGCCCGCGCCTCGACCACCTGCACGAGGTGGTGCGCTGGCTCGATCACTGGTGCAAAGGCACGGAGACCGGGATCATGGGCGAGCCCCCCGTCGTGGTCTACATGCAGCACTACCAACGTCCCGACGCCGACCGGCTCGACGCCGCCGGCGAGTGGAGGGCCGAGACATCCTGGCCCGCCCCGGGCGCCAGTGAGAGGACCCTCTATCTCGGCGGCGGCGGCCGCCTCGAGGAGGCCAGCGGGGCCGACGGTGCGGACGAGTTCGAGTACGTCGCCAGCGTCGGAGTCACGGCCGGCCTCTGGTCCGGAGGCCTCCAGTTCGGTCAACCAGGTGACCAGCGACCCGACGAGACCTACTCCCTCACCTACACCTCGACTGCTCTCGGAGAGGACCTCCACGTCCTCGGCCGGCCCGGCGTGCAGCTGCACGTCTCCTCCAGCGCGTCCGTCATCGGCTTTGCCGTCAGCCTGTCAGACGTGGCGCCCGACGGGTCCTCGCATCTCGTGGCAAAGGGGATGCTCAACGCCACCCGGAGGGCTTCACTGACCGACCCGGAGCCACTCGTGCCGGGCGAGATCTACGAGCTGTCCATCGAGATCGACTGCACCGCCTGGCGCTTTGCCGCAGGGCACCGCATTCGCCTCTCCGTCGCCAGCGCCGACTGGCCAAATGTCTGGCCGACGCCGCAGGTGGCCGACAATCTCGTCTTCCACGGCACGAGCCGGCCGTCCCGGCTGGTGCTGCCGACGGTGCCGGCGACAGGGAGCGCCACAGCCCCCGAGTTCCGACCCTCACCAGAGACGCGCCAGCACCACAGGCGACGCGTCGACCCACCCGTCTGGGAGGTCGTGCACGACGCCCTCTCACGACGGGCCGCCGTGCACCTCCTCGAGAGCTTCAGTGAACGGATCAACGACGAGACGGTGGTGACGCGGGAGTACGAGCTCACGTCGTCCGTCGACCCCGACCACCCTGCCGGGGCAAGCGCCCGCGGACGTCACACGAGCACCATCCGGCGACCGAACGCCCGCTTCGAGGCCACCTCCGCCGTCAACATCCAGGCCACCGCGACGCATTTCCACGTCACGATCGACCTGGCGGTGACAGTCGACGGGCTGCTGCACCACTCCCGCCAGTGGGTGGATTCTGTGCCCCGTCACCTGCTCTGACAAAGGAGCGGCGTTTGCGAGAGAATCGACTGCGGAAGCGTTGGGCCGAGCAGCAGCCGGCCCTCGGCGGCTGGCTCACGGTGCCCTCGGGCATCTCGGCCGAGATACTCGCCCATGCCGGCTTCGACTGGCTGTGCGTCGACATGCAGCACGGCCTCATCGACTACGCGCAGATGGTGCAGATGCTGCAGGCAATGTCATACACAGGCGTCACGCCGGTGGTGCGGGTGCCCTGGAACGAGCCCGGCATCATCGGAAAGTGCCTCGACGCCGGCGCGCTCGCCATCGTGGTGCCGATGGTCAACTCGAGGGCGGATGCGGAGGCGGCGGCCAGAGCCTGCCGATACGCCCCGGTCGGGGCGCGCAGCTACGGCCCGCTCCGGGCGAACTATTGGGCCGGCTCTGACTACTTCTCCGAGGCGAACCGCCTCGTCTGCTGCGTCGTGATGGTCGAGACCGCCGCGGCCGTCGAGGCGGTCGAGGACATCGTCTCGGTGGATGGCGTCGACGCCGTCTACATCGGTCCAGCTGACCTGAGCGTCAGCCTCGGCCTCCCTCCTGCTCCTGACCACGTGGAGGAGGTCTTCACGGCCGCCCTGAGCCGCATCGTCGCCGCCTGCCGGCGCCACGGCGTCGCCCCCGGCATCGCCGGCAACCCGACCACGGCACCGAAGCGGGTGGCGGAGGGCTTCGCCATGGTCGAGGTGGCCTCCGACTCCGGCCTGTTGGCGAGCGGCGCCGCGACCGCCCTGTCGCTGCTCCGGCCCCGGGACGGCGCCGCGGGGGAGAGCACGGCTTACCTGTGAGCCCAACCGAGCCCGCCCGCTCGGTCATCCTCGCCGCCGATCTGCCGGCGGCCCCCCTTGCCCGTCTCACCGAGGCGTCCCACGTAGTGCGGGCGCGCCCGGCCGTCGAGCCCGGGCTCTTCGCGGCGGCAACGCCGGCTGCCGACGGGATCATCGTGACGAGCAAGGTGCGACTCGATGCGGGCTTCTTCGATGCAGCCCAGAAGCTGCGGGTCGTGAGCACCGTCAGTGTCGGCCTCGACCACATCGATCTCGTCTCCGCCGCCCGCCACGGTGTCTCGGTCACGACCACCCCGGTCCTCACCGACGCCGTCGCCGATCTCGTGCTGGCCCTCATGGTCATGCTTGCCCGCCGCCTCCCCGAGTCGGCCGGCCTCGCCGCCTCCGGCCGATGGCTCGAGGCCCCGCTCGGCCACGACCTCTCCCACAAGAGATTGCTCGTCGTCGGCTTCGGTCGCATCGGCCGTGAGGTAGCCCGCCGGGCGCTCGCCTGCCGGATGCACGTCGCCTTCGTCGATCGGCGACACGACCTGCCCGAGATGGACGGCGTCGCGCGGGAACCTGACCTCCACGCCGCCCTGGCGCGGGCGGACTTCGTCTCCCTGCACGTCGACCTGAACGCGGCCACCCGGCATCTGATAGGCGCCGCCGAGCTCGCGCTCATGAAGCCCACCGCCTATCTCGTCAACACCGCCCGGGGCGGCATCGTCGATCAGCTGGCTCTGCAGGCCGCGCTGGCCACGGGCCGCCTCGCCGACGCCGGCCTCGACGTGCTCGAGCAGGAGCCGCCCGACCTCCGCGAAGCGCTGCTCGCCGAGCCGAGAGCGATCGTGCTCCCCCACATCGGCTCGGCGACGACCGAGACGCGGGCTGCCATGGCGTCCCTCGCCGTGGACAACGTGCTGGCATGCCTCTCGGGCGAGGGCTGCGCCTACCTCGTCCCGCCCGCGGTGACGCAGGAATGAGCAACCTCCCCGCCACGACGGTCGCTGCCGACGTCGCCGCGGAAAGCTCATGCGCATCGTGAATGAACCTGGCTGAAGCAGACGAGTTGGCGCCTGTAGCTCCCAAGTCGTCGCAGGGAGGCGATGGTAGGATCGCCTCCCGCATGGCGCAACGGGCCACTGTCACCGAGCTGCCCCGCAGTTTCCGGGTCATCGAGAACTGTTGGATTCCTCTGTCCGATGGCTGCCGCCTCGCGGCCCGAATCTGGCTGCCCGCCGACGCCGAGAGCGATCCCGTGCCGGCTGTGCTCGAGTACATCCCGTACCGCAAGAACGACGCCACCGTGCTGCGAGACGCCCCGATGCACTCCTACTTCGCCGGGCACGGCTATGCCGCCGTCCGCGTCGACCTGCGGGGCTCGGGCGACTCGGACGGCATCCTCGCTGACGAGTACCTCCCTCTCGAGCAGACCGACGCCCTCGAGGTCCTGCAGTGGCTGGCGGCCCAGCGGTGGTGCACCGGCAAGGTGGGCATCATCGGCAAGTCGTGGGGCGGCTTCAACGGGCTGCAGATCGCTGCCCACAAGCCGCCCGAGCTGGGCGCGGTCATAAGCGTCGCCTCGACCGACGACCGCTACGCCGACGACGTCCACTACATCGGCGGCTGCGTGCTCGCATTCGAGATGCTCCCCTGGGCATCCACCATGCTCGCCTACAACGCCCGGCCACCGGACCCGGCCGTTGTCGGGCAGGACTGGCGGGAGCGCTGGCTGGCGCGGCTGTCGGGTACGCCGCCACATGTGGAGGCATGGCTGGAGCACCAGCGCCGGGACGACTACTGGAGGCAAGGCTCGGTCTGCGAGGACTTCTCCGCCCTCGACTGCGCCGTGTACATGGTCGGCGGCTGGGCTGACGCCTACCGCAACTCCATTCTCCGCTTCCTCGAACAGTACCCGGGCCCGTGCAAAGGCCTCATCGGCCCCTGGGGCCATGTCTACCCGCACGACGGCGCCCCCGGACCCGCCATCGGCTTCCTGCAGGAGTGCGTACGTTGGTGGGACCGCTGGCTGCGCGGGGTCGAGAACGGCATCATGGCCGAGCCAAAGTTGCGCCTCTACCTGCAGGAGGCCGTCCGTCCGGCGCCCACCGTGGCCGTCAGGGCGGGGCGTTGGGCGGCCGAGGACGGCTGGCCGAGCCCACACGTGACGACGAGGACGTTCGCCCTCGTCCCTCCGGGGACGCTCAGTGGAGAGGCCGGCCCGGAGGAGGATCTGCACATCCGCGGCCCCGAGTCGGTCGTGGCCGACCCGGGGCCATGGTGCGGCTGGGGAGGGCCGATCGATTACGCCGCCGACCAGGGCGGCGACGATGGCCGCTCACTTGCCTTCACCTCGTCGCCCCTCGACGAGCGGCTCGAGATCCTCGGCTTCCCCCGGGCTCGTCTCGAGGTCAGCTCGGACGTGTCGCAGGCGCTCGTGGCGGTCCGGCTCTGCGACGTCTGGCCGGACGGCGCATCGACGCTGATCACCCGCGGCGTCCGCAACCTGACGCATCGCCACGGGGACGACGAGCCCTTGCCCCTCGTCCCGGGGGAGCGTTACCTGGTGGAGGTGGCCCTCAACTCCATCGCCTACGTGGTGCCCGCCGGCCATCGCCTCCGGCTGGCCGTCTCGCCCACGTACTGGCCGGTCGTGTGGCCATCGCCTGAGCCGGCGACTCTCACGATCGCCACGAGCGCGCACTCGACCATCGAGATCCCGGTCCGCCGCTCCGGCGTAGATGATCCGCCGCCTCCCGGGCACTTCTCCCAGCCGGAGGCGGCGCCGGCGCCGGCCCATACCGACCTCGGAGGCGGCGCCTCGGAGGAGCGGAGCCTGCTCCGGGACGCCAGGACAGGCGTCACTCGCATCGTCGCCGAGTCGGCCCACTTCCCCCCCCTGCGCCTCGCCGACTCCGGCCTCGAGTACGAGGAGAGCGGCCGTGACCTGTACGAGATCATCGACGGGGAGCCGCTCTCGGCCCTGACCGTGTCCGAGCGCCGCATAGCCATCTCCCGGGGGGACTGGCGGACGCGCGTCGAGACCAGGAGCACCCTGTCAGCCACCTGCGAGGAGTTCCACGTGACCAACACGCTCGACGCCTACGAGGGCGACAGGCGCCTCTTCGCCCGGACCTGGAGCCGTTCCATCCCCCGCGACGGCGGTTGACGGCCGGCCACGGTCCGGACTCGAGCTCGCAAAGGAGCTGCCGCCGGCAACCTCGAAGGAGGAAATGATGTTCGTCAACACGATGCCCCCCTACGAGATCCTCTCGGACGAGGCGATGGACACCCTCGACCGCGGCTGGAAACGGATCGTGACCGAGATCGGGATCGAGTTCGACGACGGCGACGCTCTCGAAATCTTCCGCCACGCCGGCCAGCAGGTCGAGGGCAGCGTCGTGAAGCTGGATCCGGACTTCGTGCTCGAGCAGGTCGCCCTGGCCCCAAGAGAGTTCGAGCTGCGGGCGCGTTCGCCCGAGCGCGCCGTCCACATCGGCGGCCGCCACATGGCCTTCCTCCCCGTCTACGGCTGCCCCTTTATGCGGGAGGGAAGCGTCCGCCGAGAGGCGACGATGGACGACTTCGAACGGCTGGTCAAGCTGAGCCAGGTCTTCCCCCAGATCGACATGGCGGGCGGCACCATCGTCGAGCCGAACGACCGTCCGCTCGACTCGCGCCATCTGGAGATGGTCTTCACGCTCATGACCTTGTCGGACAAGCCTTTCATGGGCTCGGTGACATCAGGGGAGAACGCCCTCGACACGCTGGCGATGGCAGACATCCTCTTCGGGGGACGCGCCGCCATCGAGGACACACCCGTCGTGCTGTCGATAATCAACGTCAACTCGCCGCTGCGCTTCGACGGGCGGATGCTCGCTGCGATGCTCGAGTACGCCCGGGCGAACCAGCCTGTCATCGTGACGCCGTTTCTCTTGATGGGAGCCATGTCGCCGGTGAGCATCCCGGCTGCCCTCGTGCAGCAGACGGCGGAGGCGCTCGCCGGCGTCGCCCTTGTCGAGCTGGTCCGGCCGGGCTGCCCCGTCGTGCTCGGCTCCTTCCTCTCGAATATCGATATGCAGTCAGGCTCGCCGATGTTCGGCACGCCGGAGTCCGCCGTCGGCCTCTTCTGCGCCGGCCAGGTGGCGCGTCGCTACGGCTTGCCGTGGCGCAGCGGCGGCGGCGGGCTGACGGCCAGCCAGACTGTCGACGCCCAGGCCGCCTACGAGTCGCTCATGACGATGATGCCGGCCTTCCTGTCAGGCGCCAACGTCGTCATGCACGCCGCCGGTTGGCTCGAGTCGGGCCTCGTCTCGTGCTTCGAGAAGTACGTCGTCGACATCGAGATTCTCCGCATGCTCCTCGAGACCTTCAAGCCGCTCCACATCGACGAGGAGTCCCTCGCCTTCTCGGCTCACGAAGAGGTCGGCCACGGCGGTCACTTCCTTGGAGCCGCCCACACCCTCGAGCGCTTCCGGGAGTGCTTCTACCGGCCATTGCTCTCCTCGTCGGAGAACTTCGAGCGCTGGAACCGCAACGGCGGACGGGACGCGACAGCGCGGGCGGCCACCATCTGGCAGGAGAAGCTCGCCGGCTACGAGCCGCCGCCCATCGACCCGAGCGTGCGGGAAGAGCTCGCCGCCTACGTCGCCCGCCGCCGGCACGAGCTCGGCGACTGAGGTCGCGTGCTCGACCGGGCGAAACCGACAGACGCCACCGGCTCATGACTGAGCGAGAGGCGGAGGTCGTCGTGGTGGGCGGCGGCATCGCCGGGCTGGCGACTGCGTGGCGGCTCCGGCACCGGGACGTTGTGCTCCTCGAGGCAGCCGATCGCATCGGCGGGCGGCTGTGCTCGGAGAGGCGAGGCGACTACTGGCTCAACTGGGGAGCCCACGTCTTCTCCGGCCCGGACTCGGCCACCGGCCGGCTGCTCGCCGAGGTGGGCATCGACGCCGTCGCCGTCCCCGGCGAGCTGGCGGCTCTGGCGATGAAGGGGCGCCTGCTCACCGACGGGCGCGTGGAGACCTATCCCTTTCGCATACCGATGCCTTTGGCCTCGCGCCTTGCCCTCGTGCGCAGCGGCGCCAAGGTGCGCCTCGCCGTGCGCCGCTACGGAGGGGTCTGCATGCCCCGTCCGGGCGATTCGCCGGGTGACTTGCAGCAGCGCGTGTACGACTTCATGGGTGAGCAGTCCTTCGCCGATTTCGTCGGCCCACTGCCGGAAGATGCCGACGCCATGTTCCGCCCGACCGTCATGCGCTCTGCGGGCTCGCCCGAACAGGTCTCAGCGGGGGCCGGCGTCGGGTACTTCCGCCTGGTCTGGAATCGCCGCTCGGGCCTGTCGCGCAACATCCTCGGCGGTCCCTCCACTCTGACCGAGGCGATCAGCGCCGCTCTCTCAGCCCGCGTGCGCATCGGCGCCGAAGTCGTCGAGGTGATCGAGACCGGCAATGGTGTCACCGTCCGCTACAGGGACGGCTCGGCCACTGCCGAGCTTCGGGCCCGCCACTGCGTCCTTGCCACCCCGGCACCCGTCACGGCCCGAGTGGCCGTCGCCCTCGAGCCGGAGACTGCAGCAGCCCTCCGGGCCGTCGTCTACGGGCCGTACGTGAGCGCTGCCTTCCTCACCACCGAGGGTGATCCGCGTCCATGGGATCGTTGCAACGCCATTGCCACACCAGGGCGTGCCTTCAACATCTTCTTCAATGTGACCAGCATCGCCCGGTCCGAGGAGCCCTCGCGGCGGGCGGGATCCAGCATCATGGTCTTCTCCCCCGCCCAGCTGGCCGAGCAGCTGCTCGAGTGCGAGGACAGCGAGATCCTCGAGCGCTACCTGCGCGACGCCGAGGCGATCTTCCCCGGCTTTGCCACCTCTGTGAGCGAGGCACACGTACGCCGGTGGCCGCTCGGCTTGGCGTACTGCTTCCCGGGGCGAGGGCGTCTGCAGGCCGCTCTCAACCGCCCCCTCGGCCGCATCTGGCTCGCGGGCGACTACCTCGGCACCTTCTACACCGAGACGGCGATCACCACCGGCTGGCGCGCCGCCGACGGCATCCTGGCAGAGCTGGCCTCGTAGGCACCTTCAGGTCGCCTCCCGGCGGTCCTCAGCTGCCGGCCTGCAGCACGCGACGCCGGAGGAAGTCCCGGATCACCGCCAGGTACGAGTCGCCCTCCTTCTCGAGAATGGTGAGGTGGCTGGAATTGCCGAAGATGACGTACTCGTTGTCGGCGATGCCGTCAGCTAGTGGCCGGCTGCACCGCTCGGGCGACAGCTCGTGGTACCAGCCGCAGAGGATGAGGGCCGGCACGCTGATCTCTCCCAAGCGATGGGAGATGTCGAAGTACGCCTGCGGCCCGCTGCCTCTGAACTCGTGCGGGCCCCAGAGGGCATAGGCGGGCCCCGTGTCCTCGAGGAATCGCCGTGAGATCTCGGCGAATTCCCGCCGGGCCGTCTCCTTGTCGGAGGAGGACGAGCGCCACAGGTGGCGGCAGTACATCCCGAAGATCCGGTAGGCGATCTGGTACCCGTTCTCCACCTCGAGGCGGCCCTCATCGCTAACCGGAGCGGCGCGGCCCGCCTCGGTCACAGGCGTGCTGATCGCAGGCCATCTTCCACGGCGGCACCGACCCCTCGTGGCGGTGGGCCTCCGCTGCGGGCTCCGGAAAGCAGCTCCGGGACACTCGGCCAGTCCTCGTCGCCGGCGACACCGAGGCCAGCGGCCAGGTAGCGGTAGAAGTCGGTGATCAAATGCTCGGAAGGGACGAGCACGCCTCCGTTCACAAAGCTCCGGGAGGTCATGCCGAGCTGGCAGCGCTCGCAGGCAGAGAAATCCTGCCGGTTCGTGATGTCGAGAATCTCGACGGCGTCCGTCGGGTCAAAGCTCGGATCCGTGACAGCCCCGGCCTCGAAGAGCCAGTCGCAGGTGACTCGCGTCCGGTCACAGGAGAGAGGGTCGAGACGGAAGGCGGCGACGTGGTCGGGAACGAGGATAAGGAAGACGTTCGGCCACAAGATGACGCCGTAGAAGAGGCGTTCGGAGCCGCCGTTCAGCCCGGGCAAGGTCGCCCGCACCGCCCGTCCCGACGAGGAGAAGCCCTCCGTCTGCTCGCCGAGAGCGGCCCCGTGCCACTGGCCGGCCGAGATCGAGCCGCAGCCGGAGGCGAACTCGGGCACCGCCGCCGTCAGCTCGGGATGGATGCTCGGGCAGTGGTAGCACTCGGTGAAGTTCTCGACGAGCGCCTTCCAATTCGCCGCCACGTCGTAGACGATCGTCCGGGCCACAGCGAGATTCTCCAGCCCGTAGGCATCGAGCACGTCGGTCGACCCGAGGCGCTGGCGGATCTGTGGCTCGATCTGCGACGAGAGGGGGCCGGCGCCGGCGTCGAGACAGGCCCACAGGTAGCCGGCCCACGTCGTAACGGCCACTTCGTGCAGGCCGAACTGCTCCTTTTGCAGGTCTGGCATCTCCCGCAGATTGGGTGCGGCCAGCAGCTTGCCGTCGAGCCCGTAGGTCCAGCCGTGGTACGGGCAGCGGATGGTGGCACCGGCATCGTCGCACGGGGTAGTGCACAGACGCGTGCCCCGGTGCCGGCAGACGTTGATGAAGCCGTGCAGCTCTCCTGACCGGTCACGCACCACGAGCACGCTCTCTCCGGCCACCTCGGACGTGAACACCTGCCCGGGCCGCCGCACGGCATCCAGGCGGCCTATGCACATCCACGAGCGGCCGAAGATCCTCTCGGTCTCGATCCCGAGCACCACCGGCGACGTGTAGTAGGCGCCGGGAAGCGTCGACCGCAAGCTCGACTCGCCGACGAACTTCATCCAACCTCCGTTTCTCGGAGCAGGTCGCTTCGGACCAGCCCTTCATCGAGCTACCAGCTCGAGACCGCCCTGTCAACGCCGGTTGCCAGTTTGCGGCCTGGCTCACCTCGGTGCAGTCGGGATCGAGCTACCGGCTCGACGAACGCCTTGCCGAGCCGCCGGCGGCGTTGCGGCCCCGCGGGCAGATGCGGCAGGCTGCAAAAACGCCGAGACGACAGGAGGAACGATGTCAGGACGGGTGGCGCTTGTGACCGGGGGAAGCAGCGGGATGGGCCGGGCGACGGTCGTGGAGCTGTGCCGCCGTGGTGTCCAAGTAATGGCAGTTGCACGCCGGGAGCACCTGTTGGCCGAGCTGGCCGCGGAGACCGGCGCCTCCTATCTCGCCTGCTCGCTCGAGACTCCGGAGGGCTGTGAGCGCGCCGTCGAGGCCACCCGGACTCAGCTCGGGCCGATCGAGATCCTCGTCAACAACGCCGCATTGGGCTCAGGGGAGGACGGCTCGGTCCTCGACGTGAGCCCCGAGGCATGGCGCCAGACGATGAACCTCAATCTCGACGTCCCGTTTCTCCTCACGAAGCTGGCCGCCCCCGACATGGTCGGAGCGGGCTGGGGCCGCATTGTCATGGTGAGCTCAACAGCAGGTCAGGTGGGCGGTGCCGACATGGCGGCATACTGCGCCTCCAAGCACGGGCTGCTCGGGCTCATGCGGGCCACGGCCGTCGACCTTGCGAGCCGCGGCATCACCTGCAATGCCGTCCTGCCGGGCTGGGTGCGGACGGAGTTGACGGACCGAACGGCCGAGAAGGACGCCGCCGCCCGGGGGGTGACTGCCGAGGACGTCTGGGCGGCCCGGGCGGCCTCCTACCCGGCCGGCAGGCTCGTGACCGAGTCCGAGGTGGCAAAGACGATCGCCTTTCTCGCCTCGGAGGACGCCAGCGGGGTCAACGGGGAAGCCGTCGCCGTGGCCCTCGGAGGGCTTTGGTGACCGAGAGCGGCCCCCTGCGGATCGGCTTCGTCGGCACGGGCTTCGTCGCCGGGTTTCACCTGCTCGCCTTCGAAGCCGTCCGCAACAGCGTCATCGCCGGGGTCTACAGCCCGCACCGGCAGCGGCGGGATGCCTTCGCCGAAAGAGTGAACGGACGAGGGCTCGGCCCTTGCCGGGCGTACGACTCCCTTCATGAGATGATCCTCTCGGGCGAGATCGACGCCCTGTGGCTCCTTGCTCCCAACGACACACGCCTGGCGCAGCTGACCGATATCGCCGAGGTCGCCAACTCGGGCAACACCGCCCTCGCCGCGGTGGCGTGCGAGAAGCCCCTCGCCCGGAACCTGGCCGAGGCCAGGCAGATGGTGAGCCTGATCGAAGAGGCCCACCTGTTGCACGGATACCTCGAGAACCAGGTCTTCGCCCCGGCCGTCCGACGGGCCAAGGAGCTGTTGTGGCAGCGTGCGGTCCCGTCCGCCGGTCGGCCGTACCTCGTCCGGGCGGCAGAGGAGCACAGCGGTCCCCACGAGGAGTGGTTCTGGCAGACGGAACGTCAGGGTGGAGGCGCCATGCTCGACATGATGTGCCACAGCGTGGAGACCGGGCGCTTTCTTCTCACCGAGCCGGGAGCCGAGCGGTCCACTCTGTCGCCCACAGCGGCGCAGGCCTACGTCGCCCGGCTGCGGAAGTCGGAGCCAGCGGCAGTCGGCGGGCCGGGCTCCCGGCCGGATCCGCCTCGGCCCTCCACAAGAGCCGAGGACTACGCACACCGCGCAGTCACCTTTGCCGACGCCGGCGGAGCGACGGCCCTGGTGGAGGCGAGCTCCTCGTGGTCGTACGTGGGCGCCGGACTGCGCATCGTCATCGAGATCCATGGGCCGGAGTACTCGCCCGAGTTGAGCACTCTCCGCACCGGTCTCCAGCTCTTCTTGTCCCGGGCCATCTCGACTCCCGAGGGAGAGGACATGGTGGAGAAGCAGAACGCCGAGCACGGCCTGATGCCCGTGGTCGAGG
>Ga0182024_10006693_pt1 | contig 25185 bp, 20 predicted proteins | sample P32metaG_FD_120480 | JGI IMG/M metagenome (GOLD analysis project Ga0182024, IMG submission 120480) | Permafrost microbial communities from Stordalen Mire, Sweden - P3-2 metaG (Illumina Assembly) | ecosystem: Environmental > Terrestrial > Soil > Wetlands > Permafrost | place: Sweden: Stordalen...
GCTCCTCGCCCGCCCCATCCTCAGCCCCACCCCCTACCGCACCCCGCTGCCCGGCGTCTACCTCTGCTCCTCCCCCACCCCCCCCGGCGGCGGCGTCCACGGCATGTGCGGCCTCCACGCCGCCACCACCGCCCTCTCCGACCTCTTTCCCAAATAATTCGATTTTTTGATTTCTGATTTCGAATTTTCTCCCATGCCCTCTCGCTCCTACCGCTGGACCATCTGCGCCCTCCTCTTCTTCTCCACCACCTTCAATTACCTCGACCGCCAGGTCATCAGCTACCTCAAGGAGTTCTTCTGCACTCCCGCCGCCCAGGGCGGCTTCGGCTGGTCCAATACCGATTTCTCAAACCTCACCTCCGCATTCACCGCCTGCTACGCCGCCGCCACCATCGCCGCCGGCTGGGTTATCGATCGCATCGGCACCCGCCTCGGCCTCTCCCTCTCTCTCCTCACCTGGTCCCTCTTCGGCATCCTCAATGCCTTCGCCGGCCCACTGGTCTCCGTCCACATCCTCATCCGCGCAGCCTTCGGCATCGGCGAGGCCGGCAATTTTCCCGCCTCCATCAAGACCGTCGCCGAGTGGTTCCCCAAGCGCGAGCGCGCCCTCGCCACCGCCATCTTCAATAGCGGCTCAAACTTCGGCGCCATGGTCGCCGCCCTCCTCGTCCCCTGGTGCATGGTCCGCTTTGGCGATCCATACGGCTGGCGCCTCGCCTTCATCCTCACCGGCGCCTCCGGCTTCCTCTGGCTCATCTTCTGGTTCCGGCTCTACCAGCCCCCCCGGCTCCAGCCCCGGCTCTCCCCCGCGGAGTTCGCCCTCATCCACGCCGACGACCAGATCCCCTCCGATGCCTCCGATTCCGATCAGGCTCGCGTCCCGTGGTTCAGCCTCTTCCGCTACCCCCAGACCATAGCCTTCATCACCGGCAAGTTCATGACCGACGGCATCTGGTGGTTCTACCTCTTCTGGCTCCCCGATTATCTCCACAAGCAATTCGGCATGGCCAGGCAAGCCGTCATGCTCCCCACCTTCATCGTCTACGGCGTCGCCATCATCGGCAGCATCTACGGCGGCGCCATCCCCATGGCCCTCATCCGCCGCGGCATGCCCGTTCACCAGGCACGCATGCGCGCCATGCTCATCATCGCCTCCTGCCCCCTCGCCGTCCTCGCCACCCAATACTTCGCCAATGTCTCCGTATTTGGCAAAATGGCTCCCGTCCTCGCCGTCGCCGTCATCTGCATCGGCGCCGCCGCTCACCAGGCCTGGTCCGCCAATCTCTACACCACCGTCTCGGACATGTTCCCAAAGAAAACGGTCGGCTCCGTCATCGGCATCGGCACCGCCGCCGGCGGCCTTGGCGGCGTCATCGTCCAAAAGCTCTCCGGCTACCTCAACGACGCATATCCCAAAACCGCCTACCTCCTCATGTTCATCCTCTGCGCCCTCAGCTACCTCACCGCGTGGACCATCATGCAGGCCCTCGTCCACAATCACCGCCCCATCGCCGACCTATAATTTAATCTTCTCCCTCAAAAAAATTGCGTTCATCCCCACTCATCTGCGGCTAGATAAATCCGTCCCATGCCCGATCCCGCCCCCTCTCCCCCCCCGCGCCACCTCCTCCACCTCGAGGCCCAGCTCCGCTCACTGGTCGCCGCCGTCGCCGCTATCATCGCCTACTTCACCCTCCGCTCCTTCGCCTCCGTCCCCACCGCCATCATCGCCGCGTGGGACACCTTCTCCCTCCTCCTTCTCGCCCTCATCTGGATCTCCATCTTCTCCTCCGGCATCGATCACATCCGCTATCGCGCCCGCACCCAGGACCTCAGCAGGCTCCTTATCTTCGTCTTCACCGTCGCCGCGGCCTGCTGCAGCATCTTCGCCGTGGTAGCCCTTCTTTCCGCCGCCAAGAACTCCACCCACGTCGGCCTCCACGCAGCCCTCTCCATCCTCGCGGTCCTCGGCGCATGGACACTCGTCCACACCATGTTCACCCTCCGCTACGCCCACTTCTACTACGACGAGGGCGCCTCCCCCGATCAACCCATCGGCGGCCTCCAATTCCCGGGCGACGCCTCCCCCGATTACCTCGACTTCGCCTACTTCTCCTTCGTCATCGGCATGACCTGCCAGGTCTCCGACGTTGCCATCACCTCAAAATCCCTTCGTTCCCTAGCCCTCATCCATGGCGTCCTCTCCTTCTGCTTCAATACCATCATCCTCGCCCTCACCATCAACACCGTCTCTGGCCTCCTATAGCTCAAGCCCGCACCCTTTCGCGCCAACCCGGAGTAACCCCTCTCCCCGTATCCCCCGACGCAGTTTCCTCCCAAAAAATCTGTGAGAATCTGCGTCACTCCGTGGATAAAAAATCGCCGTGGAGTAAACCCGGGTCACGCCAGTTGCGCCTGCACAAAGTCGTGATAAATCAGCGTCTCCGCCGAGTTATTCGACTGCAACACATCATGCACCACGTGCCCGAGGTCAGACACCTCATACGGCTTCGCGATGCACGCGCAGAACCCATACTCGCGGTACCTGCTCATCACAGGGTCCATCGCGTAGCCGCTCGAGACAATCGCCTTCACCCCCGGGTCGAGCTCCACCAGCCGCTTGATGCACTCCGCCCCGCCCATTCCTCCGGGGATCGTCAGGTCGCTGATCACCGCGTCAAATCTCCGGTCATCCATGAGCGCCTTCTTGTACACATCGATCGCGCTCAGCCCATCCTGCACCGTCGTCACGTCATAACCCAGCGGCGTTAGCGCCGCCTTCACGAGCTCGCAGATCGCCTCCTCGTCATCCAGCGCCAGGATGCGCCCCTTCCCCTTCGCCGGCTCGCTGCGGCCCCGCTCATACGCCACCTGCTTGTCCGTGGCCGGCAGATAAATCGAGAACAGCGACCCCGCCCCCACCTTCGATTCCACGGTGATCAGTCCATCGTGATTCTTCACAATCGAGTAAGAAGTCGCCAGCCCCAGCCCGCTCCCCTTCGGCTTCGTCGTAAAATAGGGATCGAATATCTTCTTCAGGTACTCCTCCGGGATTCCGATTCCCTCGTCCCGCACGGAGATCTTCACATACTTGCCCACCCGCAGCGGCGAGAGCGCGGCATTCTCTTCCGCCAGGAAAAAGTTTTCGCACTTCACCACCAGCGTCCCGCCGGAGGGCATCGCCTGCTCCGCGTTGATCGCCAGGTTGTTCACCACCTGCGAGATTTGCCCGGAGTCCACCTCCACCGGCCACAGGTCATCCGCGGTGTCAAAGTCCGCCCGGATGCTGCTCCCCCGGATCGAGAACGTCACGGTATCATGGATCAGCGTCCCGATCGACGCCGTCTTCTTGATCGGCGCCCCGCCCTTCGCAAACGTCAACAATTGCTGCGCCAGCTCCTGCGCCCGCAGCGACGCCTTCTTCGCCGCCGACAGCCGCTCGTACATGTCATCGTCCGCCGGCACCGTGATCAGCGAGAGCGACAGATTCCCGATGATCGCCGTCAGCAGGTTGTTAAAATCGTGCGCGATGCCGCCCGCCGCCACGCCCAGCGATTCCAGCTTCTCAGCCTTCCTGCGCTCCGCTTCCAGGTGTTCCTTCTCGGTAATATCGCGGAAGACGAGCACCGTCCCCAGCTTCCGGTTCGTCTTGTCCCGGATGGGCGCCGCGGAGATCTCGATCAACCGCTCCACCCCTTCCCGCGACACCACGATTGCGTGGTTCGCCGTTCCCACCACCGACCCCGTATCCACGATCCGCTCCAGCATGGTCGAGCACGGTTTCCGTGTCCGCTCATTCAGGATGTTGAAGATTTCCACCAGCGGCTTCCCGATGATCTGGTCCTGCCGCCAGCCGGTGAGCCGCTCCGCGACGTTGTTGATCACCGCCACGTTCCCGTCCATGTCCGTCGCGATAAACCCGTCCCCGATCGACCGCAGCGTCACCGCCAGCCGCTCCTTCTCCGCGTTCAGGTCTTCCTCAAAGCGCTTCCGCTCGATCTCCGCCGCCGCCCGCGCCGCGAAGATCTGCAGCGTGCTCTCCGCGATCTGCACGTTGTCCATCTGCTTGGTGTCGATCACCCCCATCAGCCCCACCGTCTTCCCCTTGTGATCCACCAGCGGCATCGCCACGAAGCTCTCCGCCGCCAGCTCCTTCAAGATTTCATCCTTTGGAAACTTCTCCCGCACCTCGTTCGGGAACGCCCGGAACCCCCGCTTCAGCACCTCTTCGCAGGCGCTGTTCAGCAGCTTGAAGTTCATCTTGCTGCGGATGTGCCCATGCTCCGCGATGATCAACGTGCACGTGTTATCCTCGTCGTTCTTCTTGGTCGTCTCCACGAGGAATGAGAAATCCGTCTGCAACGCCTTCGAGAGCTGCTTCACCAGCGACCGCACAAACTCCTCACCCGTGGAGGACGATACCCCCAGCCCGATGTGCTTCAGCGTCTCTTCCGAGCGTTTCCGCTCGGTCACGTCCCGGATCAGCGCCACGTAATTCTTCTTGTTGTCCGCCTTCATCTCGCTCAGCGAGATCTCGATCGGGAACGGGTAATAATTCTGCCGATGCCCCATCGCCATCATCGTCCCGCGCCCCAGCGCCGCCATGTCGTGCAGGAAGAGCCGTTGCGGGATGATCTTCGAGACCGATTGCCCCACCAGCTCCTTTGACGGGAACCCGAACATCTTCTCCGCCGCCGGGTTCATCGACCGGATCAGCCCCTGGTCGCTCATCGTGATGATCCCGTCCAGCGTGTATTCGATGATCGAGCGCGTCTGCGCCTCCGCCGATTCGATCTTCCTCAGGTGCCGGCTGTACGCCAGGAAGCTGTACCAGCTCGATGCGATCAGCACCGCCATTGCAAACAGGCATAGCACCGCGAATCCCGCCGTCTTCAGGATCCGGTCCAGCTCCGCGTGCCGCTTCGTGACCTCGTACCGCTCATACTCCGCGTTCTCGAATGCGTTGATCTCCTTGCGCACCCCGTCCAGCAGCTCCTTGCCATGGTCCGCCGTCACCGTCGCTCCCGCGTCCCGGTTCGCCGCCTTCGCCGCGAATTCCGGCCCCGCCGCTTCCCGCTCCCACTGGTCCATCGTCGCCGCGATGTCCTTCAGCAGTTGCAATTGCTTCGGCACATTCGCCTGCAGCGCCAGCACCGTCAGGTGCCCGTGGTACGCGTAAAAATCCGTCATCGCCCGCTTGTAAAGGTCCACCGAGCCACGGTCCCCCGTAAGCAGGTAGCCCCACTCCCCCTCCTGCATCTGCGAGATCGCATTCTGCAGCTTCGGCGCGAAGAGCAATATTTGGAAGGACTGGCTCAGGCTCTGTTGATCCTGGGCGTGCGATTTCAGCAGCGTCTGCTCGTCGTCCTCTGTCTCCTGCAGCGCATCCCGCGCCTTCTCCAGCAGCGCCCGTCCGTTCGTCAGGTCGCTCGCCGCCGGCTCCCGCCCATTCTTCCGGTGCGCGATCCCCGCCGCCGCCGTGATCTCCAGCCAGTCGGTCACATGCCTGTGCACATCCGCGATCCGCGCGCTCTGCGCCGCGTCCAGCTCCGGCACGCTCGCCACATCGTTCAGCCGCGTCTGCAGCAGCGCGCTCTGGTGTTGAAATTCATCCGCATAGCTCGGCTGCCCCGTCAGCAGATACCCGCGGTAAGTCGCCTCCAGCGATGTAATGTTATTCTCGGAGTCCCCCAGCTTCCTCAGGACATCCAGCGTCCGCGCCCGCAGGCTCTCAAACTCGTGATCCCGCACCGCCACAAACAGGAGAATCCCCGCCAGCATCGCAATCGCCAGCACCCCCACCACCGACGATCCCAGCAGCTTCCCGTAGAAGCGGTCCTCCGCCTTCAGAAAATCTCGAAGCTTCTTATAAACAGAGAATTTATCGGCGAGTGAACCCATAATAGCGTGTGTAGTGGACCGCTGAGAAAGCTAATCCCATGCCCTCTCCCTATGGCATTTACAACAATTCCCCGCTTCTCCCCCCCCGTGCCCCTCCGTGTGAGAAAAGAATACCCAATCGCCCTCGCTTCCACCCGTTCCCTCCCCAAGAATCTGCGAGAATCCGCGACTTCCGCGGATCGAACTCCCGGTCAGTAAGTCAAAAACGCCCGCACCGGCACCGGCTCCAGGTGCCTCCGCCCCCCCAGGAATGCCAGCTCGATCAAAAACTGCACCTCCAGCAAGTCCCCCCCCGCCTCCGCGATCAGCTTCGCCGCCGCCGCGGATGTTCCCCCCGTTGCCAGCAGATCATCCACCAGCACGATCCTCTCCCCCGGCGCGATCGCATCCACGTGCATCTCCACCGTCGCCTCCCCATACTCCAGCGTATAAGAAGTCTCCTTCGTCCGGTACGGCAGCTTCCCCTTCTTGCGCACCGGCACAAACCCCGCCCCCAGCTCATACGCCACCGCCGACCCGAACAAAAACCCCCGCGCATCGATCCCCACGATCTTGTCGGGCTTTAGCGGCCTGCAAGCCTCCAAAAACAGATCGATCGACTCCTTGAACAGCGCCCCATCCGAGAGCAATGGCGTGATATCCTTGAAAAGAATCCCCGGTTTCGGGAAATCCGGCACATCCCGTACTGCATTCGCGATTCGCGTCGAGGCCAAGTGCTGCATAGTCCAGCCTAAACAGCCCTCCCCGCCCCTGTCAGCCCATTTTTCCCACGGTTGCATTCCCCCCCCACCCTCGCTACCGTTTCCGGTTCCGGCAAATGGAAGACCGCCTACTCTTAGCAGCCTCGAGCTTCTGTTTCCTGCTCGGCTTCGCCTACACCATGTTCACCCTGGGCACCGGCAGGTATACCCCTTCCCGGTTCAATCTCTCCGCTATGGCGGCAGGGTTCGCCTTCCAGACCACCTTCCTCATCCTCCGCGGCCACGCGCTCAACGCCTGCCCCCTCACCAATCTCTTCGAGGTCCTCACCTTCCTCAGTTGGTCGATGGTTCTCCTCTACTTCGTCGTCGGCACCACCTACCGCATCTCCCTCCTCGGCGTCTTCACCTCGCCCCTTGCCCTTACCCTCCAGGTCTTCGCCCTCATCGCCCCCCTCGATAGCCCCCCCGGCCCCCGCGCCCGCGTCGTCGCCGAGCCCTGGCTCGAGACCCACGCAGCCATCTCCATCATCGCCTACGGCGCCTTTGCCCTCGCATGCGTCGCCGGCGTCATGTACCTGGTCCAGGAGCGCCACCTGAAGACCCACCAGCTTCGCGGCCTCTTCTTCCATCTCCCCCCTATTGCCGATCTCGCCGTGGCCATCCATCGCCTCATCCTCACCGGCTTCATCCTCCTCACCATCGGCCTCCTCAGCGGCTTCGCCGTCCGGGCGGAGGTGGAATGGAGCAAGGTCATCTGGGGCGTCGGTGTCTGGCTCCTCTACGGCGGCATCCTCCAGGCGGATCGCTGGCGCCGGGTCACCCCCCGCCGCGTGGCACAGCTCTCCGTCGCCGCATTCTCGATCACCCTCGCGACCCTCTGGGGCCTCAATTTCCTCAACCCCGCCGTCTCTCTCTAATGGAAGTCGTTTGCCTGGGCCTCAGCCATCAGACCGCAGATGTTGCCACCCGCGAGCGCTTCGCCTTTGCCGAGCACGAGCTCGCCGCCTGCTCCGCGGAGCTCCGCCGCTCTCCCGGCCTCGGCGAGGCCCTCATCCTCTCGACGTGCAACCGCGTCGAGCTCTACGCCGCCGCACCCGATCTCGCCGCCGGCTTCGCCTCCATCGAGGCCTTCCTCGCCGCCCGCGCCGCTCTCGAGCCCGCGGATCGCACCTTCTTCTACCGCCAGGGCGGTTCCGGCGCCATCCGCCATCTCTTCCGCGTGGTATCTGGCCTGGAGTCCATGGTCCTTGGCGAGACGGAGATCCTCGGCCAGGTCAAGAAAGCCTACTCCATCGCCATGGAGTCCGGCGCCACCGCCCGCCATCTCAACAAGCTCTTCCAGCGCGCCTTCAATGTCGCCAAGGAAGTCCGCACCAAGACCAACATCACCCGCGGCCCTGTCTCGGTCGGCTCCGTCGCCGTCGATCTCGCGGAGAAAATATTCGGCCGCCTCGCCTCCTGCCGCGCCATGATCCTGGGCGCCGGCGAGACCGCCGAGCTCACCGCCCGCGCCCTCATGGCCCGCGGCGCCCACGGCATCTTCGTCGCCAATCGCTCCTACGACCGCGCCCTCACCCTCGCGGAGGAGACCCACGGCGAGGCCATCGGCTTCGATCAATGGCAGGACTCCTTCGACGACATCGACATCCTCATCTCCTCCACCGCCGCGCCCCACCCCATCGTCACCCCGCCCAAGCTCGCCCACGCCATGCGCCGCCGGGGCAATCGCCCTCTCTTCGTCATCGATCTCGCCGTCCCCCGCGATGTCGATCCCGCCGTCAATAACCTCGACGGCGTTTACCTCTACGATATCGACGCCCTCCAGCACATCGCCGGCCATTCCCTGGATGTCCGCAAGCAGGATATCGCGGAGTGCGAGCGCCTCATCGAGCGCCACGTCGGCGAGTTCTCCGGCTGGCTCGCAAATGGAGCAAATGCTCCCGGCACCACCACCGCCGATTCCCTCGCCTCGCAATCCGCCGCCCGGCCCGCTCCCGCCGTCCTCAGCAGCACTCCCGCCTCGTGATGTCGCGCCTCGTGCTCGGCTCCAGGGGCAGCGCGCTCGCCCTCGCCCAGGTCCAGCTGGTCCGCGAAGCCCTCCTCCGCGCCCATCCCGGCCTCCAGATCGAGCTAAAAACCATCACCACCTCCGGCGACCGCCGCCAGGACGCCAGTGCAGGGGAGGGGAGTCCTGCCGGCTTGAAAGGCCTCTTCACAAAGGAAATCCAGGAGGCCCTCCTCGATGGCTCCATCCACGCCGCCGTCCACAGCCTCAAGGATCTCCCCGGCATCACCCCCTCCGCCCTCATCCTCGCCGCCCTCCTCTCCCGGGCCGATACCTCCGATCTCCTCATCTCCACGCAATACCCCACCCTCGCCGCCCTCCCGCCCGCCGCCCGCGTGGGCACCGGCAGCGTCCGCCGCCGCCATCAGCTCCACTGGCTCCGCCCCGCCCTCGATATCCAGGACCTCCGCGGCAATGTCCCCACCCGCCTCCAGAAGCTCGCCGGCCTCGATGCCATCGTCCTCGCCCGCGCCGGCCTCGATCGCCTCGGCTACACCCTCTCCCCAGGCCGCCTCGATTGCGCCGCAGGCTCCTTCCACGCCACCCCCCTCGATATCCTCCCCGCCATCGGCCAGGGCGCCATCGGCATCGAGATCCGCCGCGACGATACTTCCACCGCCGCCCTCCTCGCCCCCATCGATCACACCCCCACCCACACCTGCATCCGCGTCGAGCGCGAGCTCCTCCGCCTCCTCGATGGCGATTGCCGCCTCCCCGTCGCCGCACGCGCCATCCTCGATTCCGCCGGCCTCCTCCATGCCCGCGCCCTTGTCTTCCGCTCGCAGGACGCCCCTCCCGCCCAGGCCCAGGCCACCGGCCCCGCCTCTGATCCCGAGGCGCTCGCCCACACCCTTTTCCAACAACTCTCCGCCTCATGAAAACCCCTCCTGGCATCTGTTCCCTCGCCGGCGCCGGCCCCGGCGATCTCGGCCTCGTCACCCTCCGCACCCGCGAGGTCGTCGAGCAAGCCCAGGTCATCGTCTACGATTACCTCTGCAACCCCGGCATCCTCGAGTGGGCCCCCCCCGGTGCGGAGATCATCTACGCCGGCAAGAAAGCCGGCGCCCACACCCTCACGCAGGACGAGATCACCGCCCTCCTCGTCGAGAAAACGAGGGCTGGCAAGCGCGTCGTCCGCCTCAAGGGCGGCGATCCCTTTGTCTTCGGCCGCGGCGGTGAGGAGGCCGAGGCCCTCGCCCGCGCAAAGCTTCCCTTCGAGGTCATCCCCGGCGTCAGCTCCGTCTTCGCCGGCCCCGCCTGCGCCGGCATCCCCGTCACCCATCGCGACCACGCCTCCCAGGTCACCATCTTCACCGGGCATGAGGATCCTGCCAAGCCCGGCACCGCCCTCGATTACGCCGCCCTCGCCCGCGACCCCGGCACAAAGATCATGCTCATGGGCATCGAGCGCATCGGCCCCATCACCCAGGCTCTCCTCGCCCATGGCGCCGATCCCGCCCTCCCCGTCGCCCTCATCCGCTGGGCCAGCACCCCCCGCCAGCAGACCATCCGCGCCCGTCTCGATACCATCGCCGCCCTCGTCGCCGAGACGGGCTTCTCCGCCCCCGCCATCGCCGTCTTCGGCCAGGTCGTCAATCTCCGCGACGCCCTCAATTGGTTCGAGACTCGCCCCCTCTTCGGCAGGCGCATCGTCGTCACCCGCACTCGCAAGCAGGCTGGCGCCCTCTCCTCCCGCCTTCGCGCCCTGGGCGCCGATGTCTGGGAGCTCCCCACCATCCGCATCGAGGAGCCCTCGAGCCTCCTCGAGTTCGGCCAGCTCGTCCAGGACTCCCATTCCTACGATTGGATCATCTTCACCAGCCCCAATGGCGTCGACGCCTTCTTCCGCCTCTTCTTCAAGCTCTACGATGACGCCCGCGAGATCGGAGGCGTCCGCATTGCCGCCATCGGCCCCGCCACCGCCGCACGCATCCGCGACTTCCACCTCAAGGTCGAGATCCAGCCCCCCGAGTACGTCGCGGAGTCGATCGTCAAAGCCTTCGCCGCCCACGGCTCCGTCGAGAATCTCCGCATCCTCCTCGTCCGTCCCGAGCAGGCCCGCGACATCCTCCCCCGCGAGCTCACCCGCCTCGGCGCCATCGTAGACGAAGCCATCGCCTACCGCACCCTCCCGGAGACCGCCGATCTCACCGGCGCCCTCGAGCGCCTGCGTACCGAAGGCGCCGATCTTGTCACCTTCGCCAGCTCCTCCAGCGTCGAAAACTTTCTCGCCCTCAAGCCCCCGCTCCCCGCCACCCTCAAGACCGCCAGCATCGGCCCCGTCACCTCCGCCACCATGCGCACCCTGGGCCTAAAGGTCGACATCGAAGCCCGCCCCCACGACATCCCCGGCCTCGTCGAATCCATCCGCAAACATTACACCTCCAAGCCCAAATAGCCCCGCCCCCTCCGGCTCCCCCTTTGCGCCCTTGCGTCCTTCTGTAAGACTCTCACCTCCTCCTCCCGTTTCGCAGTTTCGATAACCCAATCTCCTCCCCAAAAAAAATCTGCGTGAATCTGCGGCTAAAACTCCCCCCGTAGCCCCCTCTCTTAGAGGCTCCCCACCCAAATTCTCTCCCTCTGGCGCGAATCTCGCTAAGAGAAAGGGGAATGTCGTCCCACAGTTTCACGGCCGCTGAACCTGATTTCGAATTGCAAATGCGTTCGCTTGCCGAGGAAGCGCAGCAATTGATCGAGGTCGACCGCCCCGAAAAGCGCACCGAGCCGGCCCTCTACGATGTCCTCCGCCCCCTCGTCCAGCACATCGAGTCCCTCGGCCGCGCCATCACCGAGAACACGATGGCCATCATGCGCATCGAGGAGACCGTCCTCGCCCAGTCGAATATCGCCACCCTCCCGCGCCTCATCACCGCCCTTCACGATGACCTCGAGAATCGCAACGGCGTCAACCAAAAGCTCTTCGATGCCATGCATGAAGAGCTCCGCGGCTACAAGGATGGCTTCCTCCTCGAGGTCCTCCATCGCCCGCTCATCCGCGATCTCATCACCCTTTACGACGATCTCTCCGGCCTTCACCGCCGCACCGCCGCTTTCCTCGAGAGCTTCCAGCCCGGCAGCGACTCTCCCGAGATCCAGGCTGCACAGACCCAGCTCAAGCTCCTCACCACCAATCTCGACCACATCGTCGTCTCTCTCCTCGAGGTCCTCGCTCGCATGGACGTCCGCCGCCTTGAGCCCGTCGGCGGCAAGCTCGATAAACTCAACCAGCGCGTCCTCAACGTGGAGCCCGCCGACTCCCCCGCGGATGACCTCACCGTCACCGCCAGCGTCAAGCCCGGCTTCCTCTGGCGCGAGCGCAACATCCGCCCCGAGGAGGTCATCGTGAAAAAATGGCGTCCCGAGACCGCTCCCTCCCCTTCTTCTCAATCCACCTCTCATTAATGCGCAAACCTGATCGCTGGCATGCAACTCGCTCCTCCACCTAGTTCCAAAAACCACCCGCCGATGACGGACAACTCCTCACATCGCAAGCACCGCAAGGCCGTCGGCATCGACCTGGGCACCACCTTCTCCGCGATCGCTCACATCGATCCCTACGGCAAGCCGCAGATCATCCCCAATTCCGAGTCCGAACGCATCACCCCCTCGGTCATCCTCTTCGATGGCCCCAATGCCATCGTCGGCACCCACGCCAAGCAGAACGCCGTTGCCGAGCCCGAGAAAATCGTTGACTTCGTCAAGCGCGAGATGGGCAAGAGCAAAGCCGACTTCCATCGCGAGTTCAACGATCACAACTACACCGCCGAGGAGCTCTCCGCCCTCATCATCAAGAAGCTCAAGAACGACGCCCAGAAGTATCTCGGCACCGAAATCACCGACGCCGTCATCACCGTTCCCGCCTATTTCAACGACGCCGAGCGCACCGCCACCCTCCACGCCGGGCAGCTCGCCGGCCTCAACGTCCTCCAGATCATCAACGAGCCCACCGCCGCCGCGCTCGCATACGGCATCGATAAGCTCGACTCCGATCAAACCGTCTTCGTCTTCGATCTTGGCGGCGGCACCTTCGACGTCACGATCATGCGCATCGAGGATCACCATATCCGCATGGTCGCCAGCAATGGCGATCACCGCCTCGGCGGCAAGGATTGGGACGATGTCATCGTCAATTGGGTAGCCGATGAATTCGACAAGGTCCATGGCGAGAACCCCCTCCTCGATCTCCAGAGCTACCAGGATCTCTACAACCGCGCCCTCGCCGCGAAGCTCCAGCTCTCCAGCCGCACCTCCACCACCCTCGTCCACAATTTCAACGGCAAGAGCGTCAAGCTCGAGATCACCCGTGCGGAGTTCGAAGCGCGCTGCTCCCATCTCCTCGAGAAGTGCAAGACCATCTGCGAGATCGTGATGCAGGAGGCCCGCCTCAATTGGTCCCACATCGATCACGTCCTCCTCACCGGCGGCATGAGCCGCATGCCGAGCGTCCGCACCATGATCCAGGACGTCTCCCAGACCGATATCGCCGAGGACGTCAGCCCCGATGAAGCCGTCTCCATCGGCGCGGGCATCCAGGCCATCCTCGCACTCCTCAATGAGGAAGACTCCCTCGGCGAGCGCGTCCTCCCCATCGAGGTCCGCGCCCAGTACTCCGATGCCGATGGCGGCCTCATGCGCGTCACGAACATTACCACCCACACCCTCGGCGTGGTGCTCTGGGATGACGCCAAGGTGGAGGAATACGTCTTCCCCATGATCAAGAAGATGACCGCCATCCCTCTTGAGGTGAAAAACTCTTTCGGCACCGCAAAGGCCAACATGAAGAACGCCGTCGTCCGCGTCGTGGAAGGCGAGAGCACCGTCCCGTCCGAGTGCACCGAGCTGGGCCTCTGCGACATCGAGCTGCCCCCCTTCCTCCCCAAGGGCTCCCCCGTCGAGCTCACCTACCGGTACGATGCCAACCAGGTCCTCGAGGTCACCGTCGATGCCTTTGGCAAACAGAATCGCGTCTCCATCGCACGCAACGTCGGCTTGAACGAACTCGAAATCGACGCCGCAACCGCCGATCTCGCCCAGATTACCGTTTTCTAGCCTCCAGCTCCGAGTATGCCATTGCCGAGCCCGCTGCCTGACAGCCCGAGCCGTTGGGATGGATGGCGGAATTATAATTCCGACGACCCCTACCAGCGTCTCTGTCTCGATTTCGTCTCGAATCCCAGCGACGAGCAGGTCGAGGAAAACTGCCGCCAGCTCCTCGTCTGGTGGCAAAAAAAACTCCCCCTCAAGAATCAGCCGAGCAATCCCATCACCCAGCTTCTCCGGCACGGCATCGATGAGGCCCCCAAGTTCCTCGCCGAGGCCCGCTCCATCCTCCTCAGTGCGGATTCCCGCCGCCACGCTGACGAGCGCATCCGCGCCCGCCTCAAGGAGAGCGCCGCCGCGGAGTTCTCCAAGTACCTCGCCTTCGCCCTCGCGGACGGCGTCCTCAAGCGCGATGATGAGAGCAATCTCTACCAGTTGGGCGGGGCCGCCGGCCTCGCCATGGAAGAGATGACCCTCCTCGTCGAGTCCGAGCTCACCCGCCGCGGCGCCAAGCGTTACATCCCGCCGCCCCCGCCCGCCGCCGCTCCAGCCCCCCGCGAGGAGATCGCCTTCGCCCCCAATTCCGGCGCCTCCGCTCCCCCCCGCCTCAATCCCGGCTCCCCTTCCCACGATCCCCGCGTCGAGTTCGACCGCCTCCTCCGCCTCAGCGGCCTCAACGAGGAAGACATGACCGACGACCAGCGCGACGCCCTCTGCAATATGGGCGAGAACCTCGGGCTCACCGGCGGCCAGGCAGAGGACATCATCGACCAATATCTCGAGGAGGTCAGCGGCCTCCCTCTCCAGGCCGCCGGCGCTCCCGCCTCCGCCGTCCGCCAGGCCCCCGCCGCCGCGCCTGCGGTCAAGAAACCCGTCAGCCGCGTCCTCGAGTCCATGCAGGCCGAGAAATTCTCCCCCCTCAGCCGCGATCTGGAGCGCCAGAAGCATCCCCCCTTCACCACCTCCAATGGCGCCGAGATGCTCTTCGTCCCCTCCGGCACCCTCATCATGGGGAGCACCGCGGAGGGCGCCGCCCCCAACGAGCAGCCCCTCACCAAGACCAACGTCTCCTGCTTCTACATCTCACGCTTCGCCATCACCAACGCCCAGTTCGAGGCCTTCGATTCCGCCCACATCAGCAAGCGGCCCGGCTGGGCCAATGCCAGCCACCCCGCCGTCTACGTCAGCAGCGTGGAGGCCATCAAATTCTGCGACTGGCTCAGCCGCCGCGATGGCAAAAAATATCGCCTCCCCACCGAGGCGGAGTGGGAGTACGCCGCCCGCGGCACCGATGGCCGCTCTTACCCCTGGGGCGAGAAACTCAACCGCGGCGACCTCGCCAATTTCGCCGACAGCAACACCACCTTCCCCTGGCGCGATCCCGAGATCAACGACGGCTTCCCCGAGACCGCGCCCGTCGGCTCCTTCCCCCGCGGCGCCAGCCCCTTCGCCATTGAGGACATGGCCGGCAACGTCTGGGAGTGGTGTCTGGATTTCTACGAGCCCTACAAAGGCAAGGAGCGCACCAACCCCCGCAGCGCACTCACCGTCGGCCGTCGCATCTACCGTGGCGGCAGTTGGAAGAGCCGCGCCTCCAGCCTTCGCACCACCACCCGCAATTTCAACATCCCCGAGTACTCCGCAAACGACGTAGGCTTCCGCATCGTATGCGAGTGCTCCTAAGCTCTTTCGCGATCCAATTCCCCCGCGCGACAAAAAAACCGCGCCTTGCGACGCGGTCCTTGCTTTCAGATTTCCGCCTCGGCCTGCTTCCTGTTAAGCCGCCGTGTTATAGCGGAACTTCATCTTCCCGCGCTTGGCGTTCGCCTTCGCCTTCCGGCGCACCTTCTGGTTGGGCGTCTCAAACGCGCGCAGCCTGCGCACCTCCTCGAGAATCCCTTCGGAATCGAGCTTATTCTTGAGGCGCTTCAGCGCCCGGTCAATCGGTTCTCCCTTGCGGACAATGACTTCTGGCATTCGGTTCTCCTGTAAAAATTATCGGTGAAATTGGGCCTTTCGGCGGAGTCGACACTAGTTCCCCCCCGCGGCCCCGTCAACGCCATTCTGCCCAAACCTCCCATTCCCAGCCAAATAAACCCAATTTTACTCCCTTTCCACCAGCATCTTACACCAAAATACCCCATTCCCGCCCAACCCCCTCTTGCGACCCCCGAAAAACCGCCTCTGCCGCCGCCCTCTTTTTCATCCCGCAAACATTTCGAATTTCTGGTTTCGAATTTCTATTTTCCCGCTGCCATTCTCCCACCGCGCTCTCATGGATACCGAAATCATCGACACCCACCAAAAAGCCCTCCGCATCAACCTCGATTCCGGCAAGTACGGCACCTTCGCCGAGATCGGGGCCGGCCAGGAGGTCGCACGCTGGTTCTTCCGCGTCGGCGGCGCCTCGGGCACCATCGCCAAGAGCATTTCCGCCTACGACATGGTCGTCAGCGATGCCATCTACGGCCATAGCGATCGCTACGTCAGCCGCCAGCGTCTCCAGACGATGCTCGAGTACGAGTTCAACCTCATGCGCGAGCGCCTCGACCTCAGGCGCGGCGAGTCCACCCGCTTCTTCGTCTTTGCCGATACCGTCGCAGCCCATAGCCAATTCCACCCGGGCGAGTCCCACGGCTGGATGGGCATCCGCTTCCAGACCCAGCCCCGCTCGGAGCCCTCCCAGATCCTGATCCACGTCCGCATGTTGGATAAAGAGAACCTCCAGCAGCAGGAGGCCCTCGGCATCGTCGGCGTCAATCTCCTCTACGCCGCCCTCTACCTCCACGGCCGCGGCAATCTCATCACCTCCCTCCTCGATAATCTCACCTCCGAGCGCGTCGAGATCGACATGATCAAATTCTCCGGCCCCAGCTTTCAGCAGGTCGACAATCGCCTCATGGCCCTCCAGCTCGTCCAGCACGGCCTCGCCAGCGCCGCCATGTTCACCGCCGATGGCGAGGTCGTCCAGGCCGCGGAGGTCCTCTACAAAAAATCCATCCTCGTCGAGCGCGGCAGCTTCCGCCCCGTTACCCATCTCACCATGGATATGCTCGAGGCCGCCCACTCCCTCTTCGTCCAGGAGCCAAAGGTCGCCGGCCAGGAGATCGTCGTCCTCATGGAGATGACCCTCAAGAACCTCACCTCCTCGGGCGAGATCGATCACATCGATTTCCTCGACCGCGTCGATACCCTCGGCGCGCTCGGCCGCAACGTCCTCATCTCAAACTACGGCGAGTTCCACCGCCTCGCCTCCTACCTCTTCCGCTACACCAAGGAGATGATCGGCATCGTCATGGGCATCCCGACCCTCAGGGACATCTTCGAGGAGAAATACTACACCGACCTGGAGGGCGGCATCCTCGAGTCCTTCGGGCGCCTCTTCAAGAACGACCTCAAATTCTACATTTACCCCTGGCGCGACCCGGCTGCGGGGGCCGTCATCACCGCCGGCAATCTCCGCGTCGCCCCCAATCTCCGCCACCTCTACGCCTACCTTTACGAGAATCAGCTCATCCGCGGCCTCCGCGAGATTCATGAGGAATACCTCCACATCCTCTCGAAGGATGTCCTCGAGAAAATCCACGCCGGCGACCCGACCTGGGAGACCATGGTCCCCCCCCAGGTAGCCCAGGTCATCCGCGAGCGCCGCCTCTTCGGCTGGCAGCCCACCCCGGCCGCAGCCGCCAAGTAAGCCCCGCGCGGCCCGCGTCGCAAACCGGCGGCACAATCCCGACTGCTCCCACGCGGTGAATAACTTGGGAACCGTTCGACACCCGGCTGCCACCTCTCTGTCATTTGGTCGAAACATTCCTTTCCCCGGTCGGTCCCCGCGCCTCCCCTCAGCGCCGTCCCTCTTCGTCTTTGCGCCCTTCGCGCCCTTCTGTTAACCCCGTTCCTTCGATTTTCTGATTTCTATTTTCGACTTTTCCCACGCCCGTCACTCAATCGTAACATTTCCCCCTTTGACCCTCCAGCCCCTCCTACGCAGCATTCCGCCGATTTTATGACCCTTCCCAAGCCCCTCGCCTTCCTCCTCGCCGCCTCCCTCCTCGCCGGCCACGCCCTCGCCCAGCTCACCATGACCGGCGCCGGGTCCACCTTTGTCTACCCCATGTGCTCGAAGTGGTTCGACGCCTACGCCAAGGTCGATCCCTCCGTCCGCTTCAACTACCAGTCCATCGGCTCCGGCGGCGGCCAGAAGCAAATCATCGCCCAGACCGTCGACTTCGGCGCATCCGATGGCCCCATGAGCGACGCCAACCTCGCCAAGGCTCCGGGCAAAATCCTTCACATCCCCGTCGTTGCAGGCGCGGATGTCCTTACCTACAACCTCCCCGGCAATCCCACCCTCAAGCTCGACGGCCCGACCATCGCAAACATCTTCCTCGGCACCGTGACCAAGTGGAATGACCCCGCCATCGCCTCACAGAACCCCGGCGTCCAGCTCCCCGATACCGATATCATCGTCGTCCATCGCACCGATGGCAGCGGCACCACCTACATCTTCACCGATTACCTCAGCAAAGTCAGCCCCGAGTGGAAAACCAAGGTCGGCACCAACACCGCCGTCAAATGGCCCACCGGCCTTGGCGGCAAGGGGAATGAAGGCGTCTCCGGCCAGATCCAGCAGACCCCAGGCACCTTCGGCTACGTAGAGCTCATCTACGCCGTCCAAAACAAAATGCCCGTCGCCCAGGTCAAGAACCCCTCCGGCGCCTACATCTCCCCGAGCACCGATTCCGTCACCGCCGCGCTCGCCTCCGCGCAGATCCCGGATGACTTCCGCTTCTCCATGACAAATGCCCCCGGCGCCGATGCCTACCCCATCTCCGGCGTCACCTGGCTCCTCGTCTACCAAAAGCAGGACAATCCCGACAAAGGCAAAAAAATGGTCGAATTCCTCAAATGGGCCCTCACCGCCGGGGAAGACATGGCCACCCCCCTCGACTACGCGCCGCTCCCCCAATCCCTCCGCGACCGGGTCCTAAAACGCGTCTCCGAGATCCAGGTCGGCAGCCAATAACCTCGTGCCGAACGTTCCTTCCTCCCCCTTTGCGACCTTGCGTTAAAAAATCTCCCTGGAGATGACCACCACCGCCCCTCCGATAGCCGCCGCCCGCATGAAGGCCCCCTCCCGGCTGGGCGACCGCCTCTTCTCCGGCTTCACCTTCCTTATGGCCGCCACGGTCTTCCTCCTCATCTGCCTCGTCGGCTGGCAGCTCTGGGCCGGCGCACTCTCTTCCATCCACAAGTTCGGCCTCCACTTCCTCGTGAGCACCGATTGGGATCCCGGCAACGACGTCTACGGCGCCCTCCCCTTCATCTACGGCACCCTCGTCTCCTCCCTGCTGGCCCTCTTAATCGCCGTCCCCCTCAGCGTAGCCACCGCCATTTACCTCACGGAGCTCGCCCCCCTCTGGCTCCGCCAGCCCGTCATCTCCCTCATCGAGATGCTCGCAGCCATCCCCAGCGTCATCCTCGGCCTCTGGGGCATCTTCGTCATGGTCCCCTGGCTCCGCATCAATATTCTCCCCTTCCTCCGCCATTACCTCGGCTGGTGCCCGCTCTTCCAGGGCTCCGTGAATGGCCCGTGCATGCTCGCCGGCGGCATGATCATCGCCATCATGATCATCCCGATCATCACCTCCGTCTCCCGCGAGATCCTCACCTCCGTCCCCCATCTCCAGCGCGAGGCCGCCTACGCCCTGGGCGCCACTCGCTGGGAGGTCACCCGCATCGCCGTCCTCAGCTACGCAAAGCGCGGCATCTTCGGCGCCGTCATCCTCGGCCTTGGCCGCGCCCTGGGCGAGACGATGGCCGTCACGATGGTCATCGGCAATACCCCCCAGATTTCCGCCTCCCTCTTCGCCCCCGGCTACACCCTCGCCAGCGTGATTGCCAATGAATTTGCCGAGGCCAGCGACCTTTGCGTCCAATCCCTCTTCGAGATAGGCCTTGTCCTCTTCCTCGTTACCATCCTCGTCAATCTACTCGCCCAGTTTGTCCTCAAGACTTTCGCCGGCGCCACCGTCAAGCAATGATCGCCTCCGCGGATAACCACGGCATGCGCAAGGCCCTCAGCGCCTGCATTTCCATCTTCACCTTCCTCTGCGCCTGCCTGGTCGTCGCCCCGCTAGGCCTCGTCTTCCTCCATCTCCTCCGCATGGGCGCCAGCTCCCTTAGCCTGGATTTTTTCACCCATCTCCCTGCGGGTCCCGGCGAGCCCGGCGGCGGCATGGCCAATGCCATCGCCGGCACCCTCATCCTCCTCGCCATCGCCTGCGTCATCGGCGTCCCCACCGGGGTTCTCGGCGGCGTTTACCTGGCGGAGTTCGGCTCCCAGCGCGTCAATTGGACCATCCGCTTCCTCTGCGATATCCTCAACGGCGTCCCTTCGATCATCTGGGGCATCGTCATCAGCGGCCTCATCGTCACCCGAGGCATCGTCCTCTTCGGACACGTCCTTTTGCCCAAGGGCTTCTCCGCCTACGCCGGCGGCCTTGCCCTCGGCTGCCTCATGATTCCCCTCGTCATGCGCACCACCGAGGAGGTCCTCGTCCTCGTCCCCCAGGGCTACCGCGAGGCCGCGCTCGCCCTCGGCATCGCCCGTTGGAAAACCACCCTTTTCATCGTCGTCAAGACCGCCTCCAGCGGCATCATCACCGGCATCCTCCTCGCCCTCGCCCGCGTCGCCGGCGAGACCGCGCCCCTCCTCTTCACCGCCCTTGGCAATAACTTCTGGAACAATGATCTCTCGAAGCCCATCTCCGCCCTCCCCCTCCAGATCTTCGCCTACGCCATCTCCCCCTACGATAATTGGCACCGCCAAGCCTGGGCCGGCGCACTCGTCCTGGTCGCCTTCATCTTCACTCTCAACATATCCGTTCGCTTCCTAACCCGGGGGAAACCTGTCAGAGTCTAGCCCCGTCCCATGGATCGCATGCAGGAATTCGCGCCACTTCAGAAGCCCGCCCCGGCCCCCGCCGCCCCTCCCGCGCCGCCCGCAGCGGAGCCAGCCGCCCCCCCTGCGCCCGTCCCCGCCGCCGCGTCCGCTCCCGCCCCCCTGCGCAACGCCTTCGAGGTCTCCACCCTCAATGTCTGGTATGGCCAGAAACACGCCGTCCAGGACGTCACTCTCAGCGTCCCAGAGCGCACCATCACCGCCATCATCGGCCCCAGCGGTTGCGGCAAATCCACCTTCCTCCGCTGCCTCAACCGCATGCATGAGCTCGTCCCCCGCTCGCGCATAGCCGGCTCCATCCGCTTCTTCGGCCAGGACCTCTACGCCCCGCAGATCGATCCCGCCGTCGTGCGCCGCCGCATCGGCATGGTCTTCCAGAAGTCCAACCCCTTCCCAACCATGTCCATCGCGGAGAACGTCACCGTCGGCCTCCGCCTCAATGGCATCCGCAACCGCGCCTTCCTCCGCGACCGCATGGAGCAATCCCTCCGCATGGCCGCCCTTTGGGACGAAGTCAAAGACGATCTCGGCAAGCCCGGCGTCAGCCTCTCCGGCGGCCAGCAGCAGCGCCTTTGCATCGCACGCGCCATCGCCACCCAGCCGGAGGTCCTCCTCATGGATGAGCCCGCCTCCGCGCTCGACCCCATCGCCACGATGAAGGTCGAGGAGCTCATCCACCAGTTGAGCCGCGATTACACCATCGTCATCGTCACCCACAACATGCAGCAGGCCAGCCGCGTCTCGGATAAAACCGCCTTCTTTTATCTTGGCAGGCTCGTCGAGTTCAACGATACGGACCAGCTCTTCACCCGTCCCCGCGAGAAGCAGACGGAAGACTACATCAGTGGTAGATTCGGGTAACGGCAGATCATGGCAGACTCCTCATCAAGACACATCCTCGGCTCCTACGACGCCGCCATCTCCGCGTTGCAAAACGACCTCCTGATGATGGCCAGCCTTTGCGAGCGCAACCTTCGCAACTCCCTCGGCTGCCTCCTCAATCGCGACGAAGACCTCTGCAACGTCACCATCGCCGATGACGAGGAGATCGATCAGCTCGAGAAACAGGTCGATAAAAACGGCATCGACCTCCTCCGCCGCTTCCAGCCCGTCGCCAGCGATCTCCGCCACGTCGTCGCCGCCATGAAACTGAGCGGCAACCTCGAGCGCATCGCGGATCAAGCCGTCAACATCGCCCGCAAGGCCCGCAAGCTCAACCGAGCCCCCCTCATCTCCGAGGTCAATTTCCTCGACCCCATGTACCGCGAGGTCACCTCCATGCTCAGCGATGTCCTCCGCGCCTACACCGAGACTAACATCGATCTCGCCATCTCCATCCCCGCACGTGACAAAAAACTCGACGCCATGAACCACGAGATCACCGAGCATCTCACCGTCCAGATGGCCCGCTCCCCGGATCGCATCACAGAGTACCTTGACCTCATCTTCATCGCCCGCCACCTCGAGCGCGCCGGCGATCACGTCAAGAACATCGCCGAGGACGTTGTCTACGCCATCGCCGCCGAGGACATCCGCCACATGGGCGACCAGCGCCCCGGCTCCGCCGCCGATCTCCTCGGCGACAAGGCCCTGGACTTGCCCTCCCGCCCCGCCGAGACCCTCCCTTCCTGATTATCGAGGCACCTGGCGCCACTTTGCAGGCAGGCTCATCCGTCAGCACCGTTCGGTACATCAGCGTCGCGTTCACTTCCGGCGAGCTCGGGTAGGCCGGGTGATGGCTGCGGGTCAGCCCCTTCCGCGCCAGCTTCCAGGGTTTTGTGTCGTATTTTCAGACACAACGGGAGGGCCGCATCCGTAGCCCACTATATCCACCGCATGATGCGCGTGCCTTCGGGACCCCTGCGCTCCCAGCAAAGCCCCCCAGCACCATTAAAAGAGCATATAGTTGATACGGTTTTCATAAGCGACGCCGTACCTGCACCTTCTGGCATCCGGAATGCTTTAAATCCAATGGAAAATGCAGTGATTTACACGATTGTTACCGGCGCGCCTCCGAATAGTCGCACTCCAAGAGGAACCTCAAACAGTATGAAACGAAGTGGTTGGGCGCAAGGGACTGCCCGCTCGAATTCTTCCCACAAGAAGGCCCGGGCGCAGACAGTAAATCAAATACTCAGAGACTCCTACCGCCTCCATGCCCGGGACCGAACCTCCCGCAAAGCCGTCAAACACTGCATCGGCTAGCACCCCCAATCTCCGTACCCTGGAAATCGCTCCTCCAGGAACTCCCCTCCGCCCTCCATCACTTCGAATTTCGAGCTTCGAATTTTCGGCTCCCCCTTTGCGTCTTTGCCCTGAGCCTGTCGAACGGGCGCGAGACTCATCCTCCCCCCTTAGCGTTACCAAAACGTTACAATTCCCATTTTGACCCCTTCCGGCCCTCCCACCAAAGTCTCCGGGCTTTGCTAATGAACCACTCCGTCCTCATCGCCGACGATGAGGAAGACGTACTGAAACTGGTCGGCAGCAGCCTCAAAGGCGCCGGCTTCAAAATCGTAGAGGCGCAGGGTGGCGCGGAGGCTCTCGAGAAAGCCTTCGACCAGCGCCCCTCCCTCATCGTCCTCGACGTCATGCTCCCCGAGATGTCCGGCCTCGAGCTCTGCCGCATGCTCAAGGGCGACACCCGCACCCGCCACATCCCCATCATCATGCTCACCGCAAAGGCACAGGAGATCGACCGCGTCGTCGGCCTCGAGCTCGGCGCCGATGACTACGTCACAAAACCCTTCAGCCCCCGCGAGCTCGTCCTCCGCGTCAAGTCCCAGATCCGCCGCTCCCAGGGCAGCGATGAGCCCACCGAGACCCTCCGCGCCGGCGAGCTCCTCCTCGATCGCCTCCGCCATTCCGTCACCGTCAAGGGCAAGCCCGTCCTCCTCACCGCCACCGAGTTCAAGCTGCTCTCCCTCCTCATGGAGCGCGCCGGCCGCGTCCAGACCCGCGACATCCTCCTCAACGAGGTCTGGGGCTACGATGTCGCCATCCAGTCTCGCACCGTCGATATCCACGTCCGCCGCCTCCGCGAGAAGCTCGGCCGCGCCTCCGATTGCATCGAGACCGTCCGCGGCTTCGGCTATCGCATCGTGGAGGTCCAGTCGTAAAGCGCGCCCGCCGCCTGGCCGCCCCTCATCCCCGTGAATGCCGCTCCCGCGCCACCCGGTAAGCCTCCCGCAGCCTTAGCCGAAAGTGGTCCCACGTAAACAGCCTCTCCATCCGCTCCCGCGCCGCCGTCCCCATCCGCCGGCATAGCTCCGGCGCCCCATGCAGCCGCTCGATCGCCCCCGCCAGCGCCCCCACGTCGTCGCACGGCACCACGCACCCCGTCTCCCCGTCCACCACCGCATCCCCGCTTTCATACGTCGTGATCTGCGGCAGCCCCGCCGCCGCCGCCTCGAATGTCACCTTTGCGCTCCCCTCGCACGTCGAGGGGAAGATATGCACACTCCCCGTCCGCAGCAGCCTCTCCGGCTCCGCGCAGAAGCCCTCCACCCGCACCGTCTCATCCCCGTAGCGCGCAAGGTACTCCTTCATCTCCTCGTGCACATGCCCCACCAGCACCAGCTCAGCATTCTTCAGCGCGAGCCCGTGCCACGCCTCCAGCAGCGTATGCACCCCCTTCCGCTTCTTCAACGCTCCCAGGAAGATCCCGCGAAACTTCTCCGGCGCCCGCTCCGCCGGCGTAAACCGCTCCACATCCACCCCCCGCGGCAGGTAAAACAGCCTCTCATTCCCGATCCCCGCCGCGCGGAACGTATCCGCCGCGCAATGCGACAGCACCACGATCAGCGTCGCCAGCTCATACTCCTCCATCACCTGCTGCCGCGTCACCAGCAGCCCGTTCATCATACTCCGGGGCCACCGCGCCGCCGCCCGCTCCCGTTCACTCTTCGTCACCGCCGGCTTCTGCTTGCCCTTGTTCCGGTGCCACGTCGGTATTTCAATAATGGACGGCACCCCCATCCGTTTCGCCTCCCCCAGCGTCCGCACACATTCCCCAGACCATCCGTGGAACAGATCATACCTTCCCGTCCGCAATTCCGCCCGCGCCATCCCATCCAGGTAATGCTTCTTCGCCCCGTAATAATGCGTCCGGCCCAGCGCCGAGAGCAGCCGCACCGGGTGCATCCGTAGCGATTGGATCCGCCCCGCCGGCACCCGCTCCTGCTGGTTCGCATAAACAATCGCCCGCCCCAGGATTCCCGCCTCATCCAACCCCCGCACCGTCTCATACGCATCCGTATCCAGCCCGCTCCCCCCCAGCCGTGCCGAGATCGCGTACAGCACACTCCTGGGCAGTTCACGCCCCGCCAGTTCCAGCGGACTACTCGTGGAGACATCAAAAAGCTGCATGCGGCAAGAACCCAGTATTCCGCGATTTCCCCCGCCCGGTCAAACCCCCGCCCCCCCCTCCCCCCCCCCCCACCCCTCCCCTTTTTCCCCCCCCCCCTCCCCCCCCCACGCCCGCCCCCCCTCCTGGGCCACCCCCCCCCACGCCC
>Ga0182024_10006694_pt1 | contig 25174 bp, 23 predicted proteins | sample P32metaG_FD_120480 | JGI IMG/M metagenome (GOLD analysis project Ga0182024, IMG submission 120480) | Permafrost microbial communities from Stordalen Mire, Sweden - P3-2 metaG (Illumina Assembly) | ecosystem: Environmental > Terrestrial > Soil > Wetlands > Permafrost | place: Sweden: Stordalen...
GGCAGATAGTCCGGCGCGATTCGATCGCGAATATGCCAGATCAAGGGCTTTCGCGCCATTTTCGCCGCCAGCCCTCCGAGCAAATCAGCCTTAAGCGAATTGGTGTGAACCAGGTCGATCCGATTGCGCCGAATAAACTTCGAAAGCCTCCAGGTGAACGCGATCGATCGCAGGACTTGCGGCAGACGCGTTAGCGTTCCCGGACCAAGGGAATCCTTCCGTGCGTTGACAACGCTCGCGGCAAGTGGAACGACGTGCGTCTCAATCCGGGCATCGGCCAGACGTTGGACGAGCGGCCCCGTGGAGAAGAGCAGGACGACCGGCTCATAACGCTTTTGGTTGAGGTTGCTGACGAGATTGAGCAGCGCGATCTCTCCACCACCGAGGCTCGCGGTGTGATCGATAAAGAGCACGCGTTTCTTGCCTGCATCCAAACTCATGCGCTCATTCACTTTAAATGCAAAACCGCCGGCGCTGGTTTATTATACATCTGAACGTCCCCGAGCGCCTGCCGATAAATCCCGTGCATGCGTTCGGCAACTCTTGCCCAGGTACAATGGGCATGGACTTGCTCGAATCCAGCTTTTCCGAAGCCCCTGGCCAGTTCCGGTTCGTTAACTAATCGGTCAATCGCGCTCTGAAGGTCCAATGCGGACCCTTCGGGAACGATCAGGCCGCCTTGCCCAACAACGTCCGGGATGGCGCCTGAGTCTGAGCCGATCACCGGCAAGCCGCACGCATGAGCTTCGATGATTACCCGGCCGAATTGCTCCTTCCATCGCCGTGTCGTGCGCGATGGGAGTGCCAGTACATCCAGCGCATTGAAGATGCGCGGCAACTCCGCCAGCGGTTTGGCCGGCAAGAGACGCAGCCGGCCCTGCATCTGTGGCAGCGCCGCGCGGCGGTTCACTTCAGTTGCCAAGGGACCGTCGCCCACAATGAGCAGATTCACGGCCGAAACGCATTTCCCCACGGCATCGATCAGATCCAGAATCCCCTTTTCTTCGACCAGCCGGCCGACATAACCGACCACGAACCCGTCCAAACCCAGTGCGCCACGGCAAGCCTGCCGATCCATCGGTTTGAACAATTGCGTGTCGACGGCATTCGGGACGACGGAAGCGGGCCCGCCATATCCCTTCTTTCGAACCACGCCAATCGACTCCGCGTTTCGTCCGACGACAAAATCCGCGCGGCGCAACACATATCGGCGAAACTGTTCGAAGGGGGGCGGCAAACGCTTGCACAGATTCTGCTCGGTTTCCGAGATAATCCTGGCTTTCGGCAGCACCGCCTCACGCAGCCAGCAGGCGTGCGCGCTGACCGCGCTCCAGGGTTCTTCCCACAAATCAATCAAATCCGGCTCGAACTCCCGCAAAACCCTGCGCAAGCCCGGATACCAGTGAAGGTAATCCTGGGCCGGCCCCAGCCAAGGCCAGCGCACGCGCTGTGCGGAGAATTCGAACTTGGCTTCGCTCGGCGGTTCCGCTGGCCGCCATTTCCCGTAGTGCTTCCATATTTCCGGCGTAATCACGCGCAATTGCACGCCCGGAATGGCGGCCAGCGCGTGGGCCTTGGGCTGTCCCTCCGTCTGGGATTGACATGTATGGGAAATGAGCAACACCCGCATTGCGGTTCCACAATAATCATTGCTGCCGCCCCGATGAATGAGCTACGCCGAAACCGAGTTCGCAACCGCGTCAGCTCGGTGTGATGCCGGCTCCGCGAGCACGCGACGATATACCCCGATTGTTTGCTCGGTCATACGTTCAACGGTGAACTCGCCGCGATATTTTGACTCGCCGCGCGATCCCATTTCGTCCCGCGTCTCCGGTGAAGTCAATAGCTGCCCGATGGCCGCCGCCATTTCTTGCGGGTTTTGCGGCGGCACCAACAACCCCGTCCGGCCATGCTCCACGATTTCCAGCGGGCCGCCCGCGGCAATGGCAACCACCGGCTTACCCAGCGACATGGCCTCGACCAGGACGAGGCCAAAAGGCTCGGCGACGCTCGGCAATACAAATAAATCGCTCGCGTTCACGATCGACATCACATCGGTTCGAAAGCCGAGCAATCGCACAGACCGTTCGAGCCCAAGTCCCGAAATGCGTTCTTGCAGTTCGTTCCGCAAGCGCCCCTCGCCGGCCACCACGCAAACCGCGGTTGGAAACTGTCGAACCACCAAGGCCATTGCCTCAATGAGCGTCGCAACGTCCTTTTCCGGCTCCAGCCTGGCCGCACAGACCACGAGGGGAATTCCTTGTTCAAATCCAAGTTCTTCGCGCACGGCCCGAATCGCGCGAAGTGCCGATCGATCGGGAGGCGCGGTGCCGTTTGGAATAACCGTGATGCCTTCAGGTTTCGCTTCGCCACGTGCGATAGCGCCGCGGCTGGTTGCTTCAGAAATTGCAATCAGATGATCCGTCCGTCGATCGACCCAGCGATGCATGATGTTTGAAAGCTTAGCCTTGATCCCCCGCCGGGTGACATAGCAGGGTTCCAGGAAATGTTGCGTCATCACAATGCGCCCCGAGCCCGCAAGCGTCACGGCAAGGGTGGCGAACATGGCCGTGCGGCCGTTATTCGCATGCAGAATCTGAATGGCGCCTTCGCGCAATAGTTTAGCCGCTACTTTGTACGCGTGGACGTTAAGTGGGGCAGGACATACCGGAACAACAGCCTGCCCAGCCGCACGCAGTCGCAAAGCTAACGGCGAATCATCCAGACAGGCAATGGAAACATTCTCGCCGGCATTTCGAAGGCTACCGGCGAGCAAAAATATATACTGCTCCGTTCCGGCAAACACCGATGTGTCGTTCAAGATAAGAATGCCGGGCTTGGGTGTGATCATGAGACGCCCAGGTCAGGCTCAACTGCCACCTCAGGCGGCTCCGCGGACTCTACTTTCATTTTCACCGACGGCCGACGGCGCTTATCTGAAGCGTTGAAACTCCAAACAGCAGCACCGGCCATCGCCCATACCGGCAGCATGACCCGGCTCCAATAATGGTCAACGCAGCCATGCGCAAACTTCGCGGCCATCAGCGCCGCGCCAATCGCGGACAGCGTGAAGATCGGGCTCCTTGGATCGGTCGCTCGACACGTTTTCCAAGCCATCCGAAACATCGCAACAAAAATCGATAGAAATGCCACCAAGCCCACGAGCCCCGTTTCGGCAAGCGTTGACATTATCACGTTCGTCGCGTCGTACATCTTTCGCAAACCAACACCTGCGCCAAGCATGGGGCTTTGCCGGAAAAAGTCCATGGCGAATGCCACCGACTCGTATCGCGCCCGAATGTTGTACGCGCTGGAACTGAAGTTCACGGCGTAATCCACGGATTGCTGGGGCAAAAGCAGCCAGCAACAGATGACGATTGGAGTTAATATAAAGACGGTTTTCAGCGCCAGCCTGAATTGTCCGTGCAGGCTTAGCAACACGAGTATTCCGACAACGGTTCCGAGCCATGCCCCCCGGCTCAAAGAAAAGATCAACGCGGCCCCCAATATCAAAAGCATGGCGGAAATCAGCTTCTTTCCACGGCCACGTGTCGTGCCGAGAAGCCAGAATTCAACGGCAATCACGACCGCGTAGTCGAGTTCCGATCCCATAGCATTCTTGTTAATGCCAAGCACGGAATTCGATCGCAATACAAGCATCATGACCGAGAGAAAAACGTCTGTAAACATCAGCCCGTAGAGCGCATTGATAATCTGCCTTGGCTGGTCAATACAATTCGCATACACAAACACCGCAAGACCCATGTAGAGCAGCATCTGGAGCATCGACGTAACAGACTCGACGATCGTGCCGTTTAACAGCGTCGACAACACGCATACCGTAAGGTAAATCGCGATCGGCCATCGCATTGGATTGAACGCGATGCCCCTTCCCGACTGGATCAGGCGAATCAGGAGTACGAGCGTGGCGAGTACCAAGCTTATGTCGCCCATTGCCATCTTGACCGAACCGCCGGTCAGATCCCACATAAGCGGGGCCTGCATGAAGATGATCAAGAAGGCCAAGTCGGCACGCAGAATCGTCAATAGGACGAAGAGTATCCCATAGAGCACGCCAGCAACTACAATCGAGCCCTCAAACCCTATCCAACCAATGACTGCCGCGCAGGCCGCAATTGCCAGTATCGTTAATGGCCCTATCTTGGGCGCGTCATCCCGGGCGAGGTTCAAATACGGACGGTTCGAGCCGCCCGCCGCCCGATGGTGCGGCAACAATGGAGAGACAAATGAATTCATGATCATGCGGCTGGAAGCGACGCGGGCCAGGTCGTAATCTGACGAATAAGCAATCGAGACTTGAACTTGATCTTGTTGAAGGTCCGTTCACGATCGCCGGGGCAGATCAACAACCAAAATAGCCAGCACGGGAGGCGAAGCACCAAGCCGACTAAATCGGCGGCGCGGGAAACGGCCAAGCCAGCAACCCCATGATGTTTCAATTTGTAGACATCCTGACTGCGGAAGAAATGGGCATTCAGTGTTGACCGCTCACGAGGGTCACTTCCCCCGCCCAAATGCGTCACCTCAGCCGAGGGCACAAAGCCGATCTCCCAACCGGAACTTCGAAAACGTCGCTGCCAATCTGTCTCCTCGGCATACATGAAGAATCGCTCATCAAATCCACCGACCTCCTTGTAGGCTTCTCGTCGAACCAGGCAGCAGGCGCCGATGACCCAGTCAACAATGCGCTCGCGATCGTGAGCCCACCGGCGGTAATCGCCCAGTTTGGACTCAGTACTGAATAGTGCGGGCAGCCACAAAGTCTCCGCCCAAGCCCGCGCCGGCGACGGAAACCGATAGCATGATCGCTGGAGCGACCCATCCTTATTCAACAGTCGCGGCCCCACCAGCCCAACCCGCGGATTGCGGTCCATGTAAGCGATTAATTCTCGCACGGCGCCGGGCCGCGGAAACGCATCGGTATTGATCAGCAGCAGATACCGGCCCGTTGCCCGTTTCATGGCCAGATTGTTGCCGCCGCCGAATCCGAGATTACGTTCATTTTCGATCACTGTCACTGCCGGAAACGCCGAGCGAATCGCCGCCGCCGATCCATCGGTCGAGGCGTTATCAACCAACAGCACCTCCGAAGCAAAATCCTTCAGCTCATGAAGCAGCGCCTGCAGGCAGTCCAACGTCATCTGCAGGGTGTTGTAGCTGACGATGATTGCCGAAACTTCAACCGACTCAGCGCTCACGGCTGCCCCCCTGCTGTCACCGCTGAATCGCTTCATCGATCACGCGCTCGATATCATCCACGCGCCGGGTCCAACTATGCTTTCTTGCTTCGGCCTGCCGAGCGATGGGCAGATTCGGGTCTTCATTTAGTGCCCTATCCGCTGCAGTCACAAATTCGTCGACATTTCGCGCTAGACGCACGAATTGTGGATAGTCCCTGAAGCCCGCAACGTCCGTCGACACAATCGGCTTTCCCGCCGCCAAATATTCCCATAATTTGATCGGATTCAGGCTCTCCGTGAACGGCGTCATCCGATGCGGCACGATGCAAACATCAAACGCCCGCATGTACTGCGGCAAATCATGGTACGGCACCGCCCCAAACACCACTACGTTCGGCAAAGCCAGCCGAGCCTTATCCTGCGGCGTCAGCATATCCGGCCCCAGAAGCACAACAGTTCCCTTTATCCGTCGGGCAAATTCCCGAACCAACTCCACATCGACTCGATCCGGATGAACCGAGCCGGTATAGCCAAAAACCGGCTTCGTCCAACCGGCAGCCGCCTCCGGCAGCGGACCATTCCCACCGAGCACCGCGCGATAATGTTCGGCATCAACGCCGTTGGGAATCAGATGCAACGACGACGCCATCCGCCGCTTCATGTCAAACAACCGCTGGGAACAAACGATCACCGCATCCGCGTGATTGCACAGTTCCGCGTCCTGCTGCCGGACTACGTCAGCCGCTTGTGGCGACTGAGATGAACTGATCCAATCATCGGTAATGTCGTAAATAACCGCCGCCTCGTCGCACTGGCCGACCAGATTGACCGCAGAATGCGGATTGATCCACAGGACCGGACGACGCAGGCTCAATGAACGTTGGAGGCGCTTTACATGCCGGCGAGTGATACTCCCGTTAAGCTGCCGGCCACGATGATAACGCTCCAGCCCAACACGCAAGGGGCGCAATACACTGATTTGTGGGATTCCCGGAACGGTGTAATGCGCTTCACGCAGTAGAGGCCCGACTCTCCCTCTGGCCAGATATCTCCAGAGGTTGCGTTGCACACCCACGAAAAGCAGCTTTATCTTTGGATGTCGGCGAACGAGCTCAGCGCAGACGAATTGATTGCGACGCCAGATCTCGTCCCAGTTCTCCATCGAAACAAAGATGAGGTCGCATTCCATCGCGCGCGTTAATTCAGCGTGCCGTCCTGCGATGACCGTTTATTGGACGCAGATCGGAGTTCATCTCCGGTCGCTCACTGATTCGCCTGGCGGGAATGCCAGCCATAACACTGTTCGGCGCCACATCCCGCGTGACCACCGCATTCGCCCCGATCACGCTATTGCGCCCAACCGTCACTGGCCCGAGAATCTTCGCACCTGCCGCGATCATGCAGTTTGATTCGATATGCGGATGTCCATCCGTGATCATGTCTCCGACCCATTCCGACCCGCGCACGCCCATGGTGACGCCGTGAAATAGATCGCAATCTCCATCGATAATCACTTCTTTGCCGATGACCAGCCCAAAGCAATGCGTGATGGTGATCCCTGGTCCCAGCTTGGCCTCGTAGTCAATATCCACCGCGTACAACAATTGCGACAGTCTGCTCAGTACACTCGGCACCAATGGGATTCTATGCTGCCAAAGTGCACGGGAAATTCGATAGCACAGAATTGCCTTAAAACCGCGGCTGGTCAATGTTCTGACAACGGCCTGCGCGCGGGAACGACTCCCCCGCGACAGCCTTGCCGCATCACGGCATATGGACCGGATTAATCCGTCGCCGGGGGATGCGCTCGCGGCCGGCTCAACTGCCGCCAGCGATGAATCGTTACGTAGATCTGATATTTCTTTCAACGTCGCACACATCCGGCAACCTGTCAGCTCGCATCCGCGGCCGATTCCGCCACGGCCGAAAATCGACTTCTGTCGGCCTCCAGCGCGGCATTGATCGCATCCAACTCCGGATCGGGCGGATAGATCGGCAATTCCGCGGCCCGCCCGGGCAGCGGCTTATTCCTCTCGTCCTCGGGCAACTCCGCCGGCGGATAGAGCTCCAGCACCTTGTTCAGCGCCAGCCGATACCGCGGCGGCACCGCTCTCGGGTAACGCGTCTTCCTCAGCATTTCGGCAAACGTCCGCTGCTTCACTTCATGATGGTGCGCCCAAGCCTCTACGTTCTGCGCTGCCATACGCAGGACGGCTTTCATCGCATATTCTCGCGAATCACCCTCGGCGACACGTTGGTTCTTCCAGTATGCTTCCTGCCGGGCTTGCTCGGCCACGGCCTCGCGATACCGATACTCGAGCGTGTCCAAATCTCGCATCCACTTTTGCAGATTGCTGGTCAACGTGGCCTCGAACAGCAGCTCGCCCCCATTCCAGCCGAGCAGCGTGACGGCATCCGCGAGCTTTTCAGCCGCCTCGGCGTGATAGGTCTCGCTCGTCAGGTACTTCCTGCAAACCGCCTCGGCTTTCTCAAGCTTCCGTTTATCGGCCGTTTCCTGGTCCGCCTTGCGCTTCAGCAAAACCTGAATTGCCTCTTCCGCGTGCCGTTGCATGATGACCTCCAGCCCAAATGAGATATGAAAACCAGCCCGACCCCGGTCGAGCTTGCCGGAGGCAATATATTAGGGTGTTGTTAGGTTGTCAATACTTTTGTTAGGAAAATTTTCGGCATCCAAAATGGGTCGTGCCCCCGCCCGTTTGAATCCTCATTTAGGTTGTTAAAATACGCGCACGCCACGGTTTGTTGATCAAGATATTCTTGGCTCTGTCCGGAGTCAGTCATGGAGGACTTGAAGCATGAGGCCGGGACGGCGGACGATTTGAGTGGTTTTTGCTGTCTGAATCCACGCTGCCTGGCGTTTGGCAATCGGGGCGCCGGCAACCTCTGCGTCCGTGAGCGCATCGGCAAGAACAAGCAGATCCGCCTGCTCTTCTGCAAGGTCTGCAAGAAGCGGTTCAGCGAGAACAAAGGGACCGTTTTCTATCGCACTCAACTGCCCAAGGCGAAGGTGGTCGCCATTCTTCATCACGTGCAAGAGGGCAACGGCATGCGGCAGACCGGTCGGCTGGAGCAGGTCAAGGAAGACACGGTCATTCGTCTGGCCCGCCTGGCCGGCCTGCACGCCAAGCAGTTGCATCAGCAACTGGTTGCTTTTTCCCCCTCAGACCCGGGAACTGCAACTGGATGAGAAGTGGGCGTTTGTCCTGAAAAAGCAGGACCATTGCGATCTGGAGAACCCGGACGATCACGCCGCCGGCGACTGCTGGGACCACGTGGCGTTTGATCCCGAGCACCGGCTGGTGCTGGGCGTGGTCTTTGGCAAACGCAGCGGCACGAAAATCCTGACGCTGCTCAAACAGGTCAACGAGCAGTTGGAAGGCCGGGTGCCGCGGCTGGTGACCAGCGACGAGTTTTCCGCCTACGCGACCGTGCTGAAGCTGGTCTGGCCCGAGGCTGCGGCCGGCAAGCCAGACCTGCGATGCACCCACCGAGAGCGCACATGCCTTGAACGGCCTGGCCCCGACGCCGGCCTGAATTACGCCACGGTGTGCAAAGAACGCAAGGACGGACGCGTGGTGTCGGTGACGACGACGGTGGTCTGCGGAACGGCTCAGTCGGTGGCCGAGGCGTTGGAAGCGTCCAAGGCGAGCAAGACGATCAACACGTCGTTCGTGGAGCGGCACAACGGCACCGACCGCCACCACAACGCCCGCAAAGCCCGGCGAACGTACCGATTCAGCAAGGATTGGGAGATTCACGAGGCGGTCGGGTACTTCACGATGTATTCCTACAACTTCTGCTGGGCCGTGCGGACGCTGGCCGAGCCCGTGGAAGCCAGGAAGTGTCCAGGCCACAAGCATCGCCCACGCACCCCATCGATGGCCGCCGGCTTGACTGATCACGTGTGGCCATTGAAAGAATGGCTGGAACGCCCGGTTGCAGGCATTTCAAACTGACGGGGGCACGACCCCAAAATGGTCGCTTCTCGCTTTGCGTTCACCATCACCAGCCGGTCATAAACAGCTTGGTATTGATCTGCAATCGCCGGCCAACTGAAGTTCCTTGATTGCTCCTTGCCCGCTGTGCCAAGCCGCCCTCGAAGCTCCGCGTCACCAGCCAGCCGTCGGATTGAATCTGCGAGTGCTTCCGGATCTTCCGGCGGCACCAACAACCCGTTCACCCCATCACTAACGATTTCCGGCACGCCACCCACGCGTGTCGCGATCACTGCTTTGCCGGCGGCCATCGCTTCCAGGTTGACGATTCCGAACGGCTCGTGCCGCGAAGGCAGCACGAAGAACGAGCAGCCGGCGAAAAGCTTCATCGCGGTTGCATGATCGACGCGACCGGTGAATTTCACTTTCGACCCGATCGCAAGCGACCCGGCCAAACGTTTTAGAACTCCGTGCTCGGTCCCATCTCCCGCGAGAATCAAATCGTGATCGAAGCCGGGCTCATTCACCAAACGAGCGAAAGCCCGCAGCAGCACGTCAAACCCCTTCTGCGGAACATGCCGTCCGATCGCCAGCACATACGGCCGCGGATGCACATACCGCTCGGCCTTCGCATCGTCGATCGCAATCCCATTGTAAATGACACTCCCGCGCGCCCCGAATGGCTTACCAAACCACGCCTCGGCTTCCTCAAGCGTCCGCCCCGAACACGCCGTAATCGCATCCGCTTCAGTCAAACAGCGACGCAGCGTCTCCCTGGCAAATTCCGATCGCTCAAACAGCCGTGTCGCGTCCATCGTCAGCTCACCCTGCAACGTCACCACCAGCGGCAGCGACAACTGCTTGGCAGCAACGGATGCGTAGTGCCCGTTGACCCCGACGCATTGCACATGGATTACGTCGGTCTTCGACTCTTTTAGCAGGCTAGCGAGGTCTCCGTGAATGCGCCGCCGCGAGAGGTGATAAGTGATCGCCGACTTGAGCCCCGCATCCGGCGAGCGAAACGGCAGCCGATGTACCGATACGCCATTGATGACCTCATGTTCCGGTAAGGATCGCGGCCAACGATTCGTAGCGACCAAAACGCCATGCCCCCGACGTTGATACTCGAGCGCCAGCTGCCGGCACAATTCTTCAACTCCTCCGACGTGGGGATGAAACGCGCTGGCAACAATCGCGACGTTCAAAGCCAACCCAGTGAAGGAGAGCCACGCATTCTGCGATACGTGATGAAAGGGAGCCGCGAAGCTTCAGCGGTTGCTTTGAAGATTCTACCCTTCTTCATCGCCTGGCTCATTTGGTTCCGACGAACATCCAAAATGTTCCGTTGCCGCGCCCTATAGATGTTCCTAAAGAGCTCGCGATGCTCAGGACTTAAGCCTGGAGCGTGATAGTTTTTCCAGAATGCCCGTCGGCACCATTCCGGAATATCCGACTTTGCTCCAGAGTTCGCGCTATGACGACGGTATCCAATGAGTACTTGGTTTAGGAAATGTAGATCACCTCGACGGCAAAGCCGCATGAGTAAATCCCAATCTTCGGCATGACGAATAAGCGGATCGAAACAACCCGCCTCGATAACTTCACGCCGTCGTAGAATGCTCATGCCCAGAGGAAACGCGGTGCTTGCACTTGCAACGGTTGCCAACGTGCTCGGTCGGTCTAGCGGCCACGCCTCCATGCGTCCCGACGAACCATCCATTCGGGAACGACCCAGCTTTGCGAATGCTCCCGTGTCGAACGGCTTGCCATTCTCATCGATAAAGTCTCCGAGGGATTGGACGCCAACTCGCGCGGGGTTCGCCTCAGCAGCTTCTACCAGTACGGCGAATGCACGAGGTTCTAGGACGTCATCAGCGTCGAGAAAGTTAAGAAACTCGGCCTGCGAGTCTCCTTCGGCAATCCCACGATTGCGAGCCAGGGAAATGCCGCCATTGGCTTGCCGCACAAGCCGAATTCGGTGATCCGCCATGGCGATGTCACTCACCAGTTGAGCGCAACGGTCAGGGGAGCCATCGTCTACGACGACGCACTCCCAGCTGGAAAAAGTTTGCTCCTGGATGCTCCGAAGCGTCTCAGCGATCCAGCGTTCACAGTTATAGGCTGGAATAACGACCGTAATGCGGGGTGAATTCATTGCACTTGTTTAGCATTTCTTGGTTAAGTTCCGGTCGATAGCACGCTCCGGCTGACTAGCCGCGCCTTTGCGTGCCGCGCTAGGAGTCTCAGGTAGGGCCGGCTAGGGATGTGACGTCTCAATCGCTCCGGTAGCCACCCTCTGCCTCGCATGATATCCGCGCACGATTCAATCATGCGGTGCCAAATAGCATCCGACTCAAAATGCTCGGACCATACGTGCTTGGCTGCAGATGACATTGCAGGCCACCGCGCCTCCAGCCGCTCAACGAGGGACGGAATCTTACTCACATCCGCTTCCCTAACCCGGACACTGCATGCGTCCCACTCGGGACCGTCAATTGGTACCCACTCGTCGCTAATAATAACGGGGACGCGGCCGGCGGCTAAAGCTTCGAAGAGTCGGTAGGAGGCTGTCCCAGTTCCCCGCGGACAAAGAACGAATTTGCTCCTTGCGATTAACTCGGCGTATTGCTGTTTAGCGGCGGTCATCTGTTCAGGTGGATGATTTGCATTCCCAAAGAAGTTAAAGCTCGTTGTGTCCTCCAGGACCGATCTCGGGTGGTTCAACTCCATGATGGCTTGGCGTATCGGGTGGCAGATTCGTCCCGCAAATGTGAACAGGTGAGGAGGTTCGCCGGCCGCGTCGATTGCTGACGCCGCAGATACCACCAAATCGTTTTTCAGCCATATGTACCTGACCGCCCTCTGTCTCCGGCGATCGAGCGTGCGCGCCGGCATACTTACATAAAGCCCCGGCATGCTACACCACGGCTGGTCGGTCTCGTTGTAAACGAAACACTTGTGCGTATGGGTTAGCGTCAAACGATGCCGGCGGATTGCAGAGAATCTCCAGTCGTTATGTTCATGTCGCGCATCAACAAAAAAGATCAGATCCGATTCGTCGGGTCGCTCCGATAGCGTATGGATGCCGTACTTGTCACGCGCGGCGAGCTGCCGAAACCATGGGAGATAGCTCCATTTGGTCGGATAAGCCGTAGCAAGCAGAACCTTCATGATCGCCCTAAATAACTGTGCGTGATCGGTGCACGTCGCCGCCGCTACCAGCCACTGGCCGAACCGAGGCCCGATCGAACGGACCCGCGTTTGGCCCCAGAGTCGTCGGCATACAACGGATCTGGCGCCATCCATGCGTCGTAACTCATTGATTTTGCGTGCGTTCGGAATAGCGCGCAATCACGCACAGTGATTTAGAGATCTGTAATACTGATGACGCTACGCAGATGCAGTCAACTTTGCGGAACAGCTAAAGTGGCCGTTAAGGGAGGCATTTCTGTCGACGTTGAGGCATGGGTTTTTGACTTCAAACGAGAAGCAACGCGCATCGTCGGCCGTTCGACAAAAATGTAGAGCAGATGCGCGGCGCCGAAGCTTGCGGCACCGCCGAGAATGAACCACACAAAGGCCGGCGCTTTAGCCATGCCGGTGAGATGAATCCCGATTTTCAGGACGCGCATTGCGACTTCGATGTGGATCAGGTAGAGGCTATAGGATGTTCTCCCCAGGTATTGAATGACTCGACCGCCGGACCACTTGCTGAGGAGACCTGCCTGGCCAACGACGAAGATGATTACTGCTGTCGCATCCCCCACAATCATCTGCTCGTATCGCATCCAAATTCCGCAAACCAATGTCGCTGCAGCGGTCGCCCAGAAGACCGCCGGCCGCATCTGCTTGTTGAAGGAATACCAGGCGAGCGCACCGAGCCCGAAGAGATACCAGTTGTAAATGAAAAGCGGGGGCTCCGAGTACCCCATATGAAGGCGTAGCGCCAGCGACGCCCAAACTGAGAATAGCAACACGCTGGCGATCGTGCCGTCGAGGCATGCAAGGTGTGGAATCTGGCGCAGCCGCTGTGTTATGCACAGCAGTACGATAAACACGAGGTAAAACTGAACTTCATAACGGAGCGTCCAGGCAACCAGCAGGATGTCCCGATGGTGAAAGAATCCTTGCAGGTAAAAAACATTGCTCAGGAGCTCACCCAGCGTCGGCGCCGGTACTGGCGCGCCGGGATGCACGATCACCGCGCCCCACAAATTTACAGCTGCGAGCGCCAGACAGATCCAATAGGCCGGATCCAGCCGGATTTGGCGTCGAAGGGCGAAATTCGCAGCGCTTCGAGGCGTCACCCACAGGTTGCGGCAGGAATATGCAATCACAAAGCCGCTGAGGACGAAGAAGATTTGAACGCCTCGTGCTCCTTCCGTTAGCAGATATGCAATCCAGCGCGGGAACACATGGGATAGGGGTTCTTGAAGCTCGGAATTGGTATAGAGATGGTGTCCGAGGACGGCAAGTGCAGCCACGCCGCGCAGGCCGTCGAGGAAAACAAAACGCCGCGTCGTCCCTGCGTGATCCTTTGGTGTGACGCTGCCTGGGATCATGCTGATGCCAACTCCATCAGCCTCGCCCACGTGCGATCCCATGTGAATTGTTCGGCACGTTGTCGGGCTTTCTGGCCGTACGTGGCTCGCAGCTCTTGATCGAGGACCAGCGCTTTCAATTGCTCGGCTAGTTGCGTAATTGACTCTGAGTCGAAAAGGAATCCGGCATCACCCACCACTTCTGGCGTGCCTCCCGTCTTGGATGCGACTGTCGCCAGCCCCGACGCCATCCCTTCAATGGTGGCAAGTCCAAATTCTTCTTGCTTGCGAGAGGGGGTCACGTGAATACTTGCCTTGCGGACTTCCTCAGCGATCCGACGTCGGTCAACATGTCCCGTAAGCCGAACATCGATACCGCGAAGCTCTAACGTTTTAATCAGTTCTCGAATTCCCCGCTCATAGTCATCAATTTGACCTTCCTGAAGCTGGCTCGTTCCGAGCAGTTGAATCGCGAAATCTCGAGTTGATTCGCTCAAGACAACCGCAGCTTTAAGCACGATGTCCGGAGACTTATCCGGTCGAAGTCGACCGGTAAAATTGATGATGGGCAGATCGCTCTTGGGTTGCTCGGCGGGATGAAATTGCTCCAGATCCACACCGTTGTAAATTGCTTTTACCGTGCCTTCAGGAAGTGCATACGCGTGCTCGATAGCCCGGGCGGCTGCGCTACTTACAGCCATGACCACATCCACATCCCGACTCAGATCTCCGCGGAACGCGCTTCTCATGCCGGCATCGGAGTTATGAAAGATCAGCATGATCCGGGCCCGCGGCAGAAGGCGACGAAGATAAATCGCCGCCTCAGGGTCGTTGTGAAGTACAACGCAGCTGGATTGCATGCCGGCTTCCTTGATTGCCTCTGCTACGCGGATGACGTACCGACGCTGCCGCAGGTAGCGCCAACCGCCAAGCTTCTTCTGCGCGCGTGAGACAAAATGAACGATTGGGTTCTTTGAGCGGTCCGGAAACGGGACGGATATCGTCCGAGGCCACGGAAAAGCTTCCGCGGAACTCTCCTTGGAAATCACCATAGGCTCGACGCCGGCTCTGCGCGCGGCCTGGCACACTTCCCAAAGCCAGATGCTGATTGCGGCGCCCGCGGTCGGTGAAAACGTGTCGGCTGTGCAATTGACAAATGTAACGTCCGAACGCGCCACGTCTTGCGCCGCCCTGTCCTGCGGACCGGCCATTGTCGTCGCGGTTTTCATATTATCTGCCGAACTTGCTCAAACGGAGGAAACGGGGGTCCTTCTATCGTTATGGACCGGTTCTCGGTAGCTGGCCATCGAATCCTCATAGGCCTTCAGCATTCGCGGCGCGACTGCTGTGCAGGAGAAATGTTCTTCAAAACGCTTCCGGGCGGCGCAGCGAAAGCGGTAATTCGTTTCCGAGTCCATGAGCTTGATGATGTTTCGGGCCAAAGCCTCGAAGTCGCCGACCGGCGAAATCAATCCCGCCTTGCCAAAGTCGACCGCCTCGGGCATCGACACATAATCGCTCGTCGCGATGGCCGCCCCCGATGCCATTGCCTCCAGCATCACGTATGAGAAGCAGTCGTGCGGCGTCGGGTAGGCAAAGACATCGAAGCTCGGCATGTATTCGCTTAGAAGCTTTTCGCGCGGAACGCGACTGACCCATACGATTCCTTTAGCGGCGCATTCATCGGCCGACAGCAGTGGGACGGAGCCAACGACCTGCAATTCTGCATGTGGAACTGTTGCTCGTACGCGTTCAAAGGCCTTGAGCAAAACCTGGCCGCCCTTTGCGTTGAAGTCATTGGCAACAAAGCCGATCCGCGTCGGCTTTCTGGGGGTGATCGGCGGCGCGTCGCACTGGTGCATGATCGGAATCACATCGATGCGATCGGCTGGCATGTAGCCGCCGGCTTGGAGATAGTCGCGAAAGTATTCCGTATAAACCATGATGCGTTCGGCTTGCGGCATCCGGTAGGACGTGCAGTTGACTCCCATCAGGCGACCTAGGCCCCGCTCAGCCCGCTCCATCCAGTTGACGCGTTGACGAGAATGGGTCCGATAATTGAGGTAGAGGTCGCGCTGCGGCGCACCGCAACTGATGATCAACGGGCAGTCGCGCACGCGAAATGCAGTCGAAAAGACATGTGCGTGGATGAGATCGTATTCGCCGGGCCGGATGTCAAAGAACCGAAACGGCTCCCAGAACATCCAACGCTTTTGGCGCGCCACGTTCACGGTTTTGGCGATGAGCGTCAGCACCGGCTCGTTCCAAAGCCGACTGCGCCGCGCCCGCTCGACCAAAGCGCCGCGCTGAATCGCGGCGCCGTAGGTCTCGTATTCCACGCCTGCGGGGGAATACTTAAGAAGTGTTTCCGTGTAGGTAATATCGCCGCACGGTGGATCGAGCGCGGCCACCGGGCTGATGAGAAGGACACGCATCAAACGAACACAGCTTCAGTGATATGGCTTGCGACGTCCCGGCCGATCATTCAGGTCTTCGAAAATGAGCGTCGGTCCGCAGGCCGCGATATGACGATAATGATTTGAGTCGAGGAAACTGTTTAATCGATCCGCTGCAGCTTTGTCGAATGCCTCGCACAGGACCAGCAGCGGACGATATCGATTCCAATCATTCGAGCGAAGGACGACTTCGTCGTGCCCCTCACAATCGACGGACAGAATATCGATAGATTTGTTGAAGGACGGTATGTGTTCATCAAACACAGCCTTCAGCGGACGTGTTCTTACGGTGATCTGCGCGGCCTTAACTGCTCTGGTCTGATGAAAATAGGTGCTGTCGACGATGCCAGACACATCTTCGTCAACAGCGAAAGTCGCGCTACCTTCGACATCGGAAATCGCATTTGAGACCAGGATGTCGCATGGCCGGTGCTTCTGAAACAACGGTGCCTTGTGTGGGTTGGGCTCGACCACGATGCCGCGCCAGCCATTTCGATAAAACGCATAGGTGTTGGAATGCTGAACAGGGTGAAAGCCACCCACGTCGACGTACAACCCGTTAGGCTTACCTTGAAAGTACTCGAGCAGAAAGACGTCTTCACCGAACATTGAAAAATAGGGGCGCGCCCACATCAGCTCATATGATGAATGGTGCCGATAGAAGCGAACGCGACGACGAAGACCAGTGTATGCTTTAGCTAGTCCCAATTTCTTATGCTCCTGCCGCGATTAGAACTTCGTTAGGCAGAGAATTCAGACCGACCGGTAGTATGCCTCGGAGCTTTACGCAGCCGTTGCGATCATAATTGGGTGGTCGACTGCGCTCATGCAGCAACCACCGGCGGAAATTATAGTGCTCCAGCAACTCCATCTCCCACACAGGCATCATCCGCGCGGCCATCCAATCTGGCAGATGACGCGCCCGGAACATCCAGAGCCTTGCCGCTGCGTGAACTAACGCGAGATACGGATGCCGCCGATCGATTCGGTTCCAGTGATAGTCAATGTACGCCGCGAATTCACCGTGCTTTTCGGCAAGTTGTACGAACCCGCGCCGCGTTGCGCGCGATGGATCAGGGTTATGCTCTGCGACAATGTCATAGCGGGAAATAATGCGAAACCCGGCGGCACGAACCTGAAGCCAGAACAACGTATCCTCGGCGTGGCCGGTTGCACCGGGTCCGACCTCCGGGTCAAACCAGGGAACCGTGTCGAAGACGCGGCGTGAGATCGCCATGTTGGCGCCGACAAGCGGCGGATCGTGCGGGCGCTGGCAGTATTCTGTCGTCGCGAGCCAGGAGCGATGTTCGGCAGTCAGTCCAAGTGTATTGATTTCAGATCCAAGCCGAAGCCCGCCGGCAACCGCATCGGCCTCGTCGCTAAGAATTGGCCCGCACATTGCTTCGACCCAATTTGTCGGTGGCAAGACGTCATCGTCGGTGAACAGCAGCACAGAGCCGGTCGATGCCTTGAGTGCTCGGTTCAGCGCCCAGCTCTTGCCCCGGCAATTCTCATACAGCCAAATACAATTATAATTGGCCAAGCATTCCGACATTGACGTGACGACTACGTCCGTGTCATCTTCTGAACCATTATTCACGACAATCAGCTCGATTTGGCTACCACTCGGCACGGTTAGCTGCGAGATCGCCTCTAAAGTCCGGCGCAAATACCTTGCTCGGTTCCGCGTGCAAATAATGATCGAGTATGTCGTCATCGAAACAATAATCCGAGTGCTGGCTCTAAAAGAAAATTAAAGTACTGGCGCAGGGGATAGATGTGCGGTGCTGATTGTTGAGCCCGAATGACCATTCCCACAATATTTTCGCGATGTTCCGCGATACTGTCGAATTTCGCGCAGCATCCATATTTGCTGCACGCGTTCCATTTCCCAGGCGAGGTGAGGTCCGGAAGCCGCAGGCAGAGGATGGAGCAGTCGATGCTTCAACAATCGGAGCCGGGCAAACCACAGCGGCCATGCGGTTTTTGTTGCCGAGGCGCCAAAGTAGTGATACTCAAGGTAAGCGTCCGACTTCCCCATTCGCATCGCTAAGTCCAGAAGCCCCCTGCGGGTTAGGCGAGACGGATCGAAGTGGTGTTCAACGACCACGTCAAACCGTGAGACCAGCCTAAAGCCCTTACGACAAAGAAGGTAGCTATAGAGCGTTTCGTCATGGAATCCTAGCGCGCCTGGGCCGAGGTTTACGTCAAATCCGCCTATTGACTCAAATACCTTGCGCGAAAAGGCCATGTTTGCACCAACGAAGCGATCGGGGCGTATTGCGTTGATGTCCTTCGTGCCTGCAAACAATGCTTGGCGGCAGGGTATTCGACATGCCAATTTCTCAGGGATTGAAACGCCGCCGGCGACGGCATCGGCGGCGCCTGCGATGATTGGGGTACACATCCCTTCCACCCAATTCGGAGGAACCTTGACATCATCATCGGTAAACAGGAGGGCGGCGCCCTGCGCGGCCGCCATGCCGGTATTATATGCGTAGCCTTTGCCTCGCCTCGGTTCAAAGAGATAACGGACCTGCATATTCGCGGGTGCGGCAGCCTCTACGACTTCGCGTGTGCAATCGGTCGACCCGTTATCTACCAATAATAACTCTACCGGCGTCTCTTGCGAAAACCGGCAACATGCGATTGAACTTAGCGTCGTCCGAAGGCTATCTGAGCGATTGCTTGTGCAGATAATTATGCTGGCCAAGGGAATCATGGTTCCAAGACCCGAGCGTCAGAGGCCGTATACATTCGGACGTCGCAGAATTATGCGCGCCCCGCTTCCGATGAGGTGCCGGTAGAACATCAGTCGCAACGGCCAATCGCGGATGCTAAAAGGAGATCCGAGGTAATGAGCGATATTGCGGAGTTGGGCGCGTCGATAGCCGACAAATCCATCCGCCGTTTTCTGATCGGAATGTAAGGTGGCGTTTGACAAGGGGCGATCGACCACATGAATCTCAAATCTCGCAGCCATTCTGATCCAATAGTCATAATCCATACTTAAATGCAGGCGCTCGTTGACACCGCCGATGGTCTCATAAACCCGCCGTCGCCAGAAGATGCTCGGCTGGTGCATGTGATAGCCATGCCAGTACCTTATCAGTTGTTCTCGACCTTCGAACTTAGCTGGGAGTTCGAACAACAAATCGCCGTCGGCGTTCACCAATCGCACCCCACCGCAAAGTACGTCGGCGTCTCTATTTATCTCAAAGAAATGCGAGACATAGGAAAGGGAATCGTCTAGAAAATAATCATCGCTGTTCAACCAGCATAAGATATCGCCAGTGGATCGGGAAAAGCCTTTGTTTATCGCATGCGATTGCCCTCGATCCGGCTCGCTGACCCAATACACCAGAGCGTCGGCGTATCGACGGATTATTTCGAGCGTGTTATCCGAGCTTCCTCCATCAATAATTATGTGTTCAACGGAGTTGGGTGGACCGGATCTCACCGATCTAATTGTTCGCTCAATGTATCTGCCTTGATTGAACGAGGGTGTAACAACACTGATCTTTTGGGAACACACAAGTTAGCCTTCGACCTTGAGCGCCGCGATCATGTGATCAGGGAGTTCCGGGAACCGAGGCGGCTCGATTGATTCGGAAAACGTAGAAAATGGACGGATGCTGCAGATCCATTTGCAATGACCACCGCGCGCCTTTTTCGCGATAGCCACTACCAGGGCCTTTGCGGTCTTCTTCAATCGCCGCCTGAATGATTCTGGGTCGTGCGCGACACGCTCGTATGCAATCACCTGATAAGACGCGTTAGCTGCAGCCCATCTAATGAAGCGCCTGCTAAGGTATACAAGGTGAATCGGAAAGCTCATATACCAGTAGAACGGCTGCGACATTCTCGCAAGCCAGTAGCCCGAATCACCCGTCAGCACGACGACGATTCCGGCTGGTGCCAGAAGTGGCCGTACCGTACGTAAAGTCGCAAGTGGATCGGGAACATGCTCCAGCACGTCCATGAGGATTATCGCGCCAAATTGTCCGTTGTACATCGATAGATCATCGTTAATATCCCGCCCAACCATAGCAATTCCCCGCGATTGCGCGAACTCTGCCGCCGCCGGATTTGGCTCAACACCGAAGGCGCGATATCGGTCGCCGCAAAAGGCCAGGAAATCGCCGCGGAAGCAACCGATGTCGAGGATATTCTCATTCGAGGCATGCTTGCGAATCAGGTCGCCGATCAGCGCCCAGTAGGCCGGCCTCGCATTTGACCACGAGTTTACCGGAATGCTTCTATACGCTCTTTCAAGCGATTGGTTGTCAGGGCGCGGCCAGCGAAAGATTAGGTCGCAATCCTTACAAAGATATAGCGGACCCGACAACGCGCACAACTCAGAAACCTCTCGGCTTTCAGCCCATGACGAGAAACCCGAATATCCAAGACGCGTAAGCCGTCCTTGTCGGCAAGTCGGACAGTGAATTTCAGCGGTCTCCATAAGTATCCCGTCAAATCTCGTTGAAGCAGAGGTGGTCATTGCGGTGAGCCGAAGGAGAGAAGGGTTCAGCAACCACGCCGCTGGAAGATTCCATCGCACCAAAGGACATGCCCCGAGTCTTGGTCGATGTCCCCATTGTCAAGTGAAACAAGGTCGAATCCGAGGCTATCCAGCTTGCTTATCATCTCGCCGGCGGCTGTTTGACCTTCGTAGAGTTTCGCTAAGCATATCTCAACCTCGATGGCGACCACGGAGGCTATAGAATCCGTGGCACCTTGGAGAACGCTCGACTCAAATCCTTGGACGTCAAGCTTGCAATAGACTCGATCGTGCTCCAAGAAGAGCTCTGCTCGCATTGAATCGAGCTTACGAATCGGAACGTTGCGGGAGCCCACATAAAGCGACTCGGGGAAGAGCTCCCGGTGCCGATTAGACATCGGCAGGAATGAGCTGCTCATTGAGTTTCCGGCGACATGTAGCTCCGCCGTTGAGTCGGCTGGTCCCAGCGCGACGTTCCAAACAGCCCAAGGCGGCTTGCTCGCGGCTGTGCTGCTAAGAATCTGAAATGCGTCCGAGAGTGGCTCGAATGAAGCGATACGACCTGAGTATCCAGCTGCACGAACAGCAAGGGCATACTGCCCCTCGTTTGCTCCAACGTCCAGGAGTAGCGACACGCCAGCGTTCTGAATGATTCTAGCACGCCGAAGATCCGCCGTGCTTCCTTCGTTCGCCGGATGAGGGGCGCAACGGCGGCCGACATCAAGTCCGATTGCGTTGAATGCGCCGCGCGCGCAGCGCTTTAGTAGGGTGTTCATTGGAATACCGATATCCTGATTAAGTGCCGATGGAAATTCAGGTCTTCAGCGCCTGGACGGAGCGTGCGGGCACCTCTCGGTTCCGTACTTCAGTACAGTCAACCGCGATACAACCGCGGCCAAAGGACTGATTATAGTGGAAGCCGGTTGCGGGACTGTCGGCGGATGTTACGCTGAAACTTATGGCTTCCTCAATTACATCGTAATAGCGGACGCACGGCTCCACTGCCATAAGATCAAGCGAGTATTTGCCGGTAACCAGAAAAGGCAGGCTGATCATAAAAGAGAACGAGTGCTCGCCGGGTTCGCATTCATAGACCATACCGGATGAATACCACGGGCCCGCGAAGATCACAGGGACGTTGTTCGCATCGCGAATTACAAATTCGGGAGCGAATGACACGCGATCCTTGACCTCAAGGTGTATTCGCAGCATGACCTCCCGTGCACAGTTCACTTCAAGTGTCGTTACCCCATCAATGCTCAGAGATGCGTCAGTGAAGTGGACGTGTTTGGGGGTAACGGTGCGGTTGCCCGACCTGAAGCGGCCTTCCCGGTGCCGTGTGCGATATTGAGCAAACGCATCTGCGGGTGAGCCGATGTAGGCCACTGCTCCGTTCTCGAGAAGAATTGCCGACTTACATAATCGCCTCACAGCTGACTCTTGATGGCTTACAAACAGGACTGTGCGCCCATGACTCGAAATGTCTTCCATCTTCCCGAGGCATTTCTTCTGGAACTCGGCGTCGCCGACGGCGAGAACTTCATCGACGATGAGGATTTCGCTTTCCAGGTGAGCGGCGACCGCGAAAGCGAGTCGCACATACATTCCACTACTGTACCGCTTGACCGGAGTATCCAGAAATTGTTCTACGCCGGCGAAATCGACAATGGCGTCGAATTGCTTTTTGATTTCGGCTTTGGACATGCCGAGGATAGCGCCGTTGAGGAAGACATTTTCGCGGCCGGTGAGTTCGGGGTGGAAGCCGGTGCCGACTTCCAGGAGGGAGCCGACGCGGCCGTAGAGATCGATCTGGCCGGCGGTGGGCTCGATGATTCGGCTGAGTATTTTGAGGAGCGTGCTCTTGCCGGCGCCATTGCGGCCGATGATGCCGACGACGTCCCCCTTCTTGATATCGAACTCGATGTCCTTGAGGGCCCAGAAGGTTTCCCGGGCCGAGCGGGCAAAGGGCCGGCGGGCGCGAGCCAGCAGCGTCTCGGCGAGCGTGACGTGCCTTTCGCCGGCGTTGTGGGCGATGGTGTAGCTCTTGGATAAGCCGCGAACTCGGATGGCTAAGTCACTCTTGGATGTCATGCTGCAGGTTCAATTGTTGGTTTGATCGCGGCAAGGAGTACTTCAGCAGCATGCCGACGGCCGTGGTTGCTCATAAAAGGCTGCTCACACCACCTGAAGAAGCACCATGCGAAAGCGATGCAGATTATGAACACCAGGACCAGGTAGATCGGAAGCGCATTCGGCAGTACATGCGTCATCTTGGCCGCCGTATGGACATAGTCGATGAGCGTGATGTGCGTAAGGTACAGGCTGTACGAAAATACACCCACCCACGCAAAAAAACGCGTCGCGTGGAATGCGGAGAGCCGCTCATCAAACCGGTAAAGCGAGAGCAACAAAACCGCGCATATTGTCGATGTGAGCAGTGCCACGGGGCCGCCGCGATCAACGTAGCCGTGGCGCGATGGATGAAGAGCGACAAACATCGCGACGCCGCTGATCACGAGCGCTGCTGTCGCAACCGTCCCACGTCGCCAACCGTGACTCAGCACGTCATAAACCAACACACCGAGTCCGAAATGCGGCCAAAGGTCGAACGGATATGGAACGTGCGCGACGAGGTCGAGCGACAAGGTCGCGATTGTTAGAAGGTGCAGCACGTTGAGCATTCCTCGGCTTCCTAGCCGGAAATATCTTGCCGCACCCAATGCCACTGCAACGAAGCTGTAAAAGCCGACCTCATAGCAGAGCGTCCAGTAGACGCCGGAGAGCGGTCGCTGGTGGAACAGTTCTTGGGTGAGCGTCAGATTGGCGAGATAGAACAGCGGCGTCCGATGTAACAGATCGACGGAAGCCAGCGTGCTTGACCGCAGGAATCCGATATGTACGGCGTATTGAGCCGCGAGCGCGCTTGCAGCACACAACCCGACAGAGTACCAGCATGGCGGGAAGATTCGCCTCGCCCGCGCATAGACCCACCCGCGTTTATTCGTTCGAAGCGAGGAAGCCGCAGTGTTCGCGATGCAGTAGCCGCTAATCACAAAGAAAATCCAAACGCCGAGCGCACCGTTTAAGAAGAAGCTATAGACAGCACGCTGACTGAGTGACGGCTCGCGCTCTACGAGAAAGCCAAGCGCGTGATGCGCGACAACCCAAAGACAAGCGAACCCACGAGCCGCGTCGAGCAGACGGTAGACCCCCGCCTTCCGCTTCGTCGCAACCGGCGCGGCCGTCGCGACCTCGGCGATTACTTGTGAAGCGGGAATCGAAGTCGCGGTCATTGCTTTACCGCATGCGCCCAAAGCGTGTTCCCGTGCGCCGGACCCGAGGGAAGTGCGCGGTGGTACAGCTTTTGGACGAGTTGTGAACTCGGATGGCGACGTTAGAGCGAGAGGTCATTGGATCAGGTTTCTAAGATAACCGACGGCCGGCGTCGGGATATTCGTCGTTTTCAAGCGCCGGCTTGAGCAAGTTTTTGACAAATGAGACAAAATGGGACAAAATGAGGCGCTTTTCAGTTAGATCACATCGGCGAACTTCCGTTCCATGCGTTTGAAGGAGAAGGCGCCGAGGATGAAGGCGCCAATCGACACGGCGGCGGCGTAGGCGATGTAGGCCCCGTGGAGCCGGCCGGTGCCGAGGAGGGACCAGCGGAAGGCTTCGAGCAGGCCGCTCAGGGGGTTGAGCATGTAGACCGTTGTCAGGCGCGGGGTCAGCCGCTTGAGGACTTCGGTGAGGCTGTAAGCGATCGGGCTGGCGTAGAGCAGGATCTGCATCGCGACGGGGAGAATGTATTGCACATCGCGATAGCTGACGGAGAGGGCGCTGGTGATCAGGCCGATGCCGAGGGACAGGGCGAGCAGCAGGATGATCCAGACCGGCAGGAGCAACAGGCCCCAGTGCGGCGGGATGTGATAGGTGAACAGGAGCAGGACCATCATGGCGGCGGCGACGCCGAAGTCGACCAAGGTCGAGGGGACCGTGGAAAGCGGGAGCACGAGGCGGGGGAAGAAGATCTTGCTGATGAGCTGCTGATTGCCGACGAGGCAGGCACTGGCTTTGGTGACGGTGTTGTTGAAGAGGTTCCAGCCGAGCAGACCGGCGAAGGAGAAGACGAAGTAGGGAATGCCGTCGCTGGGCATCTGGGCGACTTTGCCGAAGACGAAGGAGAAGACGCCGGCGGCCATGAGGGGTTGGAGGATGACCCAGATGACGCCGAGCGCGGTTTGCTTGTAGCGGAGCTTGAGATCGCGGCCGGCGAGGCTGAAGAGCAGATCGCGGAACTGCCAGGTTTCTCGAAGATTCAGGGCGGCCCAGCCGGAACTGGGGCGGATGGATAGATAGGGCTTCTCGAGCGGCGCCGAGTCGTCGGCCGGCAGGTCGGCGGAGACGGATTGCGCGGCAGCCGAGCTGTCGGGGACGTTGAGCATGACATTGGAATCGGCGACGGAGGTCACGGGTACATCGAAGAAAAAGGTCGGTGGCTTCAGTGGCCGACGGCGGCCAC
>Ga0182024_10006695_pt1 | contig 25174 bp, 20 predicted proteins | sample P32metaG_FD_120480 | JGI IMG/M metagenome (GOLD analysis project Ga0182024, IMG submission 120480) | Permafrost microbial communities from Stordalen Mire, Sweden - P3-2 metaG (Illumina Assembly) | ecosystem: Environmental > Terrestrial > Soil > Wetlands > Permafrost | place: Sweden: Stordalen...
GAAGAAGTGCAAGGCCTCTCCGGGCCATAAGAAGGACATGTCATCATGCGCTTTGTCGACGAATTTCGCCAACCCGAACTAATCACCCGCACCGCGGAGGAGATCCGCCGCCTCGCCGACCCCGATCGCCATTACCGTTTCATGGAAGTGTGCGGAGGCCATACCCACGCCATCTATCGCTTCGGCTTGATGGATCTCCTTCCGCCGAATATCGAATTAGTGCACGGCCCTGGCTGTCCCGTTTGCGTCCTTCCGATGGGGCGCATCGACGACGGCCTTTCGATCGCCGAGGATCCCAACGTAATCTTCGCGGCTTTTGGTGATATGATGCGCGTCCCCGGCACTCACGGCAGCCCTCTCGAATACAAGGCGCGAGGCATGGACGTTCGCATCGTCTATTCGCCGTCCGATGCCTTGAAGCTCGCGCGCAAAAATCCCGAAAAGCACGTGATGTTCTTCGCCATCGGCTTCGAGACCACCGCGCCCTCGACCGCGCTTACACTGATGCGAGCGAAAGCCGAAGGCATTCCCAACTTCTCGGTTTTCTCGAACCACGTCACGATCATTCCCGCCATCCGCGCCATCCTCGATTCGCCCGACATGCGTATCGACGCCTTCATCGGCCCCGGCCACGTGTCGACCGTGATCGGCTGCCGCCCCTACGGCTGGATCGCGAGCGACGCCGGAAAGCCCATCGCAGTCTCCGGCTTCGAGCCTCTCGACGTCCTTCAATCGATCGTCATGCTGCTGCGTCAATTGAATGACGGCAAAGCCATCGTCGAGAACAATTACAAACGAGTCGTGCCCTGGGAAGGCAATCGCGCCGCCCTCAAAGCGATCGGCGAAGCGTTTGAAATCCGCCCGTATTTCGAATGGCGAGGCCTCGGCTTCATCTCTCAATCCGCCTTGCGCCTCAAGGAGACCTACGCCCAATGGGACGCCGAAAAGCGTTTCTCCGTGCCTGGCATTCGCGTCACAGATCCGAAAGCCGCACAATGCGGCGAAGTTTTGAAAGGTGTGCTCAAGCCGGCGCAATGCAAACTGTTCGGCAAAGAATGTACCCCCGAACATCCTATCGGAGCATTGATGGTATCGTCGGAAGGCTCGTGCGCCGCATATTATAGTTACGCGATGCGCAAGTCACCCAAACTCGCTCAAATGTCGGTGGTTTGACAAATGTTTCTAAAATGACCACCGCGCCCCCGAAAATCCGCTTTCGCGACCCGCAGGTCGACATGGCCCACGGCGCGGGCGGCAAAGCCAGCCGACGGCTTGTCGAAGGACTGTTCGCCCCGATTCTCTGCGGCTCTTCGACGGAACCTTTGGGCGACGCCGCCCACATCGACATCAGCGGAACGCGCATCGCGATCACCACCGACGCGTTCGTGGTTCACCCTCTGGTTTTTCCCGGAGGCTCCATCGGCGAGCTGGCCGTGAACGGCACGGTCAACGATCTGGCCGTTTCCGGAGCGCGAGCCGTCGCCTTGGTTTGCAGCTACGTCCTGGAAGCCGGATTGCCCTCCGACATCTTAGAAGCGGAGGTGCGCGCGATGGCCGCAGCCGCCCAGCGGGCGGGCGTCATCATCGCGGGAGGCGACACCAAGGTCGTCGAGCATGGAAAAGCCGACCGCATGTACATTACCACCGCCGGAATTGGCAGCCTCATTCCCGGCCTCCAAATGTCCGCCGCATCGGTCCGCCCCGGCGACAAGATAATTCTCTCCGGCCCCATCGGCGATCACGGCATCACAATTCTCTTAGCCCGCGGCGAACTCGACCTGGAAGCCGACCTCCGCTCCGACACCCGCTCCGTATTGCCATTCGTGGAAGAGCTCGCTGCGAAAGCCGCGAGCGGCGTAAGGTGGATGCGCGATCCGACCCGCGGCGGTATCGCCACCTCGCTTAACGAACTGGCCCGCGATTGCGCCTTCGGCATGCAAATTTCCGAGGACTTGATTCCGATCCACGACGCCGTCCGCGGCGCGTGCGAACTGCTGGGCCTCGACTCTCTGCACATCGCCAATGAAGGACAATTCCTCGCCGTCATCGCCCCGGAAAATCTGAACGCCGCTCTTGACGCCTTGCATAAAACACCAGGGGGTCAAGAAGCGGTCATGATCGGCGAGGTCACCGAGCAGCCCGCCGGCTCCGTTCTAGTGACCACGCGCTACGGAGGCACCCGCATCGTGGATATGCTCGTCGGAGATCCTCTTCCGAGAATCTGTTAGCCATGGCGACGGCCAACACGAGCAATCTGACGACAGCGGTCCAAGACCAGCTTCTGGAGCGCAACCGGATCTACGAAGACTTTTTCATCCGTGAGTCGCATCGCCTCGCCTTAGCCTGCCGCGAAATGTCCGATCGCTTCCTGCGCGGAGGCCGCCTGCTCGCATTCGGCGGAGGCCCCTACTCGACCGACGCCCAGCACGTATCGGTCGAGTTCGTTCATCCCATCATCGTAGGCAAGCGAGCCCTTCCCGCACTCGACCTGTCGATTCTTCCCGGCCCGTGGCTCGAAGCAATTCTCCAACCGGACGACATCGTCATGGGCTTCGGCCCTCCCTCGGGCGATCCCGCGATAGACGATGCCCTCAGGTCCGCAAGCAAGCGCGGAGCCATGACCTTCGCGCTCCCCGGCCGCTCTGGCTCTTACACATTGGATCCTCCGTCTCAGCATCCGTTCATTCATCAGGAGCTTGTCGAGATCCTCTATCACACGCTCTGGGAAACCGTGCACGTCTTCTTCGAGCACAACGAACTCGGGCACGACGTCGGCGATTCCGCGTTCCTCTATCCGTTCTTAGGCGAGCAGAAGGAACCCTCAGTCGATGTGGTCGATCAAGTCGCAGCATCCATCCGAGCCAAAGCGCACGACGACTCGCAACTGCGCGCCCGCGTAGCCCACGAGCAGGCGGAGCAAATCACTACCACCGCTCGTGCCGTCTATGAGCGTCTCCAACGCGGCGGCAAAATAATAACCTTCGGAAACGGAGGCTCGGCCACCGACGCCAACGATTTTGCGATCGACTGCGTCCTTCCGCCCTCCGGATATAATCCGGTTCCAGCGATTTCGCTTAGCATGGAACCCGCGAATCTAACCGCCATCGCCAACGACATCGGGATCGAGCTAATATTCCTCCGCCAAATGATCGCCCACGCGAAGCCCAACGATGTCGCGCTAGGAATTTCCACCAGCGGAGGCTCGCGCAACATCATCCTCGCGCTGGAAGAAGCGCGCAAGCAAGGTCTGCTGACCGTCGCCCTGCTAGGCTATGATGGCGGAGACATTCTGCGCGGCCGCCTCGCCGATTCGAGCCTCGTTGTTCATTCGGATTATATCCCCCGCATTCAGGAAGTGCAGGCGTCCATCTATCACGTCCTGCGCGAAACTCTGGAGGTTCTGACCCATGGCTAAGTTCGAACTGTTCGGGACCAAAGGTTGCCCCTACACTCAGGACATGCGCGAATGGCTGGACTGGAAAGGCTACGATTACCAGGAATACGACGTCGAGCTGGACAGCGCCGCCCGAACAAGGATGATCGCCATCTCCGGCGGCCAACGCACTGTGCCCATGCTGGCCGAGGACGGCGACGTAGTGCAAATCGGCTGGCAAGGCCGAGGCTGCGTAGTCAGCGCATGAAGACAGGACAAGTGGACACGCGGAGCCGCCATGCGTAAGCATGCGGGCAGACGTCGGAACGACCACCCCCCATGCTAACCGCCCGCAACATCCGAGTCCGCGGCGTAGTGCAAGGCGTAGGCTTCCGCCCCTTCGTATTCCGCCTCGCCCAAGCCAATACCCTATCCGGCTGGGTCTTCAACGACGAAGACGGAGTAGAAATTCATCTCGAAGGCCCGAATCAATCACTAGACGCATTCGTCGAATCGCTAACAACCGAAGCCCCGCAAGCCGCGCAAATCGCGACCATCCATATTGAAACCGCCGAGCCATCAGGCCTCCACAATTTCGAAATTCGCCATAGCGAGCACATCGGCACTCCCACAACGCGAATCTCCCCCGACCTCCCGGTCTGCGCCGACTGCCTCGCTGAGCTTTTCAATCCCACCGACCCCCGCTTCAACTATCCTTATATCAACTGCACCAATTGCGGCCCGCGCTATTCCGTAATTCTCGAACTCCCCTACGATCGCGCAAACACGACGATGAAAGGCTGGCCCCTCGATGATTATTGCGCCGCCCAATACAGCAATCCCTCGGACCGCCGCTTCCACGCGCAACCAGTAGCGTGCCCCGAATGCGGTCCGCATTACTATCTGCAAATCGGCGCCAACCGAATCACCGGAGACCCAATCGCCAAAGCCGCCGAGCTTCTCAATCAGGGCGCGATCGTAGCCGTGAAAGGGCTGGGCGGCTACCACTTGGCCTGCGACGCTAGAAACGATGAAGCAGTCCAATCCCTCCGCCTCCGAAAATTCCGCAAAGAAAACCCCTTCGCCCTAATGGCGAAAAACCTGGAAGTAGCCCGCGGCATTGTTCATCTCACCCCCGAATCCGAAGCCCTGTTAGTCTCCCAAGCCCGCCCGATCGTCCTGGCACCAGTAGGACAGGTCCCCGACCTGTCCCCCGCAATCTCCCCCGACAATAACGACCTCGGCGTAATGCTCCCCTACGCCCCCTTACACCATCTCCTCTTCTCCGCCGGCGCCCCCGACATTCTCGTAATGACCAGCGCCAACCGCTCCAGTGAGCCAATCGCATATCAAGACGAAGAAGCTCTAGCCCGCCTAACAGGTATCGCCGACGCATTCCTGATCGGCGAACGTCCCATCGCAAGACGGGTAGACGATTCCATCGCAAGAGCCGGCGTCTTCGGCCCGATGATCCTGCGCCGCTCAAGAGGCTACGCACCCTCGTCCGTCGCCGCAATTCCATCGAAACGCCCAATCCTCGCGGTAGGCGCCGACCTGAAGAACAGCATCACGCTGATAGTTAGCGGACAAGCCTTCGTCAGCCAGCACATCGGCGACCTGACCCAATACCAGTCGTTCGAGTCATTCCGTCAGACGATTCAGGATCTGATAACAATGTATGAGATCGACCGAACCGATCTTCTCATCGCGCACGACGCACATCCGCAATATCTGTCGACCGTCCACGCCCTCGATCTTCCATCCTTTGAAACTCGGGCGATCCAGCACCATCGGGCCCACATCGCCTCAGTCCTTGCCGAGCGCGGCGCGTGGGACAAACGAGTGCTGGGAGTCAGCTTCGACGGAACCGGCTACGGCGACGACGGAGCCATCTGGGGCGGGGAACTGTTCGTAGGTAGCGTAGCAGAAGGCTTCGCCCGAGTAGCCCATTTACGCCAAGCCGCTCTTCCCGGAGGCGACGCCGCAGCGCGTTTTCCCGTGCAAGCCTCCGCCGGATTCTTAGCTCAGGTAGAGGGTCTACCAGACCTCAACGCCGAGCCCTTTCTCTTTCCCCTCCGCTTCGAGCAGTCGCTGGAACTGATCCGCAAAAACACCCGCACATTCCAAACCACCTCGGTAGGCCGCCTCTTCGACGCCGCAGCCGCCCTGTTAGGCTTCAAGCGTGAAGCGACCTTCGAAGGCCAAGCCGCGATGTGGCTGGAGCACATTTCGCGAGGCGCAATCGCAGCCCCATATCCATTCCCCGATCTCGATTTCCGCCCTCTGCTAGCGAGCCTGATCGCAGACCGCCTGCGCGAACGAGATATACCGCAATGCGCGAGAGCATTCCAACGCGGAGTAGCGCAAGGCCTATGCGATTCCGCCAAAGCTTTGTGCGAAACGCATAAACTCGACACCATAGTCCTATCCGGCGGAGTTTTTCAAAACCAATTATTACTAGCCGATATAAAATCGATTCTGCATCTATCAATCTGGACCAATCGCGAAGTCCCACCCAACGACGGAGGCATCAGCCTGGGCCAAGCCGCCCTCGCGGCGCACGCCCCCGACCTGCCCTCCGGTTCCCTTCGACCGGCGATAATCGGCATGCCTCTACCGAGCCCCGACCGTCAGGGAGGGGACAGCTAATGCACGAACTCTCCATCGCGATGAGTATAGTCGAGATGGCCGAAGAAGAATCCGAGAGTCACGGAGGCGTCAGAGTCACGGCCGTTCACCTCAAACTAGGCCCCCTGTCCGGAGTCGTTCAACTGGCTCTCGAAAATGCCTTCAGCCTGGCCCGTGAAGGAACGATTCTGGAAAATGCGACTCTCATCGTCGAACGAGTGCCAATCGTCGCGCGCTGCCCGAAGTGCGCCGCCGATCGCACCCTCCCCTCGATGCAATCTTTTATTTGTCCAGTCTGCCAGACCCCTCTGTCGGAAATAAGCCACGGCAGAGAACTCGAAGTGGTCGCTCTCGAGATAGAGGATTTGGAGATCCCGTGCCCCGAATTGTAGAAGTCAGGCAGAAGGTCCTCAAACAGAACGATATTCTAGCCCGCGAACTTCGCCAGCGCTTCAAAGACAGTGGCGTTTTCGTAGTGAGCCTGGCCTCCAGCCCCGGCTCCGGCAAGACAGCATTCCTCGAAAAAACGCTGACCCTCTTGCGTCCAGACTACAAAGTCGCGGCGCTGGTAGGCGATCTCGAAACCGATAACGACGCAGTCCGCCTCGCTCGCGCGCAAGTGCCTGTAAAACAGATCACCACGGGAACTTTGTGTCACCTCGAAGCGTCGATGATTCAGCACTCGATCGAAGACTGGAAGCTCGATGAACTCGACTTTCTCTTCATCGAAAACGTCGGCAATCTCGTGTGCCCGTCCTCCTACGACCTAGGCGAAAATCTCCGGCTCGTTCTCTTGTCCGTCACCGAAGGCGAGGACAAGCCGCTAAAATATCCCACCATCTTCAACACCGCCGACGTCGCCATCATCACCAAAATGGATCTCGCGGAAGCCGTTGAATTCGATCTCCCGACAGCCGAAGCAAACATCCAGCGCGTCCGCCCAGGCATGAAAACCATCACGCTCTCCTCCAAAAAAGACACCGGCATGGAGGCCTGGCTGGATTATCTAAAGTCCATGGTATAATTATTCATCAGAGTGAATACTTAATCAATGACCCCCGTCGGTATCGTCGGGTTCAGCGGCTATAGTGGCGCTGAACTCGTTTCTATTCTTTTGCGCCACCCCCACGTCGAGCCGGTTCTTTTGGAGCACCGCGAAACAGAGGATCGCGCTCGGCCGCTTAATTATCAGGGGCCTCGGCGGATTCCTTATTCTGTCGGGCTGCCGCTGGTGTTTCTTGCTACCCCGCCTGAAGTATCGCTTGAGCTGGTGCCGGCTCTGCTTGATGCGGGGTCGAAAGTCATTGATTTGAGTGGGGCTTTCCGTTTGGGAACGGTTGAAAATTATCGGCGCTGGTACCAAAGCGATCATCCCAGGCCTGATTTGCTGGCTGAGGCTGCGTATGGTTTGCCTGAGTTCTATCGCGACACGATTCCTGGTAAACGATTGATTTCAAATCCTGGTTGTTATCCGACGGCGGCGAATCTTGCCCTTCGGCCGCTGCTGGAGGCGGGTGTCATCGATCGGAAATTTGGGATTGTTTGCGATGCCAAATCGGGGGTTAGCGGGGCGGGACGCAAACCGTCGCTGAAGACTAGTTTTGTTGAGGTTACGGAGAACTTTTCGGCATATTCGGTCCTGGAGCATCGCCATGTGCCGGAAATTCTGCGGACTTCGGGCCTCGAAGAACACGAGTTGAGCTTCACGGCGCACCTCCTTCCGATCGAGCGCGGCATCCTTGAGACGATCTATTTCCGTCTTAGCGGGTCCTTAAATGACCATAAAGTGATCGATATCTACCTCCAGAGGTTCTTAAATGACCATTTTTTGCGCATCTATCCCGCGGGTCAGGTTCCGGACCTGAGGGCTGTTGCGCGAACGAACTTCTGCGATATCGGCGTTCACGTCGATGAATCAACCGGCCGCGCTGTGGTTGTAGCCGCGATCGACAATCTAGTGAAGGGTGCTGCGGGAATGGCGGTTCAGAACATGAACCTCGCGCTGGGATTTCCGGAAACCACGGGCCTCGTGTGAAGCTGCTGATCAAACTTGGAGGCTCACTGCTCGATGCGCCGGAATCGCGCGCGCGGCTGGCTTCGGAGATCGCCGCGATTGCGCACGCGGTTGTCGTCGTTCACGGCGGCGGGAAACAAATGACCCGTTACCTGGCAGAGCGCCACATTGAAAGCCGCTTCGTCAACGGGCTGCGAGTTACCACGCCCGACGTTGTCGATGCGGTGCTAAAGGTTTTTGCGGGGACGGTGAATACCGAACTGGTCGGTGCGTTTCGCGCCGCGGGGGCGCGACCGGTGGGACTGACGGGGCTTGATGCGGGACTCGTGGATGCGGAGCCGCTCGACGAAGAGCTGGGTGCGGTGGGCAAGCCTGTGCGATCCGATGCGCGATTGATCGAGCTGCTTACGCGCGAACATTATCTTCCGGTGATCGCGTGCGTTGCGGGCGATGCGAAGGGCGCTGTCTATAACGTCAATGCGGATCGGATGGCGGTTGCGTGCGCGTCTTCGTTCAGCGCGGACGAGTTGATTTTTTTGACCGACGTCGATGGCGTAAAGGGCGCTGAGGGGCAAGTGCTCGAATCGTTGACGGCGAAGGAAGCAGCGAGTCTGATTCAGTCCGGCGTTGCCACCGGAGGCATGCAGGCCAAGCTCGAGGCGGCCGTTTCGGCATTACGGACGGGCGTAGGGGAAATCGTGATTGCACCGGGCGCGCGACCTCACGCCATTGCGGATATCATTGCGGGAAAGCGGATTGGGACGCGGATCGTTTATTGATGCTGGAGATACGCAAAGCTTCGCTGACCGATATTACGGCCCTTTTAGGGCTGATTAACGCCTATGCGGCGAAGGGCATTATGCTGCCTCGCACCGAATTTGAAATGGCGGAGAATATTCGGGATTTTCTCGTGGCGTTCGACGCGGGACGCCTGGTGGGATGCGGAGCGCTGCATTTCTATACGGCGACGTCGGGCGAAGTTCGCAGTCTGGCGGTGGATCCTTCCGTGAAGACGCAGGGGATCGGCCGGGCTCTTGTAGAGGCGCTGGAAGAAGAGGCTTGCGCGCAGGAGTTGCACTCGATTTTTGCATTTACGTATGTGCCGGGCTTTTTCGGGAAGCTGGGATTTGAAGAAGTCGATCGAGGCGAGCTGCCGCTCAAGGCATGGAAAGACTGCCTCCGTTGCCCCAAATTTCAGGCCTGCGATGAGATTGCGGTGCTCAAGCGGCTGAAGCCGGATGCGCCGGTATCCGCGGTGCGACTGACGCAGATTGCCGACTTTCCGCAGTTGCCGATGGTAAGAAAACACTAACCCGGAAGAAGGGCAGGTCGGGGACCTACCCTACTGGCTATTTACCTGGACTTCATGTTGGAGTAGAATAAAAATTTAGGTTTCCCCTCTTTTGGGTAATCGGGGCGCAGCGACACCGGAGGGGTCGAATCACTTCCGTGCCGCGGCCGCGTATCGAGGGGCACTCGATGAAAACAGCAGATCTGTTTAACGAGAGAACGTTTTTATCCAAGGTCAATGGCGGTAAGACTTCCGCCAGGGTCTCTCCCAAGAAAGCGATTTTTGTTCAGGGCGATCCTTCCGATACGGTTTTTTACATCGAGAAGGGAAAAGTCAAGCTCGCGGTGGTCTCCAAACGAGGCAAGGAAGCGGTGGTGGCGATTTTGGGCCCGGGCGACTTCCTGGGCGAGGAATGCCTGGCGGGCCAGAAGCAGCGCATCAGCACCGCGACCCCTCTAACGGAATGCTCGATTGTGCGGATTGAGAAGGCGGCGGCGATCAGGGCGTTGCGCGCCGATCCGGAATTTTCAGAGGTGTTTCTCGCCTATTTGCTCGAAAGAAACATCCGCACTCAGGAGGACTTGGTCGATCAACTCTTTAACTCCAGCGAGAAAAGACTGGCACGAGTGCTGCTGTTGCTGGCACATTACGGAAAGGACCACCAACCGGACCTGGTGATTGCAAAGATCAGTCAGGAGACGCTGGCCGAAATGGTGGGAACGACTCGTTCGAGGGTCAATTACTTTATGAACAAGTTTCGGAAGCTTGGTTTTATCAAATATAACGGCGATCTGCAAGTGAACAGCTCGCTGTTGAACATCGTGTTGTACGACTAACCTTCAACTCCTCTGTTCAATTTTGAACAGATTTTGAAGATCCGGGGGCGCTAGAATTTGGAGTCCGCACAACTCGCCTCGTTGCTACCTTTTGACGGTGTGGTACGTATACGCTATTTTCTCTCTTTTCAAGCGCTTGGAACCGAGAAAGTCGTGTGTGCGTGCGATCCCGGGGTGGAGGCCGATAAAGCGGAACTGGTATGAAGACGATAGCGGAACACTTTAGCGAACAAGATTTTCTCAAAAAAATTAAGGGTGGTAAAACGAACGGTAAGTTCACGCCCAAGAAGGCGATTTTTTGCCAAGGCGACCCAGCCGACTCCATCTTTTATATAGAGAAGGGCAAAGTCAAAGTTGGCGTGGTCTCAAAACGGGGCAAGGAAGCGGTTATTGCCATTCTGGGTCCCGGAGACTTTATCGGCGAAGGGTGCCTCGCCGGCCAGGTGGTCCGTATGACGACGGCAATCCCTCTGACCGACTGTACGATTGTGCGAATCGAGAAGGAAGCAACGGTCCGGGCTCTGCGTGACGATCCGGCATTCTCAGAGATTTTTCTGGCGTACCTGCTGGTCCGGAACATTCGATCTCAGGAAGATCTTGTCGACCAGCTCTTCAATTCGAGCGAGAAGCGATTGGCGCGAGTACTGTTACTGCTGGCCAACTATGGGCAAGAGACGAAGCCGGACCTAAAGATTGAGAAGATCAGCCAGGAGACGCTGGCCGAAATGGTCGGTACTACCCGTTCGAGGGTAAGTCACTTTATGAACAAGTTCCGGAAGCTGGGGTTCATCAAGTATAACGGGTCACTCGAGGTGCACAGCTCGCTGTTGAGCGTGATACTGCACGATTAGCAACCAGGTCCCGGCGATACCGTTACGGCAACAGATCGCCAAATCCCCGTCGTCACGGAACCTAAGAAGTCCCCCGGAACGCTTTTTCACGAAGCCAATGCGACTCAGGCGAACTGTTTCCGTTTTTCGACGATAATCCCGAATTCGTCCGCAGCCACACTTTGCAGCGCCGCCGACAAGCCTAAAGCTACAGTCACCAGCGGGCTATAGGTCAGGCTGAGGAAAAAAGCCCCGATGAGAAAAGCCGTAACGGAGACGAAGATACATGTCGCCGTGTTCGACAGAGCCTTCAGGGATTCGTTGTCCTTGGATAGTTTTGCGACCTTATAAGTGGTACGGAAAGAGAGCAGCAGCGTCCCTACGAACAGAATCAAACCGGGAATGCCCGTTTCACTCGAAACCTCGGTGTAGGTATTATGCGTAGGCTGCGCCGCCACATGCACGCCGGCCGCCCTGGAGGATTCCCAGTTGATGCCGGCAAACTGGCCCGGCCCGACGCCCAACAGCGGATGCTCCATGGTCAGTTTCAGGCTCTGCATCAGAAAGTAGCGGCGCGCAACCGTCGATGCAATGTCGGCGGACAAGTCCTGATCCGTAGAGTCGCTCGAAAACCATGTCATGTATCTCTCCCTTAGATTGCTCGGCAACGTGACCGCAGCAACCGCGGAAACCATCAGGACAGCCACTACCAGCGCTACCCTTTGCGCAGGACGACATCGGAAAAAAACCGCCACCACCAGTCCGACCAATGTCAGCAGACCAGCGCGTGAACCGGTGCGAAAGAAAGCCACCAGCATGGGGACCGCCGCCAGGACCGAAACCGCGCCCATCAACTTCGGACTTGTCGAATTGCGTGCCATCAGCCACCAGTACGGCAGTGTCATTAACAGAATGAGTGCGTACTCATTCGGATCGGCCAGCGTTCCAATGTCGACCGCAGTCCTGCCGCCACGCATATCCTGGGCGTACAAAAAGCTGAACGCAGCGGCAACCAGGCCCGCAAAAGCCATCGCCCGGGCGACCCTCGCCAGTTGGGCCATATTCCGCACCAACGTCAGAATGGCAAAAAAAACCATCGCCGAGTAAAGACAATTCCTGAATACCAGGACGCTTCCACTTCGCCATGAGCTGAAGGCGGTGGCAACGCCCACCCATACCACGAACAGCATCTCGAACATGCCAATGCGGGATGCGGCCAGGCGCCACACTCCTCCCGCCGCAAGAGCCAGCACCAGGAGGCCGATCATCAGGAACATCGGAATATGCAGAGCGATGGTATATTTCGACGTTACATCCAGCAGCCGGCTGAAGTAGATGAACAGAAAAAAGCTCATCAACCCCGATCCGATCCGGACTATGGGTTGGCCTCCTTCGGGAGCTGACCGGATGGCGATGGGGATGGGCCGGGCCGCGGCCACCGCTGGTCTTCCCAAAGAGATCGGCGGCCCAGCCAAGGCTACGGCCTGCGGAAGGCCGGTTCGCAGCGGCTTGGGCGGTCTTCCTTCCAGAAGGGCCCTCGGGCGTCGAAAAGACATTAATTTCATCCTAGCATCTCAGCCCGCTCACGACACCGCGTGCAGGTTCGAGAAGCAGCGGCAACAGCCGTCGTCAGGACCTCTCAAGGGTGGCGATCAGATTGCTTCGTAAGCCTTCGAAGACAGGTCGCTCCAGCATCCTCAGATACAGAAGTTCAATAACACACAACGGCGTTATCAACGCGGTGGTTGCGCTGGTCGAGACGGATCGAATTTCCCGCACGGCAAAGCCCGATGACAGAGCATGATGCAAAATGGCTCCGGAATCGTTCATGGCGTAATGAGTCGGAAAAACATCTTTCTCTTCGCGATCTTCCAGCACCCGGGCCAACCAGATCTTTACAAACTGCGGTAACATCCTGGTCATCGTCATGACGACACAACGGCGATTGGGCGTATGGAAGATGAATAGGCCGCCGGGCCTTAGCACTCGCCGCACCGATTCGAGAACGGCGTCCGGATCCGCCAGGTGTTCGATCACCATGTTTGCGGTCACGACATCGAAGCTTCCCGATTCGAAGGGCAGCGCACCGACATCGCCGAACACTGCGTGGTGAATCACGGCGTTCTCTTTCAACCCCCGCATGTCTCGATCGATCCCCACCAGGCGGCGGCTTCTGGCCGCCAATTCCTGCTCCTCTTTTTTCATCCAGCTCGCGAACATCTGGTGTCCGCAGCCCAACTCAAGCCAATCGCAGTTTTGGGGAATCCGCTGTTCGAGAAGATCGTAATAGTGGCTTTGCGAGTAGCGAAGTCCGGGATGAATGCGCCGTTCGAGCCGCCAGTACCAGCTATAAAGGCGTTTCCGCATAGGTCCTTGGAGATCGTAGCAAATGGGCAATCATGACGGCGGCTCCAGTTCGGACGCGGAGAGAATTGCCGGCGACCGGAGAGTCATCGCCGCCGCGCGTCGCCCCTGATGCCATGTGAACATCGCCGTGACGCCATAATTCCAGACCGAGCTCACCACGACGCCAGCCAATCCCGCAAGGTACCAGGGCCCTCTGCCCTGGAGTACAAAGTCTGCGACCCGCAGATTGACAAACGCACCCACCGAACACGCCAGGTAAAAGGTCATCAGTCCGAAAACCAAACCGCGTCCGCGCAGCCTCCGGTCCCGGTACGTAATGGCGTTGTTGAGAAAGAAATTCAACGTCATTACAATGACGGTCGAAATCGCTTGCGACACCAGAAATGATTCTCCCGCCACCCTGAGCAGCACGAACAAAATCGAAAGGTGCACCAGCACGCCCATGGCGCCCACCATGCCGAAAATCACGAATCGGGCGGGAATGACTTCGCCCATCATTTTGTCGAGCAACAATTGCAGGTACTCGATGCCCACCAGGACGTCGAGTTTGCTTTCCCCGTACAGGCGGGCGCGGAACCGGTACGGCACTTCGCCCAGGCGAACCGGTCTTTCGGACGACGCCACGACGTCCAGCAGGATCTTGAATCCGATCGCCGAGATGGACCGCACGATTTCCTCCAAAAACCGGCGGTCTAAGATGAAAAATCCGCTCATCGGGTCGGACAGGGCGCATTGGCTGATGGAATTGCTGAGACGCCGTCCGAGCTGGCTGAGGCGGATCCGCCAAGCGGCGAATTCTCCCATGCTCCCGCCCTCGGCATTCCGGGTGGCCACCACCAGATCGAGTTTTTCCGTTTTGAGCTTCTCGAGCATCTGCGGAAGGATGGTTTCGTCGTGCTGAAGGTCCGCGTCCATCACGGCGATATAGGGCGCAGCGGTGGCCATCATCCCCTCGACACAAGCCGACGCCAGTCCGCGCCTCCGGACCCTTTGCAGGACCCTCACGCGAGGATTCGAGAGCGCGATGCCGCGGACCACGTCGGAGGTCCCGTCCGGCGAATCGTCGTCCACGAAAATCACTTCATAATCAATGCCTTGAAGGGTCGTCGCGAGCCGGCGGAGCAGTTCCTGGATATTCTTTCTTTCGTTGAACGTGGGAACGATTATGGCCAGCTCGAGCGGTTGCATCCGTGTTGCCAATTATAGCGCTCAAGGGTGTTTAGGGCGCGTTTTCGGCAATAAAACGGTGAAAGCGGAAGTCTGAAAAGCAGGCTCGAATCCGGATAAACGTTGCTCGATAAAAGCATAAGCCGGCGGATTCTCGCGGCGCATTTGATCGTAAAATGTCAAATACCGCGGATTGAGAATCAGGATATCCGGGCTTGGTTTTCCCGCGAAATATCCAAGGCTCATATCGTCGATCAGCCGGTCGAAGCCGATCCCGAATCCAAGTTCCGACGTCCCCACGATACGATCTCCCGGCACGGCCTGCTGGAGGACGAAATCAGTCACCGGAAGATACTCGCGATGGTAGGGATTCTGATAAATGATGTACATCGATCCGCCCATCTGAAGCAGGCAAAAACCCGCCGCAACAAGAACCAGCAGTACCCGCGGGAATCGCCGGTTTTCATACAACCAGCAGATCAAAGCCGATAACAGAATCGCATACAGCGGAAAAACATGACCCAGATAGGTCCCGTTCCGCTGATTGTCGAGCGTCAGCAGAGCCAGAGCCATGATGCTCCACATCGCCAGGAACGGCTTCAGGTAAGGCTGGCGCCGAATCGGGCCGATGATCCAAACCAGCGCCGCCGCTGCAAAATAGATGATCGGTATCATCAATTTGGCCTTCAGAACCAACGAATCCCGAGTCAATCCGAATGGAACAAGATACCGTTGCACGATTTCGTTGCGGATCGACAGGAACGGATGCCAGATGCCGCCGAGCCGCCCGGCCACGCTCGACCCCATGAAGATTTTCCGGAAAGTCGCTGGTTCCTGAAGAATGTATGCTCCCCAGCAAGCCGCGCCCACGATATAAGGAATGGCCGCCAGCGCGAAATGGATCGGCCTGATTTTTCGCCAGTCCTTTCCCGTCACGAAGAAATAAACCAGCATCGCAAGGTAGGGCACTCCTCCCATGGGATGCGTCAACCCTCCGCAGACCAGCAAAATCTGGCTCAACAGGATCGCGAGGGTAAACCGCTCTTCCCTGAAACGGAGATAGGTGGCTACCGCGCCAAGCCCGAACACCGCCGCCAGCATATCAGTGCGGCCGTCGGAGCCCGCTCGCAGCACCGAGTAGTCCGTCGCGATGAATAGGAGCGCGAGGAGCTTTACCGCCGTCGGCGTCTCAAAATGGTTCAACAGAAATAGCCAGATCAGCAAATAAATTATGCCGGCGAACGCGGAGAAGGCTCGAAACGTGGGCAGACTCAGACCCATGACTTTGAGCCACATCGCGTCCATCACCAGGTGGAACGGAGGCTGCCAGTATTGGTGCCGCTCGATTCCTGCCCAGGGGAAACCCGTCGCGTCCAAAACCGTGGTCCCCGCGTAGCCATGGGTGATCCAGTTGTAGACCGGGTCGAAGAACCAGCCTTCATCCACCCAAGGCAGGTTCGAGAAGCAGCGGCCCACCGCGAGAGCGGTGAAGATCAGGAATACGCCGAAAATGACCAGTCGAGGCTGGCGAATCACTGATGACAGCATCCGTCGGCGAATCGCACCATTCTTGAATAATCTAACACATCCCCAATCGTCGTCTCCTCAATTCGCTACCCACTCCCTGACGGTCGCGGCTCCGTGTCAAACTGAGCCGCCATGCGTAAGCATGCGGGCAGACACGCCCAGCGACGGGTTTACTCCGAACCGCGTTACCCTGAAACCAGACATGATCACCTGCACGGTCTGCAACGCGGGCGCGCGATCCCTCGGGGAAAAAAATGCGTTTCCCTTGTATTCCTGCATGTCGTGCGGACATCTGTTCGTCTGGCCGATTCCCGAGAGCCCACTCGATATTTATTCCGAGGACTATTTCCGCGGTGGAGAAAGCGGCTTCGGATACATCGATTACGATCGCGACAAAGCGCCGATGGCCGACACGTTCCGCCACTACTTGAAGGAAATTGCGCGGAACGGGAAAGCGAAAGGGACGATGCTCGACGTGGGCGCCGCAACCGGATTCTTTCTCGACATCGCCCGCGGCGAGGGTTGGGAAACCTACGGAATCGAGCCGAGCCGCTACGCCGCGGAAGTCGCCCGCGGCAAGGGGCTGCGTGTCTCTACCGGCACCGTCGATAATTGCGATTTCCCGGCTGGATTCTTCGATGTCGTGACTGCGTGGGACGTGATCGAGCACATGCCGAAGCCTCTTGCGACCCTCGCAAGAATCCGCGATCTCCTCAAGCCGGGCGGATTGCTGGTCATCAATACACCCGACTCGGGCTCACTGCTGGCTCGCGTCATGGGTAAACGCTGGCACCTGGTTGTTCCGCCGGAGCATCTGAATCTGTTTCACCGGCGCTCGCTCAAAATTACGCTCGAAAAAATAGGGTATTCCGTCGTGCGGAGAACCACTGTTGGCAAACGTTTCACGCTACAGTATATTTTCATGACCATGGCGCATTGGCAAAAACTGGCGGTGTGGGAACGCGCGGCGGCCCACCTGCAAAAGCGCAGGATGGGGTCGTTGGGACTCCCGATTAACCTGCACGATAATATGTTCGTCATCGCGCGGAAGAGTTAGCGCAGATTCCGCACTCATAGATCGCAACCTCGGAATTCCGTACCGTCGGCGCGAGCCATTCCGGCGGGAGACTTCTGCCTGTTGCCAGATCGTGCAGGAACGGAATCTTCTCCTGCTCGGGCACGTATTCCGGCGCCAACCCTGGAAACAGCAACAGATATCGCGCGTGAAAACGCCCCATCAGCGTTCTGAATCCCGCTTCGTCCAGCCGCCGGCTCGTGAATTGAGGCTCGATTACCGAAACCACGTCGCGATGCAGCAGATACTCCACCGCCTGCCCGTCGACCGCGACGATCACGCCGCCAGGCGAGACATGGGAGAGCAGCCACCCGCCCGCCGTAACACCGGGCTGCACGTCGAGGTTCAACGCCTCCCGCGTCGGTTCCTCCTGCGGCACAGGCGGGGGCGCCATTAAACTTCGGCTGTGGACCACCAGAATCGACCCGACGAGCGCGATCACGGCTATGACTTGCCTTCCTCGCAACGCGGCGGAAATGACCAACGACGCCAAGGCCAGTGCCAGAGGATAAACCGGCCTGGTGTAGCGCGTCAGATCGCCCGCGATAGTCGTCAGAAAAGTCAGAGTCACCCCGCCGACATAGGCCGCGAGCATCACTCCGATCCATACCAGTGCGGCAAGAGCGAATTTCGGAGTAGCCACCCATTCGCCTCTCCGCCACGCCCGCACAATCAGGAACAGCGTTGCGGCGAGAGACAGGCAGAAAACGGCGGCCCAAATATCCAGGCGGACGACCACGCGATCCCCGAATATCAGGTGGTAATAAGCTTTAACAGTCTCGGTCACCACCAAGCGGACAGATCGATGCACCTCCAGGCCAAACCCTCCGCGCCATGATCCCGTATAGACGATGTTCCGAACCAGAAGGGCGATGGTGAGAGCGGCCTCGGCAATTAGTCCGGCGAGCGCCCGCCATTTCGCTTCGGGCGTCCGCAGCCAGCGCCACAGCAAATAGAGCGCAGCGACGGGAATTAAAAACAGGCCCGCGTACCGGATCCAATAGGCTGCTCCGGCGATCAGTCCGATGAGCGGCAGCAGAACGGAGCGGCCTTCGCTGCGAATATCGCGGACGATGACGGCTCCCATTGCAACTACGGCTGCCGTAAACAAGCCCTCCGTCCCCACTCTCACCGCGTCCAGCAGTGCGTGCGAATTTCCCACCCACAACAGGCTGAGGATGCCGAGCGCCCAAGGCTCCGCTCCCAACTTGAGCCCGATATCCCACATCAGCCAGAGCGTGATCAGAAAACCGGCCGCCGAGATCACCAGCCCCGCCATGTCGAATGAAATTCCGATCCGCGCCAGCAGCCCCATCAGCAGTGGATAGCCAGGAGGAAAGTGCGTAAATTCCACCGGCAGCCGGCCCGTCGCCACCTGTTCATCGAAGTGCGCGACGTGCGTGCAGACACATTCGCCGGCATTGAAACTCCGCGCCACGTCGATGTACTGGTAAGCGTCGTTGGTCAGGTAGGGGGCATGGACCGATCGCGCGAACAGCAGCGTCGCCACTAGAGCTATCGATAGACTACCGCCAATCCATACGCGGCTATGCATTTTCGAAGGCGACGAGAGCCGCGAAACCCAGTATACAATCCTGTCTCACGGCAACGTCGTGAAGGACCCCGTGGGCTGCTCCACCGCGCAGAGAACGCGGTAATAATATCGTGTTCCGCTGCGCAATCCCCGGAGCGTGACGTCCCGGTCCCGGCATTCGCCCGTGCCGGCGACCCGCGTAAACCCCGCGAAATCCGCCGACGTGCTGAAGTCGACGTCGCAGCCGTGGTGGTCCGGCGCAAGGAACAAAACCTTCGCGCTGGTCCGGGTAATCTGAGCTACCAAAATCTGTTTAACCGTCCCTTGAGCAGCCTCCAGTTCCGAAAAATCGACCCCCAGATCTTTCCCGTCCGACCCCGCGCCTAGGTAGGGAGAGTGAGACGACAAACGGAAATTCGACCGCGCCGGGTCTTCGAAGCCGACCTCTGCGAGTTGAATGCTGGGCCCGGCTCCCGCCTGCACCGTGACATTCGGAAACCCCGAATAGATTTTCGACATCGCTGAAGCGTTCACCGAACCGCTGGGCGCCTGCGAATTGGAATAATACGGCACGATAAGGTTATTGGCGAACGTGTAACTCGGGTTGCCGGGGCCTTGCGTGAACACGCAATCCATCATCTGCTTGGCGAAAAAGCCGCACGAGGGCACCGTGATGCCGTACCATCCCTCGCCATCGATGCCGTTCGATGGATAGTCTCCGTTGAACCAAAGAATATTGTTAGAGATCTGCACCCCTTCCATGGGGCTGCTAATCAGGTGCAGCCAGGAATTATCGGGTCCCCGAACATCGTAAACGGTGTTGTGATCGATCACCTGGTCCTCTACTCCACCCACCGGAACAAATGCGATAGCGGTGCCGCTCAGCCGGCTGTTATCGCTGAATTGCGTCCATCCGTTTGAGGAATTAATCAGGTTGTTAGCGATTCTGATTCTTTGTGCCGGAGCTCTCGCCGCATTGTTGAAAACTCCGCCGCCATATTCCACCAGGCAAGAGGAGTTCGTGAGCGTGTTATTCGTAATCGTGACATCGGTAATGCCGCCATTCACTGGGGTTCCGGAATTGCCTTGGTTGTACGCGCTCAGAGGCACGATCGCGCAGCCCAATCCCGAAACCTCCGCCCAAAAACCGGTGAAGGTATTGCCATCGAAAAGGATTTGATGTCCATGCTTCATCTCCGGGCCATTGCGCTGAGAATATACCAGGTGGTCGGTATTCGGACCATTCGGCCGCTTGGATTGATCGAGCACCCACGTTGTGCGTTGGAACGTGATGCCGGTTGCATCGCTGGCGCTACTGGAATCGTCCATGTGAAACAGGAGGCCTTCGCCTTCTACGTTGAGGTTTGAGAATACGTATGGACCCGGGCCAAGTCCGGCGATCAAGCCCGCTGTGCCTTCACTGGCGTAAATAGAATAGCCGGTATTGGCGGATGGCGAACCAAACGCGCCGGCGTTGAATGGAATGTCATCGAGGATTCCGCTGGCAAACCCCCCGTTGGAGTCTCTCGGATAGTCCGGAATCGATTCCGTAGTCACGATGCAGTTAGGTCCTGCGCATGTTGCCGAAACGCCTGTGGGAAGCATCAGCGTCGGGTTGCAGTTCAAATCCAGATAGAGCTTCCCCGCGACCGTCGACACTCCCCCGGTAATTGTCCAAGTGATCGGCGCGCCAATAGTGCAAGTCGTGAGACCCATATAGTAGGTGCCCCCGGTCAGAGTTAGAACCTGCCCCTGACTACTGGCCACCAGCCCCCTTGTACCCTGAGCGTCCGCCGGAGCGATGTTGGGCCGCCAATAATCGAACTTCTCCAAGTCTGAATTAACGATCGCCATGTAACCGCCCGAAAACTCCGTGAACGGCCGGAACAATCGATCCGGGAAACCAAGGCCATGAATATAGCTCCGATCGATCGTAATGAACGAACTCCCCCACCCTCCTACAGACCAGAAGAAACCGGAAGTGGGCGCAGGATCGATGGTCCCGCTCAGTTCTACGTGCGTCGGTGTGAACTCCCATCCGATCAGCCAAATATGATGTGTCAGGCCGCCCGTCTTGAAACCCCCGCTGTAATTGTTCAAACCACCCGGAAGCTGGAGTTTGGGCATGAGCGACGCCCAGGAGGACCCCCTGCACCGGATGCCATGCGGGCAAAACAGGCTGTCGGGAGTCGCCGTCCTGATCACGATCCAGTTAGAGTTCGAAGGCGGCCACATCCCCATCAGAAGGGGTCCACTGGTTCCGTAGTCCAACGGCACAAGCGGAGGCCCACCCGGAGTCGCCGCGACCTGAAAACTCTGGGGATTGCTGCTCAGATTTACGAGGTAATAAATGTTTCCCGGATTGATAGGTCCGTTATTATTACAGCCGCTGTTTTGATTAAAAGAGTTACCAATCGAGCCTTGCGTCTTCGAGCCCGGCAGGCATCCGTTGGCGGCGCTGAATTGCACCGCCTGTCCGTTTGACAACGATACTCCGGCGGGAACAACGCTCGGTGTAAAAGTTCCGCTGGTCACATCGACGCCCGAGCTATCCGATGGTATGACTACTGCCTGAGGATCGTTCGGGAACTGATAAGGCCCCGGACAGATGGTTTGCGCCGGCACATTGATCACAGTGCCATTAGCTGACTGACTAGCCACCGCCGTATTGATGGCGCTTTGCAGATCATGGCAATCGCTCGCTATTGTCACGACGTTATATCCCGTAGTCGGCGGCGTGTCCGGAGGCGTCCAGGTCGGAACAATCGGCGGCGCCGGATGAACCGCGGGCAACGGGGCGGTCGTGAATGTCGTGTCGACACACGGACTCCAGTTAGTCCCATCGGTGCTTGCCTGCGCGCAAACATGGTACAGCGTTGACGGAGCCAATCCCGAAATTTGACCGCCAATATCGAACTGTCCGCACCAGACCTGCCCGGCGTGAAAATCCTGGATGGCTCCGCCCGGCTCCGCCTCATAGCTCGTGGTGAGACCATACCGGGCCCGCTCATAACAGGCCGATGAACTCAGATCGTAAAGAATGCGCGCCTCAGAGTGCGATATGAAATCGATGCGGATGTTGCCGACCGTCGGCTGGGCGAACGCCGTCACGAGTCCCACCGACAGCGTTAGCACGAGCAGCGAACCTCCAAGAGGACGAACTTCCGCGGTCTTCACTTGTGCCACTCCGACTTCATCCTTGTCGCTGCGAAACCCTGAAGAATCAATTATGACATGCGGAGCTTTAGTAGATCGGTGCGCAAACAGCCCAGGGGCACTCCCTTAAGCAGTGTATACGTGGAGCCGCCATTACGAGGTTACAGCCCCTGGCGTGAGCCATGGGCTTCGACCGCTAGAGACATTGCTCCTAACTCCGGAAGGGGGGTTGCATCGCGTTGATCCTTTCTGTGAGACTAGGAAATGTTCAATTGCGTCTCAACACGCCGAACCCCGGGCCCGATCACGGATACATTCCTGCCTTGGATGGAGTGCGAGCCATCGCGATAAGCGCGGTGCTCGTGACTCATTCATTCCCGGATTTCACGCCGGAATTGACCATTGCCGGAGTCCTCAACAACATTGCCGCCGGAGGAGCTTTCGGGGTGGATCTTTTCTTTGTCTTTCTGGATTCTTGATCACTGGCGTCCTGCTCGATAGTGTCGAGCAGCCACATTACTTTCGAAATTTCTATGCGCGTCGGGCCCTGCGCCTGTTCCCTCTATATTATTTATATCTCGCGTTACTGATGACGCTGGTGCCATCGTTGCATCACGCGCTGCGAACGTCCCTCCCTGATTATCATGGGAACTGGTGGTGGTACTTGACGTATTTTTCGAACTGGAAGCAGAACTTCGCCGCGGGCGATGCCAATCTGGGGCACTTCTGGAGCCTGGCCGTGGAGGAACAGTTCTACATCGCATGGCCAGCGGTCGTCCTAATCGCTGGAAGGCGCCGCCTACCGTGGGTGTGCGCGGCGCTGATCATTTCAGCGACCGGGTTGCGATATATCTGGTCGACGGAAGGTGTGTATTGGAATCAGATATACCGGCTCACCGTTACTCGATGGGACACAATCGCAATGGGCGCTCTCGCGTCGCTTGCACTGCGGTCGGAAGCGGCCAATAGGCTTTCCGGAAGGGCAGCCCCGATGGTTATGCTGGCCGGAGCCGGAGCATTCATCGTGATCGCATCGCGGGCAGGCGGTCCATTGTGGTCACTGCGCCCGGTTCAGACATACGGTGCCACGGCAGCGGCGATCGGATTCACGGGGTTGATCCTGTACGCCGCAACACGGAGGACAGGAACGCTAATCCGAGCCCTCACGATGCCAATCATGATCGAAATTGGCAGGTATAGCTACTGTATTTACGTCACACACCTCCTGGTGTTCATTAACTTCGCCTGGGTGGGGAGTTGGGTTTTGAAGAGATTTCCGCGGGTACCCGCCGTGCCGTCGAAGCTACTCGTATTCGTCTCGGCAAATCTGGCCGTGTTTTTCTTGGCGAAGCTCTCATGGAGGTATTTTGAGTCGCCAATTCTGTCGCTCAAGCGTAGGTTCGCCCCCGCGCGGATTAGCACCGCTCAGGGGCAGCAGTCGGACCGCCTCGCTGTGTCTCCTACTGACTGAGAAAACTTCCGGTGGGCTGATTTACGGGACAGAGCACACGGTAGTTGTAACTGGACAGCGCCGTCAGGCCGGTCAATGAGACGCTTTGTGAATTGCCCAGCGATGCGATCACGCGGCCGCCGCCCGTTTGTGTACTCGCATCATTCGGCGCTATCGCATAGTCAACTGGGCAGGCCACTGTCCCGTCGTAAGCCCACCATGAGATCGTTGCCGTGGTCTTGCCAATCACCGGGACCGTGGGCGTTCCGACCGCGCCCTGTGCCGCCAGCAGAGCATTCATGTCGGCCCCAACGTCCTTCCCGTCGTTCGCCAGCTTAGCGCCGCTGATGTAGGGTGAATTAAAGCTGAGCTTCAGGTTCAATGTGCTGGGACTCGTGAATCCGATTGCCGCCAGATTTGCCGGCGCACTCCCCGCGTTGAGTATCTTGCTGATCTGGCCGCCCGTGCAGGTCGTGCCGTTCCAAGTCCCGCCAAAGTTCGTGCAAACACTCGACGGCCCAAGATACCCGCTGGGAACCTGGCTGTTCAAATAGTACGGGACCGCCACATTGTTGGTGATAATTCCCCCGGGAACGTTTGGGTCGTTAGTGCATAGCGAATTGAACATCGCTTTGCCACTTCCGCCGATTGGCGGCGTGAGAACCGTAGCACCATTAGGCTCTCCGCTGAACCCCTGATTGTTCTCATTGAACCAAAGAAAGTTGTTCGTAACCTGACATCCCTCGATCCAGCTCACGCCAGCGTGCCAGATCTGAGGATTACTGCCGCGATTATCGTACAGCGTGTTGTGATCGACGATCAGATCTTCGATTGCGCCGTCAACCTCGATAGCATTTCCAGGACCGCCTCCGAGCCCAGCCGCGCCAGTGTTGCCGTCGGTCTGAGTCCATGCATTGGTGTTACAGATGTTGTTCTTGATCCGGATGCGCGCCGCTGCGGGAAACGGGGTCATATTCATTACGCCTCCGCCTACCTCGATGCAGTTGGAGACATTCCAGAACGTGTTGTTCGTGATAGCGATATCCTGAACCGTGTACCCGGGCTGTCCGATTCCACCCGCGGTTCCCGTCGTCCCCTGATTGGCGGCGGTATGAAAAAGAATTGTCGGCCCCACCAGGCTCACCGAGTTCCACATGCCAGTCAGAATGTTGCCGTCAAAGCTCACCTGGCGGCAGTGCTTACACTCAGGTCCGTTTCTGTTTGCATACTCGTAGCCGTCGCTTGTCGAAGAACCCAGCCGATGCTTCTGATCCCAGAAAAACGTATTCTGCCGAAATAAAACACTGATAGGATCGACGATCGTGGAATCGTCAAGATGGATCAACAGCCCTGTGCCTTCGAGAAAGTTATTCCAGAAGGTAAGAGGTCCTGGCCCCACTCCCATTTGCAGCCCTTGCGTACCTTCAGAAACCCAGTTGCTCGTGTTGTAATTCTGCTGACCACTATAGTTGGACGGTGCGCCGCTGGCGAGCGAGAACGTTCCGAGAGTGAACGCGTCGACGCCGTTGCTGGGGTCGAGCGGCCATCCTGGGCTTGCGGCAGTGATCACGGAACAGGCATGCGACGTGGAGGTTGGATCGGTCATCGATCCGGTACATGTCCCCGTCATTCCCGTTGGCATCACGAGTGTCGGAACGCAGGGGGCCAGCAATGGGGGCCCTGGAAAGCTAGCGGGCACCGAGGATGCATAAACGTATGCCGTCCCGCTCGCGCTGCCTCCCGTGACTGTGAAAGTGATGTTTGCCGTAGAGGTGCAGGTAGTGATGGGTGCTTTTATCGATCCCGGTATGATCGTTAGAGTCGAGCCAGTGAGAGTGCCGGACAAACCTTCCGCCGTGTTGCCGAGCCGCACGGGCGTAGCACTTGGCCTCCAGTAGTTCCAATTCTCCAGGTCGCTATCGATCA
>Ga0182024_10006696_pt1 | contig 25172 bp, 22 predicted proteins | sample P32metaG_FD_120480 | JGI IMG/M metagenome (GOLD analysis project Ga0182024, IMG submission 120480) | Permafrost microbial communities from Stordalen Mire, Sweden - P3-2 metaG (Illumina Assembly) | ecosystem: Environmental > Terrestrial > Soil > Wetlands > Permafrost | place: Sweden: Stordalen...
CCAGGGAGGGAGGCAAAAGTTGGGTTTGGGACCGGTCAGCGCCGCGAATGTAATCCATACTATTTATTTGACATAATGTCTGTCCAAATATTCAAATCCAAACGAGTTTTCACACAGTCTGTGTACGTTTTAGCGACCTTTCCGGCTGTTGCGACGTACGAAACGATTAAGTATTCCAGCGGCGGAAGTTTAGATTGGAGCGTAACGCCAAACTATAATGGTAATAGCGAAGCATTGGGATTGGCCTTAGACCATAGTGGGAACGTACTGGTGACAGGGATGGCCAAGTATTTTTCATTTTATTTTCAATACGGAACTTTTGCCATAAACTCAAATGGCTCTCCTGTCTGGACAAATTACTATCCGCAGCCTCCCGCTGGTGTAAACGCAGCCACTTCAATTGCGGTGGATTCCGCCAACAATTGTTATGTCACCGGTTACTCGCCTGGGCCTAACGGCACAAACAACATTGTCACGATCAAATACAGTCCAAACGGCAATCAAGTCTGGGTACAGCAATACAACGGACTCAACAGCGGCAATGACGCGGGCAACGCAATAGTGGTGGACAAAAGTGGCAACGTCTATGTCACCGGCTATGAAACGCTGCCCGGCGGTGGGACAGGAATTGTCACCATCAAATATATTCCAGTGAGCCTGCAACGCCACGCTGACGGCACGGTCTTGCTGGAAGTCCAAGGCTCACCCGGCGAATCCTTTGACATTCAAGCCAGCGCAGACCTGCTCAATTGGACAGACCTCGGCAACGTGCTGGCAGACACCAACGGCCTGATGCAATTCGACGACACCAACGCTCCCAATTTCAGCGCGCGGTTTTACGTCCCCAAACCGCAATGATGTTTTCCTCTCCGACACCTAATCGTAATCCTGCTCCTAATCCTAATCGGGCTTAATTATTTATTCTTCAGAGATTAAGATTACGAGCAGGATTATGATTAAGAAATCGTGAGTTTCGCCCTCCCGACATAGGTTACTGTGGCGGGGGATTGCCAAAGTGCGCGGTGTAGGAGGCGTAGGCCGCTTCGTCCGAGAGCATCGCGTCGATGGTGGCGGCGAGAGGTTCCCATTTCACAATTCCAGAAAAGACGGCCCGATCTCCAATGCTATCGTCAAGTAGAAAGGCCGGCCGTTGCGTCACTTGCAAGGCGTCGAATTCCGCGGTGCTGGTGTTGACGCGGCGCTCGATTTCGGGCGATCTGGCGCGTTTCAGGAGCGCGTCGCGGTCCAACTGCGCGGCCGCGGCGGCGACATCCACGGCGACATCCCACTCCCACACGTGGCGGCCTTCGCGCAGAGCGGCGCGACCGAGCGCCAAACGGACTTTCTCACCTATGCCGGGAAAATCGCGGGAGGCCTCGGCCACAAGATTCGGCACAATGCTCTGTTTAAGGTCGGTGCCGGCCCAGTCCGCTTTCAAAGCGAAGGGAGAGTTCATGATCGTGCCGCTTCGCCTATAAAACCAGGCGCGTTGTGCGGGAGAAACCGGGTGCGCGGACAAAGGCATGAGGGCGATTTTCCAATCGAACTCCGCACGGCCCTGGTAGCGGCGTTTTAGCTCTTCCCACGCCAGCTCGGCCCAAAAGCACCACGACGAAGTGACTTCCAGATACATGGTGATTTTCATAGCGGCGGCAGAGTAAAGAGAACGAGGAGGGGTGCAAGGAAAATTCGGTCAGAAACGAAAATCCGACGACCTTTGATCCAGGGCCGACGCATCTAAATTTCGATAAAGCTTTGAAAATCAATGGGCGAATTCTGCGGGCGGGTTGGTAGGGAGGCCCGCCGGGCCGTCCCAAAAGCGTCAACCTATTGTCGCAGCGCATTTTTCCCTCTTTCCCAGGTCGCGGGGAGCAACGGTATTTAAAATCAAGGGGAATTTATGTAGTTTTGAGCGCATGATCTTTGAGGGTTTGGTTCATTTGGATGAGGAGCTTGCGCATGACGGCGGTCAGGGCGACTTTGGCGGGTTTGCCAGCCAGACGCAGGCGGGCATAGAACTTACCCAAGGCGGTTTCGGTTTTGCGAGCCAGCACGACGGCGCTCATGTAGAGCGCGTGCCGCACCACCGCGCGACCACCGCCGATGTGTCGTTGACCTTCCCACGGACCGCTTTGTCGGGTCCAAGGGGCCAAGCCAGCCAGCGCGGCGGTCTGGCCGCGATTGAGCCGGCCCACTTCAGGCCTATGCACGAACACGCTGAGGGCGGTGATCCATCCCACTCCATCCAATTCAATCAAGGCCTGGACTTGGGCTTGCACGTTTGGAGTAAGGGCCAGGATCCGTTCCAGTTCGGCTTCCACCCCGGCCATTTGTTTTTTCGAATGGGTGATGAGTTTGGCTTGCTGCCGCTGGGCAAAGCGCAGCGTGAGGTGTTCGGTTTGCATCCGGAGGCGCGCCAGTTGTTCCTTGAGTTGATCGCGCCACTGAACCAGTGCGCGCAGTTCGGCCAGCACGGCCTCGGGCACCGGTGTGGGGGCGGGCTGGATAGCATGGCCGTAGGCGGTGAGCAGGGCGGCATCCAGCGGATCATTTTTAGCGCGGCGTCCCTGAGCCAGGGCGAAGTGACGGACTTGGGCGGGATTGACGACACTGACGGGCAAGTGGGCGGCATGAAATGCCGCCACGACGGAACGTTCATAGCCGCCGGTGGCTTCGCAGACCAGATGAGCGCCAGGCACGGCACGCAGGCGCTTGATCAGGCGGACGTGGCCATCGGCATGGTTCGGCAGGGCGGCTTGTTGGTTTTGGCAATGGAGTTGGAGGGGTGGCCTTGGCAATATCCAGGCCGATATAGACGGCGGCGGTTTTTTCAGGCAGGGTATTCATAGTGTTCGGACTCATTCTTGCACATACGAGCACGGGGTGTTTGCACCGGCTCCATCAACGGTTCGAGTAACGGACATGAGGCACGAGCGGCTCCAGCTCCCCGACGAACACGTGCAAACGGTTCCAGAGAGAAACGAGCGCGCCCGCGCCGCCGCCCCCTGGCCTGCAGGCCAGAGGGCGGCCCCATCTTCCTGTTTGGCTGGCAGCCAAACAAGAAAGATGAAAATCAACATACAAGAGAGCCGGAGAGAGGGGCCGTTTATTTCCGAAATTCGGTCATGCTGGCGTAGATTGTGCCCGACAGCCATAGGCTGCGGTGAGAGTTGAACGCCGCCGTTGCATACACGCTGTCGGCGGCGTTAATGCTGCTATTGCTCCATTCTGCCTTTGATGCGCGGCTGGGAATCCCAATTTTGGCCGTGCTTGCCATTCGCTATCAGCAGTGCCTCCTCAAGGTCTGCCAGTTTCGCCTTCAGTGCCTCATTTTGGTCGTGAATGGCCGCGAGTTCTTTCGCCGGAACTATTACGCCACTCTTATTTTTGGCATTGAGAAGTGCATTCACTTCAACGAGTGCCTTATTCGTCTGCTGGAGCGCAAAAATCGCCTCCGCAGGTTCTTGAACTGCCTTTTGAGCAGGATTGGTTGTTGTATTCATTGAGTTAATCAACTTTCTGTTCAAAAACCGCCCGTCATGCCGCCAAGCATGGCGGGCAATTTTATTATATCAAAGAACAGCCAGATGGTTTCTTGCGCAAGCGAAACTTGATTATGGATTATGTCAAGCCAGCATCACATTTCTTCCGCCACGGGCACAATCTACGCCAGCATGACCCGAAATTCATTTATTAAATTTATTTGCATTCCCAATTATGTATGGTATTGTATCCGCATGGAAGGCGCTTCGGCGCTCGTTCTTTGAAATTTGGGGATAAGGGTCAGTGGCAGGCGGTCAGAAATTCAAACCGCCGGGCAGTCCTGTCTTGGTCAATCGGCGCCGAAGGCAAACTGACGTAAGTCGTTGATTTTTGGGAGAAGGAATAGCAGGCGGACGTGGCTCGATCTGAGAATGATCATCCGGCTGGTTCTGTTGGCCGAATTCATGGCCAACGGCAGACCATTGACCCTCCCCTAGGAGGGGGGCGCGGGTGACGTGGTCCAAAATCGCCAATCGACGGCGTGGGTTTGGGATGGAAGTCGAAAATTCCACTTAAAAACACACTTCGGTGCCATGAAGTTTTCCGAGGTAAACTTGCGCTAAATTGCGCTAAATTGCGCATGCGAAATTTTGCAGTCTTTGGCCGCCGAGCACCCCAGCCCCTTGGGCTTCCCTTTCCTGCCGACGCTCGTTTTACTCCAACGGCGCCCCCCTGTTCCAAAGGCGAAAAAAAGCAAAAAAAAGCCGTTGACACCCTGCCCAAGCACCGCTATTTTAGTCGTCGAAGTTATCGGGCAGCATTGCAGGGAGCCATTAGCCCCGATGCCCCTTCGTTTAAAAGCGGAGAAGGGCAGGGGTAGTGGTTTTTTGTCGTTTTGCACGGTCAGGATGCGAGAGAAATTTGGCCTTTGCCCATGTAGCTCAGTTGGCAGAGCACGTCCTTGGTAAGGACGAGGTCATCAGTTCAATCCTGATCATGGGCTCCATAACTTCCTAGATTGCAACGGAATATAAAAAATATATAGACAGAGACTATGGCAAAAGAAGCCTTTCAACGCACGAAGCCCCACGTCAACATCGGCACTATCGGCCACGTTGACCACGGGAAATCCACCTTGACCGCCGCGATTGTCGAAGTTCAAAGCAAGAAGGGACTCGCCAAGGCGATCAGCTACGCCGATATCACGAAGGGCGGCACCGTGCGCGATGCCACCAAAACGGTGACTATCGCGGTCTCGCATGTCGAGTATGAGTCCCCGCAGCGCCATTATGCGCACGTCGATTGCCCGGGACATGCGGACTACGTGAAGAACATGATTACCGGGGCGGCCCAAATGGACGGCGCCATCCTGGTGGTCAGTGCCGCTGACGGTCCAATGCCGCAAACCCGCGAGCATATTCTGTTGGCGAGGCAGGTCGGCGTCCCGGCCATTGTTGTCTTCCTGAACAAGGTTGACCTGGTCGATGACCCCGAATTGCTGGAACTGGTCGAAATGGAAATCCGCGATTTGCTCAACAAGTATCAATTTCCGGGCGATAAGACGCCGGTTGTGCGTGGCAGCGCCACAGCCGCCCTGGCGGCCAAGCCCGAAGGTCTCAAGGCCATCGATGAACTGCTGGCCGCGGTGGACAGCTTCATTCCGCTGCCGCCGCGCGAAATCGACAAGCCGTTCCTTATGTGCATCGAAGACGTGTTCAACATTGAAGGCCGCGGAACGGTCGTCACAGGCCGGGTCGAGCGTGGTGAGCTGAACAAAATGTCCGATGTGGAAATCGTCGGCTTGAAAGACACCCGCAAAACGGTGGCGACGGACATTGAAATGTTCCGCAAGCTGTTGGACAAGGCCAGCGCGGGCGACAACGTTGGGGTACTGCTGCGCGGCACCAAGAAAGAGGAAGTCGAGCGCGGCATGGTCCTGGCCAAGCCAGGTTCTATTACGCCCCATACCCAGTTCAAGGCCGAAGTTTATGTGCTGTCCAAAGACGAAGGTGGCCGGCACACGCCGTTTTTCACCAATTACCGGCCGCAATTCTATTTCCGCACGACAGACGTGACGGGGACGGTCAAGCTCGCCCAAGGCGTGGAAATGGTCATGCCAGGCGATAACGTTTCGGTGGATATTGAGTTAATTGCGCCCGTGGCTATGGAAAAAGGGCAAAGGTTCGCGATTCGCGAAGGTGGCCGAACGATTGGCGCAGGCCGCGTGTCCGACATCGTAGCTTAAATTTGCCGGCAGGAGCGCGAACTCGTTCCTGCCTCTATGAAACGAGGGACTGCTCGAGGGTGAAGGGCGGTAGCTCAATTGGTAGAGTAGCGGTCTCCAAAACCGTCGGTTGGGGGTTCGAGTCCCTCCCGCCCTGCCACTCGAGTCATTGGACTGGAGGGGTGGCAGAGTGGTCTATCGCGACGGTCTTGAAAACCGTTGTGCGGGAAACCGCACCGGGGGTTCGAATCCCTCCCCCTCCGCCAAAAAAAGAAAAGAACTGAATGAGTGACTATTTACTAATAGGAATAGGAGTGATCGCCCTGGTGGTGTTCACGGTCCTATTGCGTCAAGGTGCCTTCCTGCGCTTGTCCGGATATTGGAACGAGACCGTGGACGAGCTTAAGAAATGCACCTGGCCGACCTGGGAAGAATTGAACGGTTCAACGGTGGTCGTCATTGTCTCAGTGGCCTTGCTGGGCGGTTTTACCGTGGCTGTGGACTTCTTGCTGGCGTCCGTCATTCGGCTCATTGTTTGAGGATTACCTGATGCCAAAAAGCCAGTGGTTTGTCATACATACTTTGTCCGGGCAGGAGCAGAAGGTCAAAGAGAATATCGAGAAACGGATCAAAGCCGAGGAGATGGCTGATTATATCAAAGAGGTGCTGGTCCCGGTGGAAAAAGTCGTCGATGTGCGCGGTGGCAAGAAGACTGTGACCAGCCGCAAGCTCCATCCCGGCTACGTTTATATTGAGATGGTGCTGTTGGACGATCAGAGGCGAATTCTGGAAAAGCCCTGGTACTTTATCCAGGATACGCCGGGCAAAATTGGCATCGTGGGCGGAGACCGGCCCATTCCGGTGACGCCGGACGAGATCGCGACCATTAAGGCGCAAATCTCCGAAAGCGAAGAGACCGAGAAGCCAAAAGTGCATTTTGACGTGGGCGAAACCGTCAAGATCAACGACGGGCCGTTTCTGAATTTCAGCGGGGTGATTGAGGAAATTGAGCCGGAGCGCGGCAAACTCAAGGTCACCGTGAACATTTTCGGGCGCAATACGCCGGTGGAACTGGAGTATTGGCAAGTGGAGAAAGCTTAAGCGAATTTTATGGCCAAGAAGATTACAGGACAGATCAAATTGCAGATTCCGGCCGGACAGGCCAACCCGGCGCCCCCGGTCGGCCCGGCTTTGGGCCAGCAAGGCGTCAACATCATGGGGTTCTGCAAGGAGTTTAACGCCGCCACCAAGGAACAGGCTGGAATGATTATTCCGGTCGTCATCACGGTATTTGCGGACAAGTCATTCACTTTCATCACCAAGTCCCCTCCGGCTTCGGTCCTCCTTAAGAAAGCCGCCGGCATTGCCTCCGGTTCCAAAGTCCCGAACAAGGACAAAGTCGGCAAAGTGACGCGCAAACAAGTTTTGGATATTGTCAAACTCAAGATCAAGGATTTGAACGCTGCCTCTGAAGAGGCGGGGTTCCGAATTATTGCGGGCACGGCCCGCAGCATGGGGATCGAGGTCGTAGAATAAACCATCGCGGGAGAGCCACCGTTTTGGCGGCGGCTCGATTGCACCGCTCCTAGTTATGCCAAGCAAAAGATATAAAAAAGCGTTGGAACTGGTGGAAGGCCACAAGCCCTACACATTAAAATCAGCAGTGGAACTCCTCCACAAATTTCCCAAAGCTAAGTTCAACGAGACTGTTGACATCGCTTTCAAGCTCGGGGTTGACCCCAAGCAATCCGATCAAATGGTGCGCGGCACCGTTCCTTTGCCTCACGGCAGCGGCAAGACTGTTCGCGTCCTGGTTTTCGCCAAGCCGGGCAATGCCGCCGAAGCTGCCCGCGCCGCGGGAGCCGAATATGTCGGATTCGACGATTTAATCAAAAAATGCAACGAAGGCTGGACCGATTTTGATGTCGCCATCGCCACGCCTGAAGCCATGTCCGAAGTGCGCAAGTTGGGTAAAGCGCTGGGTCCGCGCGGGCTGATGCCTAATCCCAAAACCGGCACGGTCACGGAAGACACAGCCAAGGCGGTCAAGGAAGTCAAAGCCGGGCGCGTTGAGTTCAAAGTCGATAAGGGCGGCAATATCCATGTGCCCATTGGCAAGGCTTCATTTTCCGCCAATCAAATTGTCGATAATGCCAAGGCCGTCATTGATGCGGTGGCCAAGGCCAGGCCCAGCAGCGCCAAGGGCATCTTCATTCACAGTTGCACGATTTCCGCCACAATGAGCCCGCCCGTGCGGGTGGATGTCCGCCATTTGGAGGACGCCGCCTAACCTCAAAGGAAACCGATCATGCGCGCAGAAAAAACATACATCAGCAACGAATATCTGGCCCGGCTCAATGCGTCGCCGTTTTTCATTGTCGTCGATTACCGGGGATTGAAGGTTGGTCCGATCACCGAGCTTCGCAAACGGCTCAACAAGGCGGGCGCGGAAATGCACGTCGTCAAGAATTCTTTGTTCCGCCTGGCGGTCAAGGAAGCTGGCGTGGCGGATTTGGGAACATCTTTGGCTGGCCAATTGGCGGTGGTCACAGGCCAGCGGGACGTTTCGTCCGCGGCCAAAATCGTCAAGACCTTTAGCTCCGAATTCGACAAACCGAAGGTGAAGTTTGGTTATTTGAAAAACCAGCGCCTGGAAACGGCGGACATCATGGCGCTGGCCGATTTGCCGTCCATCGAGGTGTTGCGGAGCAGATTGCTTGGGGTGATCATGGCTCCGGCCACCAAGCTGGCTACGGTCATCAACACGCCTGCCACGCAATTAGTGCGGGTCATCCAGGCCCGCTTGGAGAAGGAAACGCCCAAGGAGGCATAAACAATTTCATGTCCGCTGACGGAGATGAAGAACAACATTAACAAAGTAAATCGTTGGCTCGCAGGCTTGCGGGCTCAATCCGTCCCCGGCCGTGGATGGCAACGAGACTGAAAGGAAACATGGCTGACATAGCATCAATAGTCGAACAACTGGGCAAGTTAACGGTCATTGAAGCCGCTGACTTGGTTAAACAACTGGAAACAACCTGGGGCGTTACCGCCGCTGCGCCGGTCGCTGCCGCCGCATCAGGCGCAGGCGCGGCTGCTGCCGCTGCCCCAGCCGCCGAAGCCAAGACAAGCTTCGACGTTATTCTGGCTTCCGTCCCGGCGGACAAGAAGATCGCCGCCATTAAAGCGGTGCGTGAAGTCAAAGCCGGCCTCGGATTGGCCGACGCCAAGGCCCTCGTCGAGGGCGCGCCCAAGCCAGTATTGGAAGGGGCCAACAAGGCCGACGCCGATGCCGCCAAGAAAAAATTGGAGGACGCCGGGGCCAAGGTTGAAATTAAGTAACAATAGTGTAAAATTAGGAGTGGCGGATCTTCCGCCGCTCTAATTGAACTGTTACAGAGCGATTTCTAAAACGAGAATCATCGTTTCAACAAGAGGACTTATGAACCGGCACGTTTTCGCTTGCCAGAGAACGTGCCTGTCGTCGTTTGTGCCAAACAAGAACCTGGCTAGCGCCAGACATTGATTAAAGGTTAAAATGCCATCGAAAACAACTGACCGCGTACACTTCGGAAAGATCAAAGAAGTCATCGCACCGCCCAACCTGATCGAACTGCAGACCAATTCCTACCGGGAATTCCTGCAAATCGATACGCCGCCATCCAAGCGCAAGAATACGGGGCTGCAAGCCGTGTTCACGGAAGTCTTTCCAATTGACAGCTACGACGGCAAGTGCAAGCTCGACTACGAGAGCTACGAGATCGGCGATCCGAAGCACGACTGGCTTGAATGCTTGCGCGAAGGCATCACCTACGGCGCGCCGCTGCACGTGACTTTCCTGCTCAAGGAAGAGAAGTCAGCCAAGGAAGAAAAGGTTTTCATGGGCGAATTGCCGCTGATGACTCCGCAGGGCACGTTTGTGATCAACGGCGCGGAGCGAGTCATTGTCAGCCAATTGCATCGTTCTCCGGGTTTGGCTTTTGAGAAGAGCATTCATCCGAACGGCAAGGAATTGTTTTCCTTCCGCATCATTCCGGATCGCGGTTCATGGTACGAGGCGCAGTTCGACACCAGCGATTTGCTTTATGTCTATTTGGATCGCAAAAAGCGCCGCCGAAAGTTTCTCACCACGACTTTCTTCCGCGCGTTGGGCTACGGCACGGACGAGGAGATCCTGAAGCTTTTCTATGACCTTGAAGAGCTTAGTGTGAAGGATGCCGAGAAGCTGGAAGACATTCAAAATAAGGTGTTGATCGCGGATGCCACTGATGCCGACAAAGGCATTGTCGTGGCCCGCGCCTTCGAGCCGCTCTCCAAAGCGGTCGTCAAGCAAATTGCCGACTTGGGGACCAATAAAATTCGGGTCGTCGATACCGCGATCGATGACGGCATTGTCATCAAATGCCTTAAGAAAGACCCGACCAAGAACGAGGAAGAGGCGCTCAAAGACATTTACCGCCGCCTGCGTCCCGGCGATCCGCCGACCGCCGCCAACGCGCGTGCTTTGATCAAACGGCTATTTTTCGATGCCAAGCGTTATGACTTGGGCCGCGTGGGCCGTTACAAGATCAATCAAAAACTGGGCATCAAGGGCGGCGATTCGCGCATTTTGACCAAGGAAGATTTGGTGGCCGCGACGAAATATCTGCTGCGCCTCAAAAAGGGCGAAGGCAGCCTGGACGACATCGATCACTTGGGCAGCCGCCGTATCCGCACGGTGGGCGAATTGCTCGCCAATCAATGTCGCGTCGGCCTGGCCCGCACCGAGCGATTGGTCAAGGAGCGCATGACGCTGTTCGATCAAAGCCTGGAGAGCATGTCGCCGCAGAAGCTCATCAATCCGAAGGCGTTGTCAGCCGTGATCCGGGATTTCTTCGGGCGCAGCCAGCTTTCGCAGTTCATGGACCAGATCAATCCACTGGCCGAATTGACGCACAAACGCCGCCTTTCCGCCCTTGGGCCTGGAGGTCTGTCGCGTGATCGTGCTGGATTCGAAGTGCGCGACGTTCATCCTTCCCACTATGGCCGTATCTGCCCCGTGGAAACGCCCGAAGGTCCGAACATCGGCTTGATCGCTTCACTGGCGACCTTTGCCCAGGTGAACGACTTCGGTTTCCTGGAAACGCCGTACCGCAAAGTCGAGAAGGGCCGCGTGACCAGCCATTTGGAGTACCTCACCGCCGATCGGGAGGAGGCTTTCATCATCGCCCAAGCCAATGCGCCAATAGACGACAAAGGCAATTTCCTTGTCGATCACGTCCCTTGCCGTTGCAAAGGAGACTTCATTGACGTCGAACCGTCGCGCGTGGATTACATGGACGTTTCACCCAAACAATTGGTTTCTGTGGCGGCGAGCTTGATTCCATTCCTGGAGCATGACGACGCCAACCGCGCCTTGATGGGTTCGAACATGCAACGCCAGGCTGTGCCGCTTTTGGTAACGGAAGCGCCGCTGGTGGCCACCGGGCTTGAAGAACGCGTCGCGCGCGATTCCCGCGCGGTGCTGGTCGCCGAAGAGGCCGGCAAAGTCGCTTCGGTCAACGGCAACATGGTTCTCGTTACGACCGACGGCAAAATTCCCGAGACCAAGAAGAAGCTCAAGACGGACGCGGGCGCGGGTGTGTGGGTTTACCCGATCCGCAAATTCATGCGTTCCAACGCCGCCACTTGCATCAACCAGAAAATTGTCGTGGCCAAAGGTGACTCGATCAAAAAAGGCCAGGTCATCGCGGACGGTCCTTGCACCCAAGGCGGCGAACTGGCGTTGGGCCGCAATGTTCTTTGCGCCTTCATGCCTTGGAACGGCTACAATTTCGAGGACGCCATTCTCATCAGCGAACGCATCGTCAAGGACGACGTGTTCACTTCCATTCATATTGACGAATTCGAAGTTGGCGCTCGCGATACCAAGCTCGGACCGGAAGAAATCACGCGCGACATTCCCAACCTGGGTGATGAAGCGTTGAAAAATCTCGGCCCTGACGGTGTCATTCGCATTGGCGCTGAAGTCAAGCCGGGCGACATTCTGGTCGGCAAGATCACACCCAAGAGTGAAACGGAACTCGCCCCGGAAGAGCGCCTGTTGCGCGCCATCTTCGGTGAAAAAGCGGCCGACGTTAAAGACACTTCGCTCAAAGTGCCCTCCGGCACCTACGGAATTGTGATGGACGTCAAAGTTTCCTCCAAGAAGGAACGGGAAATCGAAGCGAAAGCTGTCGTTCCCGAAACCCGCCGTCATGCCAAGGAAGTGCAGGATGAGCACAGGACCAAAACCGACGAATTACGCGAGCAATTGACCGAAGCCTTAAGCAATATTTTGCTCGGCGAAAAAATTCCGCTGGACGTGGTGAATTCCGAAACCGGCGAAATTATCATCCCGGCCAATCGCAAGATTACCAAGACGCTGCTGCGCAAACTCGCGCAAGTCTATGATCGCATCGAGATCGACCCGTCGCCGATTCGCAACAAGATCAACGAGATCATCGGCAGCTTCAAAAAGAAGTTCGACGATTTGCAAATGCAACATGACGAGGAAATCGAGCGCGCTGAAGCCGGGGAGGAAGTCGATAGCGGCGTCATCAAATCCGTCAAAGTTTATATTGCCTCCAAGCGCAAGCTGTCCGTGGGCGATAAAATGGCCGGACGCCACGGCAACAAAGGTGTTGTGGCGAAAATCGTGCCCGAGGAAGACATGCCGTTCCTGTCTGATGGCACGCCGGTTGATATTGTCTTGAACCCGCTGGGAGTGCCTTCGCGTATGAATGTCGGCCAGGTGCTGGAAACGCACCTCGGCTGGGCTGCTCGCTTGCTGGGCTTGAAGTTCGCCACTCCCGTTTTCGACGGTATCAAAGAGAAGAACATCCGCAGTTACCTCAAAGAAGCCAAATTGCCTGAACACGGCAAGACCCTTCTTTATGACGGCCGCACCGGCGAGTCTTTCGATCAGGAGATCGTCGTGGGCTACATCTATATGATGAAGTTGGGCCATCTTGTGGCGGACAAAATTCACGCCCGCGCTGTCGGCCCCTATTCGCTGGTCACGCAGCAACCTTTGGGCGGCAAAGCTCAATACGGAGGCCAGCGCTTCGGCGAAATGGAAGTCTGGGCCATGGAGGCCTATGGCGCCGCCTACAGCTTGCAGGAATTGCTCACCGTCAAATCGGACGACGTCCAGGGCCGCACCCGCATCTACGAGAGTATTGTCAAAGGCGACAATTGCCTCGAAGCCGGTGTGCCGGAATCTTTCAACGTCCTCGTCAAGGAAATGCAGTCCTTGGCTATGGATGTCAAAGTAGGCTACTCCAATCCTGTGGAACAGGCTGCCGCCGCGCAAGCCGCAGCTCTAAGCAGTCTCAAATAACTAGAAACATTTCCGTCTCGAACGGCATTATCATGATGAATACTAAAGAAACTGCCCGCGAGTTGCTCGGCTTGGATAAAGTCAACCAGGTCGAATACGTTGCCATTTCCGTCGCTTCGCCCGAAGCCATTCGGGCCTGGTCCAAAGGAGAAGTCAAGAATCCTGAAACGATCAATTACCGCACCTTCAAGCCCGAAAAGGGCGGCCTGTTCTGCGAACGCATTTTCGGCCCGGTCAAGGACTGGGAATGCTCGTGCGGCAAGTATAAACGCATTAAGCATCGCGGCGTCGTTTGTGACCGTTGCGGCGTGGAGGTCACTTTGGCCCGCGTCCGGCGCGAGCGCATGGGGCACATCGAACTGGCCGTACCGGTCTCGCATATTTGGTTTTTCAAGTGCATGCCTTCGCGGCTCGGCCTGGTGCTGGACATGACCGCGCGCAACCTTGAGCGCGTCATTTACTACGAGGATTACATGGTGATCGACCCGGGTTCAACTCCTCTGAAACTGCACCAATTGCTGAGTGAGAATGAATATCGCGAGGCGCGCGAAACCTACGGTGCGGAAGCGTTCGTCGCCAAAATGGGTGCTGAAGCCGTGCGTGAGGGCTTGGCCAATGTCGATCTCCAGAAGCAAGTGGACAATCTGGCCGTGGCTATGGGCGAAACCAAGAGCAAACAGATTCGCAAGAAAATCGCCAAGCGCATCAAGCTTCTGTCGGCTTTTCAATCTTCCAAGGCGCGTCCGGAATGGATGATTCTGACCGTTTTGCCAGTCATTCCGCCTGACCTTCGGCCGTTGGTGCCGTTGGAAGGCGGCCGTTTTGCCACGTCGGATCTCAACGATCTTTATCGCCGCGTCATTAACCGGAATAACCGCCTTAAGAATTTACTCCAGCTCAAGACGCCGGAAGTCATCATCCGCAACGAAAAGCGCATGTTGCAGGAAGCCGTCGATGCTTTGTTTGACAATGGGCGCCATGGCCGCGCTGTCACGGGCGCCGGCAACCGCGCCTTGAAATCCCTGAGCGACATGCTCAAAGGCAAGAGCGGACGTTTCCGCCAGAACCTCCTCGGCAAGCGCGTCGATTATTCCGGCCGTTCCGTCATTGTCATTGGACCCGAACTGAAACTGCATCAGTGCGGTTTGCCCAAGAAAATGGCGTTGGTGCTCTTTGAGCCTTTCATCATTCGCCGTTTGAAGGAATTGGGCTACGTCCACACTGTCCGCTCGGCCAAGAAAATGATCGAGCGCCAGTCGCCTGAAGTCTGGGACATCCTGGAAGCTGTGACCAAGGGTCATCCGGTCCTGCTCAACCGCGCTCCGACGCTCCATCGCCTGTCCATCCAGGCCTTCGAGCCCATCCTGATCGAGGGTGAAGCCATCCGCATTCATCCGCTGGTTTGCACGGCTTACAACGCCGACTTCGACGGCGACCAAATGGCCGTGCATGTGCCGCTTTCGGTCGAGGCCCAGATGGAAGCGCGCCTGCTCATGATGGCGCCGAACAATATTTTCAGCCCGTCCAGCGGCCGGCCGATCATGACGCCGACGCAGGACATTACGCTGGGATGTTATTACTTGACAGCGGAACCACGCGCGAAAAAAGACGGCAAGCCTCTCATGCTTTTCGGCTCCAAGTCGGAAGTCATTTTCGCCAACAACGACGGGGCGGTGACCGTGCATACCCGCATCCGCATGGCCAATCCGGACAAAGGCGCCAAGACCCTTTACGGCGATATCGAACATCCGGCCATCGAAACCACGGTCGGGCGCGTCATTTTCAGCGAGATTTGGCCTGATGAGATGGGCTTCCTGAACAAGGTCGTGGGCAAGTCTCAACTGGGCGATCTCATCTGGACTTGCTACAAGCAGTGCGGCCATGAGAAGACCGTAATAATGCTTGACAAGCTCAAGGAGCTTGGCTTCCGCGCAGCCACGCATTCCGGCTGCTCCATTGGCATCGACGACATGATCATTCCCAAGGAGAAGGACCAGGAAATTCACAATGCCCAAAAGCAGATTGCCGAAGTTGAAAAGCAGTATCGCAAGGGTGTCATTACTCCAGGCGAACGCTACAACAAGGTCATCGACATCTGGACGCATTGCACCGACCAGATCGCCAACGTCATGTTGCGCACGCTCGAAGCGAATCAAGGCAAAGCGGAATACAATCCGGTCTCGTTGATGGTGGATTCCGGCGCGCGGGGCAACCGCCAGCAGGTCCGCCAGTTGGCTGGCGTCCGCGGTTTGATGGCCAAGCCCAGCGGCGACATTATCGAGAAACCGATTTTGTCCAATTTCCGCGAGGGGCTGACTGTGCTGGAGTACTTCATCTCGACGCACGGCGCCCGCAAAGGATTGGCTGATACCGCGCTCAAGACCGCCGATTCGGGTTACATGACCCGCAAATTGGTGGACGTGGCGCAAGATGTCATCATCCGCATGGAAGACTGCGGCACGACTAATGGAATTGTGGTGCAGGCCATTTACGAGGGAGAGGATGAAGTCGTTAAACTGAGCGAACGCATTATCGGACGGCTTTCCTGCGATGACATCGCCCATCCCGGTGAAGTCAAGAATGTTTTGGTGCGCGCCAATGAATTGATCGACGAGGTCAAGGCCCGGCAGGTTGAAAGCTCCGGGGTCGAGAAGGTCCGCATCCGCTCCGTGCTCACTTGTGAAAGCAAGCAAGGCATTTGCGCCTGCTGCTACGGCCGAAATCTGGCCACGGGCGGCATGATCAAACGCGGCGAGGCTGTCGGCATCATCGCGGCCCAGTCCATCGGCGAACCCGGCACGCAATTAACTATGCGCACGTTCCACATCGGTGGCACGGCGTCGCAGGTCTTCAAGCAACCGCATATCAAGGCCAAGTACGACGGTCTGGTTCGCTACAACGAACTGCGCCTGGTCGAGTTGGAAGACGGCAACCACATCGTTTTGAACAAGAACGGCTCCATTTCGATCATGGCTGAAGACAGCGGTCGCGAATTGGAAACGCACAACCTGGTCATCGGCTCGGTCATCGCCGTTAAGAACGGTGGCAAGGTCAAGAAAGGCGACCCGTTTGTGCAATGGGATCCTTACAATGTGCCTATTCTCTCCGAGAAGGGTGGCAAGGTGAAGTTTGTCGATATTATCGAAGGTGTCACCATGAAGCAGGAACTCGATCAGGCCACCGCGCAGGAAGCGATGGTCATCATCGAGCACAAGGAAGATCTCCATCCGCAGATTGTCATCTTGACCGACAAGGGCGAGCCGGCTGCGAATTATCCGATTCCTTCGGGCGCTCATATTGTCGTCAACGAAGGCGACCGTATTGTTGCCGGCACGCTGATGGCCAAGACGCCGCGCAAATCTTCCAAGACGAAGGACATCACCGGCGGTTTGCCGCGCGTGGCTGAGTTGTTCGAAGCGCGCCGTCCCAAAGACGCGTCGGAAATCTCCAAGATTGACGGTGTGGTCGATTTTGGCCCAAGCGTCCGCGGCAAGCGCACCATCTTAATCAAGGACCCGCAAACTGGCCTGGAAGAGGAGCACCTCATTCCAATCGGCAAGCATGTCATTGTTTTCAAGGGCGACTTTGTCAAGAAAGGGCAGCAATTGACCGAAGGCCCAGTCGATCCGCATGAAATTCTGGATGTGTGCGGCCCGCAGGAATTGCAGGAACACTTGGTCAACGAGGTGCAGGAAGTCTATCGCCTCCAGGGCGTTACCATCAACGACAAGCATATCGAAATCATCGTCCGGCAGATGCTGCGCAAAGTCCGCGTCAACGAACCAGGCGATACGCAGTTTCTCTGGGGCGAGCAGATCGACAAAATCGAATTCGAGAAGGAAAATGCGCGCGTCGAGAAAATGGGCGGCAAGCCGGCCGAGGCGCAGCCGGTCCTGCTCGGAATCACCAAAGCTTCGCTGGAGACTGAGAGCTTCCTCAGCGCCGCATCCTTCCAGGATACCACTCGCGTCCTGACCGAAGCGGCCACAATGGGCAAAGTCGATTATCTGCGGGGCTTTAAAGAAAACGTCATCATGGGACATATTATCCCGGCCGGCACAGGTTACACGACCCATCGCCGGGTGGAATTGAAGCCTTTGGTGGAACCGATTCCGGTCGAGGAAACAGAGTTGGTTCCGGCGCCGGAAACGCCAATGCTGGCGTAGGGCACAAAGGATTGTATTTGAAACAGTGGCCGGCGTACTGCGCCGGCCATTTTTGTTTCCCTCTCCGATTTGAACATCGGCGGTTACTATGAGGTTCGAAAGCGGCGAAACAAACGGAATCTGAAAAGGAATCCGCGGTTTGGAAGCTGGCCCGCGCCGCCAGAATCAAAGTGGCTGCGGCCAATTCAACGCATTTTTACGCGCGGTCACCGCTTCCCTGCTCAAATGCGATTCGAAAGAAGCAGGATAATTACAATAATGAGAACCAAACCCAATCCGCCGCTCGGATAATAGCCCCAACTTCGGCTATGAGGCCAAGTGGGAAGCGCGCCGAGCAGCATCAGAATGAGCAATACTAGAATGACAGTTCCTAACATAGTTTCCTTTCTTGTCTGAATGTTTGGCCGTCCCCAAACACAATTGCGATCCTTGGCGTTCGATGATTCAGACAATCATAAGATAATCATAAAAATGGTTGCGCGCCGCTGGGGTCTTTCCCGTAATCGCGGGCATAATCGGCCTACCCTCACGGGTGATCGTTAATTTGACTCCAGGATTTTATTCCGATGACGTCCAGGGCGAAGGCGAATGCTTGTTTCCATGATGGCGTGTCGGCCACGCGGAAAACATCGTAGATCGGTTTCTTGCTTAACGGTTGACTGGCTTGGGGACTGGCGGGATTGCGACGCCAGAGGCCGAGACTTAAGCCGCCCTCGGCGGCGTGGTCCACATGACGATGCAATATGAAGGCGTCGATGCCATCGAGATTGACGATTTTCCGCCACGCGTAGCAATAGGCGGCTGCCTGGAGTTTTTCACCGTCAGGCGTGGGCACGGAGTGAAATCCCTGCTCCGACAAAATTACATGGCGCGGCTTTCCGCGAAAGCGCAGATCGCTCCGGCGCAGGTATCGTGGCAGCATCTCGATATTGCGGAAAGTGATGCGCGGCGTGTCGTCCTGAAAAGTGGCTGTTTGGTCGAGCCACGTCCGGCAGTCAAAAAGATTTTCTGGGTACGGATGAAAGGCGACGTTCCAATCGAAATCTGCGCCCGCGACGGCCAGCCGGTGGAAACACTCCAGGAAATCGTGCCCCGGAAAGCCTTGCATGGCATCGAGCGGTTGATAGCGAATATTCCAATGGTGTTCCAGCGAAACAAAGACCCGCGCGCTGGGAGAGAACTTTCTCGCCGCCAGCGCGCAAAGGCGCACGGTGCGAAGATAATCGCCGGTAAATTGCTCGATGGAAACGCGGCCCATGTTGTCCCAATACCAGTGGCTGTTGACTTCATTGCCAACAATATAGTTGGCGACGCGCCCATGTGGAAATCCAGTTGCAGAATAACGGTCCGCCAGGAATTCGACGCACGCCTTAAACCACGCCAGGCCTTCCGGCGTTTCGGTATTGAAGGCGCTCATGTTTTCCGGGCAAGCGGGATCGTAGCGCGGATGCTGCAATATCCGATTTGCCGTGGTGCCCGCATGAACGTAGTTGAGCAAAATCAATGTGACTGTTGCGCCGCTGTCGGACATAGTCTTGACTAGGCTGTCGATGCTCTCAATGTAGCCGCAATTGAACCAGAACTGGCGGCCATCCATGTTCCAGCGAAGGTCATCCGGTTTCGGTTCCGGCTGGATTGCCGATCCGAAATCGAAATTGAACGCGGCATGTTTGACGCCCAGCGCAATGGCATCATCCGGCATTTGCACTTGCAGTCCCTTCTTAGTTGACGTCTTTGGGTAGCTCCCGGAGTATTTTGAGATATTACGGTGAAGTTCGACGAATCGCACAGGCTCTTGAGGCGAGCCATTTTCCACCGTGACAAAACCGGAATAAATTCGGTCTCGCGCCCCATCGAAGCGGGGAAGTGAAACCTTTCGGCGAGAGGCATTGATGCGAGCCAGCGGCGCAGTCAGGGCGGCGGATGCGTCCTCATAGGGTGCCAGTTCAACCAAGGTTCGATTGGTTCGCGCAGAATCGAACGTGAAGAGCAACTCTGTCCGGGTCGCGGTGATGGTAAACGAGGCTTGGCAGACGGACCCGAAAAAGAGGAGCAAAAGCCCGGCCAGACATTCGATTCTTCCAGGCACAGTCTAATTCTGCGAAGCGGCTGCCGGCGCCCACGCCAATCCGTCCACAACTGGTCCGGCGGAAATCAAAGTGCGCACAGTCCAATCCTTTGTGTCAATAACAGCGACCTTCTTGCTCGCGTCGCAAGAAACATAGGCTTCAGCGCCGTCGGGACGAACCACCGTTTCCTGCGGCGCTTTCGGGACGTCCAATACGTGCGCCACCTTCATTTCGTGCAAATCAATCACGGCGACTTTGTTGATGTGCGGCAGCGGCACGATCAGCCATTGACCGTCGGGCGTGGGAGCTGTGCCATAGCCACTGCCGGGCATGGGGATCCACCGGTCAACGGCATTTTTGGCGGTGTCAACCACGGCCAGCCTCGGCTCCTTCTGATCTGAAGTGAAAACCCATCGGTCATCGGTCGAGAGCGAAATGCGCTGCGTCACTTTGCAGATGGGAATAACGGTCACGAGCTTTTTCTCTTCCAGGTCCAGCACTGAAACCGTGCCCGGGCCGACGTTTGCGGTGTATCCCTTGCGGCCATCGTGAGTGATTGCCAGCATGTGCGATTCAGTCTGGCCCGTCGGAACGGCGCCTACAATTTTAAGCGTGGCGGGATCAATGATGGTGATCGAATTGTCCAGTTCGGTGGTCACATAAAGCAATCCATTCTTGGGGCCGACCACGACGCAATGCGGGCGCACGCCTTTGCCGAAATCCACCGTGCCTGTGATTTGCCGTTTCGCCAGATCGATCACGCGCATCAGGCTGCCGTCCGTGCCAGCACCGCCCACACCCGAATTGCCGTAGATGGGCACGTAGGCAAAGCGTCCGTCAGGCGAGGCCGCTAATTCATGCCCCGTGACGCCATCCTCCGCCACCGTGGCCACTTGCTGGCCGGCGGCAGGATCAATAATCCCCATCGTCTGGTCTCCCTTATTGCAAACAATAAGAAATCCGCCACCAGCATGAGCAGGACTTGGATTGAAGAACGTGAACGTCAGCGTAACAGTCAACAAAAATAGCGGAGCAGGCTTCATCATGCCGCCGAGTTTAAACGGATGAGACGGTCGAGGTCAACTCACATGGAGCTTGTTCCGAGTTTACCGAAGAGAATCGATCAGAGCTTGGCGATCCACACCCTTGTGGATGGCTACCGTTCGAAGGATGCTATTGAGCGTGCCAACGCGCAGAGGGTTGTGATTGGGCACCGACAACCGTTGATGGCTTGGCATCTCAGTCTGCAAGATGACGTGGCTACCCTCTTGGTGTATTGAGCGATACTTCCAATCGCGGCACAGCACTTTGACCAACTGCGCACCGCTCAAGTCCCGCGGCACTTTCATCCGTCGGCCAAAAGCTCGTCCCGGACCAAATGCAGTCGGATGCGTTTGGGTGCTTGGGGTTGATCAAAGTAATAGGCGCGCACGGCCTCCTGGACGTTTCGACGCACGGCCTCCCAAGTGTCGCCCTGAGTGAAGATGTTCTCCGAGAGGCACTCGGCGCAAAAGCCGCCGTCTTCCTCTTGTGTCACTTCAAAAACCAATTCGCTCATACGCCTAATTATCGGCGTTTCCGCCCGCTTTAGCAAGTCTCAGTGCTGCCCTTAGTGGCATCGTTCCTTGCGGTAGCTAATCCTCTTTCTTCGTTTTGGCGATTGCCTTCTTCTTGTAAGGGGAATGGAGATTGAAATAGATGCCGCACAGCGGGCGGTCGTTCTCGGTCTGGCTGAGGATGATCGTGACTTGTTTGTCGAGCGCAATGCCGTGCCGTAGATGCGGTCCGCGGCTGATATAAGCGCGAATGGCCTTGTCCATCAGCGACATCATGGCGGCCTTGCACTCCTCAGGCGTCTTGTCGATGCAGACAATGTGCCTGTCGTAAGCCTGCAAGGCCTCGGTCATCTCGGCTTGAAATGTTTCGACAGTTAATTCCATACGCTACGGGTCCTCGGCTGTTGCTCTGAGAGCGGCGCGCGGACCCAAAATGGCGCTGCCAATGCGTATCATAGTCGCTCCTTCTTCCACCGCCACTTCAAAATCGCCGCTCATGCCCATGCTCAAATGCGGCAGAGGCGCGCCCAAAAGTTCTTCGCACTCGCGTTTCAACTCCCGCAGACGCCGGAACACTGGCCGCACTTTCTCCGGGTCTTCCGTGAACGGCGCGACCGTCATCAATCCATGCACTTCGATCTTTGGCAACGCATTGATTTCCTTAAGCTCGGCCAGGACATTTTCTGGGGTATATCCGAATTTGCTCGATTCTCCCGCCACATTCACCTCGATGAGCACTGGCATCGTCTTGGCAAATTTTTCAGCCCATTTATCGATTTCGCGAGCGAGCGAAAGACTATCGACGCTCTGGATCATGGCAAAGAGACTGACGGCGTCCCGACACTTGTTGGATTGCAAATGGCCGATCAAATGCCAGCGAAGGCGGCCCGGACAGAGCCCGATTTTCGCCTTGGCCTCCTGGACTCGATTTTCGCCAAACACCGAAAGGCCCAGGTCAGCCGCGGCGCAAATAACGTCCGCAGAATGCCCTTTCGAAACTGTAATCAACTCAACCGTCGCAGGATCGCGGCCAGATCGGGAGCACGCGGCGGAAATACGTTGCCGCACTTGATTCAGATTAGCGGAGATGTCCACGACTTCAGCACAAGCCGGCAGTTTCCGGGAAGCCGCGCAAGATGTTCATGCTCTGGACGGCCTGCCCGCTTGCGCCTTTGGTGATATTGTCGAGCGCGCTCATTACAATGAGCCGGCCCGTTCGTGGATCAAGCCGCCAGGCTATCTCGATGACATTAGTCCCCGCGACGTTTTTGGTGTCGGGCAGCGCGGAACCGTCAAGAAGCCGAACGAACGGCTCTTTTCCGTAGGCAACCTGGTAACACTTCGCTATTTGGTCTCGAAACGCCGATAGTTGGTTCTCATTTTCAAAATGCTTTTCCGGGGCAAGATAGAGAGTCGTGAGGATTCCACGGTTGATCGGAATCAGGTGCGGCGAAAATTGAATCACCACCGATTCGCCTGCAGCCAGGCTCAACTGCTCCTCGATTTCCGACAGGTGCCGGTGCTTGGGAATGCCGTAAGGCCGCACGCTTTCGTTACATTCGGCGAAAAGATAGTCCAATTCCACTTTGCGCCCGGCTCCACTGACCCCGCTCATGGAATCGGCGATGATGGCGCTGCTCTTGACCAGCCTGGCTTTGAGCAACGGCATGAGGGGCAGCAGGATGCTCGTTGGGTAACATCCGGGCGAAGCGATGAGGGAAGCGTTTTTAATTTCACCGCGATAAATCTCCGGCAAACCATAAACCGCTTTGGAAAGCAAATCCGGCGCAGGATGATCGTGGCCGTAGTATTCCTTGTAAATGGCGGGGCTTTTCAGGCGAAAATCCGCGCTCAGATCAACGACTTGACAGCCGAGATCGAGAAGGGGAACGGCGAATTCCGCCGCCACACCGTGCGGCAGCGCGAGAAAAACCACGTCGGCCGTTTTGGCGAGCAATTCCGGATGTGGTTCGCTGAAGCGCAGAGTCTTGGCGCGAGAATCGTTGCCGAATTTGGGAAAAACGCGGGCTACGGTTTGCCCCGCATATTGCCGCGATGTTACCGCCGCCAGTTCGGCCTGCGGATGCCGCAAAAGCAGGCGCACTAATTCTTCGCCCGAATAACCCGACGCGCCTACGATGGCGGTCTTCATGGATTATCGCTTGCTGTATTGGAAGCGTTTGCGCGCGCCCGGCTGTCCGTATTTCTTGCGCTCCCTCATGCGTGGATCGCGAGTCAATAATCCCGCGGTCTTCAACGTCGGTCGCAATGCTGCGTCCACGGTCAACAGCGCCCGAGCGATGCCGTGCCGGACGGCACCGGCCTGGCCGGTAGGCCCGCCGCCATCGACGTTGACGCGGATGTCGTATTTGGTGACGCTTTCCGTTACGGCCAGCGGTGTCACCGCCATGGTGCGCAACGTATCGGTCGGAAAATAGTTTTCGAAAGGACGTCCATTAACCACAATTTTGCCGGAACCAACGGCAAGGCGGACGCGGGCGACGGCCGTTTTGCGGCGTCCGGTGCCAAGAAATTCTTTAGTCTCTGCCATAGAAGTAAGGTGGGTTATTTAACGGCGGCCAGATTCGCGGGCTGCTGTGCCGCATGAGGATGCTCGCCGCCCTTATACACTTTGAGCTTGGTCATCATGACGCGCCCAAGGCGATTCTTCGGAACCATGCCCCGGACAGCGTGCGTGATCAATTTCTCCGGATGCTTGGCCCGGACCCGCGCCACGGTGGTGTATTTCTCGCCGCCTTTCCATCCCGAATACGACATAAACTCCTTGTCCGTCTCCTTTTTGCCCGTGACCTTCACTTTTTCGGCGTTAATGACGACGACGAAATCGCCGGTATCGAGGTGCGGCGTATAGATGGGCTTGTTTCTTCCGCGCAAAATATTGGCGACCTGGACGGCTAGGCGGCCAAGGATGGCTCCATTGGCATCCACCACGTGCCACTTGCGCTGTTCCAAATGATTCTTAGGCAAATACGTTTTCATCAAAAACCCTCATCGACGAGGAGCGGTGAACTTACCAAAGAACGGCCTGATGTCAACTGGCAATTCGACGATTTAAACGGCTGGGTTTGACGGTGGATTGCTGGTATTACGCAACGGCCCTAAAGCTCGTCGCCCGCGATTGGCGGGACTTTCAGGACCTTTGCCATTGAAGAATTGAATTTTTCGCGGCTGCCGCGTTTGCCTCGGCCCTCAAGGTCCTTGAAATCCTCAACCGCACGAGCCAATTCCTCCAACTTCCGCAGCGCGAATGCGCTCACGGACTGCTGGTCTTGCGACGCCAGATTTTCGAGCTTCTTGTAAATCTCGTCCGGCATGTTTAATTCAACCGCTTTCATTTTAGTTGACCTATCAGTTTGAGCAACGCGGCAGGCTTGAGAATCCCAATACCGAAATCTCGGGCCGCGCGCAGGTGCCGTTCATTGAACGATACCACATAGTCGCATCCTCCCGCAATAGCGGCCTCCAGCATCGCGTCATCTCCCGGATCGGATGAAAGCGGACGCCAGGAATACCAAACAAACTGCCGATGTGATTCTCGATAAAGCAAGTTCAAAACATTTGTGATGTCCTGCGGAGACAATCCTGGCGCGGCGCCGGGCCGTCGGGCGACATCCTCATACTCGTACATCAATGCAGGCGTAATAACGCTTTGCCATCGTGGATGGCCGATTGTCAGCAACAGCCGATGCGATGCTCCTGTTTGGGAGCGCATTGCCGCCAGAATCACGTTGGTGTCCAGAATAACGCGGTAGCGTTTCATTTCTAGTCATTGGCCATCGAATTCATGATTCTCTGTCGTCCGCAATTCAATGGTCAACCCATCTTTTCGGACAAGATGGGCAGACGGCTACGAGGGCGTCTTTGGGATTGCCCCCATCGGGAATCAATTATGGTTGCAGGAGAATTGACTCCGCGTTGGTCTTTCCAAGGAAGAAACCAGCGGCGGTTCGAGAATGCAAAAATTCCGCATGCGCAATTTAGCGCAATTTAGCGCAATTTAGCGCAAGTTTACCTCGGAAAAGTTCATGGCCCCGATGCGCGCGAATATGTGGAATCTCTCCCGACCGCGAAATCGCTTCTTTCGTCCCCTCTGCGGCCTTGGCGTGAAAAGAATTGGATCGCGCAGAGGCCGCCGAGCACGCGGAGAAGGACAGGACAATCGGATTTTAACTTGATTAGGTTTGCAGGGCTATCCTATTGACTCCACCGACCCCTGTGGGTGGTATTTCGGGTTGTTGGACCCGCCCACCAGAGCATGATACGGAGTCGGCGACAGCTGCACGGCCTGTTGCG
>Ga0182024_10006697_pt1 | contig 25172 bp, 26 predicted proteins | sample P32metaG_FD_120480 | JGI IMG/M metagenome (GOLD analysis project Ga0182024, IMG submission 120480) | Permafrost microbial communities from Stordalen Mire, Sweden - P3-2 metaG (Illumina Assembly) | ecosystem: Environmental > Terrestrial > Soil > Wetlands > Permafrost | place: Sweden: Stordalen...
ATCAATAAGATCGACAAGCCGAACGCGGAACCCGAAAAAGTGAAACGCCAGCTTGCCGACCGGGGCCTGATGCCGGAGGAGTGGGGCGGCACGACCGTGACGGTGGAAGTCTCGGCCAAAACCAAAAAGAATCTTCCGCGCCTGCTGGAGATGATCTTGCTCGTCGCCGATCTACTGGAGCTGAAGGCCGACCCCGGTGCTCCGGGCAGCGGCACGGTACTGGAATCGCGCATGGACAAAGGCCGCGGCCCGGTCGCGACAGTGCTGGTGCAAAACGGCACGCTTAGCGTGGGAGACGTCTTCATTGTCGGCGCAGTCTACGGCAAGGTCCGCGCGATGTTCGACGATCGCGGGCATGCAATCCAGAAAGCCGTGCCGTCCACACCTGTAGAGGTCTTGGGCTTGCAGGGCGTGCCGGAAGCAGGAGACCAATTCCAGGTGGCGGACGAGGCAAAGGCGCGGCACATCGTCGAATACCGCCAGGCAAAGCAGCGCGAGGCCGCGCTTGCCAAGACGGCCTCCTCCGGGCGCCTGACTCTGGATCAATTGCATGCCCAGCTTCGCGCCGGAGAAGTGAAGGAACTGGCCGTGGTGGTGAAGGCGGACGTGCAAGGCTCGGTCGAAGTGTTGAACGAGATGCTTCCGAAGCTTTCAAACGACCAGGTCAAGCTGAAGGTAATGCAGGCCAGCGTCGGCGCCGTTACCGAGTCCGACGTGATTCTGGCGTCCGCTTCAAACGCCGTGGTCATCGCCTTCAACGTGCGGCCGGAACGAAAAGCTTCCGAGCTTGCGCAGCGCGAAGGCGTGGACATTCGCCTGCACACGATTATCTACGAGTTGCTCGACGAACTGCGCAAGGCCGTGGCCGGGCTGCTCGCGCCGGTGATCAAGGAAGTGTATCTGGGACGCGCCGAGGTTCGCGACACCTTCCGCGTGAAGGGCTCGGGCTCGATTGCCGGATGCTCGGTGCAGGACGGCATTCTCAAGCGCGATGCGGACGTGCGCGTGCTCCGCGACAACGTGGTGATCTATACGGGCCGCATCATCTCGCTGCGACGGTTCAAGGACGATGCGAACGAAGTGCGCGCCGGATTTGAGTGCGGCGTGGGAGTATCAAATTTCAACGACGTAAAAGTAGGCGACATCCTGGAGTGCTTCAAGATCGAGAAGTCGTCGCCGCTGGAAGCGGTTGTGGTGCCGGATCGAGGGCGTCCGGAAACCGCCGAGGCGCGACGCAACTGAAATTGTACCGGTTGACTTGTCTCCGCAGGGTTTCGATGGGGCACTCATGCCGATCGGCCTCCTCACTCTGGAAATCCACATCCCCGATGCGCGCTCGCTGAAAGATAAGCGGCAGGTCCTGCGCAGCCTGAAGGACCGCCTGCGCGCCCACTTCAATGTGGCGGTCGCGGAGCTGGAACATCAGGAGCTGTGGCAGCGCTCGCGGGTGGGAGTGGTCAGCATTTCAGGCGACGGGAAACATCTGGAAGAGTCGCTTGAGGCGATTGCCGAGGAATCCGAGCGTTTGCTGGGCCGCGATCTGGTGTCGCGCGAAATTGAATACTTCGAGGATGAATCATGACGGTCGGCGGATTTCGCCCGGAACGGATTGCCGAAGAGATCCGGAATGAAGTGATGCTCATGCTCGCAGGAGAGCTGAAGGATCCGCGCCTGGCCGTGCCCCTGGTTGTCACCGAGGTACGCGTGGCCCCGGGCATGCGTACCGTGCGTGTGTTCATCCAGTTCCAGGGGGACCGAGCGGAGCGGGCGGAGGCTTTGAAGGGATTGAAGGCGGCATCGAAATACGTCCGGCACGAATTGGTCGAGCGGCTGCGGCTCAGGCGCGCCCCCGATGTGCTGTTTATCCCTGACGACTCGGAAGAATACAGCCACCGCATTGACGATCTGTTGCGAAAAGTGAGCCACCCGGAGAAATCGTAGCGGGGCGCACAGCCCTTGCAGTCGGCCGGCTTGAACCCGGCGCTACGAAGCGAAATGCCCCGAACCCCAAAACCTGCGTCCATCGACGGAATCCTGGTCATCGACAAGCCGCGAGGGAAAACCTCGCACGATGTGGTTGAAACCGTACGCCGCCTGGTCGGCTTTCGCCAGATCGGCCATCTGGGCACGCTCGATCCGCTTGCGACCGGCGTGCTCGTGCTCGCGCTCGGACGGGCCACGCGGCTTGCCCGCTTCTATAACGGCCGGCGTAAGCGCTACACCTGCTCGGTGCGCTTCGGGTTTGCGACGGACACCTACGACGCCGACGGCGATGCGATGAGCGAAGATGCGGCTCCGTCGCTTGACGCCCAGACGATTCAGGCGCTCGCAGACGGGTTCATCGGCAAAATTCAGCAGACGCCGCCTTCGTTTTCGGCAAAAAAAATCAACGGGCATCGCGCGCACGAGCTCGCGCGGAAACAGAAGCCGGTAAAACTGGAACCCGTCGAAGTGGAAGTCACCGAGTTCCGGGTCACGAGCGTGGAGGGGTCTGCGGCGCGGTTTGCGGTGGAATGCGGATCGGGCACCTACATTCGTTCGCTTGCGCACGATCTGGGACGGCTGCAAGGAACGGGGGCGCATCTTGCCGAGATCGTGCGCACCGCGGTCGGTGAGTTTACTCTGGACCACGCCGTCACGCTCGCCGAGCTCGCTGAAGACGCCAAGACCGGAACGCTTGAAGGCCGCGTGATTCACCTGGAAAACATGCTGCCGGAATTGCCGCGCGCGACGGTGCTGCCGATCATAGAAAAGCGCGTGCGCCACGGTGCGAAGTTCAACCTTCCGCTCGCACAAATTCAACCGGGCCACGTGATCGCAGCGCAGGGTGCGCCCGCGCAACTCGATTCCGGCGGGTGGCAGCCTTCGCGGCTGCGCGTGTTCAATCAGCAGGGGCAGTTGATTGCGATCGCAGAGCCGGTTGTGCCTCGTACCTACCAGCCCGTCGTCGTACTGGAAACCACGCCGTAGCGACCGTCGGAAATTCTCTGCGGGAATTCGTCTGCCTATTGCCGTGGGGCGGGCTGCGGAGCAGCCGCGGGCGGCGCGGGTGCGGGTGCCAGCTCGGCGGGCGGGGCGGCGGGTCCGGGCGGTGCCTGCTGCGCGGGCGGCGGCACGAAAACCGGCGCAGCTTCTCCTCCACCTCCGCCGGGGCCTTCCAGTGAACCCGGCCCGGCATATATAACGTGGTCCTTGCGTTGCGGAAGCCGGACCAGACGCGGCGTCACCAGAATCAGCAGCTGCGTATCCTGGTTCTGTTTGTTCTGGTCTCGGTCGAGCAGGCCGACACCAGGAATATCAGCGATTCCCGGTGTTCCAGTGATGGCGTTTGACAGTTGCGTTTCGCGGAATCCCGCCACTATAGCCGTTTCATTCTGCTTGAGACGCACCGTCTGTTGCACGGCCTCGTTGCTGATCACCGGAATCGCGTTGTAGCTTGTCGAGGTCACGCTGCTGATCTCAAACGATAGATCGAGCGTGACGTCGTTATCTGGATGGATGCGCGGGGTGGCTTTCACCTTGAGGCCAATGTCAAGATACTGCGCACCGGGGAACTGCGTGCCCTCGGAGCTGGACCCCGAACCGAGCGAACCAAGCAGGCTGGCCGAGTTCAGGATCACGGTCGCTTCCGCGGCACCGTTATCCGCGGTTGCAGCGTCCGGAATGCCCTCCCCATTGAAATCGGCCGTAACGATCGACACAGGGTCGGTGCCAACGGGTATTTCGGGAATGCTGGAAGTGAAGATGCCGGTGCCCTCGTTGAAGAGGATCGAGACCGCGTTGTCCAAGCTATCGGACATCGCAAGATCAGGAAAACCATCTTGATTGTAATCGGCCACGGCGATCGAGGTCGGGCCGGTGCCGGCGGCGTAGGCGGTCGGCGTGGTGAATGTGCCGTTTCCCGTGTCGACCTGGTTTGGATTGGGATTTCCTAAAAGAATCGAAACGCTATTGCCCGTCACCACGGTGCCGTCGGTTGCGGTGGAGGGCGCGCCGCTATTGGCGATCGCGAGATCGGTTACGCCATCTGAATTGAAATCGCCGGTGGCAACAAAAGCGGGCGTATTCCCGACCACGTAAGGCGACTGCGGCGCCTGGCTGAAGGTCCCGTCGCCGTTGCCGAGCAAGATCTGCACGAGGCCTGCATTGGTGCTGACGGTGGACGCCTCGGTCACCACCAGATCCGTGTGGCCGCTGTTAGTGAAATTTCCCGTAGCAAGGGAGGTTGGTTCGAAGCCGGGTGGAAGTTGGACCACCGTTGGCGGCTTGAACGTGCCGTCGCCATTGCCCTGATGGATCGTAATCGTGTCATCGGTCTGGTTGGCAACAGCAAGATCCAGGAAACCTGTCGCAGCAAGATCGTGAAAATCTGCGGCGACGACCGACACAGGCCCCTTGCCCGTCGGCACGTCGGCGGCCGAGGTGAACGTGCCGGTTGCAGTTCCCGTCGTGTCCTGCTGTCCGAGAAGAATCGAAACCGTGTTCGATCCCTTGTTGGCGACGGCAAGATCGATGTTCGGGTTGTTGGTAGCGTCAAACGAGCCGGTTGCGATCCAGACCGGATCCGTATCGGTCGTCGCGCCCAACGGATAGACCACCTGGTTTGCAAACGTCCCATCGCCATTGCCGAGCAGAACCGAGACTGTGTTGTCCGCGGAGTTCGCAACGATCAAGTCATTAAAGGTGCCGTCGACAGCGCTGTTGGCTCGCAGGATGCTGGTCGCGATGAAGGACGGGGAATTGCCGGTCGCGTAATTCACCAGGGGATTTGCGATTGCGCCGGTCGAAGACAGCGACCCGTTCAGAAGGCTGGGAGAAAACGTGGAAAGTGAAACCGGGATGCGGTCACCGACAAAAAACGTGGCGGGCTGGCCGTCCTGGGCGCGGAGAAGGATTCGGCGACCTTGGCGCACCAGCGAAAGCATCTGCGCGAAATTCGCCGAGGCGCCCGGAAGCGTAGCGAAGAAAGTCGTCGCGCCCCCGCCGAAAGCGATCACATTGGGAGTCGAGGTTCCCAGGACCTGCTCGATCACGTCGATGAGACCCTCTTCAGAGGCCGCGGCCTGCTGAATCTGCTGCGTGCTGACCGTAAACACTTGCGAGCTCTGCGGCGGGGTGATACCGAGATTCAGCGAGGCAGTGCGATCGACTTCCAGAATTTCGATCTCGAGAATCAGCTCGCCGGTGGGCTGCTCGAGGTCGTCGATCAGATTCGCGGCCAGCGCGACGGCCGCAGGCGATGCGCGCAACGTGAGCGTTCGGGCGTGCACATCCAGGTCTGAGCGAGTGATGCCGGCGACCTCGCGCACCATGCGCGTGATTTCCGTCATCTGCTCGGGCGTCTCGGAAGCGGGCAGCAGAACGGTGCGGACGACCGACGCCTCGTAGTCCTTGCGCTTTTGCGGATTATTTTCGGTGACGAAAAACAACCGCGGCGTGAGCGGGCGCCAGAAGGTTCCGGTCATGTCGCCGAGCAGTCTTGCGGCCGTCGGAAAATCCAGGTCGTCGTAGTGGAATCGAATCTGCCGCGAATGCAAATCCACGTCGAAGGCGACTTGCAACCCGAATTGGCGCCCAAGTTCTTCGTAGGCTCCCTGCGTGTCTCCGCGGTAGTCAAAGTTCCGGCGGCCGGTTTGATACTCAAGGCGAGGCTCACCTGCCAGCTCGGCGACAGGGGGCTTCGGAAGCTCGGCTGCTTCGGCAGTTGCCAGTTGCGCGAGCCGTGCACGCACGGCCGGGCTTAACGGGTCGAGGAAACTCGCGCTGAGTAATTGCTTGCGCGCTTCGTGCAGGCGACCGGAAATCGCGTCGCGCTCGGCCGCGTCCACCTTGGATTGCACCAGGCGGCTCTTCGCAATTTCGCGACGCAGGGCGTATTCGCGGTTCGAGGGCGCAAGGTTGGCAGCATCGGTGTAGGCGGTGTAGGCGGTATCCCAGTCCTGCTGGCGTTCGGCCCGCATTCCCTCCTCATAGGTGGTCTTGGCCTTTTTGACGTCCGCCTTATCCGGCTTGGCGGTCGAAACCGGCTTGGAAGACATCTCCGGCGCCTGCGTCTGCGCGACCTGCGCAGCAGCTGCGATTAAAGCCAATGCTATGAAAACCGGTGCGACCCAAGCATCGACGGTACGCAAGGCACGCGCGCGATTTACGGTATCTGTTCGGGTTGCCATCGTATCTAGGATGCATATTGTACAGGGATCGGCTGGCGCCGGTACGGGCCTGAATGTGCTTGATTTTAGGGGACCAGGACGATAGACTAAAATCGTAGTTGAAACGCGTTTTCAACTGGAATATACATGCTTTCCGCTCTCTTCGTGGCCCTCCGGGAAGGCGTCGAAGCCGCGCTTGTCGTAGGCATCGTACTGGTTTACCTCAATCGTAGCGGGCGACGGGCCCTAAAAGTCTACGCCTGGGCTGGCGTCCTGCTGGCCTGCGCCGCAAGTGTTGCGGCTGCGCTGCTGCTCCAACGCTGGGCGATCGACGAGGATGGCTTCGAGGGCGTGCTGATGCTGGTGGCCGCCGTGCTCGTCGTGACCATGATTGTGTGGATGACCCGCGTGGCGCGCACGCTGCGGAAGGATATCGAGCGGCGCGTCAAAGCTTACGCGCAGCAGTCCACCCGCGCGGCCGGTTGGGGAGTAGGAGCGTTCGTGTTCTTCATGGTGGTGCGCGAGGGGGCGGAGCTGGTGTTGATCCTGCGCGCCGTGGAACTGTCGACTGCCGGAGTGCAAGTCTGGATCGGGACGCTTCTGGGCATCGCAATCGCCGTCGGCGTGGGATTCTTTTTCTTTCAGGGAACGCTGCGGATTCCGCTACACCGGTTTTTCACCGCGACCAGCGTGATTCTAATGGTGGTTGCCTTTCAGCTCGCGCTCACCGGCGTCCACGAGTTGAGCGAGGCGATGTGGATCTGGTCAAGCAAGACAGAGATGGCCTGGGTCGGGCCGATTGTTCGCAATGAAGTCTTCTTTTTCGCCGTGATTCTTGGGGTTGCGGCGCTCGTGGTGCTGCGGGAATGGTTCAGCGCCCGGCGTCCGGCCGAGGATCCCGCCGCGAATCCAGCTGAGCGGCGCATGCGCGAATGGGAATACCGCCGGCAGCGCAGATGGAGCTTTGCGGCCGCGATCCTGTGTTCACTCGTCGTGGTTTCACTCGCCGCAGAGTTCGCCTACGCGCGCGCGATGAACGCCCCGACGCCCGGAAAAATGCTCGCCGTGGAAAATAATCGCGTGACGATCCCTCTATCCGATCTGACCGATTCGAGCCTGCATTTCTATACCGCCGAGGTGAATGGCACAGTAATCCGGTTCCTGGTGATCCACAAGACCAACGGCGACTACACAACGGCTCTGGACGCCTGCCAGATATGCGGTCGGTCAGGATACCGGCAGGAGGGGCAGAACATCACCTGCCGCAATTGTGGGGCATCCATCTACGTTCCTTCGATCGGCGACCGTGGTGGTTGCAATCCTATCCCCGTGAAATCAAGCCTGTCAGGGGGAGAGGTGATCGTCGATCTTTCGGCGCTCGCCGAAGCCACCGCGATGATTCACTCCTAGCATGTTTGCCCGCCTGGTACGCGAGTCCTTCGTCCGCAATCCGCGCCGCAAGGTGCTGACGGCCGCGGCGCTTGTCGTAGGCATGGCCGTGGCAACGGCAACTCTGACCGTGGCGCTTGAAGTGGGCGACCGCCTCGCCAGAGAATTTCGAAGTTTGGGCGCCAACCTGATCGTCACGCCGGAATCGGACACGCTTCCGCTGGCAATTGGAGGGGTCGATTATCGCCCGGTGGACGAGGGTGCCTATTTGTCCGAGGCCGATCTCGGGAAGCTGAAGACGATCTTCTGGCGGCACAATATTCTTGGCTTCACTCCGTTCCTCGATGTACCTACGCTCGTCACCGGCAGCAAAGTGGTAAAGACGACGCTGATCGGCACCTGGTACGAGCACCAGGTCCCGGTCCCGGACGGAACGACCTTCCAGACCGGCGTGAGCCTGACGCATCCGTGGTGGAAAATACAGGGACGATGGTTCCATGAAGGCGAGAAGGAGGCTGTTGTAGGCGCCGCGTTCGCCGCAAAAGACCCGGAGGCGTTTTCTATCGGGAAGACGTTTCAGATTGCACCGAGCGAGTCGGCAAATGCAGCCATGACACTCGTTGTCACCGGAATCGTTTCGACAGGAGACACCGAGGACAACGCCATTCTGGTTCCGCTCTCGCTTGTGCAGGAATATTCCGGGCATCCGGGGCAATTCCGGCAGCTCTTCGTGAGCGCGCTGACCAAGCCCGCCGATGCGCTCGCCGAACGCGACCCGAAGTCGTTGACGCCGGCCGAATACGACCGCTGGTTCTGCTCGCCCTACATTTCCTCGATCAGTTACCAGATCAAGCAGATTTTGCCTGGCACCGAGGTGCGCGCGATCCGGCGTGTCGCCGATTCCGAAGGCCAGATTCTGTCCCATGTGAGCACACTGCTCTGGATCGTGACGCTCGCGGCGCTGGTCGCTGCGGCGCTCGCCGTGGCAGCAACCTCGGCGACGACGGTGATCGAACGGCGCGGAGAAATCGGCATCATGAAGGCGATTGGCGCAACCAACGCCACGGTTGCGGGACTTTTTCTGGCGGAGCAACTGATGCTTGCAATCGTAGGCGGTGCAATCGGATTTGTGTTCGGCGCCGCCCTTGCGCGAATTCTGGGCGCGAGTGTTTTTGGAACGCCGGCCGCGCCGCGGCTGGTCCTGCTTCCGGTGGCGCTGGGGATCGCCGCAATCGTTGCCCTGCTCGGCAGTCTGGTTCCCCTGCGGCGGGCCGCGCGATTCGATCCCGCGCCGATTCTGCGGGGAGAGTAATGTTTGGGCGCATTCTCTGGAAATTACTTCGGGGCAATCGCGGGCGCCTCGCCGTCGCGCTGGTAGCAGTGATCAGCGGCGCGGCAGTCGTTTCCGCGTTGCTCACAATTGAATTCGACATTTCCCGCAAACTGACCCAGGAATTCAGGCTGCTCGGTCCCAACATTGTCGTTTCCGGAAAGAATAGCGATCAAAGCGTGGATCCCCACAGCATCCAAGCGTTGAACGCCTACGTTATTCCGGCCCGACTCTCCCCCGACAGCCGGTTTACAGGCTCTGCGGGCGCAAGCGTTGCCGCCTCGGCGCCATTTTATTTCGCCGTCGTACGAGTGTCGGGCACGCCCGTGATTGCCGCCGGCACCTGGCTTGACCAACTCCCGAAACTCAATCCCACCTGGCGGATTGCAGGCAACTGGATTTCATCCCGCGATGATGAACAGCAATGTCTGATAGGCCGCAAGGTTGCGCAGCAATTTGCAATCGCACCCGGCGGAGAAATCGCACTGGACTACACGACCGAGCAGGCCCGGCTTCGCGTCGCAGGGGTGATCGATTCTGGCGCTGCAGAAGACGACCAGATCTTCCTCGACCTGCCTGTTGCCTGGAAACTGACTGAAAACCAAGGTTTCATCACCCTCTGGCAATTGAACGTGGACGGGACTGGCCCCAGCATCGGAGGCTATGCCTCGCAGCTTGCCGCCGCCTTTCCCGAGTATGATGTGCGTCCGGTCCGCGCCGTAACCGAAGCCGAGGGCGATCTGCTGGGTCGCACGCGGCTGCTGATCGTCTCGATGGTGGTGCTGATCCTGGTGCTCACAGCGTTGTGCGTGCTGGCGACCATGGCGGCACTCGCAATGGAGCGTCGCGCCGACGTGGGCCTGATGAAGGCACTCGGCGGAACGATCTCCCGCATTGTAGGATTGTTCCTCGCCGAAGTGGGCGTGCTCGGCGCGGTGGGCGGACTTCTCGGGTGCATCGCGGGCATGGCGCTGGCGCAGTGGATGGGCCACCGCGTCTTCGGCACGTCGATCACCGAGCGATGGGAAGTTTTCCCGCTGACGATTGCGCTGATGGTGGGTGTGGCCATGGCCGGTGCGCTGCCGCTGCGAAGGCTCGGAAGCATAAGGCCGGCGGTAATTCTAAGAGGGGAATGAGAAACCGAGGCCCGGGGGCTGAAGCCCCAGTTGCAGCGAACGCTTGATCTCGCACCGGAAAGCGCAAACCCCTGAACATGACCGAGTGGCTGGTTCAAATCGAGGACCTGCGAAAAGAGTTTGGGAACGTGCGCGCGCTCGATGGCGTGTCGTTTGACGTGCGGGCCGGAGAATGGATCGCCATCATGGGGCCCTCCGGTTCGGGCAAGACGACGTTGATCAATATCCTCGGCGGGCTCGACATGCCGACTTCCGGACGGGCGATTGTGGACGGCACCGATGTGGCACGCCTGGATGAAAACGGGCTCGCGCGGTTTCGGTCCGAGAAGATCGGCTTCATCTTCCAGCAATTTCACCTGGTGCCGTATCTGACGGCGATTGAGAACGTAATGCTCGCACAGTATTTTCACAGTACGACCGACGAAACCGAGGCGCGCGAAGCGCTCGGGCGCGTCGGCTTGACCGACCGAGTCGAGCATCTGCCAGGACAACTTTCCGGCGGCGAGCAGCAGCGCGTGGCCGTCGCGCGCGCTCTCATCAACCATCCCAAGCTGATCCTGGCCGACGAGCCGACTGGAAATCTCGACGAAACGAACGAGGGAATCGTCCTGAAGCTCCTGCGCGAGCTACACACCGAGGGGCACACGATCCTGATGGTGACGCACGCAGCTTCTATCGGGCAATTGGCCGACCGCCGAATCGAACTTGCGCACGGCCGCCTCGCCGCCGAGCCCTCCGTACGACACCGCTAACTTCCGCTCAGAAACTTGTGCTGGGCGGCCGTGAGTGGCACGACGGAAAGCCTTCCCATGCGGACCAGGGGCGAATCGGCGAAAAGCTTGCTGGCCTTGATTTCCTCAAGCGGGACAGGCGTCGCCAGGGCTTTTCCGGCTTTGATCTTGACCCGGGGATTTCTCGGGTCCGATCGGTCGACCGACACGACCACAGCAGTGCCCACGGCGCTCCTGCGGTCTCCTGTTTCGTAGATAATCAGCCGCGCGCCCGCCGCCATCTCCCGGAGATTTTTCACTGCGGTGGGATTGGAGACGCCGTCCCAAACAGTGGCTCCGTCGCGCTCCAGGTCCTGGAACGAATACTCCGAAGGCTCGGTCTTGAGCAGGTAATCGGCAGACATGGCATCCTCGCGTGAAGTGTTTGAGGCCAGACCATTCTACATGTGAGTGCCGCCACACGGAGCGCGAGCCGAGCGCGGTGCTCGATCTGATAGAATGGTCAAGAAATGCCGCTTCCCATTGATTCGCGGAAAAAACCTACCGATGTGAAGGTGTTCGTGACGACGGGCGAGGGCGTCGCGATCACCTGGTCTGACGGTCACGCCAGCCGGTACACGTTTCCCCAGCTGCGTGACAATTGTCCGTGTGCAACGTGCAACGACGAACGCCAGAAGGCCGAGGGAAAGCCGGGCCCCGCAAATCCCTTGCCGATGTACAAGCCGCGCGTGACGGCCAAGTCGGCAACGTCGGTCGGCAACTACGCAATCCAGATTCAATTTTCCGACGGGCACTCCACAGGCATTTACAGTTTTGATGCGCTGCGGGAGATGTGTTCCTGCCAGGCGTGCGCGAAGGAGTTTCGGCACGCGGCGGCCGAAACGACCTCCTAACCATTCCCCTCGAATTCACACCCCTGGGACTGCGACCTCGCAGAACTAACTCGAGCGCACTTCCGAGGTGCAGGCCGGGCAACGCGTGGCTTTCACAGGAATCGCCGAAAAACAGTACGGACACTCCTTGGTTGTCGGTGCGGCTACCGGCGCCGGCTTGCTCCAGCGGTTCACCTGGCGGACTAGCAGGAAAATCACCAGCGCCACAATCAGGAAATCCAGAACGGTGTTGAGAAACACGCCGTAATTGATGGTCGCCGCGCCCGCAGCTTTCGCTTGCGCCAGCGTCGCATACGACGTGCCCGAGATGTTCAGGAAGAGGCCTGAAAAGTCCACTTTGCCAAACAGAAGGCCGATCGGGGGCATGATGACGTCGCCCACCAGCGACGTGATGATCCGGCCGAAGGCAGCGCCGATGATGATGCCCACGGCCATATCCAGTACGTTGCCGCGCATCGCAAACGCTTTGAACTCTTTGAACATAATCGTCCTCCCGGAATTGTCTGGTTTGGCGGACCGATGCGGCCGCTAGAAATAGACTCCAGATCGTTTGCCCCACCTGCGACGGCCCCACCGCGCACGAGGTTAGCGAGAACCGGTAGTGCTGACAAGCCCGAAGCAGGCACCACCTTCGGGCTCACCCTCGGTGTGCGAGCAAGACTCCACCTGCCAGGCCTCTGATCACCAGGACGCCGCCGGCCAGCACCAACTGAAACTCGGCATCGCGCAGAGGCAGAAAACGGATGCCGAGTACCAATAGTCCCACGAGAACCAGCGACCCGGCGCGGATTCGAGCCAGCCAGAGCTCAGCCGCAAGCCCAGGCCGAGCCATGGCGCGGACGCCCCAGTACATCAGTACGACGCCAAGAATTACCATGGCCGCAGGGCGACCTGGCAGCCCGACGGGCCTGGTGAGTGCCAACAGAATCAGCAAAGCGCCAAGGAGCAGTACGATGAATTCGCTCAGGAGTCGAAAAAGAGTCGCAGGGCTAGGCATCGAAGTGTCCGGGTCGGGCGGGATTATCGCGCGTGCGGGCTGCGCAAGCAAGCCGATGGCAGCCAGAGAGGGGGATTGCTATACTGACTTCGGTTTGGGCGCTGAATCGAAGTACCGCCTGCAGGAATCCAATCGCACAGGAGACACAATTGCATAAGGTAATCATCATCGGCAGCGGATGCGCAGGATTGACGGCGGCGATCTATGCGGCGCGTGCGGATTTGAAACCACTCGTGCTCGATGGGTACGAGCCGGGCGGTCAGCTCGCCTTGACCACGGAAGTTGAAAACTTCCCGGGCTTCCCTGACGGCATTCTCGGACCGGAGCTGATCGAGCGAACGCGAAAACAGGCGCAGCGTTTCGGCGCGGAAATTCGCGCCGGGGCCGTCGCTTCAGTGGACTTGAGCAAACGGCCGTTCACGGTCGTCGCCGGAAAAGAGACCTATGAAAGCGAGACCCTGATCGTCGCCGCGGGAGCTTCGGCGCGGATGCTGGGCATCGAATCGGAGCGAAACTTGCTGGGCCACGGCGTCTCCACGTGCGCGACGTGCGACGGCGCGTTCTTCCGCAACCGCGACATCATGGTAGTCGGCGGTGGCGATACGGCCATGGAGGAGGCGACATTCTTGACGAAATTCGCGAAGAAAGTAATGCTGGTGCACCGGCGGAACGAATTTCGAGCCTCGAAAATCATGCTGGATCGAGCCCACGCCAACGATAAGATCCAGTTCATGACCCCATACGAAATCGCCGAAGTGCACGACGTGTCGAAAAAATCGGTGGAGCTGGTCACGCTGAAAAACACTGAAACGGGCAAGCAGCACACGGTAGCAACCGAAGGCGTCTTCGTCGCGATTGGGCATGATCCGAACACGAAGGTGTTTAAGGGCCAGCTCACGATGGACGAGAACGGCTACCTGATTACTCACGATGGTCCCAAGACCAACGTCGAAGGAGTCTTTGCTGCAGGCGATGTTCAGGACCATCATTACCGCCAGGCGATTACGGCCGCAGGTTCCGGCTGCATGGCCGCGATCGAAGCGGAGAGGCTCCTGTCAGCGGCGAAAAGCTAGTCGCCGTCCCGGTGCGATCGTTCGCAATATCGGCCGGGGCTTCCGGGATCAAAGAGGTGTTGTCCGGTAGCAAGACAGTTGGAAGCTAGGGGCGCTTCGGGCCGACGCCAGAAACAGCTTCTTCAATTACCTGCATAGGACGCCGCGGCCGGACGGTTTTGGGAGTTTCCGGCAAGTAAAATCAAACGGATCGCCTGTACGAAAGCATCCTTGGATTTCTGCCCGACGAAGTAGCGTGCCAGGTGTCCATCCCGTGCGTAGAAATCGGTCTGCGGCATGGTGCCTCGCCAATCCGGGTTCACGCCCTGATAGAACGCATCTGCGTCGATTCCTGGCTTCTGGCGATAATTGGGAAATCCGGGGCGGCTTTTGTCAAGAAACTGGTGAACCAGACCCAAGTCAGCGTCCTCATCCAGACTCACGCCCACGACCGCCAGACCCTGCGGGCCATATTCCTTGGCGAGCTCGATAATCATGGGATATTCCTCGCGGCAAGGCTGGCACCAGGTGGCCCAGAATGTGACCAGCAGCCCTTTGCCCTGGTATTTCGCGACAACTCCCTTGTAGGCGGAAAGGTCCACAAGTTGCAAATCCCCGACGGGAGCGTCCGGATGGGAAGCGGACGTGGCCGCGACGACCGGAGGTCGTGCTAAGCTGAAAGCGCCCAGAGCTACGAGCCCCAGCGTCGCAAGCAGGAATAGACATCGCCGTGAAATTCGCATGATTTCTCCCCCGGAAGCTATTCTATCGGTTCGGAAGCGGCGCGCGCAACCGGTGCGGCGCAAACCAGTAACGGGTCGAGGTCGTACCCGGTCGGTCGCGCAGTACTGCTCCGGAAGGAGCAGATTCGCTCTGGCGTAGTCAGTTAGGATTCCGAATTTGGAGATACAAAAATTAGTTTCAAGGTTGTATCCTTGGACCGAGCGCAGAGGTCGATTCAAGGCAGCGCACCGTTTAGGAGAAAGCTAGATGGCTTACGTAATCGCCGAGCCGTGCATCGGAACGAAAGACTCCGCCTGCGTGGATGTCTGCCCGGTTGACTGCATCCATCCGCGCAAGGATGAAACCGAATTTGAAGCTGCCACGCAGCTTTACATCAATCCGGACGAATGCATCGACTGCGGCGCGTGCGTTCCGGTCTGCCCGGTGACGGCGATTTTCGCGCTGGAGGATCTCCCAGAAAAGTGGACGAGTTACACCAAAATCAACGCGGACTACTACAAGAAGCCGTGACGAGCCGCGGGTACGCGCGCGATCGTGCGCGAGCGAGATTCCAACAGTAGTGACACCGAGAGTGCGCGATTTCAACCGAGCGCCGCTAATCGTTTCATCCCCCGGGCTTCTTTGTTCGCATCGATCGCGCGACGAGGCGAATGCGGGGTAATTTTCGCGCCCCAAGATCGCCGTCCCCGCCCAAGGTCTCAAGCCACCGGTCTACCTCCGAGCACAGTTCCGCAAGTGCAATGCCACGATGATCGTCGGGAAAGCGCGCCAATTTGGCGAGTCCCGTCGTCGCAAGCGATCTCGCGCCGCGGGGATTTCCGCGATCGTGATGATGGCAGGCCGCGGCCAACTGGATCAGCCCCTGCAGGAAAGATTTTTCCGGCTGGAGTTCAGCAAGCCAGAGCTCTTCCCATACTTCGTGTGCCTGAAAAAACTTGCGCGCATTAAATAGCCTGACGCCCGCCAGGAATTGACCGCTTTGTTTCGTCGCGCGCATCTGAGATTCCCGTTAGAATTCCCCCGTGGTACCACCCGGCAACGAAAGCCGGCGTGAGAATGGCGATCATAACAGCCCTGGAACCGGCGAACGACGATGGAGATCAAGATCGAGTTGGCGGATGTGACGCTCGGAGTGGTGGAAGCCGACGGCCTCAGCGTGTCGGCGGCGGACGCAGGCCTTGCGCGTCTTATGGATGACGTCTGCGAACGGAAGCGCCGCGAGTTCACCGTCGAGAGTCTTGCCGAAGCCGAGCCTACGCGTGCGGTCCGCGCGATGTTTCGCGCCTGGGACATCGACCCGTCGAAATATCGACCTTCGTCGGAAGCGCTGCTACGGCGGGTCGTCCAGGGAAAGGGGCTGTATCGGGTTTCAAACGTCGTGGACATCGGCAATCTCGGCTCGATTGAAACCGGCTGGCCGTTTGGATGTTATGACCGCGCCCGGATCCACCCGCCCGTCGCATTCCGGCAAGGAGCGGCGGGCGAACGCTACGAAGGCATTGGAAAACGCCTGTGGCATTTGGAAGGAAGGCCCGTTCTCGCCGACCGAGACGGCCCCTTCGGCAGCCCGATCAGCGATTCGACGCGGAGCATGATCACAGAGACCGCGCGCGAAGTGCTGGTCGTAATGTACGTACCTGCGGGCGCTCCGCTTGCGTCCCTAGAGGTGGCGATGGCGCGGCTCGGCGAACGCCTGGCGCAATTCGCTGGGGCCAGTGCCATACGCGCCGCCCGCCACACGTAGCCGGTTCCAGCGGGCGCAAAGTCTGTGTCTGCGGTTCGATGGAATCGGGTTATGCTGTACAGCGTTCCCGAGGTCCGTTGGTGCGGAAATTCGAGCTGGTTCTCCTGATTCACGCACATCAACCGGTCGGAAATTTCGACGACGTACTTGAACGCGCCTACACGGATTCCTACTTCCCTTTCATTGAAGTGCTTTCGCGTCATCCCTCGATTCGCATGGGTCTCCACTACTCAGGGCCGCTGCTGGAATGGATCGAGCGCACACATCCGGAATATTTTGACCGTCTTCGCGCGATGGTCGCAAGCGGTCAAGTGGAAATGGCGGGCGGCGGCTTTTACGAGCCTATCCTGGTGACGATTCCGCCCGACGACCGCCTTGAGCAGATTGCGCGGCTCGCGGCCTACACCGAAAAGCACTTCAAGACGCGTCCGCGCGGCGCCTGGCTTGCCGAGCGCGTGTGGGAGCCGCAACTTCCCTCTTGCCTTGCACCCGCCGGCGTCGAGTACACCTTGGTTGACGACAACCATTTTCTCGGAGCGGGATTCGAGCTCGAGCAGCTGTTCGGTTATTACGTTTCCGAAGATCTGGGCCACACCGCAAAAATTCTTCCCGGTCTGAAGTCCCTGCGATACCTGATTCCTTTCGCCGACGTAGGCGACACCACGGAGTTTCTGCGCGGCGCAGCATCGAGACATCCGGGCGGTTTTGCGGCCATGGGTGACGATCTTGAAAAATTCGGCGTCTGGCCGGAAACGAACAAGCTTTGCTATCGGGACGGATGGCTCGATCGTTTTTTCACCACGCTGGAGGAAAACGCGGACTGGCTGGCCACATCCACCCCCTCGGATGCGCTCGATTCGCACGCCCCGCTCGGCCGCGCGGATCTGCCTACCGCCTCCTACACCGAAATGATGGAGTGGTCGCTGCCTACGCTCGCGCGCGATCGTTATCACAGTCTGCTGGATCAGTTTTCGTCACGCGCCGACGTCCTGCCCTTCCTGCGCGGAGGAATCTGGCGGGGCTTTTTCACGAAATACTCCGAAGCGAACCTGCTGCACAAGAAGATGCTCCACGTATCACAGAAAATACGCCGGCTCTCGCGCAGCCGCAGGTTCGACCGCGCATTCAGGAAGGCACGTCGGGAAGCCTCGACGCTCCTGCTGCGCGGCCAGTGCAACGACCCCTACTGGCACGGCGTCTTTGGCGGGTTGTACTCGCCTCACCTGCGCACCGCGGTATGGCGGTCGCTTGAGCAGGCCGAAACGATTGCGGACTCGCTCGCCCACCACAAGAAGTCTTTCGTGCACGCCGCTACGCTGGATTTCGATGCCGACGGCCGCGATGAAATGTATCTCACCTCGGACCGCTACGCCGCGCTGGTTTCACCCGGCGACGGAGGCACGATCGCCGCGCTCGATTTTCGCCCGCCGAATGTGACGCTGATCAATTCGCTCACGCGCCGGCCCGAGACCTACCACGCCAAGCTGCGAAATCTTTCCGCGCATCGCGGGCAGGGCGCGCACTCCATTCACGAGCAGAGGCGCGCGAAGGAAGAGGGACTGGAGCGCTGGTTGCTCTACGACCGCTGGCCACGACATTGCTTTCGGCTCCTGGTTTTTGGACAGGGGAAGTCTCACGAGGACTACGCCCGCGTCCAATTGGAAGAGGATGCGGCGCTGGCGGGCGGAAGGTATCGCGTGGCCGAATCCTCCTCTACGAGCGTTGCGCTTGCTTCCGCTGACAGCACCGATTGGCTCGCGGACAAGAGCATTTCCTTTCTTCCGACTCCGGCCGGATTCGATATCATCTGCGACAGCGTGTTGCTCCGCAGGGCCTCGAGCGCGGCCACTGTGAACGTGGGGATCGAGGTGGTTGTGAATTTCCTCGCGCCCTCGGAGACCAACCGCTACTTTGAAGCAGATGGCCGGCGATTCGACCTGCGATGGTCGGCGGCCACTCCGGCGACCGAATTACGCCTGGTGGACGGGTGGCAGAAGGCCGCGGTGACGCTGGAAGCAGCTGGGGCGCGGAATTTCTGGGTTGCCCCGATCGAAACTGTCTCGGAATCGGAGAATGGCTTCGAGCGCATCTACCAGGGCTCCCAGATCGCCGCCGTATGGCCGGTGGAATTGGAGCCTGGCGCGGAATTCAAAGCACAACTGGTTCTCAGGGCCGCCTCGCTTGCGTGACCAACGCCCACAAGCGTGCCTTTCAGGCCAACCGGTCGGGCGCCTGCCGGTGGGCTCACCTTTCTTTTTATGGTTAAATGCATCGGTGCGGACATTCACTTTCCTTGTGCTCGCTGCCGGCTTTGCACTTGCGCAGACCATGGTCGAGCGCACGTTCCTGATGCGCGCCGAAACCACGACCGTCGACAAGTACACGGGCATGACGCATGTCTGCGTTTTGGTGAATCCCGACGGCAAGTATCGTCTGGAAAAAAGCTTTCAGAGCAATTCGAGCGGCACAACGGTAACGCACGTCTATCTTGACCAGCTGCCGGAAGCGAGCCTGAAACAACTAGAAACGATGCTCGACGACTCTGACTTCCAGGGTATCAACGCTCCGGAACTCCACGGCGGCATTGTTCAGGATCTGGATCAGCTCGCCGTGGCAGTGCCTCGAGAACATGCCATTCAGAGTATGCGCTTTGACAACGCCACCGAGCGGAGACCCTACGAGAAAAGCCTCAAGTCTCTGCTCGATTGGATCAAGGACGTGCAAAAAAGGAAAACTCCGGTAGCGAAGGACGAGAACTCGAACAACTGTGAAGCGCCGCAAGTGATCTATCGCACCATCAGCCCTCATTCCAGCGACAAAGATGTTCCTGACCAGCGCTAGACCAAAACTTGCTAGACTGGCAGCGAACCACTGGTTCGGAGGAAACACATGGCTGTCTCAAAGGAACTGCTCGACATTCTGGTTTGCCCGGAATGCAAAACGCCTGTTACGCCGACGCCTGACCAGCAGGGTCTGAAGTGTGGGAAGTGCAAGCGCGTTTATCCGGTTCGAGGCGACATTCCCGTTATGATCGTGAGCGATGCGCGGATTGACCCCGAGTAACCCGAAGGCCCTTCACGGCCGGTCGAACTGGGGTGGTGGAAACTGCACTGAGCGATCCTTGAACTGAACCCACAACCGAACTTCCTTCGATTTACTCTGCCGCAGCGCATCATCTTTTTCCGGGAATGGCTGGTAGGGGCTGACGTCCACGATGACCACGACGCCTGAGGATCCGTTCGGCGGGCGATAGGTGTCTTTGACGTTGAAGCTTTTCACCGGACCGTAGTAGCCGTCGGGTCCCCAATCGCCCTGGAAATCGGTAAGCGAGTAGGAAGGCGAAGGGCTCCACATGCCGTAGGCCTGCTGCATATTCCCGGCTACCACGGCGTTCAGGAAGTGGTACACGGCCGTCTTCTCCGTGTGGTAGCGAAGCAACCACCAAAGGCCGCCGCCTGCCAGCAGCACGAAGACCAGAATCGTGATCAGGTAGCGCCGCAGCTTCGATGCCGGATGCTCTTCGGTTTGGTCCAACAGGCCCATGTAGACTCCTTGAAACTACAGTTGGCGCTTGAAGAGCGCTAGGATGCCGGTAATCATCAGGGCCGAGAAGCCGCCCAAAATTAGCACGTCCATGTAAATTCCTTCAATGCCTGTGTTTTTCAGGGTCAGATTCCGCAGGGCATGCACCGTGTAGGTGAACGGATCAATCACCGAAATCCAGCGCAGCCACGGCGGAAACGCCTCGGTGGGATAGACGGCGCCGGACGGAAAAAACAGCAGCATGTTAAGCACGCCGAAGATCGCGCGGGGCACCAGCGGGTCATCAATGCGCACCATCACCAGAAACATCAGGCTGATCATGGCAAGCGACGCGACCAGAATAACCACCGAGAGATACAAAAGGCGCAACGGATGCCATAGCCCGGGAATTCCCGCGATCAACCCGCCGATGATCGTGAGCGACATTCCCGCCATGAACGCCTTGAGCGTTCCCGAGGCTAGCAGCCCCGCGACCAACTCACTCTTGCGAATGGGAGTCAGAAGGTAGCCTTCGTGCAGGCCGCGCGTTTTATCGTCAATGTAGGTGATACCGCCGCCGATCATGGCGGTGATGAAAATTCCCATGGCGGTCGAGCCGGCAAGCAGGTACTTGATGTACTCGATGTAGGGATAGACCTCGACCACATTGAGTTCGACCTGCCCGTCCAGTCGCGACGCCGCGACGTCGGGCGTATTGAGCGCGGTCGTCATGTCCTGGACGCTCGCAAGTAGAGAGCTTGAAATAAACTGATCGGTGTTGTCCTCGGTGAAGACAAGCCGCGGCCGGTCGTGCTGGTAATAGCGGCGAGAGAAATCGTGCGGGACATCCACGACGGCCTTTACAAATCCCGCGTGCAGATCATCGACGGCGCGAGGAAAGGAATCGTACCGGATCACGCGGAACGTCTGTGGGCCCGCGGTGATCCCGTCGAACATCTCTTCAATCCTGCGCGACTGGACGGAATGATCCTCGTCCACGAAGGCGATGTCGGCATTCTTGATCTTTCCGCCGAAGGCATAGCCGAGCACCACCAGTTGCACGAGCGGAAAAATCAGCGAACTGAGCATCAGCGCAGGGCTGCGGAAGAACTTCCGCATATCCCGTTCAACCAGGGCCGATACGCGATACAGCTTCATCTCTTGCGATCCTCCCTGAGCTCAGCGGGAAAACGGGCTTGGTTCATGCGTCGCCTTCTGCGGCGCGTCACGCAGCGCACTGCCCGTATAATGCAGGAACACATCATCCAGGGTGGTGCTCTGCACGATCACTCTTTTCACCGTCACCTTGTGTGCGCGCGACAGATCCATCAGCGCCGCGACCGTAGCCGGGCCATCGCTGGACGTAATGTGGACGACGTCTTCGTGCCTGGAAACGCTGGTGGCATGGGACAGTCCGCGAAGCTGCTCGATCCACTCCGGGGGCTCGCCTGCAAATTCCGCCTCCACGATTTCCGTTCCGGGCACGTTGTCCTTCAGTTTAGAGGGAGTATCGAGAGCCGCGAGTTTTCCGTGGTCCACGATCGCAATCCGGTCGCAGAGCTTGTCAGCCTCGTCCATGTAGTGGGTGGTGAGAAGTATGGTCAATTCGGACCGATCGCGCAGGGAGCGAATCATCTCCCACACGTTGGTGCGCGATACCGGATCAAGGCCCGTGGTCGGCTCGTCCAGAAACATGATCTTCGGCGAATGGACCAGCCCGCGGGCGATCTCCAGACGCCGGCGCATACCGCCTGAAAACGTGCGCACAAGCGCATCGCGGAATTTCAGCAGCTCGACGGATTCCAGTAGCCCGTCAATCAGCGCGTCACGCTTGTCGGCTGGCACGCCATACAGCTTCGCGTGAATCACCATATTCTCTTTTGCAGTCAGCTCCGGATCGGAAGTAAACGCCTGGGGAATCACTCCGAGCGTGTTGCGCACGCCATCCGGATCGGTGCGAACGTCGTGCCCGCCGATCCGGGCTGTGCCGGAGGTGACCGACAGCAGCGTCGTCATCATGCGGATCAGGGTGGTCTTCCCCGCCCCGTTGGGCCCGAGCAGGCCGAAGATTTCCTGCTGCGCCACGTTGAAGCTCACGTCGTTCACGGCGACGAAGTCACCGAACTTCTTCGTCATGTGATCGGCCTCAATCGCGTTCATGCGGCGGACTCCTCCTGTGTCACAGGCGCGCGAACCAGCTCCTGTGCTCTGGCGGAGGCAGTAATACCGTCGCCGTCATACCCGTGAACAGCCTGCGGCCCTGGTTCGGCAGTGACACTTTGATAGCGAACGTCTTGATATCGCGCTTCGTGCGACTGACGTCCCGCTGGGTCGCAAAATCGTTCTCGACGCCCTTGAAAAAAACCTGGCCTTCGATAACGTCGCCCGAGGGAAGCCTGACGCGCAGGGTTTGGTTGAAGCCGACCGAGTCGATATAGCTCTCCTCCACGTCGGCACGGACCCAGAGATGGTCTATATCCACCACGACGACAATCGGCGAGCCCTGCGCCACAACTTCGCCTTGCTTGGCCACACGGACCGACACGATGCCGTCAATCGGAGCATGGATTTTCGTGTAGCCGAGCTGCGTCGCGGTTTCAACAGCCGAGGCGCGCGCCTGTTCCAGTTGTGCCATCGTCGTGGCGATTTCGCTTCCGCGCACATCCACTTGCTTGCGGTTCGCCTGCGCGACACCAAGCGCGGCTTCCTGGGCGTTCACGGAATCCTCGAGCGCCTTCACGTTGGCAAGCGAGGCTTTCAAGGTGGCATCGGCATGATCGCGGTCCTGCGCAGACGACACGCCACTATCAAAAAGCTTCTGCGACCGGTCGTAATCGGTTTGATCGCGCCACAGATTTGCGCGCGCCTGGTCAAGTTGCGCACGCGTGGAGGTCAGCATCGCCACCGCCTGCTTTACCGACGCGCCCGTCTGATCATCGGTCATCGAATAGTTGTGGTTCGCCTCACCGACCTGCGCCTGCAGGCTCGCGACGTTGGCATTGGAGGCTGCCAGGCTCGCTTCGAGCTCCTTCGGGTCCAACTCCGCGATCAGGTCCCCTTTTTTCACCTCCGAGCCTTCGTCCACCGTCAGCAGAACAATGCGGCCCGTTATCTGCGGACTCACGATCACTTCATTGCCGTCCACGATGCCGGTGAGCGGGATTTCCTTCCCCCAGGGCGTCGAAAACAGATAGAACCCGAGCGCAATCACAAAAACGGTCCCGATAATGGCGAATGTCTTCCGGCTGTTCATCGAGATCTCGGTCCTGGGCGAACCACCGCGTGGTCCAGAAAGTCGAGCACGGCACGTTTTCGCGCCGCGACCGCGGAATTGGTGAGAAGGTTCCGCCCGACGACCTGGCTCAGAATGGTCGCCGTCGCAAAATAGGAGGTCGTCATTCCGAAGGTGATGAGCGCGGTTTGCTCGGGATCCACATCGCGGAACTCGCGGGTCGAGATTCCCTCCTCAACGGCGCGGGACAACCCCTGAATCAGCGGTCGAAAATGCTCGCGCGCCATCCAGTCGAAATTGGGGCGCGATTCCATCGCCTCGCGCACCACCAGCCGTGGATAGTTCGGGTGCGTAGCCAGGAAATCGAAATAGCCGCCGACGTATCGGAACAATTTCTGCTTCGCCGAAAGCTTCTTCGTGGGTGGGGCGAGCACGCCGCTGCGAAGCTGGCGGAGCAGATTCTCAAGGACCGCCCGATGCAGCCGGCGCTTGTTCCCGAAATAATAGTAGAGCATCGCTTTGTTCGCGCGCGCCGCCATGGCAATTTCCTCTGTGCGGGCTCCTTCCATCCCCTGCGCAGCAAAATGTCGCTCGGCCGCAGCCAGAATTCGCCGCGCCATCGCAGGATCTTCAACTCTTCTACGACCTCGGGCCATAATTGTTTCAGATCCCCAAGCGGCTCATGTATTCCTCCGGGTATCGCGCGCCGACGGCCGCGCCGCGCGGCGCCACATCGTCGATCCGCCCGAGGTCGGCCGGGGTGAGTGAAACCCCGAGAGCTCCGAGATTCTGGTCGAGGTAGGTGCGCCGTTTTGTGCCCGGAATGGGCACAATATCCTCGCCCTGCGCCAGCACCCAGGCCAGAGCAAGCTGCGCTGGAGTGCAATGCTTTTCCTGGGCGATCTGTTCAATGCGCGTGACCAGTAGCAGGTTCTTCTGAAAGTTCTCGCCCTGAAAGCGCGGAGACATGCGCCGAAAGTCCTTGGGACCAAATTCCGCGTTCTTCACTTGGCCGGTGAGGATGCCGCGACCGAGCGGACTGTACGGGACAAAGCCGATGCCCAACTCGCGGCAGGCGGCGAGAATGCCATCCTCCGGATCGCGCGTCCAGATAGAGTATTCGCTTTGAAGCGCCGTGATTGGGCACGTCGCATGAGCCCTTCGTATGGTTGCGACTCCCGCTTCGGAAAGCCCCAGGTAGCGAACCTTTCCCTGATCGATCAGCCGGCCCATGGCGCCGACGGTGTCCTCGATCGGAACACCGGAATCCACGCGGTGCAGATAGAAAAGATCCATGGTGGAAATCTTCAGGCGTTGCAAACTCGCCTCACAGGCACTTTGCACGTATTCAGGACGCCCGTTCACGCCCAGGAAGCGACCGTCGGGCATGCGCATGTTTCCGAACTTCGTCGCGATCACCACTTCACGACGGCGCTTTGCGACCGCCTGGCCCACGAGCTCCTCGTTTGCGCCGCCGCCGTACATGTCGGCGGTGTCGAGCATGGTGATCCCGCAGTCGATCGCGTGATGGATCGTGGCGATGGATTCCTGATCGTCCGGCGTGCCGTAGGACTGCGACATACCCATGCAGCCAAGGCCCAGTGCGGAAACAACAAGCGAACTCTTGCCCAATCGGCGGTATTGCATGAACGCCTCCTGAACTGTTGCGTATTCTTCAACTAAACGGTTAGTTTAATCAGTGACGCAGACCCTTGTCAAGAGCGTCGGCCGCGTCGATGAGCCGTCCGCAGTTCTTGGCGCAGGGAGTCGAAACTAAGATTCCAGGGCGCCGGCGGCGCCCGCGGGAAGTTCAATCGAGTATCGGGTGCGCGCTTTTTCGGCGTGCAGCTCAAATGCCAGTTCGATCAGGCGATCGATCAGCTTGGGATAGGGCAGGCCCGACGCTTCCCACATCTTGGGATACATGCTGATGGAGGTAAACCCAGGAATCGTGTTGAGCTCGTTGACGAAGATCTTTCCGCTGCGATTTTCGAGGAAGAAATCGCAGCGCGCCATGCCCGCGCCGTCGATCGCGCGGAAGGCGCGAACGGCGTACTCCTGAAAGATGGCGACCTGTTTTTTCATGAGCGGAGCGGGAATCAGCAGGCGAGTTCCCTGCTCCAGATACTTTGCCGCATAATCGTAGAATTCACGATGCGGAAGAATTTCGCCGGGGACAGACGCGCGGAGGTCGTCGTTGCCCAGTACCGATACCTCGATCTCGCGCGCGGTGACAGCCTTCTCGACCAGAAT
>Ga0182024_10006698_pt1 | contig 25169 bp, 21 predicted proteins | sample P32metaG_FD_120480 | JGI IMG/M metagenome (GOLD analysis project Ga0182024, IMG submission 120480) | Permafrost microbial communities from Stordalen Mire, Sweden - P3-2 metaG (Illumina Assembly) | ecosystem: Environmental > Terrestrial > Soil > Wetlands > Permafrost | place: Sweden: Stordalen...
GCCGGTGCCCCCACCGGCGGTTTTGCTGCGCCAAGCAGCGTTCCGCCGGTGAGGGCACCGGCGGCACTTGAAAAGTTCCCAGGCTCACTGCGGACCGTTCCTCCAACACCGCAAATGACAGTCCGCAGTGAGCTTGGGAAATCATTCGTAGCACGGCCGTCCCGGCGCCGTCCCGGCTGTGTTTTTGGCCCGAAAACACAGGCGAGGATGCGCGAGGACGCCCGTGCTACAAAAACCTCCCAGGCTCAGTGACACCGGTTCGCGTCGTCCCTTCGGGACGGCGACAAAAAGCCCATCCCTACGGGATGGCGCTAAAAGAGATTTCGTAGATTTCGCAGGGTCCGCATTGCGGACCATTCCTCCCTACGTCGCTCACTTCGTAGCCTTCCCGCCCAACTCCACCGACCCGATGTCCACGACGTCTTTCGCCTCCACCAGCCGCAACGTCAGGCATTGCTTCTTCTCCGTCGGCCTGCCGAAATCGGTGTAGACGGTGGCTTGCACGGTACAGGGGCCGGACAGTTCCTGCTGCCGGCTGCCGTAGAAATTGGCCTGGATGGCGTACTTGCCGGGCATGAGCCGGCGGAGGCAGTATTCCTCGGGGCCGTAGCCGTCGGTGAAATCGCGGCTCAGCATCCCGCCGATGGCGGTGCGGTTGTGGGCGTAGAAGCACTTCTCGCCGCTTGGCTCAGTCACCCACAAATCGATGTCGGTGTTGTCGGCATCCCAGGTCATCACCACCCGCAGGTCGCATTCCAGGTCCCTCACGAAGCGCGGATCGAGCGGAATGGGGACATCTGCAACGTAACCCGCCTGCTTGAGCCGGCCAACTTTGGAGATGATCCGGTTGGCCTCCATCAGGCACGGCAACTCGATCTCCTGGAACCGGTCCCACCGGCCAACCAGGACCTGGTTGAGCAGATCCAGCGACCGCGCGTAATCCGAAGCGATCCGGCCGCTGTCGCGACCGCCGCCGCCTTTCGGCAGGTCCGCCAGCGCATCCGCCCGGTCGGCCAGGGCCAACGCCAGATCGCGATGGCTCTGCGGCTCCTCGGGCCGCATCTTGAGCACCTTCTCGAACAGGTCGATGGCGGTCTGGTTCTCGCCGATCTGCTGCAGCCGATGCGCGGCCACGCGGAGCAGCCGGGCATCGGCAAGCTTCAGGGCGGCCACGTCCGTCAGGACGCGCACGGCCAGCTCGTGCTGGCCGACGCGTTCGAGGTAATCGCCACAATCGAGATAGAAGGCGGGGCTGGTGCCGAATGTCTTGCGCTGTTCGAGAAAGACGGCATAGGCCTTGTCGGCGGGGACTGCTTTCATGGCGGCGAGGTAGGGCGTCGCCGGGTCCCAGGGGGTGATGGCGATGGCCGGGCCGCTGGGCCCGCGCGCGCCGAAATCGTCCAACTTGCCCGCCTCGGACCATCCGGCGTTCATGTCCGGTTCCCCGTGGCCGCCTGCGCCGCCGCCTCCGCCCCCAATTATGCCGGTCGGTGCCGGCTGATTCGTCGCGACGCTGGGATAGCGGACTTCGGCTTCCCCGATTTGACGACCGAGCTGCGAGGGAGGTGTCGACGCCGCCGCGGGGATCGCGGGCGGGGCGGGCGGAGCTCGACCGGCCACCCCGAACACGGGACCGCGAGTTCTGCCGTCATCTGCGGTAAGAGTAGCTTCCGGTATCACGGTAGCGGGACTGGTAGTCGGGCCCGTCCCGCCGAATAGCCCAGATGACGCCCCCTGTCCACCGGCCGCCTGCGCTACTACCTTAAGATCTTTTGGGTACTCAAACTTCTGCTCCCACCACTTCACCCGCCCGTCCCACATCGCCAGCACCTGCTGGATCTTTTCTTCCTTCGTCTGCCGTTCCTGCGCTTTGTTCTGCTCGATCTTCGCCAGGAATTCCTTGTAAATCTCCGGCCGGTCCTTCGGCGGCACCACGCGGTATTGCACGTATTGATCGGCCGTCTCCAGCACCAGCAGCGACGTGTTCGGCGTCACCAGGTTGAATTGCTTGCCGATCTTGGCCAACTCTTCATCGTTGACCCCCGGCTGCATGGACAATTCCGCCAGCTTCTGCTGCGCCCAATAGCGCGGAATGAGATCGCCCTGCGTCGCATCGGACGCTTTCAAAGTAAAACTCTGGCTGTGGGTGATGCGCTTGCCGAAGCCGTAGTTGAGGGTGATCGTCGCTTCAGGCGCCAGCAGTTTTCCCGAGAGCGAAACTCGGCCGCTCGCCGGCGTTCCCGGACCCGGATAGATCTCCGCCACCTCGCCCGGTTTGCTGTCGATCGACACCAGCGAGTAGGCCTCCAGTCCGACGCCCGCCATCACCTGCTCGTCGGTGAGCCGCTTGAGGTTGAAATACTGCCCGCCGCTCTCCCGGCAGACCTGGCGGAGCATGGCGTGGTTCGCCCGCGCCTCATCGCTGAACGCATACACCGGCGCCTCGGCCTTGCGCATCGTCTCCGGTCCCAGCCCGGCAATTCCACCCGTGAACAGCAGGATGCAGCCATAGTCGGGTGCGCTGTCTTTCAATGCCACTCCCGGGAATTGCCCCAGGTTCTTCGGCAACGGTAGGTCCCCCAGGTCGCTTGCCCCGTCATAAACAACGCGGCTCAGCCTCTCGATGATTTCTCCACGCCCATCGGCGTTTTGCAAATCGAACGGCACCGGCCTCTCGATCTTGTCCCGGAAGATAACCAGGTCCGCCCGCGCCTCCGGCCACCGCTTGAGCAACGCATCCAGCAGCTTCAACTCGCGTGATTTATCGGCGTCCGCCCGGCTCAACCCCGCATCCCACAAGATCGCAACACGTCTCATCTCACGGGGAGCAGCATCGTTCGCCGGCGGACTCGGCGGCGTGTCGTTGACGACGAAGTAATGCGCAAACCGCTCGAAGTTCTTCGCCGCCCCCCCTGCCTCCCCGCCCTTGGCCTGCTCTTCCAAATCCTCAATCGTCGCGGTCGTCCGAAGGCGCTTCTCGATCGACACTGATCGCTCCGCCAGTCCGGGCAGCACGATCACCATCTCATCGGGCGCGTCTTTCAACTCGCCCTCGGCGCTGTAACCGTGCTCGGTCTGCTTGAACGACAGCGCATCGCCTTTGACCGATGGCTGTGCCGTCGCATCGGGCGCGTCGATCCGCACCGTGCACCGATCGACATTCCCGCCCCAGCCCATCGGCAGCGACACGGCCAAGCCGTCCTTCCCGGCAGCCGCATCGGTGACATACTGGACCTTGATCGATCGCGTGCCGTTGGCCGGCACCGGGTAAAGCCGGGTGCGGAAGGAATTGCCCGCCGCCTGCTCGACCAGGCCGGGATCGACCCGTTTGTGCAGCTCCTTTTCGTAGATGACCCGTGCCTGCTGTTTCTCGACGGCTACGCCGTCGACCATGACGCCGTTGATTTCCAGGCCGTACCCGGTGACGGTCGCGCCCTCCGGCAGCGGGAAGACCAGCTCCCCGCCCAGGACACGGTTTTCGGTATTGGCGAAGGTGAGCGTCATGGTCGCCTCGGCGAGCGATCCCCGGACCACCGCCCGCACGTCGGCCCGCGCCAGGCGAACGCCTTTGACGGGCGAGCCGTCTTCTTCGGTCAACACCGGCCCGCGGACCAGCGGCCGGCCGGAACCGGCAGGCGGCCCCGCCTGCTGGGCGGAACCGGTGAGGGCAAGCAATGCGAGGAGAAGGGCCGAGATCGCAGTTCGCATACAGACCTCCGTGGAAGAGAGCAGGGCGGCAACGGATCTATGCTACCACTGGAGTTGGACGAAGGAGCAGGGGAGGAGTTTCAAGAAAGCGAAGAGCGGTTTTCGAAGGAGGTATGGGGGCCCGGGCGCCAACCCGGAATCCGGGGCTCCGCCTCGTCAAGCCGAGGGCGCAGCGTAGCGGAGCCCCGGATGTTGCTGCAACGGTCCGGCGCGGTGGGATTAGTGCCCCAGGCTATTGAGAGCCACCCGCGCTTTCTTCTCCCTCTCCCGGTGCTCCGGGAGAGGGCCGGGGTGAGGGCCTCTTTCCTTCGCGACCACAAAGGAAGTGTTGTAGATGTCCGCGGTAGGGACATGAGGTTTTCGAAGCCCCATTGGTCCTCGCACTTGCTCGCACTGTGGATATTTGACACGTGCGAGGCCGCCAGATATTTGGCGAGAAACCCACGGTGCAAGCACGCAAGCACCGGTGGGCGTTCCGAAGATGTGCTGCAGAATCCGCACCGCGGACCGTTGCGTTGAACTGGGGTGAATCGATCCGCAATGGAGCGCGTCCGGGGGCTTGATGTTCGCGTTCGGATATCTCTTACCGCCGTTCACTGTCCCGCCAGTCCATACTTCCTCCGGATCCGCGGCCTGTACGCCACCGCCTTGGCGCCGGCGTCTCCCACCGGCACCTTCGGGAACACCTGCAAGTGAATGACTACCTCGTCATTCCACACCAGCGATGCCGCCGCGAAATCGTCTGTTTCCAGCCGCCATTCCTTGCCTTCGCCGGGTGGGCTGAACGCCTCCCATTCCCCGGCGACGGCCTTGTCCAGCACCGAGCGGATCGCCTGCCCCTCGTCCGATTCCGGCTGCTTCGGGTCCACCGGCGTTCCCAGCAAGTCGATGGCGTAGCTGTCCACCAGCGATTCCCAGAAATATTTCAATGTCGAGTGACGATCGAACAGGTCCAAGCCCTGGAACCGGCCGGCCTGGAAGACGGCCAACCCCACCGCCTTCTTCGGAAGCCGCAAGTCCTTGCGGACCTCGGCCAGGGCCGATTCGCGCTGGGTGTAGGCGTCGTTCAAGGCGGCGGTCGGGCTGCTGGTGCCGGAGGCGGCCATCGACTGCTGCACCTCCGCCCAGACGGCGGTCTGGTCGGCGTTATGGCCGCCGCCGGTTTTGAGCGACTGGCTGACCCGGGCCAGCTTGGCCGAGCGGATGCGGTGGCTGGCGGACTTGCCGCTGCTGAACGACGGGCTGACGTGGTGCCAGCGGTGGGCCTCGACGCAGCTTACCGGGATGGTCAGCGTGGACTTGGCCGGCACCAGCACATCCGTATTGAGGATGCGGTTCTGCTTGGCCCCGACCAGCTCCTGGCCGTCCATCAGGAAGACCGCCACGTCCAGGCTGTTGGTAACCCGAAGCTCCGGCACGCTGCCGCTCTCGCTCAGTTCCGTGACCTGCACGAACGCCAGCGTCTCCTCCCGCAGCAGGTCGTACGGCGGGTGGTCGTAAGAGCGACCCAGGACCGGCACGAACTTCAGCCCACGCCCCTGCCCCCGGTCGGCGGTAACGGATTTGGCACGGTCGGCGATTGTCTGCTGCATAGTGTCTCCTCTGTGTAAAAGTGCCCGCCGCCGCCGCTCCCCCTTCGGCGGCGACGGGCGATTCCGATGTCCCGGCGAACCGGTTCGCCTTAAGACTGAAACGATTTCTGCCGGTCCCAACTGACAAGCGCTGGTGAACGGGCGAGTGCTTTGGTGCGCCCTCGTTCCGCCGCAGGGACGCGCGTTTGTCATCACTTTCAGGAGTATGCCCGGTGCCACTGACACCCTCAGGTCAGTGACGCCAGCCAAATTCCCAATTCCCCGCCAAATCCCTCGTGAACGCCGACCAACGCCGCGGCATCCTGTGCCCTTTTTGTTTGTCTGAATCACCACCTGTCTCCTCGCAGCCTGGGTCTTCCAATCGGATTGGGTTTTGTGGCGGGCGGCTTCACTTTCTCCGTGACGGTCTTGTATCGGTACAACCGGACCCGGCTTATCCGGTGTCCTCATTGCAATGCCCCGGTAAGTGAGCTTCAAGGCGGTGACCCAAATCCGACTTGTCAACGTTGTGGCAAATCGATAATGCTCTAAGAGGAGCTGCGCTGATGTGGAATCGAACATCCCGAGCATTGTCCGTCGCTACGGCTCTGGCGGTCCTGACCGCCATACCTCTGGTTGCGGCGGGCCAGCCGGCATCCTCAACCAAACCCGCCACCCGGCCGACAAGCTCCGCCGCCGTGCCTTCTCCGCGCAGCGACGCCAACTCCATGGCCGCGCACCGGCAGCTCGTCGCCAAGGCCAGGGCCGGCGGCATCGACCTCTATTTTCTCGGCGACTCTATCACCCGGCGCTGGGGGTGCACCGACCCGCAGTGGGCCGAGATGCTGGTCAACTGGAAAAAGAACTTTTTCGGCTGGAATGCCGCCAACTTCGGCTGGGGCGCCGACCGCATCCAGAACATGCTCTGGCGGATTGAAAACGGTCAGTTGGACGGCGTGAACCCCAAAGTAATCGTGATCCTCGCCGGCACGAACAACATCGGGAAGGAGCCGGGCGGCGACGAGAAGGTCGCCGATATTCTCGCCGGGTTCCGTGTACTGCTCGACGCCTGCCATCAGAAGGCGCCGGAGGCAAAGATCATCCTGACGGCCATCTTCCCGCGGAACGACAGCCTCAAGGTGTTGCCGGAGATTCGGCAAATCAACGCCGAGCTGAGCAAGCTCGCCGACGGGCAGACGGTCTTTTTCCTGGACGTGAACGACAAGCTGGCAAACCCCAACGGGATTCTGCTGGAGGGGATGACGGTAGACAAGCTGCACCTGTCGGCAAAGGGCTACCAGGTATGGGCCGACGGCCTGCACCCTCTGCTGACCCAGTTTCTCGGCGCGCCGGCCCAGACCGATCACGCCCCGCCCCCGACCGGCGACCCGTCCGCCGCTCATCCGGCGGCGGGATCGTGAGGGATTTGCCTCGATCGGGCGATTCTGCCGGTCATGTTCAAGCCGACCGACCTGGACCCGACCGTCACGAATTGCCCCTCACTCCTTCACCTTGTAAGCGGCCAGGCCATAGTTCTCGATGAATTGGTTCAAATACCCGGACGCGTTGCGGGCGGCTTCGTCGAGGATGAGGGCGTTGCGGAAGCGGCCCAGTGCGAGGTAGGCGCGGTAGTCTTCGGGCATCTCGAGGTTCATGCTCGAGAGCAACTTCGTCCCCTCGAGCACCTGCTGGTACCACTGCTCGCGGTAAAAGTCCTCGCGGCCGGCATTGGCCTTGACCATGGCGGCGTTCAGCCAGTCGGCGTTGGAAGAGGGCGCCTCGGAAATCTGCTTGAGCAATTGCCGTTGGTGAGGCGTGACGATCTCGATGCGGCCGACCATCACCCGGCTGATGTCGGCGGCGGGCACGCCGCTGATCCGCAGGGGCAGGACGTAATCGGTCCACTGCCGGGGCACCAGGAAGAACAGCCGCAGGCCAGGCCGCTTGAAGTAGGAGGCCTCCCAGGTGTTGAGCAGGGCCTCGGCCTCGTCGGCGTTGAGCCCGTCGCGCACCAGGGCCGAGGAGAAGCTCTTGCGCAGGGCGGCGAGGTTCTCCATCGAGTAGTCGGCTTCGTCGAACCAGGCGGGGAGGTTGGCCAGGACCTTCTGGTCGCCCTGGGAGGCGTCCACGCTGTCGAGCGAGGTGAAGGCACAGGCGCCGCCGGCGCGGACGTCGACGAGCCAGAGCGGGCCGACATTCGGCTTCAACAGCTTTTCCGGCTTGAAGTCGTCCCCCAGTTCGGCGAAGCGGCCGCGGACCTGCAGGCGGGAGTTCTCGGCATCGCGAGTGACCAGCAGCGGGGATTTCAGTTTGCCCACGCCCCGATAGAAGAGGTAGCGTTCGGCCTCGCCGTTGGCGGCGGTGACCGAGGCGCAGGCGACCCGCCGGGGCGCGAGCCAGACGGGGCTGTCGGTGTCGGGGCCGCTCACCCCGCCGCCGACTTGCAGGCCGGACCAGGCGAGCGAGCCGATGGTTTTTGGCGTAATGTTGCCGAAGTCGAAGGTGTTGTCCTGGTTTGCGCCGGCGGCGTCGCCGCTCGTGTGGGCGGTGGCCTGCGGATAGAACTGCGTGAGCCATCCGCCGCGGAATTCGACTTCTACGTCAAGCCTTGTCCTGGAGCGGGCGGAGGGCCCGGCGGGGTGGAAGTAGATCACCGGGGTTTCGAGGCGGGCGATCACGTCCGGGTGACAGCGCGGCGCGCCCTTGAAGTAGACCGACGGCACTTCGCTGGGGGTCTGCATCAACATCGGGCGCAAGTTGTGGACGAACACCGGCAGCGGCTCGTCGTCGGTATTGATCCCGCCGATCGCCTCGCCGGACTCGTTTTGAAGGGCGGTGAACGTCCCCCATTCGTGAACGGTCATCCGATCGGCCGGCGTGGGCCGCAACGAATCCGCGCGGGCGGCGGGGGGGCCGAATGCGGTGAACAGTGCCAGGAGAAGTGGGGTGGTTAAGATCGCGACAGGGTGGTGACGTGTCATGACGGTGCTCCTTCTTTCTGCAATCGACGCGGCGCTGCGGCGGCATCGGTGCGGCGTAGGGGCGGCTTTAGCCGCCGGCCGGATTGCTTTCGGACGAAGACGGCGGCTAAAGCCGCCCCTACGCGCCACAGTCAACCTGCTTGCGGCGCCAAGTTTCAGTAACCAACACTCGGAGTCTATCTCGTCACGCGTCAAAACAAAAAACGTTATTTAGATAATTCATCACACTTTTTGTTGTGTTTGTCGAAGGTGGCGCAATGTGGCGGTAAACGCCTGGATGGGTATGCTTCGATCCCCATGCAGCCCCCCGTTCACCCGGGCCGGACGCCCGAGCAAATCACTCCGTCGCAGCGCCGCCATGTCCATCAGGCGAAAGTCCTGCGCGGGATGGCATCGACGGCTCAGATCGTGGTCATGATCGCGCTGTTCGTCCTTTGGAAGGAATGCGGCATCGGGTTCTGGGATTCGTTGCAACTGTGCCTGGTGATAGGAGTGGGGATTTATCTGGTCCTTTTCGGCGCGGCGGCAATCGTCCTGGTCGTATCGGGGCTGGAGCCGGTGGCGCTTTTGGTGGGGCCGGTCATCCGGGTAGTGTCGTTGGTCATTTATGCGACGTTGCGGTACGGACAAAATGACCGCTCGTTCAAGTCGCTGATGATCGTTTTTGTCCTATACATCGTGGCATGGTTCATGGTCCGAAGGATCGAAAGGCATGCGCGGCGGCGCTTCGGCTGGTGAGCCCCGCGAGCATGCGAAACAGGCCGGCTGGGTCGCCAGCCGGCCTGCGCTTGTTGGGTTTCCTTTGTCTCTAACTACTTCACGTGCCCGCGGCCTTGTAGGTGAACCGTTGTGCGCCGATGGCGGCTTCCACCATGGCGCCGGCGCGCGGCCGCGCGAACACCGCCACATCATCTTGCCATTTGGCTTCGGCGGCGGCACCACTCTTGAGGATGACCGCCGACGCCGCGGCATCCAGGGTTAATGAATTGTTCGTGAACTTGTCGAATGCATCTTTGGTGCGGAAGACGAGCAATTCCGAGTAGTCCTGGCCGCCGATCTGCGCCCCGACGTTCACCAGCGTCAATTCGGCATAGCCCACGAGTTTGCCACCCTGGTAGGCTTCGCCGTGGCCATTAGCGCCGCCGAAGACGAAGGCAGCTTGCCGCACCGCGGGAAAAATCACGTAGGCGTAGGCGTTGTCCAAGAGGTTTTGAAGACCCGGGGCATCCTGCTTCATCAGATCCAAGGCCTTGGCAGAATCGGAAGTAAGGTCCGCCTGTGCCGCCGGCGTGGCCGGCTGGGTATAGCACCCCATCGTGCCCATCCCAACCGCGGAAAGTAACAAGGAACAGCACACCGTCATCCTAAACGACTTCTTCACGGTCGACTCCTTAAAACAGCGGGTGGTAGACTCCATCTCTCGCCCGGGGGGCAGCCCGCCATGGCAGCCTCAACCGGATGCCCAAGCGTAGCACGGGATGGACTCCACGGACAATCGGGAAAATAGCATCCCTTTACCGCGGGCGCGTAAGGACGTTCACCGAGTGCGAAACCGGCGATCGGGCGTCCCAGCCAGCGGAACATTACCCGCCTCTTAAGAAGAAAGGCCGACGGGTGCTCTCCCGTCGGCCAGACGACGACCAACCAACGCAACCCTATTTGTCGAAGGGCATTATCAAGCGCTCAAGGACGCGGCCCTGTAGGTAAACCGCTGTCCGCCGATGGCGGCCCCGGCAAAGGCACCGCCCTCGGAGCGCTGGAACGCTGCCACATCGTCGCTCCATTTGGCCTCGGCGGCAGCGCCGCTCTTGAGGATTACCGCCGAAGCGTCGGCTGAGAAGGTGAAGTTATTGTTGGTGAACTTGTCGAACGCCTCCTTGGTGCGGAAGACGAGCAGTTCGGCATATTCCTGGCCGCCGAGCTGAGGCCCAATGTCCACACGGGTCATTTCGGCATAGCCGACAAGCTGACCTCCCTGGAAGGCTTCGCCGTGGCCGTGAGAGGCGCCGATCCCGATCGCGCCTTCGCCGACGGTGGGGAAGACCACGTAGGCGTAAGAATTGTTCACGAGGTTCTGGAGGCTGGGATCGTCCTGGAACATCCGCGTCAAGGCCTTTTGCGAGTCGGACGAAAGCTGCGCCTGCTCTTGCGGCGTGGTTGGTGCGGTGCTGCATCCCGCCAGGCCCATTCCAACCGCGGAAAGCAGCAGCGAGCAGCACACAGACATCCTGATGAGTGGCTTGTTCATGATCGACTCCTCGAAAAAAGTGAGCCAACCCTCAGTCATCATCCGAGGCGTCCAACGTGGCCGACTCAACCGGATGTCAGAGGGTAGTATGCACCGGGTCCCGGCAGGCAATTGGCAAAGCAAGCTCGTCCTTTTTTTGCCGGCCGCCGTATTCGTTCGCTTGTCACAACGACAAGGCTAAGCGAAGACAGCAAACTCAATGCCTTTCATTCATCCGAGGAGTCGTAAACTCCGGACTCGGCGTGGAGGGCCTTCGTGACGGATATGGAAGTGCGGGACCCGAAGATCATAGTTTTCAGACGGGGCCTACTCAACCGCGCGAGCCCCTGCCGGGTACTGTAGTCGTACGATGTGAATCCAGCGGCTGATGAGGCTGCCTGCACCCTAACCTGGAACTGCTGTCATGCAACCGTCCCGCAACCTGCTGCATATCGGTTTAGTGCTGTCAATCCTCCTGGCCATCCGTTCCGCGCCGGCGGCGTCGGGCCCCGACCTGAACTGGCCGCAGTTTCGCGGGCCCTCCGGCCAGGGCGCGGTCGATGCCAATTCGAAGGACCTGCCGCTGACGTGGGATGAGAAGCAGAACGTCCGCTGGAAGACCGAAATCCACGGCAAGGCCTGGTCGTCGCCGGTCGTGTGGGGCGAGCAGATCTGGATGACCACCGCCACCGAGGACGGCCACAAGCTCTACGCGGTCTGCGTGGACAAAACAACCGGCAAGATCGTTTACGACCTGCAGGTGTTCGACGTGCCGGCCCCGCAGTATTGCATTCCGTTCAACAGCTACGCTTCGCCGACGCCGGTGATCGAAGAAGGCCGGGTCTACGTCACCTTCGGCGCGCCGGGCACCGCCTGCCTGGACACGGCGACCGGACACGTGCTCTGGCAGCGGACCGATTTCGTCTGCAATCACTACCGCGGCGCCGGCTCCTCGCCGATCCTTTATGGCGACAAGCTCATCATGAATTTCGACGGCAGCGACTTCCAATACGTCGTCGCCCTGGACAAAAACACTGGCAAGACGATCTGGAAGACCGACCGCGACGTCGATTTCGGCGACCTCCAGCCCGATGGCAAGCCGCAGGCCACCGGGGATTTCCGCAAGGCCTTCTCCACCCCGCGCATCGCCACCTTCGCTTCGGAAGGCAACAAGCCCATCCTCATCAGCGAGGGCTCCAAGTGCCTCTACGGTTACGACCCCGGCACCGGCAACGAACTGTGGCGGCTGGAAAACCGCGCCGCCCACTCCGGAAGCGCCACGCCGGTCATTGGCAATGAAATGATCTATTTCTGCACCGGCCACGGGAAGCCCGAACTCTGGGCCCTCAAGCCGGGCGGCCGCGGCCTGCTCTCCGACACGCAAGTCGCCTGGAAGGTCCGCAAAAACGTCCCCACCCGCGGCTCCGTCGTCCTGGCCGACGGCATGATCTTCATGGCTGACGACACCGGCATCGCAACCTGCACCGACGCCTCCACCGGCGAGAACATCTGGCGCGAACGCATCGGCGGCGCCTATTCCGCCGCCCCCATCTACGCCGACGGCCGCATCTACTTCTTCAGCCAGGAAGGGACGGCCACCGTCGTGGCCGCGGCCAAGGAGTTCAAGAAGCTGGCCGAGAACAAACTGGACGACGGGTTCATGGCCGGCCCGGCGGTGTCGGGGAATGCGGTTTTCCTGAGGACCAGGACGAGCTTGTACCGGGTGGAGTGAGAGGAGATCGACTATCAGTCGTTCGCCTGTCCGTCGCCGCGCATGAAGCGGGCGGCGCCGATGAGGGTGTTGGCGCGATACCCGCGCCACGGCTCATGCTGCGAGGGTTGGGGCGATTCCGCACCGCGCTCGACGTCGGCGGCGGCGGTGGCGTCCAGGAACGCCAGCGCGCTGGCCCGCGGCGCGAAGTAAGCCCACCCCTGACGCCGGTCGAGGGTCAGAACGTATTGCTGCGATGGCGAATCGTTGGTCACCTTCAGCCCGTAGAAGGTTGCCAAAGGAACGACTTCGCGAACAAAGGGGGACCAGGCCCGCATTGCCCTGCTGTGGCAACGACCGTCAGACCAGGCGATGGTTCGGCCGTCGTCCATCCAGAAGCTCGCATATGGCGCGCCTTGGGTATAGCCTAACCGCCGGTCAAGTCCCAGTTGGAACGGTTCCAATACGTTCAGGAAGTCATCGGGAATGACCGGCGCGGAGGGTGATCCAATAGTGGGGTCGAGTCGCATGGCGTCTTCTCTCTGCGGCTTCGGCCGCGTCTGGAGGGAAAGCGGCGCCGACACGAGCCATGCCCGTTTGGCCGGTCTGGTGTCGCCGAGGTCTGTTCCCTGTTCAGTTGCTAAGACAGCGCGGTTGGTTCCTCTGCGGCGTTCAGGGGATTCAAATTGTCCAGTGGGCAAAGATTTTGCCCGGGTTCAGTCGGCGCCGTTACAGACGCCGAGTTCGTCTTCGCCTGCCGTTGAGTCTGGCGCGGGCACGTCGTACTCGTTGAGCACGGCTCCAAAGACCGCCTCCCCCAAGGCCCGGGCTCGATCCAGGACGTCGGCACTGAAGTGTTCAGGAAGCGCGTCGTCCAACATGCTGAAGAAAGTCCGTGAGACCCGGTCGCGAGCCTCCTGTGGGTCCGTTCGAAGCAACATGGCATCTCCTTTTTTGAACCAGGCGGTTGGAATTAGGCTCTGTCTCAAGTCCGTCCTTGGAAGGGCGTGTAATGACGGCGCGGTGGGGACTACATATACATGCCGCCGTTGATTGCCAGGACCTGCCCGTTTACATAGCTCGCCTTGGGGCTGGCGAGGAAGGCAACCCCGGCAGCGACTTCCTCAGGCATGCCCATGCGGCCGACCGGGGTCGCGGCGTTCACCTGCTGCTTCACCGGTTCGGGAAGGTCCCTGGTCATGTCGGTCTCGATAAAACCCGGGGCCACCGAATTAGCGGTGATCCCCTTGCGGGCCAGCTCACGGGCCAGCGTCATGGTGAAGGAGATCAGGCCGCCTTTGGACGCGGCATAGTTTGCCTGTCCGAAATTGCCCCATTGCCCGACAATGGAGGCGATGTTGATGATCCGACCCCATCCCGACTCGATCATCGCGGGGAGGAAGGCGTGGGTCGTGTTGAAGGCGCCGCCAAGGTTGACAGAGAGGACGTCGTCCCACATGGAGCGGGTCATCTTGACGAAGGAGCGGTCGCGGGTGATGCCGGCGCAGTTCACCAGGATGCTGACCGGCCCGCGCTCCCTGAGGAGTGTTTCGGCCATTACACTCACCTGCTCTTCGCTGGAGACATCGGCCTGATAGGCAGAGGCGCGGACGCCGGCGTCGCGCAGTTGGCCGCACACGTCTTCCGCCAAGTCGTTGTTGGCGCTGTAATTGATGGCTACGTCGGCGCCGGCCTCAGCCAGTGCCAGGGCAACCGCCTTGCCGATGCCGCGCGTCCCGCCGGTCACCATGCATAGTTTTCCACAGAGCTCTTTCATGGCACAAACCTTTCTTGCGGACCAGATGGAGGCCGGGAATCAGCAGTGCGGGACCTTCCTATGGGAAGGGCGCGAGCAGAAGCCGGTGATCACCTGATCTCGTTTGTTACGGTCCCCGCAACACAATTACCCCGTAAGCCGGTGGCGTGGAGCATCGCCCGGCGGTGAATGCAGGCGACTATATGGCTGGAAGTCGGAACGTCAATCTAATTATGGATAATTTTGTATAAGGATTCACCCTATGAGTCTTAACGGTTTGCCCAGCACGACTTTGTGAACGAGGTCATGATTGAGGTCAATCAGCGCCGTTGCAGATGTCGATTTCGTCGTCATCAGCCGTCGATGCCGGCAGGGCGTACTCCTCGAGCACGGCAGTATAAACCGCGTCCCCCAGCGCCCGTGCCCGATGCAAGGCGTCAGCACCGAATTGCTCGGGAAGCGCGTCATCCAACCGGCTGAAGAAAGTCCGGGAAACTCGATCGCGAGCCTGCTGTGGGTTTGTCAGGAGCAACATGGGAAGTCCTTTCTCAAAATGTGACGGTGCGCCATCAGGCGCAAAGTCGATGGACTACATATACATTCCGCCATTGATGGCCAGTACCTGCCCGGTCACATAGCTTGCTTTGGGGCTGGCGAGGAACACGACCCCGGCGGCCACTTCTTCGGGCTTGCCCATGCGGCCTACAGGCGTTGCGGTGTTGATCTGCTGCTTCACCTGCTCGGGGAGGTCCTTAGTCATGTCCGTCTCGATAAAGCCCGGAGCCACCGAATTAGCGGTGATCCCCTTGCGGGCCAGCTCACGGGCCAGCGTCATGGTGAACGAGATCAGACCGCCTTTGGACGCGGCATAGTTGGCCTGTCCGAAATTGCCCCATTGCCCGACGATGGAGGAAATGTTGATGATCCGCCCCCACCCCAATTGAACCATCGGAGGCACGAATGCATGGGCCGTGTTGAAGGCGCCGCCCAGGTTGACTGACAGCACCTCGTCCCACACGGAGCGCGTCATCTTCACGAAGGAGCGGTCGCGCGTGATGCCAGCGCAGTTCACCAGGATGCTGACCGGCCCGCGGCTGTTCAGCAGTTTTTCGGCCATGATGTTCACCTGCTCCTCGCTGGCAACATCGGCCTGATAGGCACAGGCCTGGACCCCGGCCTGACAGATCTGGGCGCACACTTTTTCTGCCAAGTCCTTGTTAGCGTTGTAATTGATGGCCACATCGGCGCCGGCCTCAGCCAGTGCCAGGGCAATCGCCTTGCCGATCCCGCGAGTCCCCCCGGTCACCAGGCACAGCTTTCCAGTTAGCTCTTTCATGGCTCGATCCTTTCTCCTGGAGCAGGCGGCCGGAGAGCGGTGACGCGGAATCTTCCCATGGGAAGGCCGCGGCCTAAGGTCCAGTGGCCGCCTGCTCTCGATTATGAAGCCCTGATAAGCCACAGGCGGCGAACGCCGCCTGGCTTTCAGTGTGGATGACTATGATGCCGACTGCGGAACGGATCAATACAATTAAATGTGATAATTCTGGTAAGAAATCCCCCTATGCAGACCGGGTGGTTTGCCCTATGCGAGGCTACTGAATGGCTACGACCCGCCCTGAAGCGCCGCCACAATTCCCCCTTGATTCTGCGTCAGAGCGCCGGCGTCGCCTGGCTGTGGCGACGCCGGCGCTGCCGGAACGTTGGATCAGGCCCTGGGGTGCCAGCCGGCATCGGCCCACAGTTCGCCGCTGACGGCTGAATTGGAGATCATGAAGCAGATGGCGTTGGCAATTTCGTCCGGGCGAATCAGCCGGCCAAGCTGCGTGTAGGGCAGGATATGTTGTGCGATGTACTCCTCGCCCAGGGCCCGTACCATCGGTGTGTCGGTGAAACCGGGGTGGATCACGGCGCAGCGAATGCCGTAGAACATCCCCTCTTTCATCATGGTTGCCGCGGCGCCTTCAAGGCCGGCCTTTGTGGCGGCGTAGGCGATCTGGCCCTTGTTCCCCAGCGAAGAAACCGAGCCGATGAAGATGATGGTCCCTTCCAGCTCATCGGTGGGTTTCCAGCGGCCCGCGCCACGGCTCTGGCGGTCTTCGGCAACCCGCCCCACCAGCTCCAGGGCCCAGTACACCGCCGACTTCAGGTTCACGTCCATCACTTCGCCAAAGCGCTCCTCGGGGTAGAGGGCGGCGTGCCCGGTCTGCTTGTCGAGTTTCACCGCCAGGGCATCACGGGTGATGCCCGCGGCTGGAACGCAAATCCCAACCGGGCCATTCTCGGCCGAAATCGCGTCGTACGTCTTGCGACGGAACGCGGCATCGGTCACGTCCCCCACAAAGGGCCGAGCGATCTTGCGGCCAATCACGTCATTGACTTGCGCCGCCACGTGCTCGACCTCGTCACTGCGATCAACCAGGGCCATGGCCTTGATTCCCTGTTCCGCCAAAGCCCTTGCCGTCGCCTGCCCGATGCCTCCGCCCGCCCCTGTGATCACCGCCACTCTGTCTCGAATCTGCATGTGCCTCCAGGTTAGTTCCGAAAAAATCTTAGACACCTCAAACCAGGATTTCCAGAAAAAATATTGCATTTGCAATATCGGACCTGACGGCGTGGGAATTCAGCCCTGGCATGACGAGGCGCGGAGGCAATTTTTGCCGTCTTTACGCTCTTTAAGCGATCTTGGGGTCTTGACGATCCCCTGGGCAGAAGTTACAGGTGGGCAGTATGGTCTTTGCGGCGAATGCACAATGGGCGGACAGTCTTTCGCGAACGGGAGCGATTCAGTGAGTGAACCATCCAGCGATCCTGAGGCAAACGTGTTGCGGCTCCGCAAGTACCCTAACCGCCGCTACTACGACACCTCTCGGAGCCAGTACATCACGCTGGCTGAGATCTACGCGCTGATTCAGAGCGGTCACGAAATCCAGGTGAGCGATTCCAAGACGGACGAAGACATCACCGCCAAGGTGCTGGCGCAGATCATCCTGGACCTGGACCCTCCCAAGCTCTGTGTGTTTTCGGTGCCGCTGCTGCACCGGCTGATCCGTGCCAACGAGCAGTTGGTGACCGACTTCGTGGAGCGGTATATCAACCAGGCGATGACGGCATTCCTGGATTCGCAGAAGACCCTGGAGCAATCGATCCGCCAGACGATGGGCCTGGCGACGCCGGCGGCGCTGGTCCCGGAATGGATGCAGATGTTGTGGGACCCGATGCGGCGTGGGGCGTGGCCTCCGGCAAACCCCTATACCGCGCCGGCGGCGCCCTCCGCCCCTCCCCCTGCACCGCCAGACGATCCTGGGGATGCGTCTTCGGCAAAACCTGCCCGGGCGGAGAATGGCGCCGACGTGCACGCGTTGCGGGGCGAGATCGACGAATTGAAGCATCTCGTGCAGGGGCTGCGCGCCCAGTTGTCCGATGCCAAGTCCGCCCCCGCCAGGCCGGCCCGGGGTAGGGCCGGCGGCCGCCGCAAGCCCTGACGGGCATCGTGGATGACCGCAGTCGATTTGAGGGGACACACGGCTTTTGGCCCGACCGGGGCGACACGCCCCGGCTCTGTTGAACTCATCGCGAACCGCGTCAAATGACCAAGGCGGAAGACTTTGAACGACCCTTTCACATTCTTAACGCAATCGCAATATAATGGCCTCCCCAAGACTCGCCAGCCCGTTCCGATTTCCGCCATTCTCGTTGAAAAATAAAGATAATTCGTATCTCTCGGCCCGTCCGCGGGTTTCGACGAAAATTGTGCATTCGCAACAAAATTCTCCGTTTTTGTCTTGACTCCTCCCCTTCAGCCCCCAATAGTGAGATGCGCGAACCCGGAACGTCCGGAGACGCCAGAGAAACAATCGGTGTAAGCCGACAACTCAAAACAGAAATGGAGGCCATCATGGCACGCCAGAATGGTCCAGGTTTTTCGGAAGTGCTCGAGCAGGCGATGGACATGTTCACCGACTCGCTGAAGGCGAGCGTCAAGTTCCAGGAAGACGTGGCCCGTTTGTGGGGCGGGAACTTTAGCGCGCCGACCGGCGGAGCGCAGGAATGGCAGCGGCGTTCGCAGTCGATCTGGGCGGATTTCCTCCCGGTCGCCCAGAAGCAGGCCGACGAGTACCTGAAGCTGTTCGACGGCAACTATCGCGCCGGCGTTGAACTGGCCAAGAAGATGGCGGAAGCCACCCGCTCGGAATCACTGGGCGATGCCCAGGCCAAGGCCCGTCAATTGTTGGACCAGTCGATCGAGGCGCTGCGCAACAGCAGCCAGGCGATGACCGAGGCCAATGTCCGGGCGATGCAGAGCTGGGCGGAACTGATCCGCAATGGGATCCAGGCAGCCACTGAGGCGGCACGGGAGACGGCCAACAGCGCCGCCGAGCAAGCCAAGACTGCCGTTGAGAACGCACAGCGCCAAGCGACTGCCGCTTGACAGGCTGGTTCTGTCAGGCGTCAATTGACCCATCCGGACGGGGGGACCGCGGGATCGCGCGGGGCGGCACACCCAGTGACGCCCCGGACGGCGGATCGCGGGATGGCGCGGGGTGGCGCGCCCCAGTCGGCAGTGGTCTGTCAGACCGCGTCTGACAGGCCACTGGAACCAGAAAGGAGATTCTCATGTTGAAGGACGTCTATCTCGCCGGGGCGGCGCGAACCGCCATCGGCGGCTTCGGGGGCGCCTTTGCCGAGGTGCCAGCCCCGGTTCTGGGCAGCGCGGTCATCGCCGCGGCACTGCAACGCGCGGGGGTGAAGGCCGACCAGGTGGATGAGGTCATCTTCGGCAATGTGATCTCCGCCGGCCTGGGCCAGAACCCCGCTCGGCAAGCGGGTATCGGGGCTGGGCTCAACCCCAGCATCGGCGCCACCACCGTCTCCAAGGTCTGCGGATCGGGCCTCAAGGCGGTCATGCTGGCCGCCCAGGCCATCCAATGCGACGACAGTGCCGCTGTCGTGGCCGGCGGCATGGAGAACATGTCGCGCGCGCCGTACCTGCTGGACAGGGCGCGCACCGGCTATCGCATGGGCAACGGCGAGCTGATCGACTCGATGATCCGCGACGGCCTGTGGGACATATACAACAACGTGCACATGGGCACTTGCGGCGATCGTTGCGCGGCCAAGTTCCAATTCACCCGCCAGCAGCAGGACGACTTCGCGGCCGCCAGTTACAAGCGGGCCCTGGCCGCCGTCGCCAGCGGGGTCTTCGCCCAGGAGATCGTCGCGGTGAATGCCCCCGCCGGCAAAATCACGGTTGCCGTTACCGAAGACGAACAACCCAAGAAGTTCAACGAGGAAAAGCTCCGGCAACTGCGGCCCGCCTTCGGAAAAGAAGGGACGGTCACCGCCGGCAACGCATCGAGCATCAATGACGGGGCGGCAGCGGTCGTCGTGCTGTCCGCGGACAAGGCCCGTTCGCTGGGCGTCAAGGCCCAGGCCCGGATCCTGGGGTATGCAACCGCCTCGCGCGAGCCGGAGTGGTTTACCCTTGCCCCCATCGGCGCCCTGACGAAGCTGATGGACAAGCTCCACCTGAAGGTCGCCGACGTGGATCTCTTCGAGATCAATGAAGCGTTCGCGGTGGTGACGATGGCGGCGATGAAAGAATTGAACATCCCGCACGAAAAGGTGAACGTCAACGGCGGCGCGGTCGCCCTGGGCCATCCCATCGGCGCCAGCGGGGCGCGGACGCTGGTCACGCTGCTCAACGCGATGCGGCAGCGAAACGCCCGGATCGGCATCGATACCCTGTGCATCGGCGGCGGCGAAGCCGTCGCCATGGCCGTGGAACTGCTGTAGGGTGTTGTCCAAGCAGTTGTGTAGGGGGTGCGTGTTTGGAGGGTTCATAGGACCCTCCTCTTGAGCGGAGGAACGCCATGGAGATGGACAAAGTCGCGGAGGACGTGGCGGCATACTCGAAAATGTGGATGGACTTCACCACCCGGGTGATGACCGCGGGGATGTCGTTCAATCCCTCCACCCCTTCGATGGAGAATGCCGACCAGCTCCGCAAGGCCGTCCTCGGCGCGGTCTCGGAGTACTTCGACACGGTGATGCGCTCGCCGCAGTTCCTCGACACGATGAAGCAGTCGATGGACAACGCCATGGCGTTCCGCCAGCAGATGAACCAGTGCATGACCGCCGTCCGTCACGATACGCAGGGCTCGGCCAAGGAGGACACCGACAGCCTGATGGTCACGATGCGACACATGGGGAGCCGGCTCTTCGACCGGCTCGACCAACTGGAGTCGCGGCTCGACGCCATCAGCAACCGCCTCGAGGCCCTGAACCCCAACGGCAAGGCCGAACCTCCTGCCGGCGCCGATGCGCCCGCGCCCCAGCCGAAGACGCCGGGGCGCAAACAACGTGGCGGCAATGCGGGCAATGCTTCCGAACAGAAATGACAGGTGCATGCCATGACCCAACCCACCCAAACCACTAATGGACCGGCGACCGGGAACCCCTGGCTCGATTGGCAGCAGTTAGTCCTGAAGCAAACGATGACTAACTTCCGCCGCTTGCAGCGCCTCCCGGCCGCCTTACAGCAGGCGCAAAACGTCACCAAGGGCGCGACGCCTTCCGAAGTCGTTTACGAAGAGGACCGGCTCAAGCTGCTGCACTATGTCAGCGACAATCCCCAGACCAGCAAGACCCCGCTGGTGATCGTCTTCGCCCTGGTCAACCGCCCCTACATTCTCGACCTGCGCAAGGGCCGAAGCGTCGTAAGCCATTTCGTCAACCGCGGGTTCGACACGTATTTGATCGACTGGGGCGAGCCGACCCGCGCTGACCGCGTCCTCACCTTCGACGACTACATCAACGGCTACATCGAGAACGTCGTCGATCATGTCTGCCAGCGCAGCGGCTGCGACCAGGTCAACATGCTCGGCTACTGCATGGGCGGCACCTTCAGCTCGATTTTCACGTCCCTGCACCAGGAAAAGGTCAAGAACCTGATCCTGATGGCAGCGGGAATCGACTTTTCCTCCCGCGAAGGACTGCTGAACCTCTGGTGCGACTCACGCTACTTCGATGTCGACCGCTTCGTCGATACCTACGGCAACGCCCCGGCCGAGTTCCTCCAGAGCATGTTCCTCATGCTCAAGCCGGTGCAGAACCTGATTGACAAGCCGATCTCCCTCTTCGAGCGCCTCGAAGACGAGGATTTCGTGGACGACTACTTTGCCATGGAGGGCTGGCTCAACGACAACATCCCCGTCCCCGGCGAGGTCTTCAGGCAATACATCAAATACCTCTATCAGCAGAACCTGCTGGTGAAGAACCGGTTGCCGGTCGGCAAGCACCTGGTCAACCTCGGCGACATCACCTGCCCGGTCCTGAACTTGATGGCAAGCAAGGACGACCTGGTCCCATGCAGCCAGAGCCTGCCGCTCAATGAATTGATCAGTTCGACAGACAAGAAGCTCATCCAGTTCCCCGCCGGCCACATCGGCCTGGCCGTTGGATCCAAGGCGCAGCGTGAGCTCTGGCCGCAAGCCTGCGACTGGCTCGCCGAGCGATCGGAGCCGGCGTAGCGCCCGGGTCACGTCTCGGGCGTGAAGCGGACCGGCACGGCAGCCATTTTGCCGTTCGCCAAGGTCAACCGGCACCCGAACTTCTTCAAACAAATTGACGGCCTCAAGCCGTCACCCTGAGAGCGTGTGATTTAGTTCGTGGCACGGCCGTCCCGGCTGTGGCTTTCTGCTCGAAAACACAAGCGGGACGCCGATCACAGCGAAGCATCTCTTTTGCCGCCTGCGCAAGCGACCGCTCGGTTCCATTCTTGTCCGTGTCTGTCCGCCTTGTCCGTTCCTATTACTCTTCTTTCTTCTTCCTGCCGGAGTAGGACATCCGAGGCTCCGCTGCGCTGCGCCATCGGCTTGACGTTCCAAACCGGTGTTTGCGCCGGAAGCAAAGCGCCTCAAGCCGCTATGCCGGTGTTCCCCGGTGAGGAACGGTTGCAGCGGGAAGGCGGCGGCTGAAGCCGCACACCGACGGGGCCCTCACAAGCCCCCGTGCTTCGCGAGACGCGATGCGGTGACGCTGGTGGTGATCAGGTCCATGCCGTCTGGCCCCATCGCATCTCCAAAGGCGCGGGGGGCGGGCGCGATCTTGTTGCACGCAGTCCTGATTTCCTCCAGCTCTTTTCGGTCGTTCACATCATACCCACGCGTGGCGGTGTGGAGTTGGTTATAGGAGTGGCCGGCGGCGCCGGCGGGAGCATAATACTCGATTTGCTCCTGGGCCCGGCTCACGATCACCGCCTCGCGCTTGACCAGATCGCGGACCGTATCCCCCATCAGGCCCCGCGCGTGTTTGGCGATCTCGGAGATGAATTGCCGCGTCTGATCGTCGCGGCCGTCGGTGGCGCCCATTTCCAGGACCTTCAGGTCCGTCACCAGCGGAGCGACCTGGCAGATTGGATCGAGGGTCGCCGCATCGCGGACCGCGGTGATCTTGGGCCCGTCCGCCGCCAGTTCGTCCCGGAACAGCGCCTGAAGCGCTATTTTTCGTGGCTGAGGATCAATCATCGAGATCGAATCGGGTATCTTGCCATCTACCTTGGAGATCGGCTGGTACTGTCCGGCCCTGGAACGCCGGACCAGGGCTGACGTGGCCAAGTCGAGGGCGGCCGCTTTCGGATCCTCGGTTTCCTCACCCGCGGCCACGAAGTCGCGCTGCGCCGCTTCGTACGCCTTGAGCCGCAGGTGTGCCTCGGCCTTGAGCCGCACCAGGTCGTGGCGATCGTAAGGCTTGGCCGCATCGCCTTTGAGCGACAGCACCCTGGCGATCTTCTGCAGCACCTGGGCCTGCTGATTCTGATCGAAAAGCTGGTGGATCTGTTCCTGCGTCGGCAACGTATCCGACGGTGCCGTGGCGGCACGGACCGGCAACGTGGTCGCGGCGACGAAGCCCGAGGCAAACAACAGCAGCAGGCACCAAAGCGGCCTCGTCCGGCATGAGTTGAGATCGAGCATAGGGCCTCCCTCGCTGGGGTGATCGGATGGGAACAGAATACTCCCTGAAACTTAGGACACAAGCCGGCGGCTGGCAGTTAGCAGCATCGGACAGATTTTTCATTTAATGGGCTCAATTCGCCTCGCCGGCGTTGGATTGAAATTCGCGGGTCGTCCGCTCACGAGCCAGTTACTCAAAAAAAGCGTTTCAATCGACGCAACGGAACACTATAGTGGTCGATAAGGCGGCTGCCTGAAAAAAGGGGATTTGAGAGGGAGCACCGACGTATGTCTCTTCGACACATCGCAGCATGTCTCCAGCGGGCACGGTTTTTTGCCGCCGCAACTTTTGTCGGCGCGCTCGCGGCCGCGATTTCCTGGTCGCCTGGGGGACCGGCGTCAACAACCCGGCCTTCTGCCACGCCGCCCGTCCCGGCGGCGCCCGTGACGAACATGCGCCGCCCCATGCCCAAGCCCATCCCCGACGACCCGGCGGTCGTCACCGATGAGCAGGTGGACAAGGCCATTCATCGCGGTGTGGATTACCTCTGCGGCCGGTTTGACAACGATAATCCCCCTCAACTGACGGTCCCTGGGCCTCGGACTCCGTCGCGCGTAGGGGGCGGACACTCCAACGATATAGGCGCCTACGGCTTGGTGGTCTATGCCCTGCTCGAGTCCGGTTTGGCAATCAAGGACCCCAGGCTCGACCCCAAGCGCCCGGAGATGAAGGCGCTGCTTGAGGGCCTCAAACGTGGGAAGTTTCGCGATCGGACCCAGACCTACGCCATCGGCATCCGCGCCACCGCGCTGGCGGTTTATGACAGACCTGAGGACCGCGACGCCCTCATGGCCGACGCTTACTGGCTCGTCGGCGTCTGCGACGGTGGCGCGTACACCTATGTATATCCCGCGCCGACGCTGCCCCGCAAGGATTACCCTTACGGATCGCCACAGCAGGCCGTCCACCCGCCAGCGCCGGGCGCTCAGCCGGCGGGTGAGCCGTCGCTGGAGCAGCAGGTCGGCAAAATGCTCGGCAAGGCAGATCCTGGGATGCCCGGGCAGCCCGCAACGCAGCCCGATTACTCGGATGCGGGCGGCGATCACCCCATGACTCCGGGCGAGATCGCCAGGAAGATCGCGCTCCGCAAGACGTTTCCCGATAGGCCGACCGGCATATGGGACAATTCCAACAGCCAGTACGGGCTGCTCGGCGTCTGGTCTGCCGCCGAGGCCGGCGTGGAGATCCCGGGGAGTTATTGGGAAGCTGTCGACCGTCACTGGAAGGAATCCCAGACCATTGAGGGAATGTGGCCTTACCAGGAGGGGATCCTCGGGAAGCACAGCATGACCTGCGCGGGCCTGACGTCGCTGATGGTCACCCACGAGTACCTCGTCCCGCCGCACATCTCCGACGACGTCGGCCGCAGCCCTTACGACTCGGCCACAGTGAAAGGCCTGGCGTGGTTCGAGCACGGCGATAACGCGGTGACGATCGATAAACCCGGCCCGAATGAACCGTCCTGGCCCGGCTATTCGCTATACGCGATGGAACGTGTCGGCCTGATCAGCGGGTTCAAGCACTTCGGAAAGAACGACTGGTACAAGCTGATGGCGCGCCACCTCGTCTCTGAACAGTCTGCGGACGGGTCGTGGAATGGGAATATAGCCGATACGTCGTTTTGCCTTCTATTCCTGGCGCGGGGCCGCCATCCCGTCCTCATGTCCAAGCTTCGCTTCGACGGCAACATGCCGGTGCAGGTCGAGGAAGCGGAAACTCGCGACCCCGGGGCGTCGAAGCCCGCCGACATGTGGGTTGGCTACTGGGCCAATCGTCCGCGTGACGCCGCCAACCTCGCACGCTTCGCCGGTAAGCAATTGGAGCGGCGGTTCAACTGGGAAGTGGTCAATCTCGCCCTGGACTGGACCACCTGGACCGATGCGCCGGTCATGGAACTTGCCAGCCACACCGCTCCGGAATTCACCCGCGAGGACATCGACATGATCCGCCAGTACATCCTGGCCGGCGGGCTCCTGTTCACTCAGGCTGACGGCGGCTCCGAAGTGTTCAACCGTTTCGCCGTTAAGCTTGCACACGAGTTGTTCCCGCAATACGACTTCGTCGACGTGCCGGCGGGGCATCCGCTCTACACCAACGAGACGGTCTACAACATCCGCCCGCGCCCGCCGTTGAAGATGGTCAGCAACGGGTCTCGCGTGCTGATGCTGCACTCACCCGCCGACATCACCCGCTGGTGGCAGCA